>WNFB01002812.1_pt1 | contig 16926 bp, 20 predicted proteins | sample 5400501 | NCBI WGS metagenome assembly WNFB01 (sample SAMN13153341, study PRJNA577476) | soil metagenome | isolation source: 200 cm saprolite under Douglas fir tree site 2 hole 1 | place: USA:California | collected 2015-04-18
TGGTTTCTCCTTCTCAAACGACCTGAATTTCAATCGCTTGGGTTCCGCCGGAAAAAGCTGGAGTGGGAAGGGGCTTGGGCTGATCTATAGTCTTGTTTCCGGAACGCCATCCATCACGCACGAGCCTCAGTTTCTTCTGTCTTCCCCTGAGCAGCATCTTAGAAGAGATGGGCGCGCTCGTCTGTTCACTTGTGCACAATCCCAGATCGGATTGTGCTATTTCTTCGCAGCTCAAGGTCTTGTGTAGGCGGTCATGAGACGGCGGGAGAGAGCGATCATGCTACGCGATGCGGGTCCAGTCCAGAATGCCACCTTCTCGCTTGCGTACCAGATGAGGAACACTCCAAGTGCCGCCACGCTCAGAAAGAAAAAGGCCACGGTGAATAGGACCAAGGCCGCCAGAAGCTCGCGTACCTGGTAGGAGTACAGACCGAGCCCTGCGACCACCACACTGAATCCACACGTGTATTCTATTGCTTTGGGTTCACGCAATGATTCCCCTGTCTCTCTCGGCGAAGCCTGAATTCTTGGAGCGGCGAGAATCGGAGAGGAACCTTCCCAGCCTTCGATCGTGGCCCCTGTCATCCTCATCTCGCCGCCTGTAGCAGAATCATAGATGCGGCAAAGGCAGGTGTCTGTTCCCTTTTGCTCACATCCGTATCGGGTTTTCAGATGGGATTGCCAGGACAATGATCACGAGGGCATAGGGGCCAGGTGCGGGATGCCAGAAGCAAGGGCGGCAGAAAACTGTTCAATTTTGCATAGTTTGCCCATTAGGCATTCATAGTAGAATCTATCGCGTGCCGAGTTGGAACGCCGGGTTTGGCGCTTTATTTGATTTTGTGTCTGCCCGAGGCAATCAAGTTCCAATGTGACCCATATGGACATGCGTGGTAAACTACGTGCCCGGCGCGTGGTCGTGAACGCGATGGCATGAGGTGAGCGTCATGGAAACAAATAAACGAGCAAACGGAAAGAGAAAGCCCAACGCTTTCAACGCCGAAGCCTTTCTCAATTCGGCCGGTGTGGCGAGAACTATGATGGAATTCGGGAGAAAAGAGACGCTATTCTCCCAAGGCGATCCCTCCAAGAATATCATGTACATTCAAAAAGGCGGGGTGAAGATCTCCGTCGTCTCCACAACCGGCAAAGAGGCCGTGGTGGGGATTTTAGGGCCCGGCGACTTTATAGGTGAGGGGGGATTGGCAGGGCAGCCCATGCGAATGGCGACGGCCACGGCCGTTACCCCCGTGAGTGTGCTGGTGATCGACAACAGCGAAATGTTCCGAGTGCTCCATTCGGAAATTGCGTTTTCCGATCGCTTCATCACCTATATGCTCCAACGCAACATCCGGATCGAAGAGGACTTGATCGATCAGCTTTTCAACTCCAGCGAGAAACGGCTGGCGCGCACTCTTCTGCTGATGGCCCGCTACGGCAAGCAGGATAAACCCCAAAGGGTGCTTCCCAAAATCGCTCAAGAGACGCTTGCGGAAATGGTGGGGACCACGCGCTCTCGCGTCAATTTTTTCATGAATCGATTCCGGAAAATGGGCTTCATCAAATACAACGGCGGGCTGCAAATCAACGCTTCTCTCCTGAGTGTTGTCCTACACGACTAGCAAACGGTGAACGGGGGGCGAGAGCGGCAGCACACTGGCTCGCCATCGTTTTCGCTTTCGGGGATTACTTGCTGGCAGGATTCGAATCGAGGTCTCCCGGCACGGGTTCAACACGGAAGGGCAGCTTGAATTTGCGGGAGATCTCCGGCCAGAATTCGCGGAGCACGTCGAAACCCATGTCGCTGAGAATGCTGTAACCTACCAGTCGCGCTGCTGGCGCGAAGCCACGTTGGTTGCCAGGGTGATAGACGTTGCTCAACGCGACAGCGCTCGCTGTCCCCAGCCATTCCGAAAAATTGAACATGCGATTGCCATTGTCGCGGTGAGCCACGAACGCGTGCTCTGTCGCATGGAGGAAACGCCTCCCCCCGCTGCCGTGGATCAGGCGGTAGTATCGGGGGTCCTCATAAAATATCGAGGCATACGCAAAGTCCTTGAAGAACCTGAACGAGGCCTGATCAGCAAAGCTGGCGCCAAACCGCTTGCCATATCCACCGGCGCCCTGCCCGAAGGTCGGGTCTTGGTTTTCCGCCTGATTGAGTTCCGCATTGAAACCGGAGGCGAGAAACGTCACGGGATCAGAGGAATCGCGGACGAACAAGAAGAATTTGTCTTCTAGATCCAAAGAACACAGTGACACGCCGGGCTTGTAGTGCGGCGGGTGTACCGCCTTGCGTTCCAACTCCCGGGCAAACAATCCGACGGTCTTCTTCAATGGCCCGTTGTAGTCCCGCAGGTTTACCATTGGCGGCGGCTCCACGCACGGTGTCGCCGTACTGTTTGTAGATTCCCTCTGCGAAGGCTCAGGTTGGGTGGACGGCCTCGGAGCTGGCGATTCTTGGGCGCATGAGGTGCCAACCAGTGCTAGTAAAGCCAGCAGAGCGATTCCTACCGGGACTCGGAAGCGACGTTGGTTCCTCACGGATCGGCCTAAACCTTAAATCTGTTTCAGAATACTTTCCTTTCGGCACATCCTCAACTCGCACCACCTGGCCCAGCAGCGCTCCCAAACAGGAATAACGCAATCAACAGAACGAGCCCTTCTTCCTTGGTGTCACAACAGGGGGTATTCGCCTGCACTTCGAACGTATTGAGCAACTTCTTGAACGCGAGTGGAATCGCGGGCTCTCCGCTGAAGAATCTCACTCTTTCTGGCTGCGGAATTCAGATCGGGTAGTCCAATATAACGCGACTCAGTTTTCAATTCTTTTTCCCAAACAGGCCGCCAAGAGTTTTACCCAGATCTTGCCCGGAGGAAGGCGCTGCCGATGGAATCCCCGAAACAGCGCTCTTCGCGAACCCGCCCACGATTCCGGTCAGATCGGGCACGAAAACTGGATTCGAGGCCGTGCCCTGGATCTTGAACGGGATGACGCTTCCGTTCCCTTTCTGGCCCCCGCCCGTCGAAGCCAGACTAACGATCCCGCTCACGGTCGAACTGCTCAGGTGCGCCACCATCTTGAAATCGAGCGCGTGATTCGGAGCGATTGTGCCGTTGCCGGTCAGGGTCGCAATGGCTGGCACAATCAGGTTTATGTTTTCTGCGCGAATGCCCTCGGGCGCGACACTAAGGTCGCAGCTCAAGATCTGAATTACGGTATCCGATCCCTTTGGTAGACCAGCGAAGGAGGACAACACACCCATCTTTGAGCCAAGGTCAAAACCTGTGAGTATGGCGTTCGAGAGCTTAACCGGTCCCGTCGTCACCAATCGGTTCACCGGCCCGCTGATCGTCAGGGTGTCGTTCAAGGTTCCATCTTTGAGAGACGCTCCCAAGGGCAAAATCACTCCGAAAGCGGGGAGCACCGTTTCCAAGTCCGAGGCCGACATGCTTTCTCCGTTTAGCTTCATCTGAACCGAGGGGGTCTCTCCCGAGGTGTTGTACGTTCCTGAAAGTTGTGCCAGAGCTTTTCCAATATGCACGTCGCCTTGCTTCAGTACGCCAGTCTGCGGCTTCAATTCATAATCCGTATTGTAGTCGAATTGCACCGGTTCACGACTGGCAGAGCTGCCCTGGGTCAACTGCAATTTGCTCACGGTGACCTTTCCCTGGGAACTCATGCGACGACCGTCTGAACTCAGATTTCCAGTCAAGTCCAACAGCCCCGCAATCCCGAACGAAGCGTTCAAGAAACCAGTGGACGCAAGATTCAGATTTTGCACTGTAAAACTCGCATTCAGTGTAGTCTCCGCTGTATCCTTGCGATTCAAAGGCCCAGCCTTCCCGGTGAGCTTTACACTTCCATTTCCGGGAGTTTTGGCGGTTAGCTCAAAGGGAAACTGAGTGGTAAAGGAAAGATCGGACGCATCGAGATTCACTTGGTTATATTCGCGTCTTTCAGCGTTTGCGCCAACATTTCCGACGGTCAGCTTTCCGTTCTTAAGGATCAGCCGCTGAACCGAAATATTAGTATCGGAACTCGCCGTGTCAACTCCATTCTGTTTCGAGCCGGTTGCGCCCAAGGTCGAAAAATTCCACGTACCGGACGCTGACCGAAGCAAGATAGCTTGCGGCTCGTCGATCTTCAGTCCGGTCACATGAACCTCCCGAGAAAAAATCAGTGGCACGAGTTTCACAGTCACGGCCATGGACTTGGCGTTCAGGAATGCCCCAGAGTTAAATGCTGGATCATCCGAGATGGAAGGATTTTCGACCGAGACTCCCCCGGACCAAATAGACAAACGGATATTCCCCATCGTCACCTTGCGATTCAATGCGTTATTCATGGCCGATTCGATCTTCGGACGATACTGATTTGCATCAATCAGAAAAGGCACGACAGTAATCAAGAGCACGAGAGCTACCACGACTCCACCGACAATGAAGATCACTTTGCGGGACATATTCACTCTCCTGGTGCCGGGGTGAGTCTAGACTTGATCAACGTGGGTCAATCAGGGCTGGAACCGTCGACCGAGTGCGCGGGAATCCTGTTGTTCACCCCCGCAATCCATGCTGAACCGAGTGGAGACCCGAATCTGTTCGTTTGTGCACACAGTTGGCGTTGGATGGATTAATCGTGCAGAAGAACAAGGTCATCCACGAGGGTCATTTCAAGTCCACTTGACCAGCAAGAACGGATCGTAAGAAGCGATTTGGCTGCAAGCCCGCCTACACCCATTCACAAGACTCTAAAGATTAAGTTCAAAGTGGATGAGGTCGTGGACGAGATGGCCGCTATCCATCAGACAAGCATGTCCGTCGATGAAGACGTAGCGGTAAGGTATCAGAATAGAGCGCGTGTGCTGCGTGTACCGAAGTCTTTTGGCTATTGTGGTGACTCGCTTGCCGTTACCAGCGGCAAATTCGCCCGAATCAACGATTCCACTTGTTCCCAAACGACCGGATCACATTCAATCTGGGTGTGAGCTTTCACGAAGAGACGGTCGTACCAGGGATACGCCGCGCATTTGAGGGAACTCGTTTCATAGTCAAATCGGAAGTTGCCGATGATCCGCGTGCGTGCTGCATCGGCGGCGCGAATGTCGTGGTGGCCGCGGATCAGTCCATGCGGCTGATAGAAGTTGGCGGCCTGGGCCACATTGGCGGGGATCGTCGTGTCATTGCCCCAGGGCCTGGAGACGCTATCCACTTGAAGGGTGAGGAGCACTGGGATGCCATCCTTTGCGAGTGCACGCGCCAGATGGACGGATTCCGCGCCGCCCCAACTATGCCCATAAATGATAATCCGGGCATTCTGCTTCTCTTCCACCGTCAGTGTGCCATCTTGGTTTGTGTCCAGAAGTGTTAAAATTTTACGGCGGGCCCTCTTCGCGCGATAACTCTCAAAGGTCTCTACATCCACGCCCGTGGGGTACTCCTTCCGCAGACGCGCTGCGAGCTGAACCTCGCTGTGGACAGGATTATCGTGCGCGATGAACCCGCCGACGAACCCGATGACGATGGCCGGCGGTCTTGTGGAAGCCTGGTTCGCAGGGACAGGCTCCGCCGAAATGATCTTGCTAGGGGTGAGAGCGGTCGCAAAAATGAAGGCATAAACCCCGATCGGAGGAAGCATCCAGCGGAATAAAGTCGAGCAAATCATATGAAGTGAGCGCTCCTGGAAAACACGATTGTCGCCCCAGTGTTTTATTCAACCGCCGGCATTGTAGTAGCCGATGACGTGTCCACCGTTGGAGTAACTCTTTCGCTGGGCACGAACGGACTACTCTGTGCATGGCGGTTCGCGACAGCCGGAACTGGAGTCACCAGCTTCAATTGATCGAGCGACGTCAGCACGCTCTGCCAGCGATTCTTGTCCTTCTTCGTTTCGACTGGTGCGGAGAGGTCGGAATAGAACTGCAGAATATCGTCGCGCAGGTCCGTCGTGGTCAGATTGAACTTCCGGTCTGCAAGCTGCCCCAGCAACTTTGCATAGCTGTCGTCGGTCAGAGAGTATTCCGCTGCCTTGGTTTCTTTGCCAGTGTCAAAATCACGGTTGGCAAGTTCCAGCGAGCCGGCACGAACTTGCTGGAGGTAAATGCGGTATTGGTCGACGGTAGCATTGATGCTTTTGAAGTACAGCTCCTCCGTCTGCGGCGTGGGGTTGTTGAACGCCATCGCCTTGAAGGGGCCAATTTTGGGCATGTATCGCAAGACCACGGACCACAGGCGAGTTTTGAAATCGGGCTTCGTGTAATCCTTTCCCCAGTCTCTTTCATAATCGGAGCGCGACAGGCGGTAGAGGAACTTCTGTTTCGCAAGAGTGGGCGTCTCCTTCATCATGTCTTTCTTGTGGGTCCGCAGCGCGATCTGGGTCATTCGCGGGACCATCCGGCTGACAGCAAAGCGATAGGTACCGATTGCTAGATCCTCATGTGCCAGCACGTCCTTCAGCTCCACTCCGTAAACGATAGGGAAAGTCCGCTCCAGCAGGGGCTTAGACACTTGAAATCCGATGAAATCGTGATACTGCTGCGACGCATAACGATTCTTCGCCACTTGCACCATGTCGAATCCGAACTCCGTCTTCAGATGCGCGGTATGGTCTTGCGCGTACCTGACGGAATTACCGTACTTCGCTCGCAGCTTAGGATATTGGATGGAAACGGCCTGGTTGACGGCCGGGTGGCCAACGATGTCCGACGCATAGTGCGCAAGCGCGCCCAGGGCAAAGGCGTACTCGTTCGCATCCTGACTCTGCAACAGCAGCTCTTGAACGAAGTTACCGCTGCGAACGTAGTGCACTAAATCGCTGAATTCCATACTGCCAAAGGGATAGTAGCCGAGGTCCTGAATGACGGCGCCACCATAGGCGTAACCGTGTGCCTCCGTGAGCTGGCCTTCGGTGAGCGCTGGAAATCGCTGGAGAAGAAGGGGGCGGAGCTCATCGGTCCATAGCAAGTCAATGATTTCCTCGTGGGTGAGCACGGAGTATGCGAACGATCCGATGCTGCAGGTCAGCACGAGGAGAAGGACCGCCACCATGCGGATGCCCCATAGGCGCCAGCCACTGGAAGCAGCACTTGGAGAGAGTCGTGTCCTAATAGTGTTTTCGGAGTTCATTCACAAGTCTCCTAGCTTCCTTCATTCTCTCTTTATAAAACGTGGGGCTGATAAGGACTCTTTTCTCTCCCACTCGCACCTGCTCCTCGATGTCCTTCTTCGACAAAAATAAAGAAAGCGCTTGGTACGTCTTGATTTCTTTCTCGAGAAACTTGATTACACGCCGTCCAGACTCATTCATCGTTCACCTCTGACCTGACAGGCACGGCCTACGTGGAAAAAGACGAGAGTGCACCGCCAGACGCTACATATACTTTCGAGCTGCCTCAGGCGCGGGCACTCCGACGAGCGGGCCTTCGCCGGCTGACGGTTGTGGGAGCAGCACATGAACCACCGCCGGCGGTAATGTCGCAGATGCGTCCTAGGCTTCAGGTGCGAGAGTAACAGCTTGATTCAGACTGAATTTGAGGACCGTTTCCGCGGGAATGATCACTTGCTTGCCCTTGGTGAGCACCTGGGCTCCCGCACCGCCGGCGGCGCCGACGGCAGCTCCGATGGCTGCGCCCTTTCCATGTCCGACGATCGCACCAATGATTGTGCCTATGACGGCTCCGCCCCCGACCATCTCAGCCGTGCGCGTGTTCGCGCCAATTCCACTCCTGCCTTTTTGATTCAGGTCCGTCGTGGTGACGTTATACCGCCGCCCGTTGACGGTGATCGACTGAATGTCCAGTGTGATCTGAGAGCCGCCCGTAACACCACCTGAAGACACGGTTCGAATCATGAGTTGAGCCGGAGAACCCTTGGGGACGATCAGCTCGTTCGAACTGTCAATGACATCCTGGTTCACCTGTGCGGAATAGAGTTGATTTGAGGCGGCTGTCTTCGAATCGACTGCCTCATTGGTGAGGATCACAAGCTGGGTTCCGGCGGGAAGGAATTCCGGCTGGTTATCGTTGTTCGAAGCGCCATTGTTTCCTGGAGCGTTGTAGCCGGTCTGGCGCCCCGATGTGAATTCGACGTTCTGAACCTGCGAAGCCTTGTAGCCATGCACGACACCACGTGAGTTCTTGAACGTAATCGTGCCTGGCGTTCTCTTCACGAAAACCCCGGAGATGCGGGTTCCATTTTGCAGAACCAATGTGTCGCTCACGACTGTGCCCGGCAGCATCAACAGAAGCAGGATAAAGGCAAGCAGGGCAAAAAATCTTTTCATGGTCGATCTCCTTTTCATTTTCGTTCAAGTCGTAGGATCGAATGCTTTCCGTTTCGGCACGGGGCTTACCGGTTGATCCGCACCGAGCGCAGCATCTGTTGGAACGTGCTCTCGTAGCTCTGGAATGCGCTCTCCGGCGCGGTGAACACGATGAACGCCAGGCCCTCGGGCCGCGGCAGCGTGATCAGCCAGTCGGTCTCGCGGCTTCCGCCCGTGATGGGCGAATCGTTCGAGAGGTAAGTGGAGAGGGCATTCTCGTTATCGACGCGGATGACCTCGTGGTAGCGGATCACGCGCATGTTCCGATTCGACTGTCGAAACTCCGCCACGAGTTGATCCGTGGCTTGTTCTAACGCCGTCGCAGCGCCCTGGGAGGAGTTCTGTCCGGATCCCTGCCCGTAGTCGCGACCCTGCAACTGCTGTCCGTAGCTGTCGATGTGAGGCTGGTAGATATTCACGATGACGCCGTAAGCCAGGGCCTGATTGCCGTTCCCGTCGTTCACGAGCCCCCCGCGGGGCGCGATGGACGCGGCGTCGCCCTGCCCGTAAGCCTGCCAGTTGTCGGGGTAGTCCATGTACAAAATGGAGTTCTGAAAGGACTTAAAACGGTCTGACGGCCAGTCGGGTTGCGTGCCGTTCTGTGTGCCGATATCACTCTGCTGTTGTTGGCTGGGAATGGAAACCCGCTGATTTTCCTGCGCAACCACGTCGTAGGTTCTGCCAGCCCATTCGTAGCTGATTCGGAGGGTCTTCGACGCGTTGCGCATGGGGTCGCCGCCCATCGAAGCGTTGGTTACCTGAAAGTCCAACCGTTCGTTTTGCACGCGAGACTGTAGCAACTGACGGACATCGACGAATTTATTTTTGGCGCCATAGCTCGCGGTCAATATCTGTAGTCTAGGTGTGCTAGCTGTGCCGCCCTGCGCGGGATAGGCACTGCCCTGCGCCTGCTGGCCTTGAGAAGGTGGCGCAGGCATGGACTGGATGTAGCGTTTGATATCGTCGAACTCCCTAGAATTAGTCTTGGACCCGCTTTTCGTCCCGCCGAGATTGTCCACTTCCTGGGCCACGCGCTCCACGCGGCGGTCCGGGCTCGGGTGGTCGCTGAAGAACGCGACTCGATGTTGGCCCTGATCCAATGCCTGTATCTTTTCGAGAAATTGACCCATGCCCCGCGGATCGTAGCCGGAGTCGTACAGGATTTGCGTGCCCATGATGTCGGCCTGGCTTTCATCGGTACGCGAATACTTCAGCAGGAGAGAATTCAAGGTGAAACCCGCGCCGAGCTGTGCCAGGGCCGCACCCGTGGAACTGCTGCCCAGCAGGGCGCCCAGGATCCCCAGTGGCATTTGCGCGGCGGAGGCTTTGCTGGCCTGGTTTGTGCCGTGGCGCAGCGCCACGTGAGAGGTTTCGTGCGCCATCACGGCGGCTAGCTGAGCTTCATTGTCAGCGGCTTCAATCGTCCCGCGATTAATGTAGACGTGCCCGCCCGGCAATGCGAAAGCGTTGATTGCCCGGTCGTTCACGCCCTTGTACGTATATTGAAACTCGTAGCCGGGCGCATGTGCCGATAGCCGATGGCCCAAGTTGTTGAGATAGTTGTCCACTCGCGAGTCATTCATCATGTTCACTTGCCGCTCGGCGTCCTTGGACGCTTGCAGGCCCACCTCGGTGTCCTGCTGGGGTGAGAACATGTTCCACCCCGGCTTCAGCAGCGTGCGACCGTCGGCCCAGGCCAGCGGCGCCAAAAGAAGAAGAGACAACGCCGCCAGCAGTGCGACCGCCTGTTGCAGGCTTTGTCCGATAATCCCGACCCGGGCGGTTCCCCTACCTCTTAGATTTTTCGCGTCCATTTCTATCTCCCTCCGGCTAGAACTGGCGTCGCGCCGCGCGATGCGGGGCGATCGCACCTTTCCTCTCGGGTCCATGCCAGTTCATTTTTCAACCAACGTGGATACGCGAGATGGGATGAAACAGTCCAAATACATCCAGGAGCCACAGCACCACGCCGATGACCACGACTGCGTTCAAGATCGACTTGATGCTACCTGCCATGGGGATGAAACGATTCACCAACCACAGGAGGACTCCAACTACGATCAGGGTGAACAACACTTGAATTAGAGGCATGATCGATTGACCTCGCTTTCCTGCACGCGCTTCTTACCGACTTGCGGCATGATACGGGCATCGAACGCAAAAAGCTGTTCAGTTATGAACAGCTTCTGAAATTGATCTCCGTCTCGAACTCTTCGTGTCTGCAGCAGGTCCGAGAACGCGGTGTCCCGCCCGTTATCGAAAGGAATATTTTTAATCCGATACACGTCTTGAAATGTACTGAATTGAACAGACATCCAAAATGCCGACGCGTATAAACGATGTGTCTCCACCTGCCAGCCAGAATCTGGTGAAGGGTGGATGTCCCCAGAGAGGAACAACGTGTTCACCAAAACAAAAACGGCTGAGAACCTAATAGCGCCTCGATTTCTGTGCGGCGATCAATGTTGTGTAACAGAAACATAAAGACAGTGCGACTCACAAATGAGGTAACAAAATGAAGCGATTCAAGGTGGTAGCGATGCTCTGCTGTTTTGCATTGGCGGCTCTGGTAATTACACCCCAAGTGAAAGCCGATACGTTCAATAAGAAGACAACAATGACGTTCAGTGAGCCCTTCGAAGTTCCAGGCGTGGATGCCCAGATCCTGCCGGCCGGCACGTATGTTTTCAAGCTCTTAGACTCGATGTCCGACCGCAATATCGTCCAAATCTTCAACGCGGACCAAACACACGTCTATACAACCATCCTCGCGATCCCCAACTACCGTTTGAAAGCGACTGACAAAACGGTACTGACGTTCGCGGAACGAGGCGCTGGCCAACCCGAAGCAATAAAGGCTTGGTTTTATCCGGGAGAAACTTGGGGCCAGGAATTCGTTTACCCAAAGAAGAGAGCTATCGAGCTGGCAAGGATCTATAACGAACCCGTCCTCGCGACGCCCGTCGAATTAACATCAGTGCCCATCGAAACTTTGAAGACTGTACGTCTCGAGGCAATCAGACCGACTGGTGAAGAGGTTCCCGTAACTGCAGTCGTTCAAGCCCCGCCGGCCGCAGTCGTGGCGCGGGCTTTACCCCAGACGGCCAGCTCATTGCCGCTGTTTGCGTTGATCGGGCTGCTGTCGCTGTGCGCAGGCTTCACTCTCCTGATCCTTACGAAGCGAACTGCTTAAAGTCAGGGGGATATGCGTGTATTGTGGAGGGGACAGGTGAATGAGGCCTGCCCTCCTGGGCGGCGGAGCTCGAGATCCGGAGCTGCCGCTCAGATTCCACAATATGCTCAGAGAATCAAGATGCAATCAACATCGGAAAAGCTCGTGAAACGACATGCGGTTCAAAAACACTGTCTGTTTTCGTTCCTTCTTTTGGTCCTGGTGCCCTGCGTTGCGGCGCCTCAAGACGCCCCACAGCCAAACCAAGTTGGCCCCTACGTGATACGAACGAATGTGGAGTTGGTTGTCTTGCGGGCCACTGTGAGGGACCATAAAGGTGCTCCGGTCTCCGGACTCAGCAAGGAAAACTTCCAGGTGTACGAAGATAAGGTTCTTCAACAAATTGAATCTTTTAGCCACGAGGATTTCCCCGTCACCATTGGCTTGGTGATTGACAACAGCGGAAGCATGCGTCCGAAGCGCGCCGATGTGATTGGCGCCGCCCTAGCGTTCGTGCGCTCCAGCAATCCACAGGACCAGATGTTTGTGGTCAATTTCAACGAGCATGTTTCGATGGGCCTTCCAGCGAACTCGCCATTCACGAACGATCCAGGTCAATTGGAGCCAGCTCTATTCAGGAGTGTCCTAACCGGCATGACGGCCCTCTACGATGCTGTTGCTGTTGCCCTCCAGCAACTGCAGAAGGGCAAATGGGACAGGAAAGTGTTGATCGTGGTTAGCGATGGGGGCGACAACGCCAGCAAGCGCAACTTGGCCCAAGTCATGTCCATGGTGAATCAGTCGAACGCGGCCATCTATACAATGGGGATATTTGACGAAAGCGATGAGGATCGGAACCCGCATGTGCTTAAGCAACTGTCAGATGCTTCCGGCGGAGAGGCATTTTTCCCCAAGACTCTGCAGGACGTTCTCCCGATTTGTGAACAGATTGCTCATGACATTCGCAGCCAATACACCATCACCTTCGTACCGACGAACAAGAAGCAAGATGGGGCCTATCGGGCTATTGATGTGAAGGCGCGCGAGACGTGGGGAGGCAGACGATTGGCTGTCAGCACCCGTGCCGGGTATTCCGCACCCTTGAATCTTCACGCGGCTGACGGCGGTCAGAGCCAACGGCCATGAAGCTCCTACTTGCAAGGCAGATGCCTCCTCCGACGCGTACCAGTCGCCTCCTGCGATGGAGCCGGGACGCTTTCCTGGCCGTGGGTGTTTTCACCTTAGGTTACAGCGGGTTTGTCGTCCTCGACACGAAACTCTACCAGGTGGTTCAAGCCAGCCACTTTCAACAACAATTGGAGAGCGTGAGCCCGCCTATCGTCAGTGCAGAGCGCGTTCGCGACCTGCCTGTCCCCCCTACCCCGGGGGGAGTATTGGGGAGGATCGAGATAACCAGGATCGGCCTCTCGGCGATGATTTCGGAAGGCACTGACGGACGAACTCTGCGGCGCGCGGTCGGACACATTCCGGGGACGCCACTACCGGGGCAGCAGGGGAACGTCGTGATCGCAGGACACCGGGACACCTTTTTCAGGGCGCTGGACAATATCCACAACGACGACGAAATCACTTTGACGACGCTAGACGGCACGTACCGCTATCTTGTGGATTCTGCCCTAGTGGTCGCGCCTGAGGACACGCAAGTCCTGGACGATTCAAGTGACACGATCCTAACCCTGGTGACCTGTTATCCGTTCTATTTTGTGGGGCCGGCTCCGAAGAGATTCATTGTACGCGCCCACAAAATTCCCGGATAAAGCAGGATGTGCGCCACCTGGGCCATCGCGGCGTTTAAGAGGACTTGCTGACGTTCCAAACGTACAAGAAGTCCTTGTCCGTGGCGGTGGCGACGTTCCGATTGGCGTTTCGGGTGGCGCGGTTCAACGCTGAACGGACGTTTTCCTTGGTGTTCCCAAGCTCAGCCAAAGGCACCCTCAGGGCAGCACCGTCCTTCAGTTGGTTGAGGTCGCGCAGAATCATGGACACAATCCTCTTGTGTTTGCCAGCCCGGGAATGAGGAACGTCCCCCAGGTCCAGCGTCCTGAAATGCGCTGCGATTCGGTTCGGACTCATCGTAAGCCTCCCGCACTTCAAGCGTATAATTAACGCCACGTATTAGTACCACAGGCACAGTATCGCGTGCAACAGAAAAATACAGACATAAAATTATCCCCCCCGCCTCCGCCCCCCTCCCTCGCTGATCCGATGGCAGCCAAGAACAATGGATCGGTCGCCTTAACGAGATTCAAATTCTCGTTCGTGGTGCAACTTGCGAACGAAATACGCCGACCTAGACGTGCCCTCTTAACTCAACGCCATCCAGAAAAAATCTGCTCGGTCACGCAGACGCTGCTCAAATTCCCCTTAAATGGGGCGCTCCGTCAAGGCGAAGACATATTAAAGATTTTCCCCGTATCACTTGACGACTGCTACGGTGCAAGCAGCCACAGGAGCGACGAGCATGCAAAAAAGGAAAACACATTTCGAGCAGATTCCCATTGAGGTCGCCGAGAAGGCTCTCCGGCAACAAGCCCGCCGGCGAACAGCGATCGCAAACAGAAGCCTGTTGTTAAGGCATCCCATCCGGAGGCGAGTGGGCTCTAGACTCTTCCTGCGCCGGCGCCCTTACGGTTAGTTCCTGAGAGGGTTAATTGACTCTCACCGTGAAGCGAACTTGTCGAAGAAGAGAGGAAAGCGCCAGTTTGAGGAAACTCTTATGAGACAGATAGTGTGGATCAAAACCGCGCGCATGATGGCATGGGCTTGCTCTGAATGCGCCTGGACGTTCAACCCTTCGGGTCCGCCGAATGGCAACAGTCTAGAGGAGATGAAGGAGAACTACGAACGCCAACGCGACAAAGAGTATGCGTCTCATGTTTGCGCCGAGCACCCCAGAGCCAAGAGCGCTCCAGACGACCCCAGATTTCCCCGGTGAGCTTACGATCGAACGTACGGCGCGACCCCCGGCCAAATCTTTCAATGATTCAAAGTGCATGCGGGTCTTGGCTCAAATCTGGGCCGCGGATTCCCGTACCCCGTGCCCCCCGGGTTGCGGTTTTCTGAAGTTGTCGGACTCCAGTGGCAGGACGTCGATTACACCAACCATTGTATTCACGTACGTCGCACATGGATCGACGGAAAAACCTCGAAGAGACTGAAGACCAAGAAATCCCGGCCGGCGGCTCCAATGGCTGCGGAGCTTGCCCAGTTCCTCAGGGAGTGGCATAAGGTGACGGTATATGGCAAGCCCACTGATTGGGTCTTTGCGTCCTCGAGAAGGCGCGGGAGGACGCCTCGCGCGGGGAATATGCTGGTGTCTAATCATTTGCGCCCGGCGGCAATCAAGGCAAGGGTGAACCTCAAACCGGGCCAGCGATTTGGATTTCACAACCTACCTGCGGCATTCGCTCAGAAGTTTGCTGATCACCGGGCAGAAGGCGGACGTTCGCACGAATCAGGACATTCTCCGTCGTAGCAATTCCGCAACGACGATTGAGTTGACGCGCAATCGCAGGGGGAGGAGAGAATCGCCGCACAGGAGTCGGTGCTCAGCGCGATTCTAAAACAGCCGACCGGCAGAACGAGAATTAGAGGGGCGCGGAGGGCGCATGGAGCAGCACTGTAACCGACGGAATGAGCTGCAAACTGGATTAACCGTCGTGATGTGCAAAGGTTCTCTGAACTGCTGGGGTGGCAAGTGCGGGGCGTTAAGTGGTTTAAGGGCGTGCGAGAACGTGGTTAAGTCCATCGAATTGATATGGTAGGCCCGTGCGGACTCGAACCGCAGACCTCTACCGTGTCAAAGCGCCGTGATTATGTACTTCGAATAACCTACAAGGGGCTGGGGACTCCTGTAGCACGTGGAAGTACGGCCAAGACGAGAGTCTTACAGGTGAAATTACAGGTGAAGAAATCAATTTCGCCTCACCTAACTTTGTCCGCGTACCCTGCCTCATCAACCACCAAGCCGTACTCGGACAAAGCCCGTTGCAATAATGTCCACGTCTCGTCTGAAATTGGGTACGCCGGATTTTCGTGCCGCGCAGGCATGAACTCACCGGGCGCTAACCGGGGGTCTCTTGAGAAATACCAGCCGAAGTTCGTAAGAATCAGAGCAGTGTCAGGATCGGTGCGCTCCTCTTGCCTCCTATACTCGAACGCCTGCATTGCTTCGCGCACCCAGTCTTTCTGATTGATGGGCACCTCTGGCGTAAGAGGAAGATTCACATCAACAAAGACCACGAACGGCATCCCACCGGGGTTTTGTCCAAGAGCACTCTCGTACAGTCGCTTGATTTCGGCTGGGGCATCATCTGCGAAAGCGCCGCGCTCGTGTAAAACGCCTGCGCGGTGACGGCTTTTGGCTTCGACAGCGATTTTCTCGCTTCCTTTGCTCGCAATGAATTCGGGATTTCTTTTGGTCGCGTCATCTATGAAGCCTATTTGGAATCCGCAGCGAGCAAACAAACTCGCTACAAGGATTTCGTACCTCGCCCCCTGAAACTCATGCATATCTCCCAACCGTGTACTTACCTTGGGCGGGGCATCAAGGGCCTGGGCGAGCTGAAGGACATCATTGGCTAAGACCAACAACGCCTTGGCCCCTCCGGTCATCGGCGCTTTCAGTGGCCCGGTGGCATCCGCATCCGGTGGGGCGTGTTTCAACAGTTGCTCACTGCGTTCGTGACGCCACCGCAAGATGACGTGGCGTTCTTCCGGCTTCTTCTTCATTTCGTTGTTAAACCATTCCTCACCCAGAAACCAGAGAAGGTGGTTGATTAGAAAATCTTGGAATGTCTCTTCCTTTGGCCTCCTATATATTTTGTTACGCTCGGCCCGCAGTTTCTGGCCCTGAAAGTCGGCCTGAATCTGCGGCCAACTTGTCAGTCTCCGAGGTCGCGCAGTTGCCATACGTGATGCAGCGTGCTTGATCCACTCCAATGGGTGTAGTTCTTGTGTGCGTTCTTCATTGAGGAGGATCATCACGTCAACGTGATTTAACGCCGCTTCCTGCCCCTTGATGACATCAACGACTGTCGCCTTCACGCCGTTCTTGATTCCGAGCACGACTCCCGGCTTGTAGGTGTCAGCAGTTGGCCCCCAATCGTCGCCCACTGGCGCAAGACGTCCGTTTTGACAAATCACGAAGTAGCCGTAGTGAAACATTGCGGCCTCACAATACAATCAGATCAATTCTGGCGTAAGATGCGCCCGAGCACCACGGTTCCCGTGTGCGCAGGCCGTCTCAACATGATTGATAGTAACGCCGCAGCGAAGAAAGCCACGCTTGGGCGACATAAAGCCGCCTTCGGCCTCTGGCTGTTCATTCATAAAGAGCTAGAAGATGCTGTGATCCGTGACCGCAATCCTAACACCGCATTTGCGAGGGCGATTGATTTACTGTTCATCC
>WNFB01002209.1_pt1 | contig 16921 bp, 13 predicted proteins | sample 5400501 | NCBI WGS metagenome assembly WNFB01 (sample SAMN13153341, study PRJNA577476) | soil metagenome | isolation source: 200 cm saprolite under Douglas fir tree site 2 hole 1 | place: USA:California | collected 2015-04-18
CGACCGCCCGCACCGACCGCCCCAGGCGCAACCAGCTCAGGAGTGCCCAATGCTCTCTGCCGTCGCCACTGCCGAGATAGCCATCACCCCGACGCCCGTCGCGCACTTCGGCGCTGGTGCCGTCGGCAAACTCCCCGCCATCGTCCGTGGTACCGGCAGCGAGGCGGCAGTCGTCGTCACCGACGCCGGGCTCGCGGCGACGCCAGTCGTGGCCGCCGTCACCGACCTGCTCTCTGTCGCCGGGATCATGGTCAGCGTGTTCAGCGGGGTCCACCCGAATCCGACCACCGGCGACCTGGCGGCCGGGGCCGACGCCGTAGCGGAGATCCAGGCGACGGCGGGCAGCGCCGCCCTGGTGGCGGTCGGCGGCGGGTCGCCGATCGATGCGGCCAAGGGCATCGCGCTCGCCGCGGTCAACCCGCAGCGGGACCGGGGCCTGGATTACCGGAGCGCCTTCGCCCGGCGGGCGCTGCCGATCGTGGCACTGCCGACGACCGCGGGCACCGGAGCGGAGACGAACGCGTTCGGCGTGGTGACTGATCTCGCGACGCGGCGCAAGTTCTACGTGGGCCACGCCAGTTCGCTCCCGGCCGCCGTGATACTCGATCCGGAGCTCACCGTTGGCCTGCCCGCGGCGGCCACCGCCGCCACTGGCATGGACGCGCTGACCCACGCCCTGGAGTCCTACCTGTCCATCCGCGCCAATCCCTGGTCAGACGGGATCGCGCTGCAGGTCATCCGGATGATCGCCGCCAACCTGCCGCAGGCCTGCGCGGACGGCACGGACCGGGAGGCCAGGGCACAGATGCTGCTGGCCGCGCACATGGCCGGCATCGGGATGGCGGGGACCGGCCTCGGCATCTGCCATGCCATCGGCCACGCGCTCGGCGGACGGTTCGACATCCCGCACGGCGTGGCGCTCACCATGGTGCTGCCACCAGTGCTCCGCTTCAACCTCCCGCGCTGCCAGGAGCGCATGGCCGACATCGCCGTTGCCCTCGGCGCCGGCGACGGCAGGCGGGCCGGCTGGACCTCAGCCGCCGTGATCGACTACGTCACCGCGCTGCGGGCGCGCATCGGGATGTCGCACACGATGGCCGGCTTCGGGATCACTGCCGGGGACTTCGATCGGATCGCCGCGGATGCGCTCGACGACGAGGTGCTGGCCAACACGCCGCGCAAGCCTACGGCCGCTGATATCCGCGCCATCCTGCTGGCTGCCCAGGCGGAGAGCTGACCGTCACCCGCAGGCGCACCGCTGCCCGACGCCGCAACCGGCCGCTGACCGCGCGGCCGGTCAGCTCTGGCCAGTGTCAGGCCGGGCATTTTCCTGGGCACCCGCGTCACGGTCAGGCTGTCCGGCTAGGCATCCGCAAGGCCTGCTGCTGTGCGGATCTCCCCGGCGAACGCGTCAGGTGCCTCCAGCGGGGAGAAGTGGCCAGCCGAAGGCAGCAGCCGCAGCCCGGCGGTGCATAGTGCCGCACGAGACAGGCCCGCCGTCTGGGGTGTGAGCAGGTAGCGATGCCGCTGACGCCGGACCGCTTGACCGGGCGCGGGCCCGACCGGGGATGATGATCGGGTGACGCGGCGGCACGCCGCGCCTGCTGACCGACTCGATCGACTCGACGAGGAGCGGTGATGACTGCCACCAGCCCGGCCGGCCGGCCGCCGGCCGGCCCGCGCCCGGTCCGCGCGCCGCGCGGCACCGGGCTGTCTTGCAAGGGATGGCCGCAGGAGGCGGCCATGCGGATGCTGATGAACAACCTCGATCCCGAGGTCGCCGAGCATCCCGACCAGCTCATCGTCTATGGCGGATCCGGCCGGGCGGCCCGTAGCTGGGACGCCTTCGACGGCATCGTCCGGTCCCTGGCGGACCTGGAACACGACGAGACCCTGCTGGTCCAGTCCGGCAAGCCGGTCGGCATCTTCCGCACCCATGAATGGGCGCCGCGGGTGCTGATCGCCAACTCCAACCTGGTCCCGCAGTGGGCTACCTGGGATGAGTTCCGGCGGCTTGAGGCGCTCGGGCTGACCATGTTCGGCCAGATGACGGCGGGCTCCTGGATCTACATCGGCACGCAGGGCATCCTGCAGGGCACCTACGAGACGTTCGCCGCGATCGCGGCCAAGCGGTACGGCGGCTCGCTGGCCGGGACGATCACGCTGACCGCCGGCCTGGGCGGGATGGGCGGCGCGCAGCCGCTGGCCGTCACGATGAACGGCGGCGTGGCGATCTGCATCGACTGCGACCCGTCCCGTATTGCCCGCCGGATCGAGCACGGCTACCTCGACGTGGCGGCCGACGACACCGGCGACGCCGTGCGCCGCGCCACGGCCGCCAGGGATGCCGCCGGGCCGCTCTCGATCGGGCTGCTCGGCAACGCCGCCGACATCGTGCCGCAACTCCTCGCGATCAGCGCCCCCATCGACATCGTCACCGACCAGACATCGGCGCATGACCCGCTGACCTACCTCCCCCGCGGTGTCGCGTTCGATGACATGGCCGTGCTGCGCGCCGAGGACCCGGCCGGGTTCACCCGCCGGGCCAGGGAGTCGATGGCGGCCCATGTCGAGGCGATGGTCGGCTTCCTTGACCGCGGCGCCGAGGTCTTCGACTACGGCAACTCGATCAGGGGCGAGGCGCAGCTGGCCGGGTACGAGCGGGCGTTCGCTTTCCCCGGCTTCGTCCCGGCCTACATCAGGCCGCTGTTCTGCGAGGGCAGGGGCCCGTTCCGGTGGGCGGCGCTGTCCGGCGACCCGGCCGACATCGACGCCACCGACGAGGCGATACTCGACCTTTTCCCCGCCAACGAGCCGCTGGCCAGGTGGATCAGGATGGCCCGCCAGAAGGTCCATTTCCAGGGCCTGCCGGCCAGGATCTGCTGGCTCGGCTACGGCGAGCGGCACCTGGCGGGCCTGCGCTTCAACGAGCTCGTCCAGCGCGGCGATGTCAGCGCGCCGATCGTGCTCGGCCGTGATCACCTGGACTGCGGCTCGGTCGCCTCGCCGTACCGGGAGACCGAGTCGATGGCCGACGGCTCGGATGCGATTGCCGACTGGCCGCTGCTGAACGCACTGGTCAACACCGCGTCCGGCGCATCCTGGGTGAGCATCCACCACGGCGGCGGGGTCGGCATCGGCCGCTCGATCCACGCCGGCCAGGTGTGCGTGGCCGACGGCACTCCGCTCGCTGCGCAGAAGCTGGAGCGGGTGCTGACCAACGACCCCGGCATGGGCGTGATCAGGCACGCCGACGCGGGCTACGACGAGGCGAGCCGGGTCGCCGTGGCGCGCGGGGTGCGGGTGCCGATGTCGGAGTCCGGCTGATCGCGGGGACGGACCGGCCGCGGGCAGGTGATCTGCCATGTCGGCTTATGGGGTGCGGAGGACCCGGCGTCGGCGGATAGTGACGGCTCGCGGATCATGTATTGCGGGGTTGCCCGCCGCCGTGAGGCCGGCCGCGGCCCCGGCGGTCATGAAGGGAGGCGCCGTGGCGTTCGCTGCGCTCTGGGACTCGCTGTTACCGCTCGGCCGCTACGCGCCCACCGGCGGGTACCGGCGGTTCTCCTGGACGGAGGCGGACGCAGCCTGCCGTGCATGGTTCAAGGAACAGGCGCTGGAACGGGGCCTGCGCGCGACCTGTGATCGCAACGGCAACCTGTGGGCGTGGTGGGACTGCCCGGGATCGCGGCTCGGCGCGATCGCCACCGGCAGCCACCTGGACTCGGTGCCAGACGGCGGTGCCTTCGACGGCCCGCTCGGCGTGGTGTCCGCCTTCGCCGCGATCGACCTGCTCCGGGCGGGCGGGTTCGTCCCGGCGCGGCCGCTCGCGGTCGCCGCGTTCAGCGAGGAGGAAGGCGGCAGATTCGGCCTGGCCTGCCTGGGCAGCAGGCTACTCACCGGCGTGATCGCGCCGGACGCGGCGCGCGGCCTGACCGACGCCAGCGGGGTGAGCCTGGCCAGCGCCATGACAGCGGCCGGTCTCGACCCGGCCGGCCTCGGCCCCGACGAGGAACTGCTGGCCGGCCTCGGCGCGTTTGTCGAGCTGCATATCGAGCAGGGCAGCGCCCTCACCGGCCAGGGCGCCGCGGTCGGGATAGCGGAGGCCATCTGGGCGCACGGCCGCTGGCGGCTGGACTTCTCCGGCCGGGCTGATCACGCGGGCACGACCCGGCTGGAGGACCGGCGCGATCCGATGCTCCCGTTCGCGGCCACCGTACTGTCAGCCAGGCGGATAGCGGCCGAGCACCGCATGCTGGCGACGGTCGGCAAGGTCATCGCCTCCCCGGGGGCGGTCAACGCGATCAGCTCATCGGTGTCCGGCTGGCTGGATGCCCGCGCTCCGCATGAGCCGGCGCTCGAAGCGGCCGTCGCCGAGATCGGGCAGGCCGCCGAGGAGCACGCCGCGCTGCACGGCGCACGCTGCGACGTCCGGCGGGAGTCGTTCACGCCGCGGGTGGAGTTCGACGCGGGCCTGCGACAACGGCTGGGCGGCGCGCTCAGCGCCCGCGGGATCGCGGCGCCGGTGCTGCCCACCGGCGCCGGCCACGATGCCGGGATACTCGCGGCCTGGCTGCCGACCGCGATGCTCTTCGTGCGCAACCCGACCGGGGTCTCGCACGCGCCCGCCGAGCACGCCGGGGCGGCCGACTGCGAGACTGGGGTGGTGGCCCTCGCCGCCGTCCTAGCGGAACTGGCGTCCCGATGACCCGGCCTGCGGGACCAGCCATGACCGGGCCAGCAATGACGGGGCCGCCGGCCACCGGGCCAGCCCGGCCGGCCAGGCAATGGCTTGCCGAGCTGGCCTGGTTGCCGGTCCATGGCGTCCGGCCGGATGTGCTGATCGAGGCGTCCGGCGACCGGTTCACCGCCGTCACCCCGGGGGTCGCCCCGGACGATGCCGCCGGCGCCACCCGGCTGCCCGGCCTCACCCTGCCTGGCCTGGCGAACGCGCACTCGCACGCATTCCACCGCGCGCTGCGCGGGATCACCCAGGCGGGCCGCGGCACGTTCTGGACCTGGCGGGAGCAGATGTACCAGCTGGCCGCCCGGCTGGAGCCGGCCAGCTACCTGGCCCTGGCCAGAGCCGTGTATGCCGAGATGGCGCTGGCCGGCATCACCTGCGCTGGCGAGTTCCATTACCTGCATCACGCGCCGGGCGGCATCGCGTACGCGGATCCGAACGAACTCGGCAAGACCCTGATCGCGGCGGCAGGAGAGGCGGGCATCCGGATCACCCTGCTGGATACCTGCTACCTGTCCGGCGGACTGGACCCCGGCGGCTCGCCGGTGCCGCTGGCCGGCCCCCAGCTCCGGTTCGGCGACGGCGACGGCGAGCAGTGGGCGGCCAGGGCCAGCGCGCTCGGCGCCGATTCCCACGGCGTGCTCAGCCCGCTGGCCAGGGTCGGCGCCGCGGTCCACTCCGTGCGGGCGGTGCCGCCAGACCAGCTGCACCCGGTGATCGCCTGGGCGCAGCACTACGGCGCCCCGCTGCACGCGCACCTGTCCGAGCAGACCGCGGAGAACCTGGCGTCCCTGGCCGCTTACCAGGCGACGCCGGCCGAGGTGCTGTACGACGCCGGCGCGCTTGGTCCCCGGGCCACCGTCGTGCACGCGACCCACCTGGCCAGCCGGGATATCGAGCTGCTCGGCGGCAGCCGCACCTTCGCCTGCTTCTGCCCGACGACGGAGGCCGACCTGGCCGACGGGATCGGGCCCGCCCGTGCGCTGGCGTCGGCCGGCTGCGGGCTCAGCCTCGGCACCGACAGCCAGGCCGTGATCGACCTCTTCGAGGAGGCCAGGCGGATGGAGCTCGGTGAGCGGCTGGCCACGCACCGGCGCGGCCATTTCACCGCCGCCGAGCTGGCCACGGCCGCCACGGTGGACGGGCACGCCTGCCTGGGCTGGCCGGACGCCGGCGAGATTGTGCCGGGCGCGCTTGCCGACCTGGTGACCGTCGCGCTGGATAGCCTCCGGCTGGCCGGCACCGGGCCAGCCACCGCGCTTGAGTCGGTGATCTTCGCAGCGGCGGCCGCTGACGTCCGCAGCGTGGTGGTGTGCGGCCGGGATGTCGTGCGCGACGGGCGGCACCTGCTCATCGAGGACGTGCCCGCCGCGCTGTCAGCCGCCATCCGGGCCGTCCTGGACTGACTGCCCGGCCGTGCCTTCCCCAGTCCGGTGCCCCTCCATCCTCGCCTGGACGCCAGGCAGCAGCTCGATGACCTGCCGGCGGGCCGCTGGACCGCAGCCATACCGATCGTCGGTCTAGCTGGCGCCGGGTGGCTGACCGGCGGCGGCGAACTCGCGGAGCCATTCCTCGGTCCAGCCGAGCCGCCCGTCCCGCAGCTCGGCGGCCAGTGGCCGGATCCAGGCGAGCTCCGTGCGCAGCAGCGCCGTGCGGTACTCGTCCTCGATCACGAAGATGCGCGGCAGGAAGCCCCGCCGTCGCCGCGAACCCCGCCGCCAGCCTGGCCAGCTCGCGCTCCAGGCTGGCGGCGCGCGCCCCTAGCTGGGTCGCTACCTCCCCGGCTTCCAGCAGCGGCAGGAACGCCAGCCATGGGTCCGCGCTCCGTTCCGGCTGACGGTGCTGCCTGGTGCAGCACCTGGGCCCGGAATGAGGTGCTGGCCAATGCGGTGCCCCGGCGTGACTATGTGGCACGATGCGCACGTGAGCGTGCTGATCACGAACATCGGCGAGCTGGTCACGAACGCGCCGGGGGATGGCGGCGAGCCGGCCGGCCCCGGCCCGTTCGCGTCTGCCGCAAACGCGGCGCTGGTGATCGACGCCGGGCGGGTGGCCTGGACCGGCCCGGTCGCGCGGGCGCCGGCCGCTGATGAGACCGTCAATGCGGCCGGCCGCACTGTGCTGCCGGGATTCGTCGACTCGCACGCGCACCTGGTGTTCGCCGGGGAGCGCGGGGCTGAGTTCGCTGCCCGGATGGCCGGGCTGCCGTATCAGGCAGGCGGCATCCGGGCGACCGTCGCAGCGACCAGGGCGGCCACGGATGACCAGCTCAGGGCGAACCTGCGGACACTAGCCGCCGAGCTGCTCGGCCAGGGCACGACCACGTTCGAGTGCAAGTCCGGTTACGGGCTCACGGTCCGCGACGAGGCGCGCAGCGTCGCCCTGGCGGCCGAGTTCACCCCGGAGGTGACGTACCTGGGCGCGCACGTGGTGCCGCCGGAATTCGCCGGTGATCCCGGCGGCTACGTGGACCTGGTGTGCGGTCCGATGCTGGACGCCTGCGCGCCGCGGGCGCGGTGGGTGGACGTGTTCTGCGAGCGGGGTGCGTTCGGCCCGGACGAGTCTGCCGCCGTCCTGGCCGCCGGGATCGCGGCCGGCCTGCAGCCGCGGGTACACGCCAACCAGCTGGGCCCGGGCCCGGGCGTGCAGCTCGCGGTACGGCACGGCGCCGCTTCGGCCGATCACTGCACGTACCTGGCCGATGCGGACGTCGACGCGCTTGCGTCGTCGGCAACGGTCGCCACGCTGCTGCCCGGCGTGGAGTTCTCCACCCGGCATCCGTATCCGGATGCCCGGCGGCTGATCGGCGCCGGCGTGACGGTGGCGATCGCCACCGACTGCAACCCGGGCTCATGCTTCACCTCGAGCATGCCGTTCTGCATCGCGCTCGCGGTGCGCGAGATGCGGATGACGACGGAAGAGGCACTCTGGGCCGCCACCGCTGGCGGGGCGCGTGCGCTGCGCCGGACCGATGTCGGTCACCTCGGCATCGGCGCACGCGCCGACCTGGTCATGCTCGACGCGCCCTCGCACGCCTACCTCGCCTACCGGCCCGGCGTCCCGCTAGTCGCGGCGGTCTGGCAGGCCGGGAAACGCGCAGCCTAGCCGGACAACAGGGACGTGACCCGGCGGCACCGTCCTTGACCCGGAGGTGATCGCCAAGCTGCTTGGGCGGCGCTCCCACGACGAGCCGATGGCGCTGCTGTCGCCACGCGAGCGGGAGGTACTCGCGCTGATGGCCCAGGGCCGCTCGAACAGCGCGATCGCCCAGCAGCTGTTCGTGTCGGAGAAGGCGGTCAGCAAGCACAGCACGAGCATCTTCAGCAAGCTGGGCCTCTCCCCGTCGGATGACGACAACCGGCGGGTGCTCGCCGTGCTCGCCTACCTGAATGAGTGAGTGGCTGCGCCGGGTGCACGCGGCCCGGGAGCACGAGCCGGCCAGATCCGTGACGGCCCGCGTGCCCCGTTCGCTAACAGTTCGGATTTTGCACGCTGGAGCGTGGAAAATCCGAACTGCTCATCGTTATCCACAGGGCCGACGGCGGCACCGGTGCCACCGGCCGCCGGTGAGTTCCCGCCCGGGCTGCCGCCCGGTCAGGCCGGGGAGGGCGCGCCGATGGCGGGATACCCGCCGCGGAACCTGATCAGTGGCTGCCCGCTGGGCGCGACGTACGCGATCCCGGCGACACTCGCGATGACCAGCAGGTGATCACCGGCCGGGATCCGCTGGCTGGCCTCGCACTCGATCGCGGCCAGCCCGCCGTCGGCGATCAGCGCGCCGGACAGCTCGCCGCGCCGGTGCGGCACGCCGTCCAGCATGAGTCTGGCGCCGGGCCGGCCGGCCACCGCGAACCGGCCGGCCAGCATCCGCTGGCCGGCCGCCAGCAGGGTCACGGCGAATCGATCAACACGGCCGAGCAGCTCGGCCGGGTACGAGCCGGCGATCAGCGAGACGAGCACCAGCGGCGGGTCCAGCGATACCGGGCAGAACGCGCTCACCGTCGTCCCGATGTCATCACGCCCGTCGGCCACGGTGACCAGGGTGACGCCCGAGGCAAATGCCGCGAGCACCTCGCCGATGCCGCCTGCCGGGTCGCCGGCGACCATCCGTTCCGTCACTCGAACGTCCAGCTGCCGGGCAGCGTGAGCGGTCCGTGCGGCGAGAAGCCGGCCCGCGCGGCCAGCCGCCAGGCCGGCCCCCAGCTCTCCTTCAGCAGCGCGGCCGCCAGCCCGGCCGGGGCGGCAGGCCGGCTTTCACTCGATGCCGGCGCGCGGAGCCGGTTCAGCGGCCGCACCCGCGGGTAGCCGCGCACTGGCGCGGCCGGCGGCAGGGCGGCCTTGGCGCGGGCGAGATCGACGGCCCGGTCAAGCCCGCCGAGCTCATCGACGAGCCCGTTCGCCAGCGCGTCCGCGCCGGTCCACACCCGGCCCCTGGCGAGCTCGTGCACTCGCTCCGCCGACAGGCTGCGGCCGGCCGCCACCTTGCCGGTGAAGTCCGCGTAGATGTGGTCGAGCCAGGAGTTGACCAGCGCCCACTCGTCCTCGCTGAATGGGCGGCTGGTGGTGAACATCGCGGAGTGGGCGCCCTCGGCGACCGAGTCGGTGGTCACGCCGGCTCGCCCGAGCATCTCGGCGAGCACGGGCTTGCCTGACAGCACGCCGATCGATCCGGTAATGGTGCCAGGCTGGGCCACGATCGCGTCGGCGGCCATCGAGATGTAGTAGCCGCCGGAGGCCGCCACGTCGCCCATCGACACCACGACCGGCTTGCCAGCCTCCCGTGCCCGCACCACCTCCCGCCAGATCGTGTCAGAGGCCACGTAGGAGCCGCCCGGGCTATTGACTCGCAGCACGATCGCGCGTGCCCGGTCATCGCCGGCCGCGGCGCGCAGCGCGGCTGCGATCGTGTCCGAGCCGATGCTGCCGCCCGGCAGCGGACCGCGCCCGCTGCGCCCGCGCCTGATCGCGCCGGTCGCGTAGATCAGCGCCACGGACTGCTGCCGCGGGGTCGGCAGCTTCCGCGCCCGCTCGGCCAGAGCGTGCGAGCGCCGGTAGCGGCTGACGTACTGCAGGATGGCGTCCTGGCCGGCCTGCTTCCTGACGGCGGCGAAAACCTCGTCCCGGTAGCCGAGCGCGTCCACCAGGCCCGCGTCCAGCGCCTGGGCGGACAGGAACGGGCCCTGGTCGATCAGCGCCCTGGCCTGCGCGGGGTCGATCTTGCGGCGGGCGGCGATCGCATCGGTGAGCTGATCGATGATGGACGCGGTCACCCGCCTGGTGGCCTCCCTGGCAGGCTCGGTGAAGCTGCGCTCGGTGAACTGGTCGGCCGCGTTCTTGTACTCGTGCCGCTTGCCGACCTGGAACTCCACCCCGACGCGGTCCAGCGTGCCGCGGTAGAACCGGCGCTCGACCGCGATCCCGGTCAGTCCGAGGTCGCCGGATGGCTGCAGGTAGATGGTGTCGAAGGCGGTGGCCAGGTAGTAGGGCACGTTGCCAGCGGAGAACTCGCCGAAAGTCTCCGCCCAGGCGACCGTCAGCTTGCCGGCCTCGCGGAACTCCTCGATCGCGCCCCGCAGTTCCTGCACCATGGCGAGGCCGATGTTCCGCCCGCCGACTCTGGCGATGAGCGCCTTGACCCGCTGGTCGCCGCGGGCCCGGCGCAGCCCGTCAAGCACGTCGGCCAGCAGCAGCCTGCGGCGCGCCAGCACGGCCGCCGACACCGGGTCGGGCGGCCGCTCCTCGATAATCCCTTCGGTAAGGTCGAGTTCCAGGATCAGCGGCGCCGTCCGGCGCTGGCGCAGCTTGCTGACGTGATCCGAAATCATCGATTCGACCATGCGGCCAGCTTAAAGGCCGCCAAGGCCGGGCGGTCCTTCGCAGGTCTGCCGCCCCGGCCGCGTTCCGGCCGCTGCGGGCGCTATCGTCGGCGGCAATGGCTGATCGGGACGGCGATGGCTGGGTCAGGTGCGCCCAGGGGCACCGGCATTGGGGCCGGTACGGCGCGGCCGGCCTGCTCGCCTACGTGCCGGGAGACGGCAGCGGCGGCACCGTGCTGCTGCAGCGCAGGAGCTGGTGGGGCAACCACCCCGGTACCTGGGGACCTCCGGGCGGCGCGCGGGACAGTCACGAGTCGGCGGTGACCGCCGCGCTGCGCGAGGCCGCTGAGGAATGCGGCCTTCCTCCGGACCAGGTCCGCGTGGCCGGGATCCTGCGCGATGACCACGGCGGCTGGTCCTACCAGACGGTCACCGCCGCGGCCAGGAAGGCGTTCGCTGTGCACAGCGCGAGCGCGGAGACGAGCGAGGTCGGCTGGGTGCCCGAGGACGAGGTCGGCCGCCTTGCCCTGCATCCCGGCTTCGCCGCGCAATGGCCGGTGCTCCGGGCGTCGCTGCTGCGGCTGACGGTCATCGTGGACGTGGCGAACGTGATGGGCTCGCGGGCCGACGGCTGGTGGCGGGACCGGGCCGGCGCGGCCGTCCGGCTGCACGGCGAGCTGGTCTCGCTGGCCGGGCGCGGTGTCCCCGAACTGCCTGCCTCGATGGCGGCACCGGCCATGGAGCGCTGGTTCCCCTGCTTCGTGCTTGTACTCGAAGGCGCGGCGCGCGCGGCGCTGGACGACCTGGCGGCCCAGCCGCGCTGGTCCCTGGATGTGCAGCCGGGAGGGCGCGGCGATGTGCAGCCGGGAGGGCGCGGCGATGGGGAGCAGGGCGGGCGCGGCGATGGGGAGCCGGGCGGGTCTCGGGACATGAGCCGGGTCCGGGTCGTCGCGGCCGGCGGCTCTGGCGACGACCTGATCGCCGACCTGGCGGCGCGGACCCCAGGTCGTCGCCTTGTCGTGACCGCGGACCGGGACCTGCGCTCGCGGTGCGCGGCCGCCGGTGCGTCGGTGACCGGCCCGCGCTGGCTGCTCGGCCTGCTCTGACCTCGCCGCCCGATGCGACGCCGTCAGGTCACCTGGACGCTCCGCTTGGCCAGCCCGAGCCAGTAGCCGGTGATGGTGGTGACCGGCGGCGCCGTATCGCCAGCGGCGCCGAGCGTCACGAAAAGCGGCGCGAAATGCTCCGTGGTGGGATGGGCATAGCGGGCTCCCGGCGCGCTGCGGAACCCCGCGAGCGCGTCGATGTCGCCGCTGTCCAGCGCCTCGCCCGCCCAGTGGTCGAACTCCGTCGACCAGCCGGGTGGCGGCGCGTCGAAGCGGAAGTCCCGCAGGAACGGCAGCCCGTGGGTGAGGAAGCCGCTGCCGATGATCAGCACGCCCTCATCGCGCAGCGGCCGCAGCTTCGCGCCGATGCTGATCAGCCGGGCGGGGTCCAGGGTCGGCATGGAGATCTGCAGCACCGGGATGTCCGCGTCCGGGTACATGACAGTCAGCGGCACGTAGGCACCATGGTCCAGGCCCCGGTCCGGCTGGGCGGCAACCGGCTCGGTGCCCGACAGCAGGCCGCCGACCTGCGCCGCCAGCTCCGGGCGGCCAGGCGCCGGGTACTGAGCGTGGTAGTAACGCTCGGGAAAGCCGCCGAAGTCATAGATGAGCGGCACGCCGTCCCTGGTGGCCCCGATCGTCAGCGGCGCGGACTCCCAGTGCGCCGACACCATGAGGATGGCCCGGGGCCGCGGCAGTGCCTGCGCCCATCCCTCGAGCTGGACTACCCAGAGCGGGTCATCCACCAGCGGCGGCGCCCCGTGACCGAGGTAGATGCCCGGCATCCGGCCGGGGGTCAGGCCGGCGGCGGCTTTCTCGGCGACTTGCCGCGCCGCGCCGGGCGGCACGGGCTCGTGCTGGGGCGCCTCTGCGCGGAGTTCCTCGTCCATCGATGCTCCTTACCCAGCAGCCACATTATGCCTGCCTGGGCGCCGGGCGACCTGCTCAGCTACCCGGCCCGGCCCGGCCCGGCCGCCTTCCATGATCACGGAAACAAAGCGGGGCTGGAGAAGCTGTCGCACAACTGCCGTCTACTCATATGTAGTGGAGTGCCGGTCCATCTGAGGCAACTATTCGACGCTTCAAATGGGGATCAACTACTCAAAACGCCGTGTTCCAGCAGCTTGACTTTTCAAGATCACGAGTTGTCCGACAGCCTCTGGAGCCCGCCAAAGTTTCCGTGATCATGGAAGGGGGCACCGTGATCATGGAATCCTCCTCCGGCGACGGTGCCCGGAGCGTCACAGGCGTGGCTGATGTGACGATTGCGACGAACGTGGGGGAGTGGCCGGAGACCGAAGCGCCTGACCCGGGGCTAGCCAGGCTCGGGGGCGAGCCGGGCGAGCCGGGCTCGGGGGCGAGCCGGGCCTAGCCGGGCTCGGGGGCGAGCCAGAGCACGCCAAGGGGCGGAACGGCAAGAACCGCGGACGCCGGCCTGCCATGCCAGGGCTCAGCGACGGCCTCGATGACCCCGAGGTTGCCGACCCCGCTGCCGCCGTAGGCCGCCGCGTCGGTGTTGATCACCTCGCGCCACCGCCCGGCCGACGGCAGCCCGATCCGGTAGTCGAGATGCGGCTCGCCGGCGAAGTTGGCCACGCAGGCGAGCACGCGGGCACCGCCGGCGGCACCGCCGGCGGCACAGCCGGTGAACCGCAGGAACGACACCACGTTGCCGGCCGAGTCGTTCGCGTCGATCCAGCCGAATCCATCCGGCGAGAAGTCATCAGCCCACAGCGCGGGACTTCCGCGGTAGGCCGCGTTCAAATCTATGGCGAGTCGCTGCAGGCCAGCGTGCAGGGAGCCGCCAAGGGCCGCCCAGTCCAGGCCCGCCTGCTGGGACCACTCGGCCGCCTGCCCGAACTCCGAGCCCATGAACAGCAGCTGCTTGCCGGGGTGCGCCCACATGTAAGCGAGCAGCGCCCGCAGGCCGGCGAACCGCCGCCATTCGTCGCCCGGCATCTTGCCGAGCAGGGAGCCCTTGCCGTGCACCACCTCGTCGTGCGAGAGCGGCAGCACGAAGTTCTCCGTGTAGGCGTACATCATCGAGAACGTCAGCTCGTTGTGGTGGTAATGCCGGAATACCGGGTCGTGCGCCAGGTAGGCCAGCGTGTCGTGCATCCAGCCGAGGTTCCATTTCAGGCCGAACCCGAGCCCGCCCAGGTGCACCGGCTGGGTCACCCCAGGCCACGCGGTGGACTCCTCCGCGATCATCATGATGCCCGGCACCCGCCGGTAGCAGGTCGCGTTCACCTCCCGGAGCAGCGCGACGGCGTCCAGGTTCTCCCGGCCGCCGAGCGCGTTCGGCGTCCACTCGCCGGCCTTCCGCGAGTAGTCCAGGTACAGCATGGAGGCGACGGCGTCCACCCGCAGCCCGTCGGCGTGGAACTCCTCCAGCCAGTACAGGGCGTTGGCCACCAGGAAGTTGCGCACCTCGGGACGGCCGTAGTCGAAGATCAGCGTGCCCCAGTCCGGGTGCTCGCCGCGCTGCGGGTCGGCGTTCTCGTACAGCGCCGTGCCGTCGAACCTGGCCAGCGCCCACGCGTCGCGGGGGAAGTGCGCGGGCACCCAGTCGAGCAGCACGCCGATGCCGGCCTGATGCAGCCGGTCGACGAGCAGCCGGAACTCATCCGGCGTGCCGAACCGGGCCGACGGCGCGTAATACGACGTCACCTGATAGCCCCAGGAGCCGCCGAACGGGTGCTCGGCGACCGGCAGGAACTCGACGTGCGTGAAGCCGAGCTCGGTGACGTAGTGCGTGAGCTGGTCGGCGAGCTCGGCATAGGACAGCCCGGGCCGCCACGAGCCGAGGTGCACCTCGTACACGCTCATCGGCTGGCGCAGCGGATCCCGGCCGGCCCGGGCGGCCAGCCAGTCATCGTCGCCCCACTGGTAGCCGGACTGGCAGACGACGGATGCGGTGTCCGGCGGCGGCTGCGCCAGCGCCGCCATCGGGTCGGCCTTGCGTTGCCAGGAGCCGTCCGGCCCGCAGATCTCGAACTTGTACCTGGTGCCCTCGCCGACCCCGGGCACGAAGATCTCCCAGACGCCCGATCCGCCGAGCGAGCGCATCGGATGGGCATGCCCGTCCCAGAAATTGAAGTCCCCGATCACCCGCACGCCGCGCGCGTTCGGCGCCCAGACGGCGAATGACGTACCGGTGACAAGATCAAAATCATTCCTGAACGGATGGTCGCCGCCTGCTCTGACCGGCCTGGCGGCTGCCTTCGGCTGCGGGGCGGGGGCGTCGCCGGGGTAGCACCGGACATGCGCGCCGAGTACTCTCCAGAGTTCCTCATGCCGGCCCTCGCCGATGAGGTGCAGGTCGACCTCGCCGAGCGTCGGCAGGTACCGGAACGGGTCGTCGACCAGCATCTCGCCGGCCCGGGCGGCTGTTCCGGCGCCGGCCGCCGCGCCTGATCCCGCCCCTGATCCCTGGTCGGCGGCACTGCCGTCCCCGGCGCCCGGGTAGGTGACGGCCAGCCGGTAGTCGGGGATGTCGGTGAGCGGCAGCGTCGCGGCGAACACGCCGAGGTGCAGGTGGCTCGCCGGGAAGCGGCGCCCGTCGGCGAGCAGGACGGTCACGGCCGTGGCGAGCGGCCGCAGCGTGCGGACGGCGATTCCGCCGGCTACCCGGTGCGCGCCGAGGATGGCGTGCGGATCATGGTGCGTGCCGGCGACGATCCTGTCGATCTCGCCGGGGCTGACGCCGGCGGGGCTGTCGTTCACTGCGGCCACGGCTACATCGCCGCGATCGCGTCGAGCGGGATGGACTGCCAGGAGGGCCGGTACCTGGCCTCGTAGGTCACCTCGTACACCGCCTTGTCGAGCATCAGCGCGCGCAGCGCCGTGGCCTGCGCCCGCGGATCATTGCCGCCGGCCTCTTCGTATCCCGCGCAGAACGCGGCCTGGTTCCTGGCCACCCAGTCCCTGGCCGCCGCGGCCAGGCGCGCCTCGTCGGGGCGGCCGGCCAGCTGGTGGCGCGCCGCGTAGTCGAACGACCTCAGCATGCCAGCGACGTCCTGCAAGGCCGGCGAGCGGGAGCGGCGGCGCGCCAGCGGGGCGGCGGGCTCGCCCTCGAAGTCGAGTGCCACCCACCCGGTCTGGGTCCGCATCACCTGGCCGAGGTGGTAGTCGCCGTGCACCCGCTGGACGGGCAGGGCCGCGCCGAGGCTGGCCAGCCGGGCGTAGGCGGCCCCGACCTTGGCGGCCTGCCGGGCAAGCTCCGGCACCTCAGCGCTGGCCGCCTTGAACTTGCTGACCATCTGCGCGGCCAGCGCGGTGACGCCCGCCGGGTCCAGCAGGCTGGTGCCGAAGGCGGTGGCCAGGTCGGCGTGCACGCTGGCGGTGGCCGCGCCGAGCCGGTGCGCCTCGCCGGCGAAGTCGCCGCCTGCGTCGGCCGCGCGGCCGGGGCCGGCTGCGTACAGGTCGCGCAGGCTCGTCTCGGCGAGCGACCAGCCGTCGCAGGCGCCGCGCAGGTACTCCGACAGCACGGCGAGCAGGGCGGGCTCCCCGCCGCCGCTGCTGCTGCCGCCGGCGGCGTCGTCGCCCCCGTTGCCGTCGCCCAGTCTGGCCTCGATCCAGCCGAACGGCTGGGCCACGTGCGGCGAGCCGAGGCCGGCCAGCGCGTGTGCCACCTCAAGGTCCGGATTCTGGCCGGGGAAGACTCGGCGAAACACCTTGAGGATGGCGGATTCGCCGAAGATCAGGCTGGTGTTGCTCTGCTCGGCGGACAGCACCAGGCTGCGTGCTGCCGGATCGATCGGCGCGCCGGGCTCGGCGACGAACCGCAGCGGCCCGACGGCCCGGCCGCCGGCGATGCCGCGCACCAGCACGGGGGTCAGCTCTGGGTCATGCAGCGCGTCGTAGGCCGTCCGGCCGCTGCCGTCCGGGCCGATGACGGCGTGCCGCAGCTCCGGCGGCACTTGCTCGCGCACGCCGGCCACCACCTGGTACCTGACCGTCGCACCGCCGCTGGACACTCCGATGATCAGATGTCGTAGCTCGGGATCGCCGCTGGCGAGCGGGGTGTCAGCGATGATCACTAGGTCAACGGCGGCGCTGCCGCCCGGATACCAGCGCTGGGCTGGCAGCCATGTGGCGAGTGAATTCTCCAATGTCATGATTGCGGGCATGTGTTCCTTCCCGTCGGCTGTCTAACACCGTACGGGCGGAGCGGCCAGCCCGCCGCGCGGGGTGGGATCCTGGAGCCAGGTCCGGCGCTAAGTCCCGGCCGGCCAGCCGCCCGGCGGGCGTCG
>WNFB01008323.1_pt1 | contig 16920 bp, 17 predicted proteins | sample 5400501 | NCBI WGS metagenome assembly WNFB01 (sample SAMN13153341, study PRJNA577476) | soil metagenome | isolation source: 200 cm saprolite under Douglas fir tree site 2 hole 1 | place: USA:California | collected 2015-04-18
ATTACTTCGATGGGTCGGTTCGAAAATTGTCCCAACAGGGCTATCACCCAAGACAGGGGGCTGGCGGCCTAGGAGGTGAAAGCACCATGGAAGCGACCCGCGCGAAGTCAGGCGCAGGGTTCGGCCAATCGTGGCGCGAACTCTCGCACACGCCGACGTACCAAGTGCCAGTTGTGCTTGGCGCGTTCGTGGCCCTCATCACGGGCATCCTGACTTATCTGTTCGATGCGTCGAAAGCTGGCGCGATCGTGTCCGCGACCACCGCAGAGGCCTACTTGGTCATCTTCGGCATCGTCGGCCTGATCGGCTACGCCGTGTCGAAACAGAACGTGCAGAATGGCTCCATCGTGGCCATGATCGCCGGTCTGGCAATCGTGGTCCTGGTGGCGACGCAGCTGGGCCTGTTTGCAGGCCTGCTCCTCCTCGCCGGAGCCATCTGGAGCCTCGCGTCGACCCGATAGATCGACGGGAGCGAGGCTGAATCCTTTTTTCTTTCCTTATTTCTTCTCCTACGGTTTCTTCCGTTGCGCCGAGGCGGAGCGCCACCTCAGCGCACAAGGATGTCCATGTAGAGCTTCCGACCGAAGAGGTACCCGACGACCCCCACGAGGACCGCGACGGGAATCACGACATGGACGTCCGGCCATGCCGCGTAGATTCCGAACACGTCCGAGAGAATCCGGGCGCCGACATGTTGGGGCGACAAGACGCTGATTGCGCGCGCGAATTGTTGAACTGCGAGGACCTGTTGAGGCGTCGGCCCTTGGGGGCCTCCAAGCGCCGCGACGAACTGGAACCCGATGGCGTTCGCCGCCGTCTCCGTGAGGAGGATCGAGGACAACAGGAACGCGCTCCCGAGGACGCTGGGGCTCACGATCATGCGGCCGACCAGGTGGGCTACGACGTGGGCGAGGAACACGCCCGTCGCGAGGGCAAGGAACGCCATCAACAAGGCCATGGCATGGATCGCGAGGAAGTCGCCAACGGGCCAGACGCCGTACACGAAGAAGGGCATGGTGAAGCCGAGAAACAGGATCGTGGAGAAGCCGGACGCGAGGATGAAGCTCGACGCCAGCTTCGCGATCGTCACGTCATTCATGTCAACGGGATAGAGGATGATCGAACGGATTGTGCCGCGTCGGATCTCGCCGCCGTGCACGTGCGAGAACGCCAAGCCGAGGATCATGGAGGCGAGGAACGCAGACACCGCGTACAGGCTGCGAAGGTTGCCGTCATACCAGGTGAACGGGATATGATACAGGTCGTTCATTCGGCGAACGCTGCTCGCGACCGATGTCATCGCGAGGAACTCGGTGGCGGAAATGATCAGAACCGCGATCCACCACCATTGCGTGACCCTGAGATCTTTCTCGACGATCGCCTCGATCCGCTGAAGGCGGTCCGTCCACTCCATCAGGAAGCACCCCCGGGCGGGGGCTGCGGCGTCCCCACGGTGATCCGAGAGTAGACGTCTTCCATGGTCCCGAGGCCCTTCATTTCGAGGAGGTCGATTCCGGCTTCGGTGAGGGCGCGCGCGATGCGCGCCGCATCGCGGCGGGCGAGGAGGCCGATCCGGATCAGTCCTGGTCCGCTCCGCTCCAGCGTCTGGTGGGGGATCGGCTCGAGGACCGTCATGGCCCGTTCGACATCGCCGACCTCGAGCTGGTACGCCGGAGCCAAGAGAGTTTCCTTGAGCTCGCGCGCGCTGCCCAGTGCGACGATCCGCCCGCGATGAATGAACGCATACCGATCGACGATCGCCTCGCTCTCGAGGAGGTTGTGGCTCGTGAACAGGATCGCCCCGCCACGGGCCGCCCAGTTCCGTAACGTCGTGCGCAGCCCGATCCGCATCGTCACGTCGATGTTCGAGAACGGCTCGTCCAAGAAGAGCACCTGGGCGGGCTGCAGGAGGACCCGCGCGAGCTCCGTGCGCTGCCGCTCGCCCATCGACAGCTTCCCGATCCGGCGATCCGCGTGCTGCGTCTGCTCAAGGACGTGCATCGCCCCAGCCACATGTTCGGGGACCTGAGCCCGCGGGATCCCGGACATCCGCGCGAAGAACACGAGATAATCGCGGACCGTCATGTCCTCGTACGGCGAAGGGAGGTCGAAGAGGATCCCGAGCCGTCTGCGCACTTCGTTCGGTTGGGTTCGCACGTCAACTCCGCACACCGTCGCTTGTCCTCCGGTCGGACGCGTGAGGCCAGATAGGACGCGGAGGCAGGTCGTCTTCCCTGCGCCGTTCGGGCCAAACAATCCGAAGACCTCGCCCTCGCGGATCTCCAGGGAAACCTGGTCCAAGGCTCGAATCCGCGGATAGTCCTTGATGAGATCGCTCGCCTGGACCAGCATCTTCCGCCCGATGTCCCCGCCCTTCAATAAGGATTCCGGCTTTGTAAGGGAGTGGCCTCAAATCGGGGCGGTGCGCTCCGCGCGGAGGTCTCCGTGGGGCAGGTTGACACATGGGTTGGCACACCCCGCCACCGCTATGGAGTGAGCGCGCTGGAAATCTGTAACACGGATTGTTACAACGTTGCTAATAGGCCGTAACAACCATCTCGTCGATGAATGAAAATCTCCGAAGCGTCGGAGGCCTTTCAGCGGCTAGGCCTGAGCCGGTACGAAGCGCTCGTTTTCGTGAACCTGGCGCGAGCGGGCGCGGCGACGGCGGGGGACCTCGCGCGGGCAAGCGGCGTGAACCGCGTCCAAACGTACCGCGCGTTGGAGAGCTTGGAAGCGCGCGGGCTCGTCGAAGTCACCCTGGATCGGCCGCGGCGGTATGCGGCTCGGGCCCTGAATGACGTCTTCGAGATGATCGCGGACGAGAAACGCTCGGAACTCGAGAATCTCGAGGCGGTTCGGAAGACCCTTCTGGAGGCCTGGCCCACGATTTCGGGGCGCACCCGGGAGCCACCGTCCGTTCGACTGCAGGTGATCAAAGGCCGTGCCCAGATCTATCGGACGCTCCGGCAGTTCGTCGCCTCCGCGAAGGAGGAGGTCCTCGCCTTCACGACGACGAAAGGTCTTCAGCGGTCGTACCGCGCAGGGATCAACGAGGTGCTCGTCGAGGCGATGCGCCATGGCGTGAAACCACGGCTGCTGGCGGACATTGACGCGACGAACCAGGTCCTGATGGCCCGGGTCGCGAGGGTCGTCGCGCTCCGCCATGTGGACCGCCAGCGGGCGCGATTCATCATCGTGGACCGCGAGGCGATCCTAGCATTCCTGATCCAGGACGAGAGGACGATCCGCGGGGAGGGTGAGACGGCGCTCTGGACGAACAGCCCGGATTTCGTGAAGGCCCATCGCGACTTCTTTGAGAAAGCGTGGGTAGCGGCGGTGCCGGCCCGGCGTCGACTCGCGGCGTTGCGTCCCATTAAGACCTGACCTTCGACGGTATCGGATTTGGGAACGGTCACGACTTGGGGAAAGCGTTAACGTCATCCGCGTTGTTGCGCCACGACGGAGTGGAGGACATGAAGAAGGTGCTCGTCGTCCTGGCAGTGGTGTTGATGAGCGTTGTGATCGCGGGGCGAGCCTCCGCAGGTGGCGGCACGGGTGGTGCGCCTCGGATGGGGTCGCTGAGCGGCAGTCAGGAAACCGGCGCCGCGGACCCCGACGGCAGCGGGTTCGCGATGGTCGCTCTGAACGTTGGCCAAGACCGGGTGTGCTGGACGGTCACGTGGGCCGACATCGACACGCCGTTCGCGTATCATATCCATCATGCGCCCGCGGGCGTTGCCGGCCCTGTCGTGCTCCCGTTCAAGGTAGGCGGTGACTTCGTCCCCAGCGGGTGCCGGTCCGGCCTCGACGACCCGGCGTTGCTTCAGGACATCGTCGACTTCCCGGACCAGTACTACGTGAACGTCCACAACGCGGCGTTCCCGGGTGGCGCGATTCGCGGGCAACTGAGCGTGCCGGGCCAGTCAGGCTAGGTCCGTCCAGCTGCTCCCGGCTGGGGCTGCGTTCCGTTCGTTCGGGGCCGGCCCAACCATATCTCGCGGCTTGAGAGCGTCTCGCGCCTTCATGCCGCAGGCGCCTCGATTGCGGCGCAGATCGCGTCGAAATCCCAGAGTCCGGAGGGCTTCGGCGGCTTCGCCTTCAGATGGTCGAGGTGGCCTTCCCGCGCTAGGAAGTTCACGATCCACGCCGTGTACGCGGGCGAGCCGGTCGCCCCGGGCGAGTTGTAGTTCGTGATGTGGAACGAATGAGGTCCGGGGATCTCGATCGCTTCCTTGATGAAATTCCCGTGGCGGTCGACGACCTGCGCCCGCACGCCCGCGGTCCCGGGTCGGGTGAGGTCTTCCACGCGGAGGTCCGGGAGGAACTCCCGCACGCGCTTCGCCATCGCCCGCTTCGAGATTGACGAGGCCCATTCCTGGGTGGCGAGCGTCATGAACTCCGGATTCACGAGGACCGCGAGCTTGTTGCCGACCGGCGACTCGAAGAATTTCTGCACGAGGTCCGCGGGGTCGTCGAAGAAGCCGCGGTACGTGTACGGCCCCGGGACGGGCACGGCATTCGGTCCGATCTCGCGCCGGCCGTCCGCACGGACGATCCAGTGCGGATCGAGGAACGGGAGCTCCGGATGGCGGGGCACCGTGTACAGGTTCCGGCTGGAAAGGTAGTACCGCGCGGCGTCCACCTCCCAGTACTCCCCTCGGAAGTAGAGGTCCGCGTACTCGAGCGCGACGCCGAGCGTATGGGCAATGTCGATCGAGTTGCCGCCCGCGGCGTTGATTAGGAACTTCGTGAGGAGCGGCTCTCCCCAGGTCCCGACCGACACGCGGATTCGGGCCCTCGGGTCGACATAAACGCGATCCTCGCCTCCAGCGGGCGCGATGTGGCCTTCGAGATGGTCCCCCGCGACGTCAATCGACTCGAGGTCGGCCCCCAGGAGAAATCGTGCGCCGGCGCGTTCCGCGTCGTCCCGCAAGGCCTGTGTGAAGGCCTGATAGTCCACGCTCGTATCCGTCTTCGACCAGATCGCGCCATGGCAGCGCACATTCGGTTCGAGCTGTCGCACATCGCCTTCCGTCAGGAGGGAGAGCTCGTCGTCGCCCATCCCGTTCGCGAGCCCCCACTTTCGGTACGTCTCGAGGTGGGGGACCCGATCCTCGCGCGTCGCGATCTCGAACGTGCCCACGGGCACCCACGGAAGGCCGCGCGACGCCGCGTACGCTTTCCACATGCCGTACGCGATCTGGGACGACCGCGCGAAGACCTTTCGCCCGACCGGGTCGAGATAGAACGGTCGGTGGACGACGCCCGTATTCCGACGGGACGTGTGCAAGGCGACCTGGGGCTCCTTCTCCAACACCGCGATCCGGCCCTCGTATCGCGTCGCGAGCCAATACGCAAAGGACGTCCCGAGGATCCCCCCGCCGACGATCGTGACGTCCCAGGGCTCCATGGTCCGGAGTCGCGAAGAGGCCCGAGCTTATTATGGCTGCGTACCCACGCGGGGCCGGCCGCCTACGTCATCTCCTGGCGCCGCCAGAACGCATCGATCCGTCCTGGTAGGACGAAGACAACCGGGAAGACCACGTAGGCGCCGAGACTGATCAACGGGTTCACGAACGAGAGGAGGATCGCGAGGGTGGACAGGCAAGGTCCGAGCAGGATCCGCCGGCGACCCGACCGAATGATCGCCGCATCGAGCTCCGCGTCCACGAGATGATGGTGGACGGTCGCATACCAGAAAGACGCATACAGCAAGAATTGCACCGCGAGGAGATTCAGCCCGTACGCGATGAGCGTCACCCGCTCCAGGTCGTGGCGGCCTAAGAGAGCGGTGGAGAGGGGCAAGAGGCCGATAAAGAGGAGGAAGAAGTTGTTGAGCCAGATCAGGGTCCGGTCCGTCCGACGGACGTAGTGAAACGCGATGTGATGGCCGACCCAAAAGACCGCGACGATGAAGAAACTGAGTGCGTAGATCAGGACGCCCGTCAAGACTTCCAGGAAATCCGGGAGAGGTTGGTTGATCGGACCGGTGATAAAGGGCAGGGTCAAGCTCAGCCCGAGGATTGTCATGACCGCGCTGAAGATGCCGTCGGTAAGACCTTCGACCCGCGTCTTGCCGAGTCCGGCGACGGAGCCTCCACGGGAGCTCATGGAACGCGGGTTAGGGAGGCGGAGGGCTATAAGTTCGGCGAAACCTCACACGGGCTCGTACGGCGCGCGGACCCCGGCCGCCCTCGGGCGGCAGAACCTTTGTATCCGAATCCCCCATGTATTCACCTCCAAGGTGAGGCACGATGGTCATTGATTTCGAGGTGACCCGGACTCCGAGCTACGCGGTCGCCTCGATCCTCAAGGTGGGGGCGTACCGCGACGACAATCTCCGCGGGGAATTCCGCGAGCTTGTCGCTTGGGCGAAGAAGCGCAAGCTCCGGACGGGCAAGTGGATCATGTACGAGCACGACGGCCCCAACACGCGCCGGCCGTACAACCAGCGGCGATGGGAGGCCTGTCTCGAGGTGCGCGGCCGGGCCAAGCCGGAGGGGCGCATCCGAATCAAGAAGCTCCCCGCGCAGACCGTCGCGAGGATCGTCTTCAACCCGGATCAGCTCTCGTCGCGGATCGTCTATCACGCGCTCGGCGACTGGATCTGGTGGCGGCTCAAGTACAAGGACTTCAAACGCGCGGGCCCGACGCGGGAAGTGTACGAGGGCGACCCGTGGACGAGCGCGAAGGCGTGGTCCAAGGTCGAGGTCCAAGTCCTCGTTCAGAAGTGAGCGGCGAGCTCAGTAGCGGTCGGCTCCGGACGCGATTCCGACCGGGCTTTCGCCCGCGCTCCCTTGCGTCCGTCGGATCGGCGGTCGCTTCTCGGCCTCCGATCTCTGGTCTCGCAACTTCAGGAACGCGTACGAGTTCCGCAGGATCTGCGTTTCGGCCTTGCGGAGGTGCTCGCCGAACGTCGACCGCGACAGCCCCTCCCGGGCCGCGACGCGGTCCATCGTCTGCTTCGCGGGGAGCTCGAACAAGCCCCCTTCAATCGCCGCCACGACAACGTGGATCTGGCGTTCCGTCAGTTCCTCAAAGAGATGGACCGGCACCGTGCCGAGCGACCCGATCGACTCGAGCTGCTCCCTGGCGCGATGCGAGAGCATCTCGACCGGCCCGAGTTTCTTCACCTCGGCCACGAACCTGCGCAAGCTCGCGATGTTCGGAGAGATGGCGTGGTATGTCTCCCAGCCGCCGAGGTAAATCGTAGGAGGTAAGAGCCACAGGCCTCGCCGGTCCGCGATTCCCGTGACTGATGGCGGATAATCCCAAAGCGCCTGGTGAGCGACGACGAGCGCTGAGGAACCGTGCTCGGCGATTCTCTTCGCTCCGATCGTCTCCCGCATCGTGCGCAAGAGTCCCTGTAGTTCAAGGGACGACGTCGCGTTGACATGAAAGACATCGTTACGCGTGCTCGTCCACTGCGCCATCTCCACATTCGGGAACGCGGCGGACAAATCGCCGTAGGGACAAGGATGCTGGACTCGGACACGCGTCTCGAGAAACGGCATCCGGCGGCGATTGTCCCGGAAGATAAAAAGCGTGGTACCGCCCCACGGCGGTTTTTGGCGTCGGCATATCTTGTGAACGCGGCCGACTTCCTCTGCCTCAGGGCCGCCCGGCGGCGGTGCAACCGCGATGCGCCATGTCATGGCGAACCTATGTTCGCATCCCTGTGGGAGGCCATTGCGGCGGGCAAAGCACGACTTCCAGGATCGGGACCTCTCCGTGAGTACCTGCGTTTGGAGAAGCCGGACTCATGGGACTGGGTCCACGCTCAGCAGATCGCCTCGACGGAATCCCGGCTCCGTCCCAGACCGCGACGACTTGCGAGGCTCGCGCAGCGGTTGTCCTTTGGGTTCAAAACGGAACCAACGAAACCGCCGGTTGAAGCGCGGCCTTGATTGAAAACTGGCCCGCAAATCGTCGGGTAGGGATCGGCCGTCGGTTGCCGGGGCGATCTCCGACATTTTTTACTCTCGCGGTTGATATCCCGCGAGGCGACGGCTTTGAGAATCGTCCTCTTCGGAGCTACAGGCCGGACCGGGCGCCTCTTGTTGCAGCGAGCCCTCCGGCTCGGACACGACGTATCCGCGTACGTGCGTGACCCGGCTCGAATGGAAATCAAGCATGATCACTTGCACGTCGTTCGCGGCGACGTCCTCGATCCGTTGTCCGTCCACTGGGCCATCGCTGGAGCCGATGCCGTCCTAAGCGCCCTGGGGTTCAGCGCCCGACGGCCGCCACCCGTCCTCTCCGAAGGCGTCCGTCACATTCTCGACGGCATGGAAACGCATCGGGTGCGGCGGATCGTCGTCCTGTCTGCGGCCGGTGCCCTCCACGAGCGGGCCGGATTCTTCGTCGGAACGGTCGGATTAGGACTCGCCAGACTTGTCGTACCGGGCGTGTATGCGGAGCACCGCAAGATGCTCGAAACGCTCCGGCGGCGGAACCTCGACTGGACCGCGGTGAGGCCGGTCGTGCTCACCGACGGTCCGCCCACGGGCCGCTACCGCGTTGTCACGGAAGGTATTCCGCGATGGGGCTTTCGAATCTCCCGGGCGGACGTCGCCGATTTCATGATTCAGCAGCTGACGAGCGACGCGTTCGTCAAGAAAATGCCCGCGATTGCGAACTGAATCGGATGAAGCGAGTTCCGTCGGCGGCATTCGATGCGGGGGTCGGATCGCGAGGTGCCTCTCGCGATCGGCCGATGACGTGGAGGATGTAGGCCGGTGATGGAGCGGATGACCTGCAGCAACGAGCCTCCCCACCGGACGAAGGTGCCGGCGCGGTTCGATTCTACTTCAGCGTGAAGATTTTCGCGGTAAACTCGCCCGTCGGGATGTTGTACGTTCCTTCGAAGCGCAGATTCGCGCCGTTGAGCCGGGCGAGTCGGGTGGACTGGGTCTGACAAACGGCTTCCCCTTCGGCATGGACCGACGTCGGGCTGACCGTCCTTCCCGTGCCCTTTCCCTTGAAGATGAGCATATCCCCGTCGTCGGTTTGGTCAATCCCCCGGGACTCGAACTCGTAGGTCCCATCCGGCTTGAAGAGCGCATCGACGCTTTCCATGTGGTTCGCGTCGTATTCGCCCTTAGTCGTTCCCTGAAGATTGTAGGAGATCAATACCCCGTCGGGCTTGAACTCCCGAATCGTCACGGACGTCGTCTTCTCATTCAGCTCCGACAAAAATTCCTGCTCTGGCATGGTTTGAACCCCTCCACCTTGGGCCCCGCATGGAGTGTCATGCGGTATAGCCCTTTCGGAGTCTCGTCTCAAGGTCCGATTTCGAGGCGAACGGGTCCGGTGGTCGCGGTGAAAGACACGGACGGGTCCGCGCCGACGGAGAAGAAACCGACCTTCGCGGTTGAGACCTTCGACTGCACAAGCATGTGGGCGAGCAAATCCTCCCGGTCTTCCGCTCCCCATTTCACGATCTTCCCCGCCTCGATTCGGAACCACGGACGAACGATCGTGCGACCGCCGAGGAATATCGGGTCCGTCGCGTGGACCTCGCCGTTGACGGATTCCGGGCGAAGGGCCCCTTCGAGCTTCCCCGCCGGTAAGGAGGTCTCGACGAAACCCCGGCGAATGTCCGCGGGACTCACGATTCCATCGTCCACCACGGGCGCGATCGGCTTCGTCTCGAAGCGGAGCTCCGTGCCGGCGTCCGACGTAATTCGGACCTTCTTCCGTCCTTCGAGGCGGCGACCCAACGCCGCGCCACGCTTCTGGATGTCCTTCAGGTCGCTCCCTAAGGCGTCGTGATAGCTCCGATGCCAGCTCGCGTAGTCGAGCCCGTATGCAGCTGCGCGTTCCGGCGTGACGCGTCCGATCGGCAGGTCCACGTAGGGCACTTTCCGCCGCCGCCTCGGTTCCTGCTGTCGCGACCCGCCCAGCGCGTTCGCGTCGAACTTCTCGGGTGGGATTTCCTTCATGCGACGCGCATCGGCCGGTCCCCCGAGGTAAATCCCCGCCGTGCACGTCGACTCGATCGCACGCCGGGCGGGAGACGGCTGGCTCAACCACTTCGTCGACAGCTCGCCCATCGACGTGAACCATAGGTCGTCCGTCATCAAGGTGATGTGCGTGTCGCTCCCCGCGCGCCGAGCCTCAAGCGCAAGCGCCTCCGCGAGCGGGATTGTCGGCGGATACGTGTAGATCTCGAATACGTCCTTCCAGTGCAGACGCAACGAGGTGTGGACGACCTGCCGAGCAAGCGGAAGCCAGGACCGGAATGCTTCGGCGTTCGGACCAACGGCTAAGGCCACGCGAGCCGAAATCACTTCCCGGACAATAAAGGACTCGACGAAAACCTGCGGAGAACGGTCCGAGGGCTACACTCTCGCGCCCGGAATCCGGCTGGCCACGAGCGACTTGGCCTGATCCCGCTGATCCTTTGGCAATTTGAAGACCGCCTTCTTCCCCTCAACCTTCATGTGGACGATCTTTCGGCCCAGCCCTTTGAACTTCACATTCTCGATGTGGTCGTACGGCGCAGAGAAGTTCGCTTTGTCCGACGCGACAATGTTGTCCAACGGCAAGCCCGCGTAGTTCGCGCGGCGCTTGTCCGCACCACCCTTCGACAGGCTTCGGGCGATGGCCCCGCCAATCGCACCGCCGAGGGAGCCGCCAATTACGGACGCTGCACCGGTCTTCGCGACGACGGCCCCGACGAGTCGGCGATCCGTGAAGATTAGGTCGTACGTCTTCAGGAGACTGAGTCGCCCCACCACCCCATCGGCATTGTACACGATTCCCAAGATCTGTTCCCCTTGCATCAACAGCCCCGAGTTCTCATTTGTCGGCCGGTACTTAGTCGTTGCGTCTGCGGCCGCGCAGGTTTGGCTTATTCTGTCCATCTAGGACGCGCGGAACCGGATACCCTATCGGATTTCGGAGGAATGGAACTCGGCCGTTGTGCGATGAGGAATCCGGATCCCAAGGGGTCTCTCGCCCGACCTTGTGCGGCCCCCCGCGTGGATCGGCCGATCGCAGACGGGTCAGCCTTCCCATGCCACACCGAGATCCGTCCCGATTTTCCTCAGGCCTTCGATGACCTTTGCGCCGACTGGGACGCCCTCCTTTCGGAACCGGTCCATGCGGGCGTAACTCTTCTCCCCGTGCACGTAAATCCGCTCTTGGCCCTGGGCCTTCGGGCTGTCCTTCAGTTCCCGCGCGAGTCGGTCCATGTCTCGTCGGACTTCGTCGAGCGGTCGGAACGCCGTCGGATCAAGGGCGAGGAAGAAGTGCCCCACATCGGGCCGCTTCTCGTCGGCGTACACCTGGAGGCCCGTCGCCGCGCCGCTGAGCACGCCGCACAGCACGTCGACCATAAGGGCGAGTCCGTAGCCTTTGTGACCTCCGAGGTCTTCGCCTTCGCCGCCGAGGGGGAGGAGGCCACCACCGAGGCGCTTCGCCAGGGCGTTCAAGACGCGAGCCGGATCCGTCGAGCTTCTTCCGGTTTCATCGACCGCCCAACCGTGCGGAATCGGTTTCCCCGCGCGGTTATACACCTCGACTTTCCCGCGCGGAACCGTGGCCGTGGCCATGTCGAGGACGAACGCCTTCTCCTTCATCGCGGGTGCCGCGAGGCTGATCGGGTTCGTGCCGAGGATCGAGGTCCTCCCAAACGTCGGCACGACGAGTGGGGCCGCGTTCGTCATGCTCAGGCCGATCAAGTTGTGCGGAAGCGCCATCATCGCGTAGTAGCCCGCGATCCCGTAATGATTCGAGTTCCGCACCGTGACGACGCCGACCGCGGTGTCCTGCGCTTTCCGGATCGCGAGGTTCATCGCGCGCGTGCCGACGACCTGACCCAAGCTCTGTCCGCCATCGAGCAGCGCGGTCGCTTTCGTTTCCTTCACCACGCGGCTCTGGTCCGTCGGTTTCATGAAGCCTTCTTTGAGGCCGTTCACGTACCGCCCGAGGCGTGCGACCCCATGGCTGTCGATCCCGCGGAGATCCGCGACGACCAAGACGTCGGTCGTGACCCGCGCGTCTTCCGCTGGCACGCCGAGTTTCATCAGGACTTGCTCGCAAAAGAGACGGAGCGGTTTTTCCTGGATCGTTACCGTCTCGGCCATCGATGCGTCTCGTCCGAACGACGGAATCGACCTGCGCGTATAAGCTTGCGGTCCGCCCTTCCTTTGGGCCTCACCGTCCCCGGCGCAGCTCATCCCGGAGTGCCTTGGGCGCCCGTTCCGTGGCGACCGTGATGACGATGCGCGGCAGGCCGCGAATGTGTTTGCGAAGGAACGCCTCGGTTCGGGGTCGGTCTTGCTTCCAGCATTCCCGCAGCCACGTGCCGACCGCGCGTTGGACCCAGAACTCGTCGTCGTGGCGAAGTTTCTCCAGGATTTTGAACGGCTGGTCCAGCTCGCCCGCGAAGACGAGGTCGTGCATCGCGTACGTCGATGCGCGTCGGCGCCACATGTTCGTCGAGCGCGTCCATCGTAGGACCTCCGAGAAGCGAGCGCGGTCCCGACGGACCATCTTCGCAATCGGCCCGGAAGCCAGCGCGTCGCTCAGGGCCCACCCCGTCGCCTCGTCGACCCAACGGTCCGCGAGGGACCATGAGGCTCCATCGAGGATCTTCGCGAATCGATCGAGGACCATGATGCCGAGCGCCTTCTCCTCCAGGACCTCGCCGGACCAGAGCGCCGCGGCGAGCGCGTTCACCTCGGACGCGGTCAGATCCCGATGCGCCTTCGCAAACGTCGCGAGGATCGTCTGCAACGTCGGGACGCGGAGCCCGAGGACGGACACCGGCGAGCCGAGATACGACACCGGGTCGGTTGGCGTGGGGGACCGAGGCGCCGTTCGGATCTGCTCGACGAGTTGGGCGTGCGCCGCGCCAACGTTGACGGGCATCGTTAGTGGAGGACGTCGGATTCGGCATAAAGTTGACCGCGCAATCCGTTCGTTGGCGCGCGGCGGCGTCCGCAAGCTTTGTAGAGTTTGTAAACCAGAAGTGAGATAAATCGCGGAGGGCCTGTGTCGGCCATGGAGAGTTCTTCGATTCCTGATCTCGCCGCGTCACCGAACCGGGCGTCGGGGGAGCGGGTCGCCCTGATAACGGGCGCGAGCCGCGGCCTCGGTTACACCCTGGCTGAATTTCTCGCGCGACAGCGGTGGACGCTCATCCTGACCGCGCGCCACGAGAAGCCGCTCGATGCCGCCGCGGAGCGCCTGCGGGCTGCGGGCGCGATCGTGACGGCTGTGACCGGCGACGTCGCTCGGCCGAGAGACCGCCGTGCGATTGCGTCCTCCGCGCGGCGCGCGGGTCGCTTGGATCTGTTGATCAACAATGCCTCGGAGTTGGGGCCTTCACCGCTCCCGCCGCTCCTGGAGCACCCGCTCCCAGCCTTGCGGCGCGTATTTGAGGTCAACGTGCTCGCACCGATCGCCCTGGTCCGCACTTGCCTTCCGCTGCTGAGAGCGTCGCGGGGCCTCGTCATCAACATCACGAGCGACGCGGCCCGCGGCGGCTATCCTGGATGGGGCGGGTACGGGTGCAGCAAAGCGGCGCTGGAACTCGTCTCGAAGACGCTCGCGAACGAGCTGCGGGACGCCGGCGTCGGCGTGGTCGCGGTGGACCCAGGGGACCTTCGGACGCAGATGCATCAGGACGCGTTCCCCGGGCAAGACATCAGCGACCGTCCGCTCCCCGATGTCACCTTGCCGTTCTGGGCATGGCTCGAGGGACAGGACCCCGCACGAGTCTCAGGCCAACGGTTCGAAGCCCAAGGCACGGTGTGGGAGGTGCCCGCATGAACCGACAGGAACTCGTCTTCGAGCAACCGCGGGAGCTGTTCGCGTCAAGCCCGGCCGAGATCGACCGCGGTTCCCGCGATCAGGTTCGCCTCCTCGTGACAACCCCGGAGGGACACCTGCACGCCCGCTTCGAAGACCTGCCTCGGTTCCTCTCAGCAGGAGACCTCCTCGTTGCGAACGAGAGCGCGACCTTGGCTGCGAGCCTCGCGGCCGAGGGGACGTCGGGACCGTTCACGCTCGACCTAAGCACGCGGTATGCCGAGCGCCTCTGGCTGGCCGAACCCAGGTGGGACCCGGCCCGTCCGGGTCCGATGCCGTTCCAACCAGGTGACGAGGCCCAGGTCGACGGCGCCACCGTGCGGTTCGTCGCGCCGTATCCCGGAATCCCGCGGTTGTGGTTCATTCACGCGGACCGGCCGCTTGAACCAATCCTAGATCGGGAGGGCACGCCGATCCACTACGGATACGTCCCGCAGGTCTGGCCCCTCGCGTCGTATCAAAGCCTCTTCTCCCGAATCCCGGGCAGCGCGGAGATGGCGTCCGCGGCGCGACCCATCACGCCGAGGATTCAGCGAGCGCTCGCTGAGACGGGCGTCCGCTTCGCCACCGTCCTCCTTCACGCCGGCGTTAGCAGTCTCGAAATCGAAACGGACACAGTGGAACAACAGGCCGTGTATCCCGAACCGTTCCAAGTCTCCCAATCGACGGCGGACCTCGTCAACCGGACGCGCGAAGCGGGGCGCCGCGTCGTCGCAATCGGGACGACGGTCGTTCGAGCCCTCGAGTCCACGTGGACGCTAGATGGGATCCGCGCTCGGCAAGGATTCACCCGGGTCTTTGTCCATCCCGGGAACCCCGTCCGAGCGGTCGACGGGCTCCTGACCGGATTCCACGACCCAGTCACCAGTCACTTGGCGATGCTCGCTGCGTTCATCGGATTGCCACGCGTCATAGAGGCGTACCGGGAAGCGGTGACACACAAATACGCGTGGCACGAATTCGGTGACAGTCATCTGATCTTGCGGAAATGACGCTGGGCACGCTCCATGATGACTCCCCGCGGTCGGTGATTCTTCCTAGAATGCCGAACGACTCGATTGGCCCAGCGGGATCTTCGAATCAGTTCCCGGTGGGATCGTCTCGCCTCAGTCGGTCTTGCACAACTTGTCACGATCGTCTGGGCGTGACACGTAGTTTAAGAGCTCGTTGGTGAATCCTGCGCCCGCCGCGATCAGCATGTGGTAGAGGATGCAGCAGGGTCCGCCGCAACAGGTGCCCCCACAGCCGCCTCCGTATCCGTATTCGTATCCTCCCCCCGTGGCACCGCCGACTTACTACCAGCCCCCCGTGCCTCCGAAGAAACCGAACACGACGCTGGTCGTGGTCATCGTTGTGGTCGCGATTGCGGTCGTGGGTGCCTTAGCAGCCGCCGTCTATCTCCTCGGTGCCGCATCCCACACCGTTACGATCACGGCCGAAAACCTCAATTTCGCCGGGGCAACAAACTGTTGGAGCTCAAGCACCGGAAGGGGCGAGGTCGTCCCTGGCGGCGCCCAGTTCACGACGACATGGACAATGAGTTACACCGCTGGCGCTTTCGACCCGGACCGCTGCACGGTCCAAAGCGTTTCTGTGCAGACAGCCGGATTCTCCCTCGTGAGCTCGAACACTCCACTCACGGTGCTTTCTGGCGGCTCACAGTCGCTAACCATGAGGATTCAGGCTCCGAATGCCGACTTCACAGGAGTCCTTACGCTCCTGCTCACCGTGACCTCGCCGTAGTCCGCCGGCCGAAACCGAATTTCGTGAGCGATTCAGCAGAGCAGGACGTCGACCGTTACGAAGCCCTGGGCCGCTTCGAGGTCGTGGATGTAGCAGCCGCCCCTGGAGCTTATAAAGGAGAATAGCTCGCTGTCCGTCCCCGTCGCGACGAGGTTCTGCCCCGTGCTCAGGCTCCGCTTGAGAACCGCCGAGGCCGAGGTCGCGTCCGAGATCGCGATCGAAACCACGATGGCGTTGTTTATGGAGATCGTGATCGTGCGGTCGAACGCCTGGTCGACATGGGCGGGGAGCTGGAAGAATCCGTCCGATCCGGGCGGGATGATGAAGGCGGACGCAAGGACAATCGGATAGGAGTCCGCCACCGTCGCGACCCGTACGGTTCCATCGGGGAAGACGGTCGTCGTCACGCTCGTGATGCTCTCGGTCTGTTGGATGTTCTCGCGGAAATTGACCAGGTTGAGGACCTGGTGGCTCGCGAACGCGAAGTCTTGGTGGACCGTGGTCGTGACTCGTCCGCTCGACGTGTCGACGTAGCCCGCGACTGTCAGGGAGCGGGCCGCGGAGAACTGGAACGTCGCGCCGTTGTTGCCCGTCGTCCGGACCACGCCTTGGTCCGCATCCGGGGCGACCTCATACGTGGTGAGCGCGCCCGATGTCTGGGCAAGACCCGAGTCCACACCCACGAGGAGGTTGCCGCCGAGCTGCCAGTAGAAGCCGTTGTTCACGACCGTGAAGGCAATCGTGTGCGGGTTGCCGTCCACGAGCATCCCGATGAACGGCGTCAAGTCGACCTGGTACGGGTCCTCGTTGTACGCTCCGACCGCCGCGATCGGCCGCCACAGGAAGGGGTTCACGCCGCCCGTGAAGATGTATGGGAACGGCCACACGACTCCGACGAGCGTCCCGTCCACCGTGACCTGGATCTCGCGGAACGCCCCGCCGCCGCACAAGCCGTTCGCGTTGGCATACGCGTCCGGCTCACTTCCGTACCAGAACTCGTCGCACGAGTTCCCTTTCGCGAAGAGCTCGAGCACGACGCGCAACGCGTTCGTCGGCAACGTCACCGGCGCCGCGGCGACGGGCGTCCGTCCGGGGTCGAAGATCCAGTCGTTCGACAGCCCGGCGATGGCGTCCGGGTGGCCTGTTGCGGGCCATCCGGGGCCGGTCGTGTAGAAGGTGAGAGTCGCGGTCACGTAGATGATTCCGGTAAATCGGCTGTTTACAACGTTCGGCACGTGGATCGCGTACGGCTGGGACGAGGCGAAAACGGGCACGTACTCGCTCACGTCCTTTTCGACGTGCCACGTGATCCCTGCGGGCGTCGGCTCCGGTGTCGTGCCGAAGTAGATCAGG
>WNFB01002217.1_pt1 | contig 16889 bp, 18 predicted proteins | sample 5400501 | NCBI WGS metagenome assembly WNFB01 (sample SAMN13153341, study PRJNA577476) | soil metagenome | isolation source: 200 cm saprolite under Douglas fir tree site 2 hole 1 | place: USA:California | collected 2015-04-18
AACGCAGACCGCGTCCTCGACTTGGCGGAGCAGCAACTGCGGCTAAAGGGAACGCTTGTACTGCACTCTGAAACCGCAGCCAAAAACGGAGGAGACTACGACTTTGACTCGGTGTGTGTCGTCGAGGGCAACCGCTTTCCGTTGTTCGTCGAAGACCGCTTCCTTTACAGTGAGCAGCACACCAGTCAAAAGAACAAAGCACCCAAGGTGTGCAGCCCCTGGTGGAACCTCCCGCAGGTCGCAATGCAAGCGCGCGGAAATCAGATCGGCGCAATCACCGACCTGAAGACTTCGTGCCTTGCAGCCGGTAGAGGCGACCTCGCGCGGGAGCTCGTCGACCAGCTTCAGAACGCCTTGGATCAATTGAAGCATCGAACCGAGCCCGACCAGGACGTAATCAAGAACATCCGACAGCAGGTGACGGCCGCGCCGTGGCTCAAGTTCAAGAACAAACGCCGGATCGACGAAACGGCCGAACACATCGACGTTCCGGAAACCGACAAGGTCGGAAACCTATACAACTTCGTACGGAAAGAACTCGGCCGGTTCTTCTCCAAAGAAGCCACCGCACCCTTACGTGATTTTGCCGGGTTGATTGCGGGTGAATCTTATACCCGGGAGATCTTCGAAGAGTGCCGGCTGGTCTCACAATTCTACGGTGCGAGCGTCGGCGAAATCATGGAACGCCGCACGAAGGTCGATGAGGCACTGAAGCAAGCTGACGCCGAGTTCGAGGCTCACAAAAACGATCCAGAAGCTCGGAAAGAGGCTTTGTTTCGGCGCACCCAGGCACGAGCGGCGGTTCGGGTCAACGAAGAACGAACGCGCCAAGACCTCAGAAACGTAATCGACATGGTACGGAAATGGGCACTGGGGAAAAACGGGAACCGATTGGCCTATCTTTCAGCCCTGCACGCGTACGCATCCAGACCAACACGGCAGGGCAAAGAGCAGAAAGGATGGAGCAGTACGGGGTCAATCGTGTTCTACGCTTTCCCCCAGGAGATCGTGAACAAGATCGTGGAACGCACCGGTGGCCGTCAGGTCAATGTTGAGATCCCCGATCTCTGCGACGGCGAAGTCGAAATTGATCCGGAAGGACGCATCTTCTTGATCAACCAAGTCGCCGACGGTGCTGGCGGTAACTATGAACGCCATATCTTCGTGGCCCAAGTCACGCCCGAAGGCAATGTGTTCATGGACCGGGACGGCCGCGGAACCCCTGTGGTCGTCAATCGCGTCAGACCCTTCCACTTTGAGCCAGGCAGAAGCGAAGTACGAAATGGGCAGGTCGTTTTTCCTGGTTCACAGCAGCGTCCATCCGTATCTCCCACAGAGTCAAACCCTGCTTATGTTCCACCACCCAAATAAACACACCAACCGCCCAGGAGACTCTCACCCGCAGAGTCTCCTGGGTCCCCCATGAGGGGGTGGAAAAAGGAAAAGAGAGGAAATATGAGGCGGTCTTGGATGGTACTTGCAGCGTTTCTATTTATTTCAGCACCTGCCCGAGCTCAGAGAGTCACAACTCAGAAGAGCGACCGAAACCAAGTTGTACATCTTCATACGGCGCTGAATCATCTGACGGTGATCGAAGTCGGAGAACCCGTGATGTCAGTCGCGGCCGGGAGCCCAACGTTCAAAGTCGAGTGGCGTGAAAACAAGGTGTACATCCAACCCACAGAGGAGAACATTTCCACGAATCTATTTATCTGGACCGCGTCCGGGCGGCTCAATTACGAACTTGAGCCGGCTGGCGATGTGCAACAGATGGATTTCGCCGTTGACGACCCGCCCTCAGAGCCTCCACAGCCGCAAGCGACAAAAGAGCCAGGCCCCTCGCCAGCGCAGTCGGCGATGGAGGTACTCCTTTCTGGAAAATCCGTACGGCTCGATCAATCCAAACACGGAAAGAACAAGATCGAAGTCGTATTCCGGGACCTGATCCCGGACGGGGACCGAGTTTTTCTCCGGTACGCAATCCGCAACCAGGGAACACATCCCTACATGGGACGTACCCCCGTAGTGTTCTCCCTGAATGTGAAGGCTCTTCCCGAAGATCTAATCGGAGTTCAGACTTCACAACTCAGCGAGCAGGAAGCAGCTCATTTGAAAGCGTCCGGGCAGGTTCCGGTTGAAGTCGTAGACGGGCAGATCCGCAGCGAACGTCTGGAACCGGGGCAGGAAACCCAGGGCATCATTGCTGTCAAGCTTCCAGTCATGCCGGGCCCCCGGGTGTTGCGATTCTACTTTCCAGCTGACGCCAAGACACAGGTATCGGCCACTTTGGTGCTCTAAAAATGGGGAAGCAGTTGACAGTCTCGGAAGTGCATAACGCGCTTGAAGCGAAACTGAAAGCGCGGCCCGACCTTGGACTCTGGAAGGCATTTGTCAATTTGGTGTTCGAGCCGCCCAATCCGTTCGACCGTAGAGCGAGACGGCGGCCTAAGAAAGAATTTGTGGGCATCAGCATCCTGATTATTGCTGGCGCCTGCGTCTCTCTTTATTTCAATTATTTGTAACGAGAGGATACGAGAAGAGGGCGTCGAATTCGTGAGCAGTAACTCGTGATGGGATCATGTTGCGGCGATTGGAGACTTGTTTCTTTCTTTTGGCCCTGGCTCTCTTTGTGGCCGTTGAAGGAAGTTGTGTCTACACCATCTGGCACCAACCTTCCTTCTACGAGATTCCGCCGGGATCCGTATCCATCTGTGGTTACAGGATAAGCCCCACACTTTCCCAATGCTGGCTTATCGGTGGACTCTTCATCCTGATCTTTCGGTTGCTCAAGGCCGTTCGGTCCGGCGGATTCCATGGCGATCGCACCTCTCTAAGGATCAACAAATCGTTGTTGCATCAGTGGCCTTGGCTGCTCGCGCTGGTCTTGCTCCAAGGCTGCGCTCTCTATCTCGATTCCTCAATGCCGGTGTCTCGATGAGAGCTGAGCCTTACGATCGCCAGACACATCCACCACTCTTGGAGTCCCTGGAAATCCTGAGTGGTGCTGCCGTCATCCTGCTTGTGTGCGCTGTATGGTACGTAGGGACAGAGAGATATCACCTCACCGACCGGCAGGTAGCCGAGATCGTCGCTTACGCCGTAATTGGCTTGACTACTCAAGGCGTCACAGTAATTGTGGCTGCGACGCGGCGGTCTCGGCGAGAAATGGAGTGGCCGCATCCACCGATGGTGGTTCCAACAAGAAAAGACGAACGATACACACACAAGGCGTGGTCTCAAGATGCAGTAGTGCTTGGCTATGACGTGCACGGGCGCCCCTGGCCATGGCCGGACAGCGTACGGGTCATGCAGGGAATTGTCCTCGGGATGACCGGGACAGGCAAGACCACTCTCTTGCGCAACATTATTTCACAGGACCTTATGAGGGTAGTGGGAACGCCTGAAGAGCCGCATCGCATACCGATGGTGATATTTGATGGGAAGGGCGACCTCGAATTCTTCTACGACTTGTTGCCACATATCCATCGCGCGGGACGCCTGCATCAATTGCGATTGCTGAATCCGGCCCGTCCAGACATCTCGGTCCTTTATAACCCGTTCCACTGCAACGATGACGATTACATGCCGATCGTTAACATGGTATTTGGCTCGTTCAATCTCCACGATGAGTTCTTCTCCAAACACCAGCTGAATTACCTGGCGGACATCGTGCGTGTGCTCTTCTACACCGGGCTGAAATTCAATTTTTACGATGTACTCGTGATGGCTCTCGATCAACAAGTTCTCCGGGAACAGGTTGAAAAGGCAAAGCAGAGAGTCGAACACGACTCCAGCATCAGCATGCAGCGGCGCCTGAACTTCGAAATGTCAGTGAAAAACCTCTATCAATCATTCGAAGACAGGGAGCGCGTGCCCAAGATCCAGGGCCTCCTCAACGAGTGTATGACATTCCTTGATGACAAACTGAGTGTGTTGACTGGCCCTTACGAAGACTTGGTCTCAATCAGCGATGTCATTGACCGCGAGGAGATTTTGTTTGTCACTTTGAACGTGAATAAGAATCCTGAGCCGGTCAAGGCCCTTGGCAAGATGCTTCTGCAGAACTTGCAGCTTGAAATAGGGAAACGCTATGAGAGCGAAGAACAACGGCGCAAGACCAACCGGCCATTGTTCAGCGTGGTGATGGATGAATTTGCGCCGTTCGGCTACCGCAACTTCGCACAGATCCTGCAGACGGCCCGGGGAACGCACACCGCGTTTTTGTTTTCCATGCAAAGCCTGCCCCAACTCACGGCAGTAGGCCGCGGATTCAAGGAAGACGTCTCGTCGGCGCCGAACACAACCATGACCCTGCGCACGAAAGACGAGGAAACGGCTCGGTATTTCTTGCGAGCTTCGGCGGAGCACCAAGTCACACGGCGAAGCCTTTCCATGCACCGTTGGAAGCTGTTCGGATTTGAAAAGTACGAGGAAACCGGCCGCGCTGTACAAAGCGAGGACAAGGAGACCCGAGCACTGGACGAACACATCAAGAACCTACCAAAAGGACAGATGGAGATCTTGATGACCGATGATACGCGGGGGACGCTCCACACATTGTTGCATGTCCGCCCGCCTACGGACGTGACCGTTCCAAACTTCGAGCCGCAGCTCTACCCACGACTGAAACACTCAAAAGCCGGCTCCCCGGGCGCAAATCTTCGCTTCAAGAGGCAAGACGCACCGGCACCGACCAGGGTTCCGCGCCGTGCCCGAACAGGGTGGGTAGCATGAACCACTGGGCCGCACACCTCGCGATAACGGCGCTGTTGTCAATCCAGCCTGGAACTGCCAACACACCGAAGCAATCGCCGCAGCCGCTGTATCAAAACCGCGAGACGTGGTATGAATTCGCACTGAAGCGCTTTAACAGCGAGAATGTCGACTACGGTTCCTGGCTTGAACAACGCAGGAAGGCCTTCATCGAGTCCACAATTAAGAATCCCTACTTTGACTACAGTCTTGTGGCGACAGCCTCTCTTCTGTTCGTGCTTCTAGCCTATTGGAAGTTGTGGATGGATGACCGCCGCAAGATGCTCGTCACCGCGGAAATGATGACCGACATTCTTAACCAGGACCAATATTCGCGTGAAACCGCACGGCTCGCGATCGAGAAATACAACCGGCACATCGAGTTCTGCAACCGGGCGATTGAGGCCGGTAGCGTGGGCGATGCGCAGATGAGTTCTGGATCGGAATCGACAACCTTGCGAGCAGAGTTAGAGCGCGTGGCGGCAGACCATGCGACCGCAGCACGAGAGAGAGACAAGGCGATGGAGGAGCTCGCGCAGAAGTCCGCCGTCATTGCCGACATGTCGCTCCGCATCGACGCGCTGTCCAAGAAGTTCGACGGCAAAGTCGGCAACGGGCAAGCCATCAACATCCAGGGCTCGAATGCTGACCTGGTGGCTCACATCAACCGTCTCAATCAAGAACTGTACGCGGAGCGGCAAAAGAACAAGCGCTTGAAAGGTGCATAGTTGATGATGCGAGTTGCCGTGCTGGGATTTGGGAGTGTCTGGCGGCGTCGTTTTGGCAAGGACGTCAATGACCCAAAACGGTTCCTGCGGTCCGCATACTACAACACTACTGGAGTGACCGTAGGAGGACATATAAGGACACGGCCCAAACTCATTGGCCACGTGCGGTTCAACGGTATAGGCGGGTTCGACCCGAACTGCCCAGCGCGTATGCTTAACCGGGTGTTCGAATGTGAGCATCCGTGTATTTGGCAAGGACAGTTTAAGGTGTTGTTCAAGTATTTGTTGCCTCACCCCGAACCGCCTGACTACTACCTCGTGGCTGCTACTCAGAATAATATGGGCCACGTGAGTGTGGATGCGGAGGGATGGAAGTCTGACAATGCACTACTGATCTCCTTCAGTGAGTGGCGCGATCAGCAGGAAGCGCTTCTCCTAATGCCGGCATACTCCTGGCTTACAACTCAGGTAGGCACATTCGTTCTGGAACCGTCGCCTACACACCCGTGGCTGGCCACACTGCGCCTCAGCCCCGTGAGTTGAGGATTGGGGAGCGATGCGATTCCAAAAAGGGAGCTTCGAGCTAAGTCGCGCCCAGGACTTTCCTTTACTCCGCCAAGTGCTGCGTTGCCAATGCGTAACGCATGACCAGCTCTTCGAATTCATGAAACTGGGATGTCATGAGGTCCGTCGGCAATCGTTCAACTGGAGAATCAAGCGGCTCGTAGACCACGGCATGGTACAGCGCCATTACGCGCCAGCGGCTGCGAGCACTTACATCTATTCAATCGACACGCTCGGATTTCTGTACCTTCAAGGTATGGGTGAATACTGCCCAAGCTCTGTCTTCTCCCTGACCAAGACTCCAGACCACCTGAAGAGCTTCCACGCGATTGAGTTGAACGAGTTGCACCTATCACTTGCGAGGGCGAATTTGGTCGAAGCGTGGATTCCGGAGAACGAGATCCGCTCGAGGAATGAACTCACCGATCATGGCTTTGCGAAAGATTACGACGCGGTGGTTACCCTGCGGATCGGGTCGAGTCGTCCCCGCTTTGCACTCGAGTATGAGCGATCGCCCAAGACAATAAGTCAGTACGACCGCATTCGGAAGGCGATCGATGCAGAAACAATCGTGCATCAGTTCTTGTACCTGACTGCCAATGAACACATCCAATCTTTCTTGTTGCAGTGTCTATCTTCAACGAAGCAACGTCTCTACATAGGCAGGGCCAGAGAGTTTCCTCTCCATCTTTTGGAAACACTCGTCGTCGAGGCGGCGAGTGGGCGACGGGTGAAGTTTGGCGAGACGCTTTGACTTTTCCACGCCTTTTCCACAGCTATTGCATGCCTGTTTTCGCCGACCGCTAACTCATTTTTTATGAAGAGATTGCGGCGTTACTAATCCCATTTTTCGCCGTTTTTGTGGTGGAGTTCCGCGCGGAGGCGCTGCTTGGGCTAGTGCGCGTTCGTACGTGAGGGCTGCGGAGTTGGCAGAGGTCGTGCGGAGTAGATCTTGACACCGATGGTCGTGATGGGCGGATAGATTCGTCCTGCTGTCTTTTCGGTGGGAACAGCAGCGCTCAATGTGGTCGCGGCCTTTGGTGTTTGGAATAGTTGCTTGAGGTCTGTTGCAGCCTGGCAAGACTACTGTGGCTTTCTTCGAGGGTCGCCTTTGGAACTGTCATGAGGTTCTTGACTTAACATTTCAACCTGTTGAGCTTGTTCCCGGTAGGAGCTCGCCTCGTAAAGAAGGTCGCCTGCGTCATCGTAGACGTAAGTCCACAGGTATTCCTCCGTCATCCTGTCCGCCAAGTCTTTGGCAGCATCGAAGCTCTCGAAGTCCTTACTGAGCGGGCCGCTCGGCGAGTCAAGAGTGTCGATATGATCTAGGCCTATTACCCGATACTGGCCCTTGGGCGCTTGCACTTGCATCGTTAACCCCCGCCTTACCTAGATCTTCGTATCGCAACTTTGGCACAGATGCAAGCCGAAAAGTGTAATGCACGCGGTGACTCTCCATCCTGTGAAATTGTTTCTCCCTCTTTCCCTTCTGGATGTTCCTTATATATACGGGAAGAGCTCTCGCCGATTATTCGCCTGGAGTGCGGTAGACACGAATCCCCAGAGTGAACCGCCAAGCGTCGTGGACGGCCGGACGAATGGGCTGGACACGAAAGTAAGAACCCCACTGCATGCAGCCCAGGCTCCAAGTGTGCCTTGGCTCGATGGCGGACCCTTGTGGAAATACAACGGGCGGGTATGCGTGACGCGTTACTGGACATGTTGGCGTGACGCGCGTAGACGGTTCTGTTCTTTGAGCATCGAGAGTTGATGCTCAACCGGCACGGACGACAACTTGGAATACTGAAACACTAAGGAGGTGGATGATGTCCGATGGAAGACCAGTTGATGAAGTTGTTTAGTACCGTCAGTTGTGCCTCGTCGCTCCGAGCGCGAATTGCTGACCAACCAGCACCCCAAGCAAAGCTGACTCTAGCGGGGTTTGGTCAGTTCATTAGACTTCAAGCGTAAAGGAAGTGGACTCAGAGCAAGTCCAGACACATGCCGCCGACTATGAACGCAGAGTGGCCCGCAGGAGTCACCCCGCGTTCTCATCCTGGCTCCGCATGTTTTCGTTGCCCGGCATGTTCGCCTCCCTGAATGCTAGTCAGCGGGCGCTCGTCGTGGTCGCTGCACGCACCCGGCAACGCACCTTGGCCCAGGTTCTAAGGACCGTGGTCATCTGCGTGTATGCCACCGCTTGAAACGCACGCTTACGAATTGAGAAGTCCGGCCCTTCTGGCGCGAGTAACGCCGTCGATGCGTAGCGTTCGGTCGGAATTGCTGCCATCAAAAACGTGTCGGTTCTCGAATTGATCTTCGACGCTCACCCACTGCACGAGCAATGTTCCTGGCGCCGGGGAGTAAAGCACTGCCTTAACGATCTGAAGGTGAGTGAGTGTCGCAGTAGCGAGAATGTGAGAGCGTGGCCATCGGCCGGAAAGGAAGTTGGATATGAGACAGAATCTCGAGAGGCTAGTGAGCTGTCACCAGTTGATTTCCTACCCGTCCGAGTATGCGAGGTTCAACCGAGCATACGAGGACGCACTTACATGTTTGAATTGCGGCGGGTTGGTCAAGGAGCTTTATATCGCTCAGTACAGGGCTAGCCGCGGAAATTGCGGTGGAGAGCTTTACTTCTCGTTCGTCCCCTCTTCCTTGATTTCCTCAAATGGTCCGTACTTTCTGACGGACATCTGCGCTGTGGTCAAGAAGTAAGGATAGCCGTGTCGGTTGTGTGATGGTCCGTAGCCCATGGAACAAGTCATCGCGTGGGCGAGTAACGGGACGTTCAAATATTCGGAGATCGGCCGGATGACGGAGACGCTTGAGGCGGCCCTATGCGTCTGAAGGAAACAACCAATGCGACTCAATCTTGAAGAGGAGGCAATCATGAATCAAGTGGAGTTGACAGTAGACGGCTCAGCAATTGGTAACCCCGGCCCCGGTGGGTGGTGTTGCATATTGCGGTGCGGGGATGCGGAGCGAGTCCTTACAGGATCACACGCAGATACAACCAACAATCGGATGGAACTGACGGCAGCAATCCAAGGGCTGCGCGCTCTCAGTAAAAAGTCTATCGTCAAAGTGATGACGGATTCGCAGTACGTCGTGCGCGGCATGACGCAATGGGCCGCTGGCTGGAAGGCGAACGGCTGGATCGCGGCTAGCCGAAGGCCTGTGTTGAACCGGGATCTCTGGGAGGAGCTAGTAGACTTGGCTGGGCAACACGAAGTTCAGTGGGTATGGATACAGGGTCATAACCCACATAATAAGGACCAAGACCGCGCCGACAGGCTTGCCGTGGCGGCCGCGAGGCAACGGGCCACAGGTGTGCACAATTAACCCTCGCGGTTAACCCTCCCCTGCGTCATCTCAAGGCATCCCGCCAAATAGTTCCCTGAATGTAGCTTGGCGGCACCTCCACCGTTCTGAGTGCGAATTCGACGGAATTTCGCGCAAGGGGCGTGGCGTGCCTGGTTAGTTGTTTGGCAGCTTTCAAATCACGGAAAGGAGAAAAGATATGTTCGGAGAAATGAGGACAGAGTCGCTCCTGCGGTTCAGGGCTTCGCTCAGCCTGGACGCGGCAGTCAGTGCGCTTCTTAAGCTTGCAGAATCCCCTGAGATCGCCGGATGGGTGCAGTTCCCAAGTGCTTTGCTGGTGTTCTTAGTTGTGCCTAAAGACCCGGCTTCGGGTGCCTTCTATGTCTTTAATCGAAGGACTCGCACGTGGATCTGGGTCGATTTCAAGGATCAAGCGTATGGGGGCTATACCCTGGCGGACTTCCGATGCTTGCTACGGGACTGCCGGTTCTTACGGCTTGTGGAGCGCCCATCGCTGCTGCGACCCAGTCACCGCTGGCTGATTCAGCCCGGTATGGCCCCTGAGAGGCTCGTTTGACAAGAAAAATTGTTTGACGTATCTACCGACCAGACCCATGTGACCGGACGGTGGATGGAGAGGAGGACCCTATGCCCATGACGCTGAAGGCAGGGCGGGAAGTCGTGGAAGACTACTTCGGTCTGTTCGTGAACCGGCGGGCGTATGTGGTCCAGTCCATGCGCCCGCACGCGGAAAACGGCCACTACTACTACTACCGTCCAAAAACAAAGGGCGGCGATCAGCCGCTGTGCCTCAGCGAAGACACGATTCGTCGACATTTGGAAGGGGCTATCACGGTCGGCCTCTATGCAATAAATCCTGCCACCCAGCGGTGCAAGTGGGTGGCGATCGACGCGGACTACAAGGGGGCCATGGAAGATCTTCTGAAGCTTCAGTTCTATCTGACGCAGGACAGCGTGTCGCCGGCTCTGGAGATGAGCAGACGAGGCGGCCATCTTTGGATCTTCTTGCAAACACCTCAACTCGCACGTGACTGTCGAATCTACGTCTACAACCTGGCGTTGCGGCTGGGCGTGCCGGTAAAGGGCGCAGGGCTGGCAGGAGACAGCTCTTCTGGGACAGCCAAGTACGTGAGAGAAGGAATCGAAATCTTTCCAAAGCAGGATGAGTTGAGAAGAGGAGAGTTCGGGAACGCCATTCGAGGTCCGCTCGGGATTCACCGTGGGGCCCGGAAGCGGTTTTGGTTCTACGGGGCGAACTATACGCTTGAGGAGCAGATGGCATACCTCAAAGGTCTGCGGAGAGTGACCGCGGCGGAGCTTGGCCGATTCATCGACGGTAAGTCCATGCCGATGGAATCCACGCGATCGCAACGGCAAGCAGCCTCTCCTGGTCAGGACGGCCAGAGAGGGCAGGCAGTTTTCCAAATCTTAGAACGCGTAACGAATCTTCGGAAAGTCGGTCGGAATTACGTGACGCGTTGCCCATCGTGCGCCGAAGCTGGGCTCGATAGAAGTGGCGACAATTTGGCGATCTCGATCGAGGAACCCTGGAAATACAAGTGCTGGGCGGGATGCACAAAGGAGATGATCCGCGTTGCGTTGGGCTTCCCGATACCGATTCGACGATCCGCATAAGGAGGGCCTATGGAAACAAGGCGTGATCTCGTGGCGCGGCGTGGCTTGCCTTTGCCGAAACGGACTTGGCGTAGGTTGGCGTCGGTCGGGATTTACGCTCGGCCAGAGGTCAGTCTCGAGTATCAGCAGTTGGCGCGACGGTATGTCGTGCGTGGCGTGGAATCGGGTGGCGCAATAGCCAGCATCGGCCGTTACGTCACGTTCGCCGGGGAGAGCGGCGACCAGATCGCATACCTGCACACGATGAACTCTGTCGGCGTCAACGGGGCTCATGCGGTCGTTGTTGCTCCCGCGCTCGTGCGGATCGATGTATTCCGCTCCGGGCAAAGCTATCAGTTGCTCATCACACACCACCGGCCCTGTTCAGTCGCGCCCGGGCGACGACCACAGCTTGAGAACAAAGTGGTCTTTCAGGGCCTGGAAGGTCACCTCGAAGCGGAACTGTGGGGGAAGGATCGCCAGCTCGCGGGGGCGGTAGTTCCGGATTTTTATTCGCGCAGCGGCGAAAGGCTTGAAATTCCAGACGTGTTTGTGCCGGCCGTTAAAATGGCAACTCGTGCCGTGTGTTGTGTGCCGTGCTCGCATAACCACTACCTAGCGGCTGGAGAGCCAGCGGCGGTCACTTCCCGCGTAGTGCTGTTGCCAAGTGGGAAGGATAGTTTTGCAGTCGAAGGCACCGTACCTGCAGATAGGGCGTGAAAAATGAGCTCTTCATTCAAAATCAGGGTGGGGGGAGTCGTAGAAGGTGAGATATGGCTGATGGGGCAGAGATCATCGATTCGAATCGCGCAATAGCTGAGGGCAAACAGGTTGGAGTAGGAGAAGTCTATCGAACTCCGTATGACCCCGCAGGTTTAGTTGAAGTCATGGAACTCGAGCCTGGTGAGTGTCATGGACGTCGAACGGCTAAGGTTTTATATCTGCTCGATCATCCGGACGGGTACAAGAGAGGTGAAAGCGGCCGATATCTCGTAGACGACCTGCGTCCAACACTGGGACTGGAGTTTTCACGGAACTTCACGAAGCCGGGACGGAATCCATTTGACGAAGTCGAGTGGGAGCAGCGGACAATTGAGATTAGGAATGACAAGGGAAACACAATATTCCTGCAAACAGATGTTGAGGTTCCGACGACGTGGTCACAAACGGCAACAAACATCGTCACCTCAAAATATTTTCACGGCAAGCCGAACACGGTACAGCGCGAACACTCGGTACGGCAATTGATTGCGCGTGTAGGCGAAACGATCGTGCGGTGGGGTGAAGAGGGCGGTTACTTCGGATCCCCTGAATCGAGAGAGATATTCCGCGATGAACTGACCCATCTGCTACTCGCGCAAAAGATGGCGTTCAATTCGCCGGTGTGGTTCAACGTTGGTGTGCAACGCAAACCGCAGTGTTCCGCGTGCTTCATCAACTCCGTACAGGACAAGATGGAATCGATCATGGAGCTGGCGAAGACCGAAGGGATGCTATTTAAGTGGGGGTCGGGTACTGGCACGAATTTCTCGACGCTGCGAGGGAGCAGGGAAGCGCTCTCAGGCGGGGGCACGGCCTCGGGCCCGGTAAGCTTCATGAGGGGTTTCGATGCGTTTGCCGGCGTGATCAAGAGTGGCGGAAAGACGCGCCGCGCAGCGAAGATGGTAATCCTCAACGTCGATCACCCGGACATTCCCGAATTCATAGACTGCAAAGTAAAGGAAGAACGAAAGGCTCGAGTGCTGATCGAGACGGGTTACGATTCCTCCATCGACGGCGAAGCTTACAGCTCTATCTTCTTCCAGAACGCTAATCACTCCGTGCGCGTGACCGACGAATTCATGCAGGCCGCCGAAGAGGATCTCGCGTGGTGGACCCGCAATGTGACCGACGGCAAACCAGCTGACCAATTCCGCGCGCGCAACCTCCTGCGTCGGATGGCCGAATCCGCATGGAATTGCGGAGACCCAGGTATACAGTACGATTCGACGATCAATAGGTGGCATACATGCAAAGCCACCGATCGAATCTATGCCTCGAATCCTTGCTCCGAATACATGTTCCTCGATGACACGGCCTGCAACCTTGCGTCGCTGAACCTTCTGAAATTTCTTGATTCGAACGGTGAGTTTGATGTGGAGTCGTTCCGGCGCGCGATCGACATAACGATCACCGCGCAGGATATACTCGTCGACAACGCAGGCTATCCGAACGAACGAATTGCGCGGAATTCGCACGAGTATCGCCCCCTCGGCTTGGGTTACGCCAATTTAGGCGCGCTCCTGATGTCTCTTGGGGTCCCTTACGACTCCGACCAAGGGCGGGACATCTGCGGTGGTATTACTGCCTTGATGACCGGCGAAGCGTATTGCCAGTCTGCGAACATGGCGGAGCGATTGGGCCCGTTCTCAGGCTATGTCCAAAATGCCGGTGCGATGTTAGACGTAATTCGTATGCATCGCGATACTCTGCAGCGGATCACTCGAGAAAACGTTCACTCGTCGCTCCTCGACGCGGCGCAGCGAGCTTGGGATGATGCGCTGGCCCAGGGCGAAAAGTACGGTTACAAGAACTCTCAGGTTTCCGTGCTGGCGCCAACGGGCACCATCGGTTTCATGATGGATTGCGACACGACAGGCATCGAGCCCGACCTCGCGCTCGTCAAGCACAAGCGGCTGGTCGGTGGTGGCGTCATCAGGATCGTGAACAACTCGGTGCCACAGGCGCTATTGCGTCTTGGCTATGCGCAGCAGCAAGTAGCCATGATCGTGGGTTATATCGACTCGAACAGCACGATTGAAGGCGCGCCAGGCCTGAAACCCGAGGACCTAGCTGTATTCGATTGCTCGCTCGCGACCGCCGCTGACGGTCGCTCGATTTGCTGGCGCGGGCACCTGCGGATGATGGCCGCGGCGCAGCCGTTTCTTTCCGGCGCGATCAGCAAGACGATCAACATGCCGGCCGAATCCACGGTCGAAGACATCATGGAGGTCTACGTCGAGGCTTGGAAGCTGGGGCTGAAGTCCGTAGCCATCTACCGCGACAGCTCGAAGCGCTCACAGCCACTTTCAGCTGCGGGCAAAGCCGACAGCGCCCACGAGAAGACACCTCCCGCCGAAGCCCCTCAGCAGCGGGAGCTCTTCGCCCGCGCCCAACGCGAGAAGCTCCAAGCCGAGCGCCGTTCGATCACGCACAAATTCGAGGTTGGAGGCCACAAGGGCTATATCACCGTGGGCATGTACGAAGACGGGCGGCCTGGCGAGGTCTTCATCAAGATGTCCAAGGAGGGCTCCACTCTTTCGGGCTTCATGGACGGCCTTGCGCTTTCGCTCTCCATCGGCCTGCAGTACGGTGTGCCACTCAAGGCCATGGTGGACAAGCTAACGAACACACGATTTGAGCCTTCGGGCTTCACGCAGAATCCGGAAATCCGTTACGCCAGCTCCGTGCTCGACTATATTGCCCGCTGGCTCGGGGGCAAGTTCATTTCAGCAGACTATCTGAAGCTGAGCACCACGGTGGGCGGAATTGAACCTGCCGCGCCCTCGGCGTCCTCTACAAATCCCCAATCTGTTCCAGCAACGGGCATCTTGGCGATAAGCGGCGACGCTCCCTCGTGCCCCACTTGCGGCATGCTCATGGTGCCGAACGGCAGTTGCTACAAGTGTGTCAACTGCGGGAATACTAGCGGCTGCTCTTAAAACCGACCTGTAGCAAACGTTTACGAATGGGAGAACGGCAGTGGAAGAATTCTACCCATCTAGACGCTGCGAACTGTCTTTTTCGAATTTCAAGAATGTAGCGCGTGACGCAAACTATGGCTTCATTGTTTTTCTGGATAGGGGCATGTAACTCTTGAGGTAAGAGCGTTCCGCGAAGCTATCGCATCGCGCGGGGCGGTGGGCAGTTTGAAGCCGTGCTCTCCGGAGGTGCGTGGGTCATGGGAGACAACAGGGCCATCTTAGAGTACCGCCGGACACTGCGACTGCGCGTGGCGGAATACGAGCGGGATATGTTGACTGGCTATCGCCTGGCGCGCGAAGTGGCTGAATGTGGATTAGTTCAAGCGGGATTGGGCATGGAAACTGCGCTCGCTGGATTGCAGCGCCAAATCGGGTTGGTCCGCAGTCACCTGTTGGTGCTCGAAACCATCGCGGAGAACCCCCCGAAGCCGAAGGAAGGAGAGAGTGGTTGAGTCGAACTCGCTTCCGGTAAAGTTGCCGATTCTCATGCCTGGCGGCCCTCCAGAAATCGCCGAACGAATTCCTCGAGTAAAATGCCGATTCATCGCTTGCATGAATTGGAGTGGGTTTTCATAGTTCGGGGAAGCCAAAGGTCACAAGAATGCGGTATCTTAGTCGCTTGCAGGAGTGGGGTGAAGTACATTGGCCATGAAGGGAACAAATAGGAGGTTCGCGTCGACCTCTCCTGGACAATTCAGGAGAATGCGCGACCGGCTTGGCTTGACGATTCAAGACGTTGAGCGGATCAGCCGTGAAATCGCCCACCGGAGAGGGAGTCAAGAGTACGTCCTTGGACATCGCTGGGTCACCCAGCTTGAAACCACAAAGGCCAGTCTGAGCATACCTAAGCTGCACAGCTTGATGACCATTTATCGTTGCGATCTCAGTGACGTGCTACCTGATCTCGACGCGGACCTCGTCGGTGTCGAGAAATCAATTGTGCTTCATTTGCAATGGACCACACTTGGAGCAATCTCGGCGCAAACCGAAGACATAGTTGCCGTGCCCAGGAGTCACGGACCGGACGACAAACCTAGCGGAACAATACTCGACAGCGACCTGCGTGAAGAGGGGTCGCGCATTCCGACGACACAGCTGGAAACAACGGCCTCGCGGAATTTCCTGTATGGCCAGATTGGCCTCGGCGATCTTACGTTTTATCCCGTACTTCGCCCTGGGATGTGGGTCCGGATCGATCCCCAACAGAATAGAATTCAGTCTGCTTTGTGTGGGTCTGAGTTGGAACGCCCAATATATCTGGTAGAGCTACGAGATGGGTATGTCTGTGGCTGGTGCGAGATCGAAGGGAGCGACCTAGTCGTCATTCCTCATCCGCTTTCTGGTGAAAGGGTTAAAAGGTATGAGTATCCGACGAGCGCGAGAATTGTTGGCCGCGTGGTTGGCTTTGCCGAACCCCCGGCTCAGGCTCACTTGGACCAGCGTAGCGACGCCACGGCTTAATTCTTGCGAAACTGCTCGTCCGGGATAGTTTGAAACAGGCCTTGGAATGGGACCAGTTAGGGAGGTTTAGATTCGTGCCCTTCGCCGGCGCTCTTGAAACTGCCGGACGAAATCCTCGAGGGATACCCCGATCGCATCGCAAAGGTCAAGAAGGTCGAGTAGATCAATGCGCCGGTCTCCGCGTTCGTACTTACTGTAGTGGCTTTGGGTGATACCTAGCCGAGCGGCAACGTCGGATTGGAGCAACTTCGCTTTCTCCCGGAGACCGCGAATCAAATCGAGAAGGATTCTACGGTCGCTTTGCCTGCGTGCCGGGCGAGCCGAGGTTCGAGCCATAGGGCGCGAATATACGGGAGTGTTGACGTACATTCCAAAATGGACTAGTACTTATTGGACTATAAAGTGCTGCTTACTGCTTCTCGATCGGTGCTTCGGCGTTTGCAGTAAGCATGAATCGCGGGAATCGCTCATCATGGCACGGGCTTTGGGTAATGCCTTTGGATCACCTACGATGGGGGTTGACGGAGTCGATACGTAGTCCCAGAATGTTGGCCAATCGAGAACGGCCTGAGACTGTTTGGTGCAGGGTTGTCGACGAAGGTTTGGAGTCCTGTCAGGTGCGACTCGGCCTCTCAATGGGCGTAGCCAGAGCGGTAGGGAGTGACTGCGATGTTGATGGAGT
>WNFB01006203.1_pt1 | contig 16888 bp, 13 predicted proteins | sample 5400501 | NCBI WGS metagenome assembly WNFB01 (sample SAMN13153341, study PRJNA577476) | soil metagenome | isolation source: 200 cm saprolite under Douglas fir tree site 2 hole 1 | place: USA:California | collected 2015-04-18
GGATAGGTGATCGCGGTCTGGTTCATCACTTGTTCGAGCGTGATCGCCTCGCCCGGGAGAAGCGACGTGCCCCAGCGAAAGCCGGGCGAGAACGCGATCTCGGCGCCTTTCACTTCCATCAGCGCATCGAGTATCAGCTGGTCGAAGGAGCCGTTGAAGTTGCCGCGGCGGTAGAGCAGCGCTTCGGTCACCGCGAGTTTTTCCGAAAGCTTGCCCGCGTAGGGAGCGCGCTGCGCCTCGATCAGCCGCGCCATTTCGGAATCGGCGGGGAGCAGGTTCGCGAACACCGGGAGCAACCGGTAGCGATGCCCCGAAATCCGCCCGCCCCGGATATCGAGATCGAGCACCGCGAGAAATTTTCCGTTCGATCCCGCGTTGGTGACCAGCGTCCCGCCTTTCGCATTGGACACCACCACCGGCTCCGGCACGCCGTCGTGGGTATGGCCGCCGAGAATGACGTCGATCCCCGTGACGCGTGAAGCGAGCTTCAGGTCGACGTCGATGCCGTTGTGCGAGAGCAGCACCACGACCTGCGCTCCTTTGCCGCGGATTTCGCCTGCGAGCCTCTGCAGGCGCTCCTCCTCGATGCCGAATTTCCATTCGGCGACGAACCGGCGCGGATGGGCGATCGGCGTGTAGGGAAACGCCTGGCCGATGATGCCGACCGGCACGCCGGCGAGCTCGCGAACGGCGTAGGGCTTGAACACCGGGTCGCCGAAGTCGTTGGTCTCGACGTTCTGCGCGAGGAACTCGATCTTGCCGGCGAAATCGCGCTCGACGACCTCCTTCACGCGGGCCGCGCCGTAGGTGAACTCCCAGTGACCGGTCATGATGTCGACGCCCAGCAGCTTCTGCGCCTCGATCATGTCCTGCCCGCGCGTCCAGAGCGAGGTCGCCGACCCCTGCCAGGTGTCGCCGCCGTCGAGGAGCAGCGACGCGCTTCGCTCGGCGCGCAGCCTCTTCACGAGCGTCGCGAGATGCGCGAAGCCGCCCAGCTTTCCGTACGTCTTCGCCGCCTGCGCGAAGTCGAGATGGGTGAAGGCGTGCGCTTCGCGGCTTCCCGGCCGGAGGCGGAAATGCTTCAGCAGCGCCTCGCCGACCAGATGCGGCGGGCGGTTCCTCGCCCCGCCGACGCCGAGATTGACGCTCGGCTCGCGGAAATGAATCGGCAGCAGCTGGGCGTGGCAGTCGGTGAAATGCAAGAGCGAGACGTTGCCGAAGCGGGGCAAGTCGTAGAACGACGAAGCTTGCGACGCGGAGCGCGCGTCCAGCGCGAATCCGGCCGCGGCGGCCGCGCCGAGCACCTGCAGGAATTCGCGTCGGGAGAGAGACAATCCGCGGTTACTTATTCACCGGCGAATCCGGGTCGAGCAGCAGCGCCACGAGGTGGGTGATCTGCTCCTCGGTCAGGATCCCGTTGTGACCGAAGCGCGGCATGTTGGAGCATGCGGAGTAGCCTTGAGCGTTGTAGATCTTGCCGTAGGCGTAGCGCTGGACCGCCTCGCTCGCGCCGCGCAGCTTGCCGAACTGGTACAGGCTCGGGCCGATGGTGCCGAACGACAGCTCCTGCTTTGAGAGCTGGTGGCAGTTGTAGCAACTGCCACCAGCCGGCCGGGTAAGGTCGTCGGTGAATTGCTTGCCGGTGCCGCTCTGTGCGATGCGTTCGCCCTGGCGCCAGTCGCCTATCAGCTTGCTGGAGCTCGGGTAACGGATCGTCGCCTGTTGCGCCTTTTCTATTGCGTCACTCGCGTCTTTCGGCAATTCTCCGGCGTGCTTGCTGCACAGCGCCTGGACCTCGTCCTGCTTAAGACGGTCCACCGACGCCTGTCCGCGCGTCTTGAACGAAGCCTTTATCATCCCGGCTACCGCGCGCTCCGCCTCTGAATCGGAGGTCCGGGTCGCGCATCCTGCGACCCAGATACCGCAAAGCGCCAGCGTCAGAATCGTTTTTGGCTTCATTTCGCCCCTTATCGCTTGAGTGACGGGGCGTCGAACGTGCCACCCTCGGCCTTCTTCGCCAGGTACGTTATGAGCGCGATTGACGCATCGGAAGTGAACTCCAGTTCCGGGAAGCGCATCTGACGGATGCACTCCCACATTCGCCATTGCATGGACCGCAACTCGCCCTCCGAGACGCGGTATCCGGGCCAGGTGCCGAATGCACGTTGCGCATCTTTGGCGTTGGTCATTTTCGGCAGATTCTGCAAGCGGATCCGCTTTCCTTCTTCGCCGTGGCAGGTGATGCAGCCGAAGTCATACGGTCCGGCGCGATAGTAGAAAAGCTTTTCGCCGGCTTGATAAGCCAGACGCTCTTTCGGGTGGGACGTCGACGGGGCAATCGTCATGCCGCGCGACTCGGACGCGATCCAGGCGACCAGGTCGGTCATCACCGACGGCTGGCCCACGCCGGAAAAGGGGTCCGTCATGATCATTGGCGCGCCCGTGCCGGAAAAAGGCTTACGTTTGGCTTCTTCGGGAGTGAACCCTTGCAGCGTCACCATGCAAGTGACCAGACGCGACTCGAGGTCCTGCACGCGGTCGGTGTCGGCAAAATAGCGCGGCATGCGCACGTAGGCGCCCTTGACAACGCCGGGGCCGAGGCCGAGGTCGCATTGCTCGAGCGAGGCGTTCTTCGGTCCGCGCTTGCGCTTCCAGTGCTCGGCGCCGCGCATCTCGTACAGCTCGGCCGGATTACCGTCCTGCAGGAGCTGCCGGTAGCGCTCGATTTCCTTCTGGGTGTCCTGCTGAGCCGGCGCGAAGCACGGCAACAGGACCGCCAGTCCCCCCGCCAGCGCGCGAAGGATCCGCTTCCTCATCGCTCTACCCGCCGGAAATGGTCGCCTCATCGGCGCGCTTGTCGCCCTTATTGTCGACCCAGGTGATCGTCACCTTCTCGCCGGGCTTGCCGCCCTTGAAGCGGAAATGCATGAACGGATTCTTCGATATCGCGGGCCCCCACTGCGCCGAGAGCACCGTCTTTCCGGCGTGAGTGACGGTCACGTTCTGGATGAAGTGCGCGGGGACGATATCGCCCCTTGCGTCCTTGCGCTGGCCGGTCTCCATCTCGTGGCTCATCAGCACGCGCACTTCGACCTTGTCGCCCGCCATATTGGCGCGGATGCGCATCGGGTCTGCCATGTCAGCTCCTCGCCAAAGCGTGTACAAGCCTACCCACCGCATCCTCCAATCGTGACCTTGATTTCCTTCACTGCGTGGTAGTACCTTCCGTCGGCCTTCACGAGCGCATAGACGTTGGAGGTCTCGCCCATCTTGACCCGCGTAGTGACGAAGGGATCGGTGCCATCGGGAATCTCGAAGTTGGCCGACAGGGTATTCGGGTTTTTTTCGATCATGATGGCGATCGCCTGCGTCTTGGCGAGCCTGCTCTCGATCGAAATTGGAACCACCGCCCCGTTCTCGGCGATGTCGGGCGCGGTGATCTGGATGTCTCTGCTCTCAGTCGAGCCGCCGCCCCCGAGCGCCTTCACCGTGTCGGCGAAGCTCTTGGTGCTGAACGCCGCCTTGTTCCATTCCTGCGCCAGCGCTTCCCCGGGCTTGATCAAGCCCGCTCCGGCCGCGAGCGCGAGCACGCCGGCTCCGCCGCCCGCTTTCAATACTTCGCGCCGCCTGCCATCCATGGAAAGATCCTCCGGGGAATCCGCGATCCGATGTCGGTGCGAATTCTATCCCGGCTCGGGCGCAAATGCGACGCGCCCCACGCAGGGGTCACGCGCGGCTAGAACGGAATGTCGTCGTCCATGTCGTCGAACTTGCCCGCCGGCTTCTTGGCGGGCATCGCTTCGCCCGCGGGGACCGGTTCCTTCGCCTCGCTTGAGCGCTCGCGTCCGCCCGCGTCGCCCGAGCCCTGCCGGCTGCCGAGCATCTGCATGCGGTCGGCGACGATCTCGGTGGTGGTGCGCTCCTGCCCTTCCTTGTCCTTCCACTTGCGCGTGCGCAGAGACCCTTCGACATAGACTTGCGAGCCCTTCTTCAGGTACTCGCCCGCGATCTCCGCGAGCCGGTTGAAGAACACCACGCGGTGCCATTCGGTGCGCTCCTGTTTCTCGCCGCTCGCCTTGTCCTTCCAGGTGTCGGTGGTCGCGACCGAGATGTTGGTGATCGCGCCCCCTTCCGGGTTGTAGCGCGTCTCGGGATCTCGCCCCAGATTGCCTACGAGAATTACCTTATTGACCGATGCCATTAGCTCTCTCCCTCGATAATTTCCCTCACCGCCCGCTCGTCGAACGATTCAGGATACACCTTTAGCCGGACGATGCCCTGCTCCGGCACGATCACGGCCTCGCGCACGCCGCGCAAGCGAACCAGCCGCTCGCGCAGACCCGCCGGATCCAGCCGCGGCGGCACCCGGTACACGCGCTCCACGGTTTCCCCCGGCACGCGCATTCCCGAGGCCACTCCCAGCCATAACGCAATCACCGCGAATCCGAATACAAAGACGGCGGGATCGCCGAAATTTTTAGCCAGCCAGCCGCCTGCGGCACCCCCGACGAACAGCCCGAGCGCCTGGGTGGTGTTGTACACCCCGAGCGCAGTGCCGCGCGAGTCCGGCGGCGCCACCCGGGACACGAGGGACGGAAGGCTCGCCTCCAGGATATTGAAGGCGACGAAGAAGGCGAGCAGCAGAGCGATCGCCATGGTGAAATTCGTGTAGCACACGGCGAAGCCGAGCTCGACGGCAAGCAGCAGGACGATGGCGGCGAGGAACAGAAATTTCATCCGGCCCCGGCGCTCGGCCTGGAGCAGCGGCGGCATCATGAGCGCAAAGGAGCCGAGCACGACGGGCAGATAGATCTTCCAGTGCTCGCTCACGGCGAGTCCGCCGTATTGGACGAGGGCAACCGGGATCACGACGAAAATCGCCATCTGCACGACGTGAAGCGAAAAGATGCCGAGGTTGAGCCTCAGTTGCTCGGTATTGCGCAAGACCTCGCCCAGCGCGCCGCGCCGGACGCGCCGCATCGGGTCGCCGGCGCTTCGAGGCTCCGGGGGCACCACCGCCAGCGTCATCCAGATCGCCGCGAGCGACAACGCGCCCGTAAGGTCGAAGATTCCGTCCATCCCGATACTGCGATAGAGCGCGGGCGCGGCGATGAGCGATACCGCAAAGGTCAATCCGATCGAACCGCCGACCATGGCCATCGCCTTGGTGCGGTGTTCTTCGCGCGTAATATCGGCAATGAACGCCGTGACCGGTGCCGCGATGGCGCCTGCCCCCTGGATCGCGCGCCCGAGAATGACCATGTGGATATCGGACGCCCACGCGGCGATGAAGCTCCCGAGCGCGAACAGCAGCAGGCCGATGACGATCACGCGCTTCCTGCCGTAGCGGTCGGAGGCCATGCCGTAGGGAATCTGCAGGATTCCCTGAGTCAGACCGTAGATGCCCAGCGCCACGCCCACCAGCGTCTGACTGTCGCCGCCGGTCAGGTGTTGGGCGTGGACCGCAAATACCGGCAGGATGAGGAACAGCCCCAGCATGCGCAGGGCGAACAGCGACGCGAGCGACAGGCTCGCGCGCATTTCGAGGGGGGACATCCGCCCGGGCACGGCCTGGGACGTCATGGGGGTAGCGGGGACACTGCGAAATTTTGTATAGTAGCAGGTTCGACTTCGCCCACAGACCCGATGGAACAAATCCGCATCCGCGGCGCGCGCACGCACAACCTGAAGAACCTCAACGTCGATCTGCCGCGCAACCGCCTGATCGTCATCACCGGATTGTCGGGATCGGGAAAATCCTCGCTCGCCTTCGACACGCTCTACGCCGAGGGCCAGCGCCGCTACGTCGAGTCGCTCTCGGCCTACGCGCGCCAGTTCCTGCAGCTCATGGAAAAGCCGGACGTCGATCTGATCGAAGGACTGTCTCCGGCGATCTCGATCGAGCAGAAGGCGGCGAGCCACAACCCGCGCTCCACCGTCGGCACCATCACCGAGATCCACGACTACCTGCGCCTCCTCTACGCGCGCGTGGGAACGCCTTACTGCCCCGAGCACGCGCTGCCTCTGGAAGCGCAGTCGGTGTCGCAGATGGTGGATCACGCGCTCGCTCTTCCCCAGGACGCGAAGCTCATGATCCTCGCTCCCATCGTCGCGAGCCGCAAAGGCGAGCAGCAGGAGCTGGTCGCCGAGCTTCGCGCCCAGGGGTTCGCGCGCCTGCGCGTGGACGGGAAGGTCCACGAGATCGATTCGTTACCGAGGCTCTCCAAGAACGTCAAGCACTCGGTGGACGTGGTGATCGACCGGCTGAAGGTCCGGCCGGAGGCGAAGCAGCGTCTCGCGGAGTCGTTCGAGACGGCGCTCAGGCACGCCGACGGCCGCGCCGTGGTGCTCGAGCTCGACTCGGGCCGCGAGCACCTGTTCTCGGCGCGCTTTGCGTGCCCGGTGTGCGACTATTCGCTGCCGGAGCTCGAGCCGCGCCTGTTCTCGTTCAACAACCCGATGGGCGCCTGCCCGCAATGCGACGGCCTGGGCGCGATCAGCTTCTTCGACCCGAAGCGCGTGGTCGCGCATCCCGGTCTCAGTCTCGCCAGCGGCGCGATCAAGGGATGGGACCGGCGCAACCAGTTCTATTTCCAGATGCTCGCGAGCCTCGCCGCGCATTTCAAGTTCGACGTCGAGGCTGCGTTCGAGAAGCTCCCGGAGCCCGTGCAGAACATCGTGCTCTACGGCGCGAAGGAAAAGATCCCGTTCTCGTATCTCGACGAGCGCGGCCGCACCCTTGTGAAGGAGCACGCCTTCGAGGGCATCCTGCCGAACCTGGAGCGGCGCTACAGGGAAACCGACTCGCTCGTGGTGCGCGAGGAGCTGGCGAAATACCTGAACACCAAGGCCTGCCCCGCCTGCGGCGGCACCCGGCTTCGGACCGAAGCGCGGCACGTCAAGGTCGCCGAAAAAGCGATCTACGAAGTGAGCGGGATTCCGTTGAAGCAAACGCTCGATTTTTTCGAGAAGCTCGAGCTCTCCGGCGCGAAACATTCGATCGCCGAGAAGATCGTGAAGGAAATCGAGTCGCGCCTCTCCTTCCTCAACAACGTGGGCCTCGACTACCTGTCGCTCGACCGCGCCGCCGACACGCTCTCGGGCGGCGAAGCGCAGCGCATCCGTCTCGCGAGCCAGATCGGCTCGGGGCTCACCGGCGTGATGTACGTGCTCGACGAGCCTTCCATCGGGCTGCACCAGCGCGACAACGCCCGGCTGCTTGCCATGCTCAAGCAACTGCGCGACTTCGGCAACACGGTGATCGTGGTCGAGCACGACGAGGAGGCGATCAACTCGGCCGACCACGTCGTGGACATGGGGCCCGGGGCGGGAGAGCACGGCGGCCAGGTCGTCGCGGAGGGCGCGCCCGAGCAGATCCGCAAAAACCCCGCCTCCCTCACCGGCCGGTATCTGTCGGGGGCGCTCGAGATCGCCGTGCCCAAGAGCCGCCGCCGCTTCGACAAGACCCGCGTGTTCAGGCTGCGCGGGGCGCGCGGGAACAACCTGAAGGACGTCGACCTCGCGCTCCCCGTGGGTCTCTTCGTATGCGTGACCGGCGTCTCCGGCTCGGGCAAATCGACGCTCATCAACGACACGCTCTATGCGGCGGTCGCGCGCGAGCTCTACGGATCGGTGCACGAGCCCGCCGCGCACGACTCGATCAAGGGGCTGGAATTCTTCGACAAGGCGGTGAGCGTCGACCAGAGCCCGATCGGGCGCACGCCGCGCTCGAATCCCGCCACCTACACGGCGCTTTTCACGCCGGTCCGGGAGCTCTTCGCGGGCGTTCCGATGGCGCGCGAGCGCGGCTACGGTCCGGGGCGCTTCTCCTTCAACGTCAAGGGCGGACGCTGCGAGGCCTGCCAGGGCGACGGCGTGATCAAGGTGGAGATGCATTTTCTCCCCGACATCTACGTGCCCTGCGACACCTGCCACGGCAAGCGCTACAACCGCGAGACGCTCGAAGTGCAGTTCAAGGGGAAAAACGTCCACGAGGTCCTGCAGATGACCGTGGAAGCCGCCCACGAATTCTTCAACGCCATCCCCGCGGTCGAAAGAAAGCTGCAGACGCTGCTCGAAGTGGGGCTGGGCTATATCCAGCTCGGGCAGCCGGCCACCACGCTCTCGGGCGGCGAGGCGCAGCGGGTGAAGCTCTCGCTCGAGCTCTCCAAGCGCGACACCGGCCGCACGCTCTACATCCTCGATGAGCCCACCACCGGACTGCACTTCAAGGACATCGACCTCCTGCTGTCGGTCCTGCACCGCCTGCGCGACGCGGGGAACACGGTGGTGGTGATCGAGCACAACCTCGACGTGGTCAAGACCGCCGACTGGGTGATCGACCTCGGCCCCGAGGGCGGCGACGGCGGCGGGCGCATCATCGCGCAAGGCACGCCCGAAGACGTGGCCGCAGCCGGGACGAGCTCCACCGGGCAATACCTGCGCAATGTCCTGGGAAAGAAAGTGAAACGCGCGGCCTGATCCTTCCTCTGGCGGGAATGACCTGACGGGGGATTCCTGACGCACCCGCCATAGCGGCGTGCAGTTCCGCAGAGTCGGCAAGCCGGGAATTGCGCTCGCGCCGCAACCGGCGCAACATTCCAGCGCGGAGATACTCGACATCGACCGGGTCCGGACGACCCGCACCCGGCTTATTCCAACAAGATGCAAGGGCGGGGCTGCCCGCAAGGGGCCTCCGGAGACTTGGGGAGGACTCCGGGCGTGGACAAGTTCGACCGCATCTACGAGCTTCACAACATCCTGCGCAGCCGGCGCACGCCGATCAGCCGCGAGGACTTGATAGAGCGTCTCGAGCCCTGCTCCCATCCCACCTTCTACCGGCTGATCCGCCTTCTGCGCGATTATCTGAAGGCCCCGCTCGAATACGACGCCGAACGCGGCGGCTATTACTACCGGCGCGACGCCGAAGGCGGCACCTACGAGTTGCCGGGCTTGTGGTTCAACGCGCGCGAGCTGCAAGCGCTCGCCGTGTTCGAGCGCCTGTTCGAGTCGCTTGAGCCCGGGCTGCTTGCGGAGCACTTGCAGCCGGTCGGGGAGCGCATCGCGGAACTCGTCAACCATCGGCGGCTGGGGCTCACGGAAGCCGCGCGCCGCATCCGCGTGCTCGGCATGGCGTCCAAGCCCGTGGGTAAGCACTTCCAGCCGCTCGCAGCCGCGACACTGCAGCGCAAACGACTGCGGCTCGTCTATCACGGCCGCGGCCGGGACCGCGTCACCGAGCGCGCGGTCTCCCCGCAGCGGCTCGTCCACTACCGCGACGCGTGGTATCTCGATGCCTGGTGCCATCTGAGGCAGGGCCTGCGCAGCTTTTCGGTGGACCGCGTGCGCGAAGCCGAAGAGCTTGCCGAGCCCGCGCAGACCGTGGACGAGGCGCAGCTCGACGAACATTACGCGAGCGCTTACGGAATCTTTGCCGGCAAGGCCGACAAGACCGCGGTGCTGCGCTTCTCAGCCGAACGCGCGCGCTGGGTCGCCGACGAGCGCTGGCATCCGCAGCAAGTCGGCCAGTACCTGACCGATGGGCGCTACGAGCTTCGCGTACCTTATCGCGATCCGCGCGAGCTGGTCATGGACATCCTGCGCCACGGAAGGCACGTCGAGGTTGCCGCACCGGAGACGCTGCGCGCCACGGTGATCGAGCAACTGCAAGCGGCTCTTGCCCTGTATGGCGGCCGGACCGACGTTCGATAGTGTGATCTCGGAATCCCGCCTGCGGGAATTGGCGGGGGACCGCTATTTCGGGCGCGGCCTGAAGTATTTCCGGGACGGCGCCGTCGTGAACATACGCCGCGTCGAGGACGGAATCGCGGCGCGCGTCATCGGCACCGAGCCCTACGTCGCGCGACTTTGGCTCGCCGGCCGCGCCTTGCGTTGGGGCTGCTCCTGCCCGCTCGGGGTCGACGGCGCCTTCTGCAAACACCTCGTCGCCGCGGGGCTTGCATGGCGGTCGGGCAAGACAAGCCATTCGCCTGAGCTCGCCGCCGAATTGGGGCGCGTGAAGAACGTTCTGCGGATGCTCGATGCAGAAGCGCTCGCCGATCTGGTTGCCGATCGGGCCGTCTGGGACGAGCAGTTCTACGGCGAATTGCTCCTTGCCGCGCAGGCGGTCGAGGACGCGCAGAAGCGGCGGGCCAAGAAGCGCAAATCCACTATCACGAAATGAGACTCGGCGGGAATAAATTGGGGGACAGGGATGAACCAGACCCAATGTTTACCCGCGAGGGCGCGCACAATCCAAAACGAACTTGTAGCGCGAGGGATTGTGTTTGAGCGGATCGCAAAACTATTGCGATTATTCGGAAGGCGAAACGCCGACCGCGGCTCGCTTGAGTCTTCGCCGGTCCCGGCCGATAATGCGCCTCATGGACTGGAAACAAACAATCAAGCGCTGGCGCACCCTGCCCCCCCAGGAGCAAGCGCGCATCCGCCGCAACCGGATTCCGTTGAACGTGGCCGAGAGCATGGCCTTCGAGGGAGAGCCGGTGGCGCTGGCGACGCTGCAGACGGAACTCGCCCGCCTCGAGACGCGACCCGCTACGTCGAAACCCGTCTTGGCGTCCTGAGCTACGCCGATCTCGCGCCGCACCTGGCGCGCAACGTCCTCGCGCTGGAAAAACAAATCGAGGACGGTGAGTACGGCGAAGCCGCCCTCGACGACGCGCTTCTCCTTCAGTTTCATTCCCTCATCTGCGGCGAAAGCGTGGTTGGAAGCATGACCGAAGAACGAGAATTCTTTAGAAGGACATTTGCAGCACTCGCAAATGTCGAGGCGCCATACGACTGGCAAACCGAGGCATTCCTCCGTTTGAGCAATGGTCGCGTTCCACCTGAATGCGGCGTTCCCACAGGTCTCGGGAAGACCTCGATATTGCAGATTTGGGTATTGAGTCTAGCGTGGCAGGTTCTTCACGGCTCGGGCATCACAATTCCACGCCGCCTCGTTTATATCGTAAACCGCCGCACGGTTGTGGATCAGGCTACAACGGTTGCAGAAGCAATTGCAGAGTCTTTGGCTAAGCCGTCCACTTCAGAAATCAAACAAATTGCTGATGCTTTATCGACATTGGCAACCGCTTCCACCGGAACAGATGGTGACTCGCCGATTGCGGTAAGTACTCTTCGAGGACAGCTTGCTGACAACGAGGAGTGGAAACAAGACCCTGCTCGTCCCGCCATCATCATCGGCACGGTCGACATGGTAGGGAGCAAATTGCTTTTCAGTGGATATGGTGACGGACGATGGAAGCGAAGCTTCCATGCCGGTCTGCTTGGACAAGATGTTCTTTACGTCCATGACGAGGCGCATCTGTCGCCCGCGTTTGGATCCCTGCTCGTAACGATTGCAGAGCTTCAAAAACAAGCTGGTAAGGCCGTAAAGCCGTTTGCGGTGATTCAAATGACCGCAACACCTACGCAGGCATCTGATGACTCGATTGGCATCACCGCGACGGATGAGAAAGTGATTACGCGGCTTCACGCCGATAAGCGGTTGACGCTGCACCTGCTTAAACTGAAGGGAGAGACCGGAAGGATTGAAAGGGCGCTTGCCGAACATGCCTGCAAGCTTGGGGAGGACGTGCGATCCGTCCTCGTCTATGTCGAGACGCCGGAAGTGGCGTCAAGGGTCGCAGCGGAGATTCGCAAGAAAGTGGGCTCAGATTGCGTCCGTGTCCTGACTGGCACGATACGTGGGCACGAGCGTGACCAATTAACCAACCACCCGGTCTTTCGACGGTTTCTCTCCAGATCCAGCATCGCGAGTGATAGCCCGACCTGCTACCTAATCAGTACCTCGGCGGGGGAGGTTGGTGTTGATTTGGATGCCGACGCCGGCATTTTCGATATGACGACAATCGACAGGCTCATTCAGCGTGCAGGTCGCGTCAACCGATCCGGTGGGCGAGTAGCTCACATCGATCTGCTGTTCGATGAAAAGGTGACAAAGAGCGAGCGGCAGGAGCCGAATGATGAAAGCGAAGGGGTCGATAGGGCGGACAAGAAGAACGAAAACAGCACAGAGAACAAAAACGAAAGCGGTGAAGATGGAAGCGAGAGCAAGGAACAGAACAAGGGAGATAAATTAACGAGACTTGCGGCCACGCTGGCACTACTGAAAAAGCTGCCATCGCGGAATAACGGCTATTTCCAGGCGTCGCCTGCCGCGTTGTCAGCACTTGTGTCGGCGTCGGATTACAAGAAGGCTTGCGAGCCTTCACCGAGAATAAGGCCACTCCAGTCTTACCTGCTGGATACTTGGTCGCTGACAGGCCTCAGCCGGTCGGCCGGGCATCTGGTTGCTCCTTGGCTTCACGGGCTTACCAAGGAGGAATTGCCCGACACCTGGCTGGTGTGGCGGTCCGACATTCCACCCCATACCCACTTGGGGCGCTGGCTTGAGATCTACCCACTTCGAACACGTGAATTGGCAAGAATTAATGTCCGGGCGGCGGAAAAGTTTTTCAAGGATCTGGCTGAGGAGCATCAACAGGTCGCAAAACGTGGCGAACAGCCGAATCCATCTCCCTTTACGGCGGTTCTCGTCGCATCGGATGGATCGGTAGGCGAAGTTCGTCTGGACGAACCGGGAACGTGGTCGTCAAGGCTTGCCTACGCGACAATTGTTCTGCCGAGCGCGGCAGGTGGGCTGGTCGATGGCCTTCCCGACAGTAAGCAAGTTGAAACTCCGGTTCTGGATGTGTCAGATGAACAAGGAGTGCGGGAACGTTGGCGGCTTTCATTAGGTGATGCCAGCTGGCAAGCGTTCTCCTTGGCGGGCCCTGAGGAACAACCAGTCCATTCCTTCGATACTGAGACGTTTGCCGACGCGGCAGCCAAGCTTGAAACGGTAACGGGACTGAGCCTGCAACTTGTCATATCGAACAAAGATGAACAGAGCGATGAGGGGCAACGAGAGGGAATCGTCTATCTCGGGCAGCGACGACCTCGGCTTCCAGACGACCGGGATGTTGCTTCGACGAGTTACAAGAAACAGACACTGACAGAGCATCTATCGCGCGTTGGCCACGCGGCACGGCAATTGGAGAAAGCGCTGGACCTTAACCGGGTACTCGATGACGCATTGGGGCTCGCGGGCCAGTTGCATGACCTCGGCAAGAACAGGCCATGGTGGCAAATGGCGGTCGGCAACAGCGGCTCCGAGGTCTACGCAAAGTACCCCGGCAGCCAGGCAAACTGGGCCGTCAACGGCGGATACCGCCACGAATTCGGTTCGCTGCTGGAAGTTACACGCGGCCAGCAGCCGCTCGAACATGGGCTGAGGGATCTGGTTCTTCATCTCGTAGCTGCTCACCACGGATTCGCCCGGCCGGGGTTTCCGAATCGAGCCTACGACATTCGCTTTTCGCTTACAGAAAACGAGCAGGCAGAAAGAGAGGTCCAGCTTCGTTTTGATCGGCTACAGCGCGAGTGGGGTTGGTGGGCTTTGGCCTACCTTGAGGCATTGTTGAAGGCGGCAGACGTCATGGGTTCGTGAGACGCATCATGATTAAACTCAAAGCGGACCCCAACAATCCGGCCCAGTTCTTCGGTGCCTGCGGGTTTCTTGAGCTTGCGAGTCGCCTCGCGCCTGCGGTCAGCGCGCGCTGGCAGACTGGCTGCATAGAAGTAAGCGGCCCCACGAATTTCCGGCAAGTCTTAGAGCTTATCGGGAAGTTCACGATTAAGGCTCCCGCAAGCACTAAGGAATTGGTGATCGAGGAGAATGTACGCCCGTTCGATCTTGTGGCGCAGGGGGGGGCCGAGTTCCATCTGCGCATGGACTGGTGGGAGAGCCGAGACGGATTGGACAATTCAATGTGGAAGTGCTTTGCGGCCAGGATGCCAGCGGACGGTACAACCAAGAAGATGCTGAACCTCTGTGCGACGGTCAGCGCATCGGCGACCGAGGACAATCTGTTTGACCTGAAAGGGCTTGAGTCGGGTCGTCTTGGCTTCGATCCGCGCAGTTCATGGGATGCGGCCGATTCAGGTTTCTCGCCCAATGAGCACAGTACTCTCAAAGAGGCCGCGACTTACCCTTACGCCGAACTGTTGACGTCCATCGCGGCCCAGACATTCCCGTTTGGATGCGGGGATGCCGGAAATAGGCGCAGGGGTAGGTATTTTACGTGGCCGATATTCTTGCCAATCAGCCTTGCGCGTTGGGTCGCTGCGACGGGGAACGGAATTCGCGGTACACAGGAATACGCTTTCGAGCGGGTGATGCGAGGACAGGGGTTGTCTGGTCTTTCGTATGCCAATGCAGTTGTGACCATCTACGGCTCATAAGGAGAGAGACATGCTGGACGAAAAGTTTGTAGATAAATTGCTGGACAAGTCTGGTTCGGTTGCGATCGTCATTCGCGAGCGCCTGCGCCCTGTTGGCGGCGGCAAGTCGGTCATTTTTCCTCCGACTTATGCACCCGATAAGAAAAGCGGGCAAGAGAAATCTGGATACAACATTGATCCAGTCAAAGACGGCAATCGCTGCGTGATCGACAGCGTGCAGTCTCAGGCTAACCGTATCGAGGCTGTCTTTCTTGAAGAACCATATAGCAAGCTAGTGCCTCAGGTAATCGTCAAAGCCGGAGAGAAGACGGTTAATCTGCTTGAGGCTGCTCACCGGCTCGCCGATGCGGCGGCACGTTTTTCTGCTCTGGAGGACGAGATTGATGCGGCGTTCGGAGCTTACATGGCCAAAGGCGATGCCGAGAAGATCGCGCAATTGAGTCCGATGTCAGTCGTGTTTGGTGCTTGGGACTCTCGCGGCACTCAAGCCAAGCTTCCCCGGATACTGGGTTCCACAATCTTCGCCGACAATGTCACGGCGTTGACTCGATCAAGCCAGTTCAACCCTTCCTTTACCGTGGACGATGTTGACGCCGGCAAATCAGAGGAGGAATTGGCCGAGAAAGAGAAGGAGAAATGGTCCAGGGCTGGTCTTGCACACGCTCCCGGAAAAGGGGCTGGAGGGGTGCTGATCCACGGCGAAATATTTCGAGAGGCGGTGGTCAATCTGATCACGCTGCGTCATCTCAAGGCAAGTGACAAGCAACGCAGCGACGCGCTGCGCAAATACATTCTCGGTCTTACCCTTGTGTCCGCGACGCTGTCACAGGACTATGACCTGCGTTCGGGCTGCCAGCTTGTGCAGGACGGCAAGGATGCTTCGAGCGCGAAGCTGGTGTTCCGGGATGGTGAGGAGAGCGAATTCTCGCTCAAGCATGAAGACGCGCTCACATTTGCGAAGGTCGCCGCGGAGAAATTCGGAGTGGACGCCAAACTGAAAGAGACGGACTTCGATCCCAAGAAGGCCCAAGCCTATCTTGACGAGAAAAAGGACAAGAAAGCCGCAAAGCCGCGTAGCAAGAAGTCTGCGTAAACATGAGTGCGTATCTTCAAATACGGGCTGGTTTTGTCGCGGGCCGGTATCACGGCTGGGAGTGGCCGCCTGCACCGATGCATTTGTTCCAGGCCCTTGTCTCGGGAGCAGCCGCGGATCACGTTCAAAACGGACATTTGTCTGACGGGGTTGTCCAGCTTTTCCAATGGCTGGAGCAGCAGGAGCCGCCGATGATTTTTGCGCCGGCGCTACAACAACACTCGTTGCATGTCATTTCAGTGCCGGACAATGACGACGACCGCGCCATGGAGGCATGGGCTTCCGGGAAGAAGCGGCCGTGGGAAATCGAGTCAGATCGAAAGAACCGTTACAGCATGAAACCCACACGACGCCGCTTGATTGAAGGGCAAATCATTTACGTGTGGGCGATTGCCGAAGCAGACTTTGCGACGGCAGCTAAGGTGGCCCAACTCGCCGAATCCCTCTATTGCCTTGGGCGAGGAATCGACGCGGCCTGGGCAGCTGGTTCGGTCGAAGGCTCGCTCGGCGATCAAGCGCTGCCTTGTTGGAGACCGACTGATGTGACCACAGTGGAATCCGGGCCACTGCAGGTGCCTGTAGCTGGTTCGACGGACAGCCTTATCGAGCGTCAGCGTGCCCGTTACTCGAGGTTGGAGTCGCGCGAGTTTGTGAATAAAAAACTGGTATGTCGGGAGATTCACTACTCATATGGATCGATGAAACAAGGGCGCCCGTATCGTCTGTACGACATCAAAACCCTCGATGGGAAAAGACCGTACGCGTGGCGTCACGAAAACCTGATAACGCTTGCCGCAATGGTGAGAAACGCGCTCGACAGGATCCATATGAAAAGCGACTCTGCCCTAAGGGGGTTTGCGCTCGGTCATGTAAACGGCAGAACTGACATGAGCTGCCGTTTGTCTTGGCTTCCGCTTGCTTCCGTTGGCCACGCGCATGTGGATGGAAGAATTCGCCGCGTTATGATCCTCGGGCGTGCACCGTCACCCCAATGATTTTGCCAGGACAAACTTCGCGAGGAAAGCGCCAGCCAGGCAAGCTTGTGCCACAAAAGGTGTGCGCTCTAATCCTCAAAGCTTTCGAACGCGAAGGCTATGCCGAAGTTACAGATATGTCGTATCAGAAGGCACCGTTTCATCCGGCAAGTTTAGGGGCAAACGAGTATCGGGTGGCCAGTTACATGCAGCATCCGCGGTTTCATGTCCGGGTGCGGTTCGCGCGGCCGATAAAAGGACCTGTTTTGGCAGGCGTAGGGCGCCACTTCGGCCTCGGGCTGTTCGTTCCGGTCGAAGCGAACGGCAGGTCTGACCTCGCGCAGGTGTAAGATAGGCGCGCACGGGATTCTCGGAAGGCACTGCCATGAACGACGCCGATCTCCTCAAGCGCATCACCGTCAATCCGAAGATCTTCGGCGGCAAGCCGATCGTTCGGGGACGGCGTCTCGCCGTCGAGCACGTCCTCGGCATGCTCGCCGCCGGCGATACGCCG
>WNFB01002221.1_pt1 | contig 16882 bp, 15 predicted proteins | sample 5400501 | NCBI WGS metagenome assembly WNFB01 (sample SAMN13153341, study PRJNA577476) | soil metagenome | isolation source: 200 cm saprolite under Douglas fir tree site 2 hole 1 | place: USA:California | collected 2015-04-18
CATCGCCCGGCGCAGCCGCGTGGCCAGGCTGGCGGCGAGGGCGGCGACGGCCGACCCTTTGATCCCCTCCATCAGATGCTCCGCCACGACGAGCCCGTCGTCGCTCGAGACGATCATCGCCCCGCGCACCCCGCGCACGCGGGTGACGAGGTCGAGCGTGCGGGCGTAGCCGGTGGCGGTCACGCCTGCTGCTCCAGCCAGCGCCGCGCCGACATGGCGGCCCGCTGCGCGATGATCGCCAGCCGCCCCATCGGGACCGACCGGTCGCGCACCACCAGCAGGAGGGCGTCGGGCCCGGGTTGGGCGAGGTGGACGTGTCCGAGCTGGCCCTCGGCCGCGAGTCCGGTCCAGGCGCCGAATCCGAGCAGCTTCGCCGTGCGCCCCGCCTCCAGCGATACGCCCGCCAGGTAGGCGGCCACCGCCTCGGTCACGTCGGCGCCGTTCCAGTCGCGCAGCGCCCCGCCCAGCACGCGGCCCGCGGCGTCGAGCAGCAGCAGCCCCTCCTGCGCGCCCTCGAGCCCGGCGAACACGCGCCGATCCTCGAGCGGCCCGGCGGGCGGCGCCATCGGCTCCTCGGGCACGGGGGGAGGCGGGGGCGAGTCGGGCCGCAGGGCCGCGGCGTGCCCCGATGGCCGGGCGGCCGCGCTGCCCATGGGCTGGCCCCGGACCATCGCGAGCGCCTGCTGGATCGTGAAGTCGTCCGGCGCCACGCGCTCCGCCTCCTCCAGGTGAGCGACCGCCTGCGCGACGTCGCCGACCTTGAAATAGAGGAAGGCGAGCCCCTTGAGCGCGCCCATGTGGCCGGGCGCGATGCGCCGGGCCATGTCCCACTCGTCGAAGGCGCGCTCGTAGTCGCGCTTGTCGGCGAGGATGCGCGCGTACAGGTCGTGCGCGTCGGCCAAGTGCGGGTGGCGCTCCAGCGCGCTCAGCGCGACCCGGTGAGCGGCGTCGAGCTGCCCCCGCTGGCGCAGCAGATCACCGAGCCGCAGGAACACGAGGCTCTGCGGATCGCGCGCCAGCTCGGCGGAGAGCGTCTTGATCTCGTCAGCCATGGAACCCCGCTCCGCTGTCGGCGAGCGTTTGCGCCGCGGTCTTGGCGCGCCGCACTTCGCCCTGCTGCGCGAGCTCCGTCTCCGACCGCGCGGTGAGGCGCTCCCACCGGCTCCACTGCTCGACCGCTTCGGCGAAGCGCCCGATCGCGGCCAGGGCGTACCCGAGGTAGCGGTGCCCGGACGCGAGCAGCGGGTCGAGCGTCAGCCCGCGCCGCAGCTCCTCCACGGCCTCGGCCGCACGGCCCGCCGCGAGGTGCGCCCGGCCCAACAGCAGGTGCACGACGGGGTCGTGCGGGTAGAGGCTCCCCGCCTGCTCGGCCATCGCCCGGGCCGTCTCCAGGTCCTTGCGGGCGAGCGCCTCCTCGGCCTGGCCCACGAGCGCGGCGAGGTCCGCGGCGCCGCTGGTGCGCTCGCGGCGCAGCGTGCCCGGGTCGGCGAGCACGACGACCCCGGCGCTCTCCAGCCCGAACAGCGTCTTCGCCACGTCGAACTCCGAGCGCCCGAGCTCCCGCGCGATGGCCCGCACGTCGCGCTGCCCGTCCACCACCGCGAGCACCTCCCACTCGGGCGGCAGCAGGTCGAGCTCGCCCCCGCCGTCGGACGGCGGCGGCGCGAGCGCCGCGATCACGCCGAGGTGCGGGATGCGGCTCTCGATGCGCGACCACTCGTCGATGCGGCGCGCCCCCTCCATCAGCAGCGCCTCCGTCGGGATGCGCACGGTCGCCGTGGGGGGGACGTCGGTCAGCGGCCCTTCCGTGAAAGAGAAGTAGCCCTCCCGCCAGCTCATCACCTCGAAGATCACTTCCTCGACCTGGAAGCGAAGCTGGCGCTCCAGCTCGCGCGGCGTGATGGCGCCGAGCGCCACCAGGATCTCGCCCAGCCGCCGCTTGTCCCCCTGGCGCTGCTGCATGTCGCGCGCGCGCTCGAGGTCCGCCTCCGCGATCTTCCCCGTGCGGAGCAGCAGGCTGCCGAGCGGGTGCGGGTTGCTGCGGATTTCGGCGTAGACGACGGTGCCGTCCTCAAAGTGGATCGTCCCGGCGTTGTGCCGCACCTCGGAGGTGACGCGCAGCGCGCCGGTCTTGCGGCTCAGGTCGAGCAGCTGGAAGACGTCATGGATGCCGAGCTCGCGCAGCGGGCCTTCGATCGCCATGGCTACGCCGCGTCCGAGGCGAAGATGTGTTGCAGGTCGAGCGCCGTGCGGGCGTGCATGCGCGCGCGCTGCGCGAACGGTCCGCTCGGGTCGAGCCGCGTGACCCGCTCCCACGCCTGGACCGCCTCGGCGTAGCGGTGCAGCCGCGCCAGCGCGACGCCCAGCTGAAACACCGCCTCCACCTGGTCGGGGTCGAACTTGAGCGCCCGGCGGAACGCCTCCAGTGCCGCCTCGTGGCGCTTGTCGTCGAGCAGGGCGCGCCCCAGAAGCAGCAGGGCCGGCAGGTCATAGGGGTCCTGCTCCAGCGTCTCGGCGAGCCGCCGGATCGCCTCCGGCGCCCGCCCCGAGCGCCGCAACAGCTCCGCGAGGGCGAGGTTCGCGTCGCTGAAGGTGGGCAGCACCTCGAGCGCCCGCTCGTACGCCGCCTCCGCCTCCCGCCACTCCTCGCGCTCCTCGTGCAGGCGGCCGAGGTCGACCCACACCTGCACGTAGCCCGGATCGAGCTCGAGGGCGCCGCGGTAGGCCGCGAGGGCGCCGCTCTTGTCGCCCACCTTGAGGGCGACGTCGCCCTGGAGCTTGTGGAGATCGGCGCGGTCGGGCGCGCGCGTCTGTGCTTGCGTGAGGGCGGTGAGGGCGCCGGCGGCGTCCCCCGCCGCGGCGCGACCCCGCGCCGCCACGACCAGGGCTTCGACGTCGTCCGGGGCGAGCGGCAACAGCTGCTCGGCGAGCGCCGCCGCCTCGGCCGTGAGCCCCAGGGCGAACAGCGCCTTCACCTCGCCGAGCCGCGCGTTGGGGCGGTCAGGGGCGAGCCCCCGCGCCTCGCGATAGCGCTCCAACGCCTCGCCGTGCAGGCCACGCCGCGCGAAGATGTCGCCCAGCAGCACGGCCGCTTCGGCGCGGTCGGCGCCGCGCTGCACCGCGCGCACCGCCTCCGCCGCCGCGACGTCCATGAGGCCCTTGCTCACGTAGTCCCGTGCCAGCGCGAGCGGATCGTCCACCCGGGGAGGCGCGGGCTCGGCGGCGGGCTCGGGCTGCAGCTCCTGGAAGATGTTGTCGAGCAGGCGCTCGTCGAAGGCGAAGTTCTCACCCAGCTCCTCCGCCGTGACGTCGGCGGAGATCTCGGGCGCGATGCCGATGGTCGCCTTCTCGTACTGCAGGTCGATCGTGAGGTGGAATTTCTGTGAGACGTAGTAAGGGTCGAGCTCGAGCGCGCGCTTGGTGGCGCGGAGCGCGCCGTCGAAGTCGCCCAAGTTCGAGAGGGTGAAGCTCAGGTTGTAGTGGGCCCCCGCGTGCTCGGGGTCCGTCTCGACGGCGCGCACGAACGCGTTGCGCGCGTCGGCGAAGCGCTTCAGCTCCACCAGCACGAGGCCGATCCCGTTCCAGGCCGCGGCGGAGCGCGGCTCGGTCGCCAGGACCTGGCGGTAGGCCTCGAGCGACAGCTGGAAGCGCCGTAGCTGGTACAGCAGCAGCGCGAGGTTGAGCCGGGCGGCCGAGAACCCGGCCCGCAGCTGCAGCGCCGTGCGCAGTGCCTCGATCGCCTCCTCGGTATCGCCCGCGTGCGCGACCACCACGCCCAGGTTGTTCCACGCCAGCGCGTACTTGGGGTCCACCTCCGCCGCCTGGCGGTAGGAAGCGAGCGCGTCGTCGGTGCGGCCCGCCTGGTGGAGCACCACGCCCCGCTCGTTCCACAGCTTGGGCGAGTCCGGGACCTCGCGGATCAGCGTCTCGTACAGCTCGAGCGCCGCCCCGAAGTCGCGCTTGAGGAGGTGCACCTCCGCCATCGCCTGGAGCGTGAGGCGGCGGTCCTCGCCGCGCTCCAGCGCCAGCCGGTATTCGCGCAGCGCTTCGTTGTAGTAGCCCTTCTGGCGGAACGCGAGCCCGAGGTTGTAGTGGGCGAGCTCGTTCGCCTCGACCACCTGGGGCTCCGGGCTTTCGCGCGCCCGCAGCTGCTGGCTCCGGCGCTCGGCGTTGTAGCGCTCGAGCGAGAGGTTGGTCTGCGCGCGAGCGAGCGGCGGGTTGAGCTGGATGGCGCGCTTCGACGCGGCGCGCGCCTCCTGGTGCCGCCCCATGTCGCCGAGCACGAACGCCATCAGATAGTGCGCGTGCGCGTTGTCGGGGTTCAACTCGACCGCCTGCTCGAGCGCCTGCAGCGCCTCGGTGTTCAGGCCCCGGTTGTAGTAGATCTCGCCGAGGTAGAACCACACGATGCTCGAGTCGGGATCGAGCTCCCGCGCCCGCACGAACCACTCGGTCGCGACCTCCGGCCGCCCGCGGTTCTTCTCGGCGAGCCCGAGCTGCAGGATCGCCGCCACGTCCTTGGGGCGGTGCCCGAGCAGCTGCTCGAACTCGGCCACCGCCTCCGCGTGCTGCCCCAGGATCGCGTAGGCGCGGCCCAGCTCCCAGCGCGCGTCGCGGTCGTCCGGGGCCTGCCGCAGGCGCTCCCGCAGCTCGGCGACGCGGCGGTCGTAGTAGCCCGAGTTGTGGTAGGCGATTTCGAGGTTGCGCTGCGCGACCTGCATCTTCGGGTCGAGCTCGAGCGCGCGGGAGAACTCCGCGATCGCGTCTTCCAGCAGGCCCTTCTGGAAGTAGAGGACGCCCAGATTGCTGTGCGCCCCGGCGTCCGAGGGGTCGATCCGGCGGGCGAAGGATCGGAGGACGGCGAGGTCGCGGTCCGAAAGCGCCGGCGCCGTCACGGGTCAGGTCAGCCGGATGGCGTCAAAGATGGCCTTGAGGGACGCCAGATCGGGGAGCAGCAGGAAATGCCCCCGGAGCCCCTCCGCCGAGTCGATGTGGAACTCGGTCTCGACGCAGAACACGAAGTCGCGCTCGTGCCCGAAGTTGAGGTACGTCGTGGTGAGCACCGCCGCCGACACGTCCACCACCAGGCTCGGCACGGACGGCAGCAAGAGCATCCCCATGAAATCGGACAGCGCGTTCATGTAGGCGCCGGAGAGGATGTTGCCGGCCTCCTTGAGGCACGACTGCTCCAGGACGTCGAACGCGGACGTGGTGCCGAGCGGCCGGCGCAGCAGCATGTCGCACAGCTTGCGGCCCACCGCCTCCGGGAAGAGCAGCAGCGTGCGCCCGGTCAGGTCGCCGAGCATGTGCATGAGCACCGCGGCGACCACATCGGTGGCGTTGCCCAGCAGCTCGGGCACCTCCTCCAGCCGCGCGATGTTGATCTCGGGCACGCTGATCATGATGCGGCGGTTGGTGAGCTGGGACAGCGCCGTGGCGGCGTGCCCGGCGCCGATGTTCGCCACTTCCTTCAGCGCGTCGAGCTGCAGCGCCTTGAGATCCCGGACGTCTTCCATTCCCGCTCCCGCCTACACGAGCCCGCCGGCGTCGAGGATCAACGCCGGGACCCCGTCTCCCATGATCGTCGCCCCGCTGAAGACGGGGAGCATCCCCTGCGGTGCGTCGAAGCCCTTCACCACGATCTCCTGCTGCCCCAACATCCCATCCACGACGACGCCCGAGCGCCGCTCCCCCATCTCGAGCACGATGATCGGCCGGCGCGGCGGCGGCGCGTCGCCGGCGACGCCGAGCAGCTGCCGCAGGTAGACGAGCGGCACCACGCGGTCGCGCAGCACGATCGCCTCGCGGCCCTCGACGGTCGTCGTCGGCGCCGCCCCGAGCTCCACCGTCTCCGCCACGTACGTGAGCGGCAGGGCGTAGCGCTCGCGGCCCACGCTCGCGATCAGCGCCCGCACGATCGCGAGCGTGACCGGCAGCCGCAGCACGAACGTCGTGCCCTTTCCCGGCTCCGAGCGAATGTCGATCGAGCCGCCCAGCGCGCGCAGCCGCGTCACGGCCACATCGATCCCGACCCCGCGGCCCGAGACGTTCGTCACGGCGTCCGCCGTCGAGAACCCGGGCCGCGCGAGCACCCGCAGCAGCTGGTCGTCGGTGAGCGCCTCCGCGTGCGGGTCCACCAGCCCGTCGCGCCGCGCGCGCTCGAGAATCCTGGCGCGGTCGATGCCGCGGCCGTCGTCCGTCACGCTGATCGCCACGCTCGAGCGCTCGCGCACCGCCGTGAGGACGATCTCCGCCTCGGGGTTCTTGCCGCGGCGTCGCCGCTCCGCGGGCGGCTCGATCCCGTGGTCCACGGCATTCCGCAACAGGTGCACGAGCGGGTCGCCCAGCTCGTCCAGGATGGCGCGGTCGAGCTCGATCTCCTTCCCCTCCACGCGGAATGCCACCTGCTTGCCGAGCTGGCGCGCCAGGTCCCGCACCAGGCGCGGGAACCGGTCGAACACCTGCCACACGGGCGTCATCCGCGCCTGGATGATCTCCGCCTGCAGGTCCGCCGTGAGGCGCGAGATCTGGATCGCCACGTCGTCGATCGCGGGATCGCGCCGCTCGGCGGCGAGCTCGTTCAGACGCCCCCGCGCCGTGACGAGCTCGCCGATCAGGTCCATCAGCCCATCCAGCCGGCGGAGGTCGACGCGCAGGTGACGGCTCCGCGCGGGCTCGAGCGCGGCGCCCGCTGCGGCGGCCGGCGCCGCCGCGCGCCGCTCCTCCTCTTCGGGGAGCGCGACGCTCTCGACGTCCCCCGCCGCTCGCAGCCGCTCTCGGATCTGGTCGGCCGGCGCGGCGGACTCGAGCCGGAAGGTCAGCCGCCCGTCGAAGTCTTCAGCCTCGAACGCCGCTGGCGGCGGGCTGACGGCGTGCACTGCGCCCAACGCCTGCGCCCGTTTGAGGAGCAGCAGCGCGCGCCCGCCCTTGAGCGGTGCCTCGGCGCGCAGCACGACCTGCACCAGCCGTCCGGGGGGGGGGGCGGCGAGCGCCTCGACGGGGGGCGGAGGCGGCTCCCGCGCCGCCGCCGCGCGGCCCGCCTTGCCGCCCGCGCGCGCCGCCGCCCGGTCCAGCTCGGCCGTGATCGCGGAGAGGTCGAGGTCGCGCTCGCGTCCTCGCACCGAGAGCTCGACCGCCTGCTCGAGCGCGTCGCGGGCCCGGAACAGGAGCTGCAGCAGCTCGTCCGTCGCGGGGTGCGCGCCGCGGCGCAGATGGTCGAGGAGGCTCTCGGTGCGGTGGGCGAGGTCCGTGACGGCGGCGTAGCCCATCGTGGCCGCCATGCCCTTCACGGTGTGCACGGCGCGGAACAGGCCGCCCACCGGCTCCAGCGAGGCGGGCTTGCGCTCCCACGCGAGCAGCAGCTGGTTGCAGGCGCTCAAGTGCTCCCGGCTCTCCGCCAGGAACAGCTCCGCGTACTGCGACAGATCCATGCGTTAGCCCAGCACGCGCTGCACGGCTTCGAGAACGCGCGACGGTTGGAACGGCTTCACCACGAAGTCCTTCGCCCCCGCCTGGATCGCTTCCACCACCAGCGCCTGCTGCCCCATCGCGCTGCACATGAGGATCTTGGCGTCGGGATCATGCTTGACGATCTCCCGCACCGCATCGATGCCGCCCATGTCCGGCATCACGATGTCCATCGTCACCAGGTCGGGCTTGAGCTGCTTGTACCGCTCGACCGCCTGCACGCCGGTTTCGGCTTCGCCCACAACCTCGAAGCCGGCCTGGGCCAGGATGTCGCTGATCATCGTCCGCATGAAGATGGCGTCGTCGCAGACGAGGACAGTGTGGCTCACACACCCTCCCTATGAAGGCAGCACGGGGGTTAACAGCGCGTCGGTATCGAGGACGACGAAGAGGTGCCCGGCGCGGCGACCGACGGCCCGCACGAGGGTCGGGTCGATGCCGGGGAGCGCCTGCCGGCGCTCCAGCGCGCCCCCGTCCACCGTGAGGAGGTCGACGACTTCGTCGACGGTGAAGCCGAGGACCTTGCGGCCCGCGCCCACCTCCAGCAGCACCGTGGTGCCGCCGTCCGAGCCCGCGGGCGGTTCCGGCTGGCCCAGCGCCCGCCACCCTTCCACGACCGTGACCAGGGTCCCGCGCACGTTCACCAGGCCCGCCACCACCGGGGGCGCCCCGGGGATTCGAGTGGGTTCGAGCCGTGGCAGGATCTCCCGCACCGTTTCCGCCTCGACCGCGCAGGTGAGGCGCCCTACCCGGAACAGGAGCAGTCGGACTACCCCGGCGTCACTCATCCGATGCGAAGAAGCCAAGATACTGCAACGGGTTGCGTTGAGCAAGCAAACTCGGATCCGCGGCCGCTTGCGCGAGCGCCGGCACGAGATCGGCGGGCCATTCGCATCGCAGCGCGAGGCGCGCACCGGTCACGGGATGGTCGAAGGCGAGCGCCGCCGCGTGCAACAACTGCCGCGGAGCGAGCGTCTCGAGGCGCTCGGCGGGGCGTCGCTCGGAGGGCGTGACGCGCCGGCTGCCCCCGAACGCGTACTCGCGATCGCCCACGACGGGATGGCCCACGTGCGCGAGATGCACGCGGACCTGATGCGTGCGCCCCGTGCCGAGCCGGACCCGCAGCAGATCGACCTGCGCGAACCGCGCGACGACGGCCGCGTGCGTCACGGCGTGCCGCCCTCCGGCGAGCACGGTCATGCGCTTGCGGTCCTTGGGATGGCGCGTGATCGGCGCCTCGATCGTGACCGGGCTCTTCGCGAAGTGGCCCCAGGCGAGCGCGGCGTAGACGCGCTCGACGCGCCGCTGCTCGATCATGGTGGCGAGGCGGCGATGCGCCGCCGCCGTCTTCGCGACGAGGAGCAGGCCCGAGGTGTCGCGGTCGAGACGGTGCACGATGCCGGGCCGGCCCTCGGCCCCGGGCGCGAGCGGCGTGCCCCGCCCCGCGAGCACATTCACGAGCGTGTCGTCCCAGTGGCCCGGGCCCGGGTGGACGACGAGGCCCGCCGGCTTGTCGAGCACGGCGAGGTGCTCGTCCTCGAACACGAAGGTCAGCGTCTGGTGAGCGGGGGCATAGCTCCTGGGGGGCGGCGCGTCGGGTGGGAGCGTGACCGTGACGACGGCGCCCCGCTCCAGCCGCGCGGAGGCGCGCAGCGGCCGGCCGCCCGCGCTGACGCACTTGTCGGCGACGAGCCGGGCCGCGACCGTGCGCGACATCGCGAGCTGATCGGCGAGGAAGCGGTCGAGGCGCTCGGTCTGGGCGGCGACGACGCAGAACGTGACGGTGGCCGCCGTCACGGCTGCTCGACGGCTCTCGCCTCCTTGGCCCGCTCCTGCGCCCGCCCTTCGAGCCAGAGGGAGACCGCGAGCGCGATCGCGCCCACGGTGATGGCCGAATCGGCGACGTTGAACGTCGGCCAGCGGGCGGACCCGATGCCCACGTCCACGAAGTCCACCACGCCCTGCGCGCTGCGGATGCGATCCACGACGTTGCCCACGGCCCCCGCGCACACCAGGGCGAGCGAGACGATGCGGAACCGGTCTCCCGGCCGCGTGGCGAGCACCATCGAGCGCAGCACGACGAGCGCCACGAGCGCGAGCCCGAAGAAGATCCAGCGTGAGTAGCTGCCCAGGCAGAGCCCGAACGCGGCGCACTGGTTGTACACGAGGCGCAGCTGCACGTAGTCGCCGATCACCGGCACCGGCAGGTGCCGGGCGAGCAGCGTCTCGGCGACGAGCTTGGTGACGACGTCGGCGACGAGGACGGCCGCCGCGGTGCCCCAGAACAGGCGACGGTCAGCGCCGTTTGCCATCTTCCTCTTTCGCCTTGCAGCGGATGCACAGCCGGGCGTGCGGAAGGGCGTCCAGCCGGTCGAAGCCGATGTCCTCGCCGCACTGCTCGCACTTGCCGTACTTCTCCGGCGTGGCGTACAGGCGGCGCAGCGCCTCGTTCACGTGCCAGAAGTAGCGGCCCTCCTGCGACGCGAACAGGAACGCCTTCTCCTGCTCCATCGCGTCGGTGCCCTGGTCGGCCATGTGGAACGAGTAGCTCGAGAGATCGCCGTCGGAGGCCTGGAGGCTGGCGTTGAAGGATTCGCCGTAATAGCCGAGCTCCTTCATCACCCGGTTGCGCTCCTCGTGCAGCCGCTTCTCGAGGTGTTGCAGCTGCTTCTTGGTCAGGCCTTTGGTCTTGGATTTCGTCGGCATTTATCGGGTACCACCCTTTCGTCCGTCGTGGCGCCGCAGCGCGATGGTCACGCGACGCCCTTCGATGTCCACTTCCCGAGTCACATCCGCTTCCTCGAGCACGCCCCCGAGCACGGTGCGGCGTGCGAGCGTCTCCCCCTCGACGAAGTGCTGGAACGCGCCCGCGGCGGCGACGACGTCCGCGGCGCCGGCCACGCTCAGCTCGATCCGGGTCGTATAATCATACCCCGCATCCTTGCGCAGCCGCTGCACGCGGTTCACCACCTCGCGGGCGAGCCCCTCCTGCACCAGGTCCTCGGTGAGCCGCGGGTCGAGGGCGACCACGTAGGGACCGTCGCTCTGCACCGCCCAATCGGTGGTCACCTCGCGCGTGACCGTCACGTCCTCCGGCCGGAACTCCCACTGCCCCGCCCAGACGGGCTCACCACGTTCCAGGGAAAGCAGCTGCTCCGCCGTGAGCTGGGACACGGCGGCCGCCGCCTGCGGCGTCTCCTTGCCGCAGCGCTTCCCCAGCGCGCGGAAGTTGGCCTTCCCCTTGAGCGTCACCAGCTCGTGGTCCGAGGCCACGACCTCCACGTGCTTGGCATTCACCTCGGCCGCCAGGATCCCGTCCAGCAGGTCCGCGAACAGCGGCCCCTTCACCGCGGCCGGGACGGCGACCTGGAGCTTCGCCACCGGCTGGCGTACGCGCAGCCCCTTCGACTCCCGCGCGGCGCGCGCCAGGGTCGCGAGCCGGCGTACCGCGGCCATCGCGGCGAGCAGCGCTGGCTCGCGTCGCCCCCGGTCGGCGGGAAACGACGCCAAGTGGACGGAGGTTCCCGCGAGCGCGCGGTGCAGCCAGTCGGTGATGAATGGAGCGGCGGGCGCGAGCAGGCGCGCCGTGGTGACGAGCGCCTCGTACAGCGTCGCGAGCGCCGCCTCGTCCGCCGCGCGGTCGGGGGCCCAGAAGCGCGCCCGGTTGGTGCGCACGTACCAGTTGGACAGGTCGTCCACGATGAAGTCGATGCTGGCGCGCACGCCGGCCGTGACGTCGTAGCCGTTCCACGCCTCCCGCACGGTGGCCACGACCTCGTCGAGCCGCGCCAGCAGCCAACGGTCGGCGAGCGGCCGCTCGGCGAACGGCGGCGGCTCGCCGTCGCCCGGCGGCGACCAATCGACGGCGTAGTCCGCGAAGAACTTGTAGGTGTTGCGCACCGTGTTCAGCGGCCCGCCCGCCACCTCGCTGATGTGGCGCGGGTCGAACCGCTTGGGGAGCCACACCTGGCTCTGGGCCAGCAGGTAGACCCGCACGGCGTCCGCGCCGTTCTCCTCGATCACCTGCCAGGGATTTGCGACGTTGCCCCGGCTCTTCGACATCTTCTGGCCCTGCGCGTCGAGCACCAGCTCGTTCACGATCACGTTCTTGTAGGCCGGCGCGTCGAACCCGCCCACGGCGATCGCGAGCAGCGAGTAGAACCAGCCGCGCGTCTGGTCCACCCCCTCGCAGATGAAGTCCGCCGGAAAGTGCGCCTTGAAGTCGGCCTGGCGCTCGAACGGGTAGTGCCACTGCGCGTAGGGCATCGCGCCCGAGTCGAACCAGGCGTCGATCACCTCCGGCACACGCCGCATCGTCCCGCCGCAGTGGCGGCACGACCAGGTGTAGCCGTCGATGAACGGCTTGTGGGGATCGAAGTCCCGGGGGAGCCGCTTCCCCCACCGCTCGGCGAGCTCCGCGTAGGCGCCGATCACCTCGCGGTGCTCGCGCTCGGCGTCGCATTCCCAAATGTTGAGCGGCGTGCCCCAGTAGCGGTCGCGCGACAGCGCCCAGTCCACGTTGTTCTCGAGCCACCCGCCGAACCGCCCGCTGCCGACCTCGGGCGGGTGCCAGCCGATCTGCGCGTTCACCTCAAGCATGCGGGCCTTGAACGCGGTGGTGCGCACGAACCACGAGTCGCGGGCGTAGTAGATCAGGGCCGAGTCGCAGCGCCAGCAGAAGGGGTAGGTGTGCGTGTGCGGCCGCGTCTCGAGCCAGCGGCCCTCCGCCTTCAGCCGCTCGATGATCAGCTGGTTGGTCGCCTTGTCGGTGACCAGCTTGCCCTCGATCTCCGGCCAGCGCGTGCCCTGGAAGGTGCCGTCCGCGGCGACCGGGTTCACGAAAGCGAGCCCGTACTGCTGCGCCGCGGTGTAGTCGTCGGCGCCGAACGCGGGCGCTAGGTGAACGAGCCCCGTGCCTTCCTCGGCCGACACGAACGCCCCGCCGATCACGACGCCGCGCTGGCCCTCGAGCGGCAGCGGCACGACCTCGAGCGGCCGCACGTACTTCTGGCCCACGAGGTCGCGGCCGCGGTACCCCGCAACGCGCGACCCCTCGGTGAGCGGGCGGCCGCGCACCCGCACGTCGCCGGCCCGCCCGGCGGCGGCGATGTAGCGGATGCCGTCGAGCTCGTACTCGCCGTACTCGAGGTCCGGGTGCACGGCGACGGCGACGTTCGACAGCAGCGTCCACGGCGTCGTCGTCCACACCACGAGCTGGCGCTTGGGATCGGTGGCGAGCGGGAAGGTGACGAACACCGAGTTCGTCTGCACCTCCTCGTAGCCCAGCGCCAGCTCGTGGGAGCTGAGCGCGGTGCCGCAGCGCGGGCAGTACGGCAGCACCTTGTGGCCACGGTACAGGAGCGCCTTGTCGTGCAGCCGCTTCAAGAGCCACCACACCGTCTCGATGTATTCGGGCGTGTAGGTGATGTAGGGGTGCTCGTAGTCGAGCCAGTAGGCGATCCGCTCGGAGAGCGCTTCCCAGTCCGTTTTGTACGTGAACACGTTCTCGCGGCACAGCGCGTTGAACTTCTCGACGCCGAACGCCTCGATCTGCTTCTTGCCGCTGATCTGCAGCTGCTTCTCGACCTCGATCTCGACCGGCAGGCCGTGCGTGTCCCAGCCCGCGATGCGCGTGACGCCGTGCCCGAGCATCGTCTGATAGCGGCACACCAGGTCCTTGATGGTGCGCGAGAACACGTGGTGAATCCCCGGACGGCCGTTGGCCGTGGGCGGTCCCTCGTAGAACACGAAGGGTGGGCCGTAGCGCATCGCGTCCTGGGTGCGTGCGAACAGCCGCTCGTGCTTCCAGGTCGCGAGCAGCTGCTTCTCGAGCGCGTCCGCCGAGAGCTTCGGATCGAGCGGCGGGTAGGCCATCAGTTCAAACGCGCGAGCACGCCACGGATCAGGCGGGTGAGGTTCGGCTCCGCCGTGCGCGCCACGGCGATGATCTGCTCGACCGACGCGGGCGCGAGCGCGTCGGGGAGGCACTGGTCCGTGACGATCGACACGCCCAGCACCCGCATCCCCAGGTGCACCGCCGCGATCACCTCGGGCACCGTGCTCATCCCCACGACGTCCGCGCCCAACCCGCGCAGCATCCGGTACTCTGCCCGCGTCTCCAGATTGGGGCCGGCGACGGCGACGTACACGCCCTCCCGCAGCACGATCCGTTCGTCCAGCGCCACCTGGCGCGCCAGCGCGCGCAGCGGCTCGTCGTACGGCTGCGACATGTCGGGGAAGCGCGGCCCCAGCGTCTCGTCGTTCGGGCCCACGAGCGGGTTGTCGCCCAGCAGATTGATGTGGTCGGCGATGAGCATCAGGTCGCCCGGGCTCCACAGCGGATGCATGCCGCCGCAGGCGTTCGAGACGACGAGGATCCCGGCGCCGAGCCGCCGCAGCACGCGTACGGGGAGCGCGATCTGCTGGAGGGTGTAGCCCTCGTAGCGGTGGAACCGGCCCTGCATCGCGACCACGCGCCGGCCGGCGAGGGTCCCGAACAAGAGCTCGCCGGCGTGACTCTCGACGGTCGAGAGGGGAAACCCCGGGATCTCCTGGTAGGGGATGCGCGTCGCGACCGCGAGCTCGCGGGCGAGGCCGCCCAGGCCGGTGCCGAGGATGATCGCCACGTCGGGAACGAGCTCCGACCGCGCCCGCACCGCGCGGAGCGCCGCGTCGATCATGTGCCCTGGTGGCCGTCCAGCGCGCGCAGCTCCGCGAGCTGACGCTCGAGCAGCGCGCGGAACCCGGCGAGGTAGCCGCGGAACTGCCGCTCCGCCTCCGTGGTCTGGGTGCGCACGTCCTGCTCCGTCACGCGCGCCTCCTCCAGCAGGCGCCGCGCCTCCGCCTCGGCCTCGCGCACGATCATGTGCGCCTCGCGCGCTGCGGCGGCGCGGGTCTCCTCGCGCAGCTGCTGGGCCGCGACCAGCGCCTCGTTCATGGCCCGCTCCCGGTCCCGGAACGCCCGCAGCTGCTCGCCCAGCGCCGCCAGCCGCTCCTCCAGCTGCGCCTTCTCGCGCAGGATGCGCTCCAGCTCGTCGGCCACGCGCATCCGGAAGTCCTCCACGCCGACCGGCTCGTAGCCGCGCAGCGCGCGGCGAAACTCCTGCTTGCGGATGTCGAGCGGCGTCAGGTGGAACGCGTCTTCGCTCACGGCTGCCTCGGGCCGAACAGGGCGGTACCCAATCGAATCATCGTCGTCCCCTCCTCGACCGCCGTAGCGTAGTCGGCGGACATCCCCATCGAGAGCGCGGGAAGCCATAGCCCGTCCTCCTGCAGTGCGTCGCGCAGCCGGCGCAGCCCGCCGAAGGTGCGGCGCTGCACGTCCACGTCGTCGGTGAGCGGAGCCAGCGTCATCAGTCCCTCGAGCCCGAGCCGGGGGAGCCGGGCGACGGCGCGGGCCAGCGCGGGCGCCTCGTCCAGCGCGCACCCGCTCTTCTGTGCTTCCCCCGCCACGTTCACCTGCAGCAGCACGCGCTGCGTCACGTCCCGCGCCGCCGCCCGCCGCGCCAACTCTTCCGCCAGCGCGAGCGAATCGACCGACTGCACCAGCACGAACCGTCCGGGCACGAGCTTCGCCTTGTTGCGCTGCAGGTGCCCGATCAGGTGCCAGCTGGCGCGACGCCCCACGGGGTCGTCGATCTTGGGGAGCGCTTCTTGCACGCGGTTCTCGCCCAGCTCGGTCAGGCCGACGTCGAGCGCCGCCTGCACCGCGTCCAGCCCGAACCCCTTCGTGACGGCGACGACCGTCACCGGGTGGGTCCACCGGCCCGCCCCCTGCCGCCGCGCGATTTCGGCCCGTACAGCGGCGAGGCGCTCGGGCAGGGCCCCAAAATTCATAACCGGGGAAGCTATCCCCCTCCCCCGGCCGAAACAATCCGGGGTGCGGGGAAAGCACGGTGGCGCTGGTGGTTAGGCTTCGGCGGGAGCGGTGACGCGTTCCCCACCCTCGAGGTGCGCGATCGCTCCGGAGAGCAGATCGCGCACTTGCTGCGGCGTGAGCTGGCGGTGCAACAGGCCGTGGCTCGCGATCGAGATGGTGGACGTCTCCTCCGACACGACGAGCACGGTGGCGTCGGTCTCCTCGGACAGGCCGAGCGCGGCCCGGTGGCGGGTGCCGAGCGATTTGTCGGACACCTTGAACTGCGTGAGCGGCAACACGCACCCTGCCCCGATGATGCGGTCGCCGCGCACCAGCACCGCGCCGTCGTGCAGCGGCGAGTAGGGCGTGAAGATCGTGGTCAGGAGATCGGCCGAGACCTTGGCCTCCATCGGGACGCCGGACGAGATGAACTCCTCGAGCCCGATGTCGCCCTCCACCGCGATGATGGCGCCGGTGCCCGAGCGCGACAGCCGGTCCATCGCCTCGGCGATCTCCTCGGCCACCGACTGGCGGTCGCTCTGCGAGAAGCGGCGCATCAAGCGGGATTGGCCGAGCCGGGCGAGGGCGTTGCGCAGCTCGGGCTGGAACACCACGACCGCGGCGAACGCGCCGTACGTGAAGATGAAGCCGAGCAGGTAGCTGATCATCGTGAACTTCGCGAGCACCGCCACGAAGTAGCTCACCGAGAGGATCATCAGCCCGACGACGATCTGCATCGCCCGCGTCCCCACGAGGAAGAGGAGGAAGCGGTAGATCACGAACGCGACGAGCAGGATCTCGACGACGTCCGGCCAGAGCCGCGGGACCAGAAAGCGATACGCTTCGAAGTTCACGGTGCGTTGTTCGTGGCGGCGCACGCCACCGCCAGGGCTTCGCGCGCGAGCGCGACGTCGTGGACCCGGAAGAGGCGCGCCCCCCGCTCCCAGGCGAGCGCGCAGGCGACGGCCGTCGCCCGGTCGCGGTCCTCCACGGGCCGCCCCGTGGCGTGCCCGAGAAAGCGTTTGCGCGAGGGGCCGACGGCTACAGCATAGCCCAACCCGACGATCGTTGCCAGCTCGTCGAGCAGCCGGAAGTTCTGAGCCGGCGTCTTGGCGAAACCGAACCCGGGGTCGAGCACCAGCCGCTCGCGCTCCACCCCGGCCTCCACGGCCCGTTCCGCCGAGGCGGCGAGCTCCGCCGCCACCTCCGCCGCCACCTGCCGGTAGGTCGCCAGGCCGTCCATCGTGTCCGGGGTGCCCCGCATGTGCATCAGGATCACCCCGACGCCGGCCTGCGCCGCGACCCGCGCCAGCTCGGGGTCGAAGGCGAGCCCCGAAACATCGTTCACGACGGCCGCCCCGGCCGCGATCGCCGCGCGCGCCACGGCCGCCTTGCGCGTGTCCACAGAGACGGGCCCGAGCCCCCGTCGCGCCAGCTGCTCGACGACGGGCGCCACGCGCCGGATCTCCTCCTCCACCGCCACCGGCGCCGCTCCCGGGCGGGTGGACTCGCCGCCCACGTCGAGCAGCGCCGCCCCGTCGGCAACCAGGCGCTCGG
>WNFB01002222.1_pt1 | contig 16881 bp, 15 predicted proteins | sample 5400501 | NCBI WGS metagenome assembly WNFB01 (sample SAMN13153341, study PRJNA577476) | soil metagenome | isolation source: 200 cm saprolite under Douglas fir tree site 2 hole 1 | place: USA:California | collected 2015-04-18
CCTTCGCGCGCGAGCACGTCCGCGATCTTGTACGCCTCCACCGCGTGATGGAACGAACGGATCTTGAAGCCGAATTCGTGCGCCAGGTCGAGCATCTGCATCATCTCATCGGCGCGATAACAGTGGTTGTGCACGTAGATGTTGCCGCGCAGCACCTCGGCGAGCGTCTCGTTACGCAGGTTGCGCTCCGGTGGATCGCCCTGGTGGTCCTTGTTCCATTTGTCCCACTTGAGCCGATACGCCTGCGCCGCGATGAATGCCTCGCGATAGCCGGCCATGTTGCCCATGCGCGTCGAGGGACCGCCGCGCTGCCCGTACACGCGCTTGGGATTCTCGCCGCACGCCATCTTCAGGCCGTAATGCGCCCCGGGAAACTTCATCTCCTGGACCGACCGCGCGGGCACGAGCTTCAGGACCGCGCTGCGCCCACCGATGAGATTCGCCGAGCCGGGGAGAGCCTGGATCGTCGTCACGCCGCCGGCGATCGCGAGCGGGATCTGCGGATCCTGCGGCCAGAACGAATGCTCGGCCCAGACCTCGGCGGTGACGGGCCGTGTCGCCTCGTTGCCGTCCGATTCCGCGAAGGTGCCGGGCGCTGCGTACACGCCGATGTGCGAGTGCGTGTCGATCACGCCGGGCGTCACCCACTTGCCGGTGCCGTCCACCACGACCGCGTCACTCGGCGCTTGGACGCTCGTCCCGACCGCAACGATGCGGCCGTCCTTGAAGAGAATCGAGCCGCCCTGAATCTCCTGTCCGGCCGCCGTCATGATCGTCGCATTGCGGATGAGGACGGGCGGATTGGGGTGACGCTGATACGTGGACGGATACTGTGGCCCGATCGCGGCCGCCGTATCCTGGCCGGCTGCCGTCGCTGCCGCAGCCGGCGGTGGGGGAGCCGACGCCGTCGTCGTCCGCGCACCCGCTGAGGCGCAGGCCGCGACGAGGACCAGTAATCCCACCCCGGTCGACAGATGTCGCATGTGTGATCTCCTGTTATTTCACGAGTTCAAACACCAGCGGCGCCCCCGTCGGCGCGACGCGCACGACGCGCCGCGGCGCTTGCTGGGTTACGTGCATCACGATCGGCAACTGCATCCCGGACAACTCGAGTCGGTACGCCGCGAACGTCCCGGCGGGAACCACCACATTCTCGATGCCGGCGACCTTCACGCTGACGACCTTGGTGGCGCCTTCGCCCGAGGAGAAGACGTTCAGGTTGAACGTCTTGCCCTGCTCGAGCGGCAGCGCCGGCAACAGGACGGCGAGCGCGTTGTCGTCGATGGTGCCGGCGGCAATCGTCGTGTCGACGGTGATCGACTTGGGACCACCCGGCTGCGGCGCCTGGCTCGTGCCTTTGACGCGTCCACCGGCGTACGTCAGATGGATCTCCGTATGCTGACCCTGGACGAGCCCGGTCTGATCGGTACGACGCAACGACAGGTCGCCGTTCAGCACGACGGTCGACTGCTGCTGGAAGGGGCCGATCGTCGTCGATTCCGTATAGACGATCGAGTCAGCGGTGACGGCGACGTTCGCTGTCCGCCCCCCGAACACGTTGCCTTGCACCAGGGCCTGGAAGCTGTCGCTGCGCGCCACGATCTGGCTGCGGTCGAGCGCGACCGGGCCGCCCTTGGGACTGAGGTCGGCGGGATCCATCGGCTTCCCTTCGATGTCCACGAGCCGAACAGACGCGATCGGCTTGAGCTTGTCGTACAGCGCCTTGGCATCGCCGACCACCACGATGCTGAGCGCGTCGCGCTTGAAGGCGCGCTGGCCTGCGGCGCGCGTGCGCGCGCCGGAGACGGCCGCTAGGCGCTCGCGGTAGCGCTGCACATAGTCCGAGCCAAGGCCGAGCAGCCTCGCGGTCGTTACGACCTGAGCGATCTGACGCGGCGTCTCGATCGTCAGAGGGAATGTGCCGACGAGGAATCCTTTGGCGGCGGCCAGCTCGCTGTCGGGGATGATCTCGGTCCGGATGCGGTCGACTTGATGCAGCAGCTCGGTCAAGGCGCTGTCGGTGACCTCGGTGCGTCCCTCGAACGTCGCCTCCCAGTAACCGAGGCCGCGATTGCGCCGCTGTGCGGCATAGGAGCCGTAGGTCCAGCTCTTCTGCTCGCGCAGGATCATGAACAGGCGAGAATCGCTTCCACCGCCCAGGACATGCGTCGCGATGCGCGCCGCGTAATAACCGGTGTCGGTCGGCAGGAACGTCGTATTGCCGATCACGATGTTCGACTGCACGGAGCCGGGCCGGTTGACGAGCAAAATGTCGGTGCCGCGCTTCGCCGGCGCGGCGGGGAACCCCGGCGTCGGTGCAGCAGCGCCGCGCCAGGTGCCAAACGCCTGAGTCGCGAGCTCCCGGGCCCGCGGCAGGGTGATATCCCCAGCGACGACGAGCAGCGACCCACCGGGCCGTACGCGACGTCCCGCAAACGCGACAACGTCGTTCCGGGTAATCGCCCGGTACGACGCGACGCTCGTGTTTCGGCCGTACGGATTCCGGCCGTAAATCTCTTTCTGGAAGGCGCGTGCGGCGACGTTATCGGCTTGAGACAGCTCCACTTCGAGCGACGACAGGAACCGCGTGCGGGCCAGGTCGAGCTCCTGTTCGGGGAACGTCGCCCTTTGTGTCACATCGCCCAGCAGCGTGAACGCGAGGTCGGCATGATCGCTGAGCACGTCGGTCGAGACCGTGAGGAAATCGCTGCCCGCGCTCGCACCGATGCTGCCGCCCACGCCTTCGATCGCGGCCGCGATCTGCTCGGCGTTGCGCGTGGGCGTGCCCTTGGTCAGCAGCTCGGCAACGATCGCCGCGACGCCTTCTTTTCCTGCGGGATCGTACACCGTGCCGGCCCGAAAGCTGAGACTGACCGACAGCGTCGGCTGCTCGTGATTCTCGACCAGCAGCAGCGTCATCCCATTGGGCAGCGCGACTTCTCGGAACGGTGGGAACTGCACGGGTCGCAGCCGGGCGGGTGCTGGCGGGCGGGAAGGGAACGGTTCCTGGGCTGAAAGTTGGAATGTTGGAATGTTGGACAGTGTGACCACAACCATCATTCCAACCTTCCAACCTTCCCACCTTCCAACATTCGCCCGCTTCATTGTCCACCTCCCGACGCCGGCGCCGCACCCGGACGGACGATCACCAGCGTCAGGTTGCCAGGCGCGAGATAGGTGTTGGCGACGCGCTTCACATCGTCGCTCGTGACGGCGAGCAGCCGATCGAGATCGGTGTTGATCTCCTCGATCGAGCTATGAAACGTCAGGTAGTGATGCAGCTCTTCAGCTTTGCCCAACGTCGTCTCCCGGTTGCCGATGAATCCTGAACGCAGCACGTTCTTCGCCTTCTCCAGCTCCGCCGCGGTGATGCCGTTCGCGCGGATGCTGTCCAGCTGGATCCCGATCAAACTGTCCATGCGGTTGGCCGAGACGCCTTGATTCACGATTCCGTACGCGACGAAAACCCCGGGCCCGTTGCGCGAGCCGAACGGATTGAGAATCGCGCCGGCGGCCACCGCCGCCTTCTCGCGCCGCACCACGGCGACATTCAGTCGCGAGCTCTCGCCCTGGCCCAGGATGATGTTGAGCAGCTCGAGCGCCGGGGTGTCGGCGTGACGATGCTCGGGAATGCGGTAGATCCGGAGCAGCGCATCGAGGTTCGCGTGCGCGTCGTGCACTTCCCGGCGCTTGGGCGCCGAGCCGGTGGTGCTCGCGGCGCAGCGCGGCGCTTCCGGCACGGCGTGACTCGGGGCCCCGGCGAAATACAGATTGACGAGGCGGCGGAGCTCGCTGGGGACGAAGTCGCCCACCACCACGAGCGTCGCGTTGTTGGGCGCATAGTGATTGTCGAAGAACGCCTGCACGTCCGGGAGCTTCGCTGAATCGAGATCGGCCATCGAGCCGATGACCGTGTGCGCGTAGGGAAAGCAGCTCGTGCTGTCGAACGGCCATGTGAGGCCGTCGGTAAAGGCAGCCTGGTACGGTTGATTGTCCACGCGCAGCCGCCGCTCCTCCTTCACTGCCTGGCGCTGATTCTCGAAGTTCTCTTCGGTGATCGCGAGCGAGCGCATGCGGTCCGCTTCCGCCCAGAGCGCCAGGTTGAGGCGATTCGAGGGCACCGTTTCCCAATAGTTGGTGCGATCCTCGGCGGTCGAGCCGTTGAACTCGCCGCCGGCGCGCTCGATCAGCTTATTGTGTTCGGCTTTTTTGATGTGGGCCGATCCCTGGAACATCATGTGCTCGAAGAGGTGCGCGAAACCGGAACGGCCGGGCCGCTCGTTGCGCGAACCGACCTCGTACCACACGTCCACGGAGACGATGGGCGTGGAGTGATCTTCGGAATAAATGACGCGGAGGCCGTTCGGCAGCGCGAACTGCTCGAACGCGATGCGGCCGGCCTGCGCTGAGAGCACTCCAGGGATGGCCATCAGCAACAACACAAACATTTTGCGCATGGGTTCAGGACTCCGCGGGGAAAAGCGCCAGAGCGTTGGTTTCGAGGATAGCCCGTTGCTGCTCCTTCGTGAGCGGCAGGGCCAGGAATTGATCGATGTTCTGACGGAGGTCTCTCACTCCCGGACTGGGCCAGTCGGTACCCCACAGCACGCGGTCCACAATCTCCGTCAGGCGGGGAAAGTACTCCAGCAGCTTTGAGGGCGGAATGCCCGAGACGTCGAGCCTGACTTTCCTATGACGTCGCAGGACAAAGAACGCCTCCTCCATGTACAGCGGCCGTCCGCCGTGCGCCATGACCAGCTGCAGATCAGGAAAGTCGATGGCGACGTCGTCGAGCTCCATCGGGTTGCCGTACTTCGACCGCGCGCCCGGAAAAATCGATGTGCCGGTATGGATCATAACCGGGAGGCCGCGCTCTTCGCACCGCCGGTAAATCTCGCCGAGCGCCGTGAGGCCGTCGGTGTAGGCGTTGGCGGGGAATGCCTGGTGTGGGGGATGAATCTTAAGCAGCCGGATTCCCTGATCGATCAACCGATCGACGTCGCCGGCGGGGTCGCGCGTGTACCGCGCGTGCACGCCGCCGTAGGGGATCAAGCGCTCGGGATTCGTCTTGGCGTACTTGGCCGCGAACGTGTTCGTCGAATCGTCGAACCCCATGATGTCGGGGCTGGGATAGTTGACCAGACCCACGCGCCAGACACCCGATTTGTCCATCACCTCGAGCAGCGCGCGTGGATCGTCCATCAAGGAGATGAGGACCTCCCAATGATCTTCTTTTCCCTTGCGCATCGCCTCCTGGACTTTGGGCTTGAGGTCGCGCCACGGCTGGATATGAATGTGGACGTCGGTGATGCGGTTCAATCGCTCCAGGTGTAGAACCCCTTTCCCGTCTTCTTGCCCAGCTCGCCCTTCTTCACCTTCTCCTTCAGGATTTTCGGCGGCTCATACTGCGGCTTGCCGAGCGTCGCGTGCAGATACTCGGCGATCGCCAGGCGCACATCGAGGCCGACGAGATCGGTGAGCTTGAGCGGGCCCATCGGGTGGTTGTAGCCCAGCTCCATCGCCTTGTCGATGTCCTCGGCGCTCGCTACGTCCTGCTCGAGCATGCGCATCGCTTCGAGTCCCAGCACGACGCCCAGCCGGCTCGACGCGAAGCCGGGGGAATCGCGCACGACGATCGGCTCTTTGCCGAGCACGCGCGCGAACTCGACGGCGCGCTCCGCCGCCGGCCCGCTGTCGCGACCATGCGTCACGATCTCAACCAGTTTCATGACGTGCACGGGATTGAAGAAGTGCATGCCCACGAGACGCCCGGGCTGCGTCATTGCGGAGGCGATCTGGCCGATCGACAGCGACGACGTGTTCGACGCGAGCAACGCACTCGGCGGCGCCGCCCGCTCCACATCGGCAAACAGACGTTGCTTGATCGCCAGGTCTTCGACGATGGCCTCGATGATGACGTTGGCATCGGCGAGCGCCGCGCGGAGCTGCGGCTCGGCGCGCAGCCGATTGAGGACCGCGGATCGGTCCGATTCGGTGAGCTTGCCGCGCTTGAGACCACCATCGAGTAAACCGGCGATCTTGCTCATCGCCTGCGGCAAGGCGTTGGGCTGTGCATCGGTGAGCCTGACTTCGCATCCCGCCAGCGCCGCAACGTAGGCAATGCCGTGCCCCATCGTGCCGGCGCCGATGACGGCAACGCGCGTGGGGTTCATGCCGCCCGGGACGCGTCTACGATGGGACGGGCCCGCTCGGGATGGTTCGTGCAAATGCCATCAACACCCCAGCGAACCATGCGCTCGATGTCAGCTGCATTGTCCACGGTCCACGCAATGATCTGTGCACCCAGACCGTGCACCGTCTTGACCAGCTGCTCGTCCAACGTCGTCCGCTCCTGCCAGAGCGTTTGGGCCAGGGCATCTTCGAGCGTTTGGCGCGGCGACCGCGTCGGTACCTCGGAGAGCACGCCCCGCGGCAGACTCGGGCGCTTCTCGCCCAGTCTGCGCACGATGTGAAAAGCAAAGCTGTGGACTGCGTAGCCGCCGGGGTTGGGCCCCCGGTCGAGTACCGCGAGCAAGCGGTCATCCCAGCGGGGGTCGAGCACTTTCACTTCGACGAAGACCTTGAGCTTGCCGAGCACGTCCAACGCTTGTGCGAGTGTTGGAATTGGCTCGCCATTCGATAAGGGCATCGCGCCGAGGTCACGGGCTCTCGCCTGGGCAATCGGCAGGCCCATGACAGACGGATCGTGATGGACGACGATCTCACCGTCGATCGTGGCATGGACATCCAGCTCCACGCCATCGGCTCCCTGGCCGGCGGCGGCACGGAAGGCGGCCAGGGAGTTCTCCAGCTCGATGCTGGAGGCACCCCGGTGAGCGATGACTAAGGGCTTCACTGCTGCAGGCTGTCGGCTTTCTTCGACTCGATCCAGTCCGGTTCTTTCTCGATGTCGTGCACGGTCGCCACGTCTTCGGGTCGCGGCAGCACTGACTCCAGATACGCCGGATATTTGGCCGCGTCGATCGGCTGCGCGTCTACCGTGAAGTGCTGATGCGCGTACATCCCGATCCGCCGGTTGAACTTGAGATCCGGCACCTTGAGCTGCCGCTCGCGCTCGGGGATGAACATGTTGAGCCGCTCGACCAGCTTCACGATCTCCTGGCGATACAGTCCGCGCGCCAGCTCGTTGAGCTTGCTCTTGTCGGGCTCGGCCCCGTTCGTGGGGTTCTCCCGCTCGTCGTAGCGGCCTTTGAGCCCCCACACGTACGCCCAGTGCGCAGACGACGAATTGTCCGTGCCGAAGAGATCGAACGCCGTGGGAATCCACTTATAGAAGAAGCGTTGGATCACCTCCGGCGGCATCTTGCCCGCCTTGACGATGCGCAGCAGCCCGTTGTTCCCGGTGCCGAGGTGGTAGGACTCCTCTTTGAGCATCGGCCCCATCGAGCGTGACAGCGGGTCGAACGCGGAGACGGAAAGCATCTTCAGCTGGAACTTGCCGTCCCGGTCGATGAACTGCGTGTAGGTGAAGAAGTCGAGCCAGTTGTCGACGATCTCGTTGAAGGAGCCGAGCAGCCGCTCGCCTTCGTCCGCACGCCGCTCGAGCAGCTTGGCGGCCTCGCGTTTGCCCTCGTCTCCGAAATGCGAGCAGAGCAGGTAGGACATCTGCCAGCCGTGTCGCATCTCTTCCGTCATCACGCGCTGCAGCGACAAGAGATCGTAGGCGGAGGGCGCGTGGTGCAGCAGGTTGCGCTGCTGCTCCACGGACGCGAATTCGGTGTCGCCTTGATACACGATCAGGTTGAGCAAGGCGTCGCGGATGCGCTGATCAGGGATGTGCATCACGGTCGGCCATTTGCGCTGGCCTTTGTAATGCCCGAACTCGATGTGGGGCACTTCGGGATCGCCGAACTTCGCCTCGAACCCGTACTTGCGAAGGTCGCCCTGCGGGAGGCCGATCGAATCCTGCCAGTAGCGGAAGTAATCGATCCAATCGTCGAAGTTGTGGAGTTTGCGGACCATCAGCGATTCCTTATGAGTTGGCGTGCCTCGGGAGTTGCGAACAGGACTTCCTGATCGGCGATTTCAATGTCCAGCATTTCCTCCAACGTGCTGTGCAGCGAGCGATACAGCGCGGCCTTCGCTTTGCGCACCGCGAGGGGCGCCATCGACGCCCACCGCTCCGCCAGGGCTCGCGTCTCTCGGGCGAGCGAGTCGTGCGGGACCACGCGATCGAACACGCCGAGCTGCATCGCCTCGGCGGCGGGCACCATGCGCGCGCTCCACACCAGCTCCAGCGCTTTGGAGATGCTCGTGAGGCGCGGCAGGAAATAGCTGCCGCCCCAGTCCGGCCCGAGCCCCAGCTTGTGGAATACCTGCCCGATCGATGCTTGATCCGATGCCAGGCGATAGTCACAGGCGAGCGCCAGATTCGCTCCGCCACCAGCCGCCGCGCCGTTGACCGCCGCGAGCACGGGCTTCGGGGCGTTGCGAATCGTGAGCGCGATATCCTTCCCGGCGCGGACCAGCTGGTCGCCCTGGGTACCGAGGACGCCGAGGTCGGCGCCCGCGCAGAAGGCGCGGCCGGCGCCGGTGATGACGATGACGCGCACGGCGTCCGCAGCCGCGAGCATGCGAAGTGCCTCGAGCAGATCCTCACACATGTCCGGATCGAACGCGTTGAGCTTGTCGGGCCGGTTGAGCGTCGCGGTCCCGATGTGATCGCTGATCTCGACCAGCACGCGCTCGTAGGCCGCCATCAGACGCGCTCCACGATCATCGCGATGCCCTGACCGACGCCGATACACATGGTGACTAACCCAAAGCGCAACTGACGGCGTTGTAATGCGTGAACAAGCGTGGTTAACAGCTTGGCGCCGGTGCAGCCAAGGGGGTGACCCAACGCGATCCCGCCGCCGTAGATGTTGACCTTCTCGGGATCGAGCGTCAGCTCGCGGATGCAGGCGATCGCCTGCGCGGCGAAAGCCTCGTTCAGCTCGACAAGATCGATTTGATCGATCGTTAGACCAGCCCGCTTTAGCGCTTTCTGCGTTGCTGGAATCGGACCGAGTCCCATACAGCTCGGATCTACACCAGCCACGGCGGTCGTGACGATACGTGCGATCGGTTTGCTTGCTGTTGCGGTCACGAGGAGTGCCGCCGAGCCATCGTTGATTCCGCTGGAGCTTGCGGCGGTGACCGTTCCCTCCTTCTTGAACGCCGGCTTCAGCTTCGCCACCGTATCCATCGTCGTCCCGGTGCGCGGGTACTCGTCTTTCGCGAACTTGGAGCCGTCGGGGAGGGGGACCGGCACCAGCTCATCGGTGAACACGCACTCGTTGAGCGCCCGCTCGGCGCGCCGTTGGCTCTCGACCGCGAACACATCCTGCTCGGCTCGGCTGATCTTGTAGCGCTCCGCCACGACCTCCGCCGTTTCGCCGAGTGAGATCGTCCACTCTTTCTTCATGCGCGGATTCACAAACCGCCAGCCGACCGTCGTATCTGCCGTCTCGGGCACCTTGCGACTCCACGGCTCACCCGACTTGAGCATCACGTAGGGTGCCCGCGTCATGCTTTCAACACCGCCCGCGATGAACGTCTCGCCTTCTCCGGCCCTGATCGCCTGTGCCGCACTTGCGACGGCCTGTAGCCCTGATCCGCACAGGCGATTGACCGTCTGACCGGGCACCTCCACCGGTAGCCCCGCGAGGAGCAGTGCCATGCGGGCGACGTTGCGATTGTCCTCGCCTGCCTGATTCGCGCACCCGAGGATGACGTCATCGATCGATGCCGGATCGATTCCGGAGCGCTCGACAACGGCTCTGATCGGCACTGCCGCGAGATCATCAGGGCGGACGTTGGCAAGGGACCCACCATGTCTACCAACAGGAGTCCTGAGAGCCTCCACGACAAACGCTTCCTTCACAGCGCGACCCACACAGTTTTGGTTTCGAGGTAGCCGTCGAGCGCTTCGCGGCCGAGGTCACGGCCAAACCCCGACGCCTTGAACCCGCCGAACGGCGCGCCGGAGTCGTAGAAGTTGTACGAGTTGATCCAGACCGTCCCGGCGCGAATCGCCTTCGCCGCCCGATGTGCCTTCTGGATGTCCCTGGTCCAGACGCCGGCGGCGAGACCGTAGATCGTTTGATTCGCGAGCTTCACACCCTGATCGAAATCGTCGAACGTCAGCACCGCGAGGACCGGCCCGAAGATCTCCTCGCGCGCGATCGTCATGTCGGGCTGCACGCCGTCAAACACGGTCGCCTCGACGTAATAGCCCTTGCCGTTGGGTTTTGCCGCCCTGCCGCCCGCAACAAGTTTTGCCCCCTCATCAACGCCCTTTTTGATGTAGGAGAGCACCGTCTCCTGCTGCTTTTTGGAGACGAGCGCGCCGAGGCGCGTGTTCTTGTCGAGCGGATCTCCAGGGGTCAGCTTCTTTGCCCCTTCGGCAAGCTGTTCGATCACCTGCGAGTGCACCGATTTCTCCACGAGCAGGCGCGAGCCCGCGGCGCAGACCTCGCCTTTGCCGTAAAAGATGCCCGTCTGCGCGCCGCGTATCGCGGCCTTCAGGTCGGCATCGGCGAAGATGATGTTGGGACTCTTGCCGCCGAGCTCGAGCGTCACGCGCTTATTCGTGTCCGCGGCCATCCTCATGATCTGGCGGCCGACCTCGGTCGATCCCGTGAACGAGATCTTGTCGACGTCCGGGTGACGCACGAGGGCGGCGCCCGCGGTTGACCCGCCACCCGTCACCACGTTGAATGCGCCCGCCGGCAACCCGGCCTCGAGCGCGATCTCCCCGAAGAGCAGGGCGGTGAGCGGTGTCTCGGACGCGGGCTTCAGGACCACCGTGCACCCAGCGGCGAGCGCCGGGGCGAATTTCCAGCTCGCAATATTGAGCGGGAAATTCCACGGCACGATCGCCCCGACGACGCCGATCGGCTCGCGCAGCGTGTAGGTGAAGAACGGTCCTTCGACCGGTAACGTGTCGCCCACGATCTTGTCCGCCCACCCCGCGTAATAACGCAGCGTGTTGATCGTCATCCCGATCTCGATCTTCGACTCGAACAGCGTCTTGCCGTTCTGCGCCGTCTCGAGCCGTGCGACCTCGTCGAGCCGCGCTTCCAGCAGGTCGGCCGCCTTGAAGAGCATGCGTCCCCGCTTGCGCGCCGACAGATCGCGCCAGGCCGCAGACTCAAAGCAGGCCTTGGCGGCGTGGACCGCATTATCGACGTCCGCCGCGTCTCCCGCCGCAACCTCCGCCAGCACTTCTTCGGTTGCGGGATTCTCGACGGCGAACCGCTTGCCCGCCGCGGCCGGCCGCCACTCGTTATTAATGAAGAGGTCGGTCTTCACTTCCCCTTGAACTCCGCCACGCGCTTCTCGTTGTAGGCGGCGATGCCCTCCTTGGCGTCCTCACTCTGGAACAGCTGCTGCTGTAGCTCGCGCTCGATGGCGAGCGCGCTTTCGAACGGCACTTCCGCACCGGACTGCACGGAGCGTTTGATCAACCCCACGGCCTTGGATGCTTTGTGCGGCGGGCAGAACTGCTTGGCGTACAGCACGACCTGCTCCCAGAACGCGTCGGCGGGGAAGATCTCGTTCACCAGGCCCAGCTCCTTGGCTCGGTCGAAGGAGAACGTCTCGCCCTTCACCATCAGCTCGATCGCGAGCGATTTCCCGACGATGCGGGCCAGCCGCTGCGTACCGCCCGTGCCCGGCAGCACGCCGAGATTCACCTCGGGCAGACCGATCTTTCCCGCGTTTTCCTTCGCCAGGCGGAGGTCGCACGCCATCGCGATCTCGAGGCCGCCACCCACAGTGTGGCCGTTGAGTGCGGCGATCGTGAGCTTCGGCGTCTGCTCCAGCCGGTTGAGCGTCTCATTGGCGTGCAGACAGAAGAAGTACTTGAAGCGCGGCGTGACCCTATTGAGCATGGCGATATTCGCGCCGGCCGAGAAAAACTTCTCGCCGTGGCCGCGGATCACGATCACGTGCACGTTGTCGTCGAAGCGCGCCTTGAGAATCGCTTCGTCGAGCTGATGCATCATTTCGAATGTGTACGTATTCGCCGGAGGATCGTCGAGCTCGATGATGGCGAGGCCGTCCTCCGCGCGGTACTGAATGAGCGTCTTGACTTGCGGTTCGGTCATAGTTGCCATGGAACTATTTCGCCTCCGGATGAGTCTCGACGAAGCCGCCGAGGAAAATGCCCGCCATGAGATCGCCCAGCCGCGCAGGATCGATCTCACCGGCTGGGTCGTACCAGTTGTAGATCCAGTTCATCATGCCGAACAGGATGTAGGTCGCTGCGCTGCGGTCGACCGCGCTCTGCTCCGGCGCCGCTTCCTTGAGAATGGACTCGAGCAGGTCGACGTACTTTCGCTTGATCGCGCTCACCCCACGTGGCGACGCCTCATGCGACATGACCTTCATCTCGGCCATGTGCTCTGCGAAGAACGCCACGTGATGGTGCACGAAGGCATGGAGCCGTTCCTGCGGGTCACTGGCGGCCGCCACAGCCTGTCGGGCGCCGTCCAGGACCTGTGTGAAGCAACGCTCCTGGATGAGCGCGAGGAGGTCTTCCTTGCCGCGGACGTAGTAGTACATCCCGGCCAGGGACATCCCGCTCGCGGCGGAGAGGTCCCGCATGGTGGTGGGATGGTAGCCCTTGTCCGCAAAAACCCGGGCGGCGCGGGCGAGCAGGTGGTCGAGACGCTCGTCGTATGGTCGCATAAGTTCGAACGATCGTTCGAATCTGAAGCTAGCCCGCGGTCCGGGCGCGGGCAAGGCAGGACTAATCACTTAATATCGGGTCAGCATGCGCGTCCAAGCACCGGAGTCCATGTCACTACCGCAGCCGGCCACCGCAGATCTTCCGCGTGACGCCGCGCTGATCCTCGCGTGGCAGGCGGGAGACGAACAGGCGGCGGCCGAGCTCGTCGAGCGCCACGCCCGGCCGTTGGCGCGCTTTTTAGCCGGCGCCGGCGCGCCCGAAGCGGATGTGGACGACCTGGTGCAGGAGACCCTCATTCGCGCGTTTCGCAGCGTGGATCGCTTCCGCGGGCAGTGTCAGTTTCGCACCTGGCTGCTGACGATCGGCGGCAACGTGCTGAAGGATTTCGGGCGGCGGGCGGCGCGGCGCAAAGTGACGCCGCTGGATGAAGCCGTACGTGACGCGACCGGCGACCCGCACGAGCATGCCGAGGCGAGTGAAGCAGAAGCATTGCTCGTGGCCGGATTGAAGCAACTGCCGCGGCTGCAGCGGGAAGTGTTCCTGCTCAGGGCGCAGCAGGGACTCGAATACGAAGAGATCGCAGCGGCACTGGGGACGACGCCTGGAGCAGCGCGCGTGCATTACCATCACGCAGTGCGGAGGCTGAAGGAGATTGTGAAGCCATGAACGAAGAGAGGCTCGTAAGCCTGGCAAAGCGGCTCGGCACCGACGCGGCCGCTCGGCTCGATGTCGAAGCGACTGCGCGGAAGGTGGTCGAGCGGCTGCGTGAGCAGCCGGTGCGCCGCATCGCGTGGGTCCAGCAGACGTGGCTCCGCATTGCCGCGGCGCTGGTCATTGTGCTGAGCGGTGCCGTGGCGGTCCGCCAGAATCTCGTGCGAGGTCGCTCGGCGCACACCGCGCATTTCATCGCGGACGACCTGAGCGATCTCTCGACGGACGAGTTACGCGCTGTGCTGGGGTCGTTCGATGAACTGATCAGCAACGACAGTGGGGCCGTACCGGAAGGCAGCACGGACTTGCATGAACTCGATGCGCAGCAGCTGCGTGCAGTACTGCGCTCTTTGGAGGGATAAACATGAGGAAGTACATCCTACTCAGCCTAGCCGTCCTGCTCGCGCCGTGTCTGGCGGCGCAGCAGAGAGACAGCGTGAGCGCGCAGAGCGACACGGCCGAGGCGGGGCGTTTGCGGGCGCAGGTCGAGAAGGCCTTCGGCGATCGCGTGCAGCAGGAGTTGAAATTGACGCCTGACCAGTCGACGAAGCTGCGCGCCACGCAGGAGCGGTTCGGCACTCGCCGGCGCGCGCTCATGCAGCAACAGATCGAGCGACGCCGCGCGATTGACGACCAGATGCAGCCCGGCGTGCCGGCCAACGCTGACAGCCTCCGGAAGCTGATGGATGGGGTGCAGGCCGGTCGTGCCGAGATGGTCAAGATCGAGCAGGAGGAACATCGCGAGATGGCCGGCTACCTCACCCCGGTGCAGCACGCGCGCTTTCAGCAGATGCGTGAGCAGTTGATGCGGCGGGTTGGCGAGCTGCAGATGGAGCGTCGAGAAGGGCGGGGGATCGGCCGAGGACGAGGGATGGGTGCACCAGGCCCCAGGTTGCGGGGAGGGCGGCGGGGTCGCGGGATTTAGCGAACACGTTCCTTCTGCGCTTTGCGGCCGCCACGCGTTGCTCCGTGGCGGCCGCATGGTTTAGGGTATATTTCGCGCGCGGAGATCGGCCCGAGTGGCGGAATGGCAGACGCAACGGACTCAAAATCCGTCGGGGGCAACCCCATGAGAGTTCGACTCTCTCCTCGGGCATCAGTCATCCTGACGTCGCTCTTCCTCGCGTTGACCCAACTTGCCGTCGTACAACAACCCGCACTCCGCGGCACCGTCGTCGCCGCTGAATCCGGCGACCCCCTCGGCTTCAGCATCGTGTCGCTCCACCCAGGGCGAGGACAGCAATTCACCGACGCCGGCGGCGGATTCGTGTTCGCCGGCACTAAAGCAGGCACCTACCTCCTCAGCGTCCGCCAAATCGCATATGCGCCGCTGGATACGCAGGTCGTGATTAAGGGCGACAGCGCGACAATCGTGCACCTGGTGCTACGGCACCTCGCGATCGAGCTGCCTCCGGTTACGGTCGCTGGACATCAGTGCACCAACCCCGGTCGCCCTGACTCGAGTGATGCTGCTCTGTTCGCCGTCTTCGACCAACTCCAGGAAAACGCTCGACGCTACGAGCTGCTTGCAGACTCCTACCCGTTCCGTTACGCGCTGGAGCTCGCCGACCGAGAACTGAATCAGCGCGGAGACACGGGGCCACCCGTGGTGAAGAAGCTCTACTTCTCCAGTAGCGACAATCGCCATCACCCCTACGCTGTTGGCCGAGTCGTCGAGCGGGGCTGGGGGCCATGGGGATCGGATGGCGTCCTCGTGATTCGGAGCGCCGAACTGGATGATTTGGGGAATCCCGACTTCATCGCGAGCCACTGCTTTCATCTCGCGGGCCGTGACACGATCGGGGGCGGGGGCGAAACATTGGTGCGCATCGACTTCGAGCCGGCCGTGCGCATTCAGTCGGCGGACATGGCGGGCGCGGCATACCTCGACTCGAGTACCTATGAGCTCCGGTACACGACGACAAGGATCACCAAACCGGAGCGATCAGCGTTGATGGACGTGCGTACCGTGACCTTCCGGACGCGCTTTCGCAACATTACACGCGGCGTCCCCCTACAGGACTGGCTGACGGCCGTTACCACCTACCAATTCGGTCGGCGAACCAACATTCAGACGCAGCGCACGGCAGAGGTTCGTTTTCGGCGGCAGCCGCCCCTGCCAGTGCCGTAGGCCTTGCGCGGCGAGACCCGATGGGGGGATATAGGGCCTCCCCAGGAGGCCACCCATGGCTCTGCCCTTGCTCCTCGTGCTGCTTCAGGCCACCACTGCACCCGTTCAAGCACCCGCCGGCTCGGTCGCGGCCTGGACGCTCCATTTCAGCGGCGATATCCGGTGGCAGCAGACCACCCCCGCCGGGGCGCTCCTGGTCTCGAGCGACGGCGCACTCGCGGGCGTCGACGTCGAGCGCGGTCAGATTGCCTGGCAGAAACCAGAGCTGGGCGGCCTCCCCGTCGACAGCGTCCGCATGGTCGAGGGCTCGTTACTGATGGAAGCGGCGAAGCCGGGCCTGTCGCTCATTTTCGATCCGGTCACCGGCACCGTGCTGTTTGACTCTCGGCGCTTGAGTCTGACGAAAGTCGTGACGCGGCGCGTGTTGCCGCAGACGGGCACGCTGCTCGTGCACGGCCAGCGAGCGTCGGGTCCGCCCGTGGTCGCGCTGTACGACCTGGCGACCGGCAACCAGCGCTGGGTGAGTGAATCGCTCTTCCAACAGACCGAACCGAAGCGCGGCGGCCTCGGCGGTCTGATGCAGGGCCTCGTGCGGATGGCATCAGCGGCAACCACACTCGAGGTGCTGCAGGCCGGCCCCGAGGTGATCGTAGTCCACACGTTGATGGGACTGCGCGCACTCGATGCGAAGACCGGCGCGATCCGGTGGACGGCGACGTTACCGATGGCTCGCTCGGGGACGGTGCCACATCAGGTCAAACTCTATCCCTCGCTCGCCAAGAACGACCGCATCTACGTGAGCTACGACGAGCGGCTGATGGCCTATCGCCTCGCCGATGGGCAGCCGCTCTGGTCCAAGCCCGCGACCGTCGATGGCTGGATTCGAGACATCGTCCAGCACCCGGCAGGCATCATCATGCTGCCGGTAGGACCGCCGCCGAACCAGGCCACCGGCAACGTGCGCATCATCAACGGCGTGGTGCAGACCGGACTCAATGTCGCGCGGTACGACGACGGCACGACGATCGCCGCGAAGCCGTTGCGTATGCGTGGCAAGGTGAAGGACGCGCTGATCGCGGGCGACGCGGTCGTGCTCGCCGTAGACGCCGACTCGCGCACCTTCGTCAACGTGCTGAACGTCGCGACCGCGACGGTGCGGCTCGAGAAAGATGTGAAGATCAAAGGCCAGCTCGACTACGCCGAGCTGGTTCCGGCCGGCCTGCTGTACATCTCGCGCTCCGACCAGTCGACGAACGGCGAAGTCAACGTCATCGATCTGACGAGCGGCGAACCGAAGTACAAGGATGCGATCGAGGGCGGCAAGTCCTCTCTGCTGCTCCAT
>WNFB01002223.1_pt1 | contig 16879 bp, 15 predicted proteins | sample 5400501 | NCBI WGS metagenome assembly WNFB01 (sample SAMN13153341, study PRJNA577476) | soil metagenome | isolation source: 200 cm saprolite under Douglas fir tree site 2 hole 1 | place: USA:California | collected 2015-04-18
CCCCGCGATGGCACCCGCTTGGTCGAGCACCGCCCCATCCAGCACCTTGGGCCGGCCGAGGTACTGCAGCAGGTTCAGGACGTCCGACCAGCCGGACTTGGTCTGCAGGTAAAGATAAGGAGCGATGGTCGCCAGGAGGAGCACAGCTCCGACAGCGATCGGTTGTGGACGCAGCTTCCTCCAGCCGATCACGGCCACCAGCAGCCACAGCCCCAGGAAGACGGCGTTCACGGGATGAAGCTCGGCGGCGCAGCCGATCGCTAGCAGGCTGAGCGCCAGAGGCCAGGGACGCGCCCGGACCAGAAAGTCGACCAGCCCCCACAAGCCCACCGCCGCGAACAGGGGCACGAAGTCGACGTTCCAGATCATTCGCCCGAAGACGATGGCCGTGGGGTTCAGCGCGTACAGGACGCCGGCGGTTACACCAGCGGACGTGCTGCCTGAGATCCTCTTGGCCGTTAGGTAGACGATGGGGGCGGCCACGGCATCGAACGCCGCCACCCATGCTGAGACCCACGCCGGATCGCGGCTGACGAGCGCCGGGATGGTCAGCAGCCATGTGACCAGCGGTGGATGGTGGACCGGGGCGCCGGTCGTCCCGACGGCGAACGTCAGCCCGCTGCTGAGCGGGAATTGGCCGCTATCGATGAACGCCGTCGCCGATCGCAGGAAATCGACCTGGTCGTTGAAGAACCGGGTGAGGTCGATCTGCCACACCCGGGCCAGCAGCGCCACCGCGAGCACGCCGGCAGGAGCAAGCCAGCGGCTAGGCAGGCGCATTTCGCGCCTCAGTCTAAACTGCCGCCATGCTCATTCAAGCCAACGGCGTCCGCCTGTTCGCGGTGGAAGCCGGGCAAGGCGATCCCGCGCTGGTACTGATCCACGGCAATGGCGGCGACCACACCGCCTGGCACGGGCAGATTGCCTACTTCTCGCCGATCACGCGCGTCATCGCCGTCGACCTGAGGGGCTTCGGCGGATCCGGCAAGGACCCGGAGGGGCAGTACACCCAGGACAAATTCGTGGCCGACACGGCCGCCGTCCTGAACGCCTCCGGCGTCCGCGGAGCCGTTGTCGCCGGCTGGTCGATGGGCGCTTCAGTGGCCGCCCGGCTGGCGGTGCAGCATCCGGAGCTCGCGGCCGCCGTGGCGCTGGTGGACCACAACGCCGGTGGCGTGCACGCCGAGCTTGGCATCCCCGAGCACGAGCGTTACGCCACAAAGCTGGTCGTTCAGGGCCTGGCCGAGGACTTCGAGGGACGCGGGATGCGGACGTTTGTCGACTCCTGGTTTCCGGAAAGCGGACCGGACGTCGACTTCCTGAAGCAGTGGCTGTGGGAGATGGGCCTCAAGACGGGCCGAGACGTGATCTACGGCATCCGCAGCATCGGGGTGAAGGAGGATCGGAAGGTCTGGCTGCAGCGCCTGAGCGTGCCGGTGCTCATCATGCAGGGCGGAGCCTCGTACCTGGGTGGCAAGCCCGTCGCGGCCTACCTCCGGAAGGTCATCCCGCACGCCCGGGTACACATCTTTGAGGGCCACGGCCACGGCCTCATGCTCACCGCCGCCGATGAGTTCAATGCTGTCCTGCACGAGTTCTGGCGCGAGGTGGCCGCGAGACCCTCACCCTAGCCTTCTCCCAGGGAGAGGGGATCAGCGCTGGTAGAGCGTCTTCGTGCGCTGTGCGTCGCCGCGAATAAGCGCCAGCGCCTCGCTCCGCTCGAGCGCGAGGAGCTGCTGGTAGGCCGTCTCGAGCTCGGCTTGCGCCTGTGCCTGGCCCAGGGCTTTCAGCCGCTCCGCCACGCCGGCCAGCGCGCCGCTGCTCTCCAGGCTGCGGACAGGGCCAAGCCACGGCGCGAGGGTGATGTTGTTCGGTAGGTCGAAGCGCGGTCTCAGGCTGCGCAACCTCTCGACGCGCTCCTGCGGCCCGGATACGAGCTCATCGGTGGTGATCAGCGGCCCTTCCGCGTCGTCACAGCGCAGATCGATGATGAGCGCGCGACCCAGGTAGGGCAAGTAGAGGCTGATTACCTGGGCCTCGCGCATATTGCGCAGCACCGACCGAGCGTTCCAGCGGAAGACGTTGTCCAGCATGGGCGACGCCATCATACGACGCTACAGTTTCTCAAGCATTGACATTGGGCTCGGCAGCATGCTACGTTTTGTCTGCGAACCGTAAGAGCTCGTAGCGAACAGGAAGGATTTGAACGAATGTCGGTAGCCACACCGAGCACCAATGTGGTGTTGACTCCTGCAGCCGCCCAGAAAGTGGCGGAGCTTATCGAAAAGGAAGGTCTGGCCGGTCAGAAAGATCTGCGCGTGTTCGTGCAGGGTGGCGGCTGCGCGGGCATGTCCTACGGCATGGTTTTCGACGAGCCCGACGAGGACGGCGACGACCTGGTCGTCGAGAGCAGCGGCGTGCGCGTCCTCATGGATGCCATGAGCGCCGGCGTGCTGAGCGGCACCGAGATCGATTACGTCGATGGCCTGATGGGCCAGGGCTTCACCTTCTCGAACCCGAATGCGAAAGGCTCTTGCGCCTGCGGCCACTCGTTCAGCACATCGAGCTCCGACGTGAAGTCGGGCGGCTGCGCGTCCGGCGGCTGCGGCCACTGAACCAAACCTAGCTTCCGGCAAAGCCCTCGCCAATCGGCGAGGGCTTTTTTTGGTGGCTAGACTCTCGACACATTGGTTAACCCCCAAGCGGGGCAGGCGCTCGAGCTGTTTCAGCAAGGGAACGGTTTAGCCCAACAAGGCCGGCTGCAGGATGCGGCCCAGTGCTTCCGTCAAGCCCTCGAGCTGGAGCCGCGGCTGGTAGAGGCGCAGTCAAATTTGGGTGCGGCGCTGAAGCTCCTGGGCCAGCTGGAAGAGGCGGAAGTCGAGCTGCGCAGGGCCATCGCCGCTAAACCCGACTACCTCGATGCACGCCTGAATCTGGGCAGCACGCTGGAGGCGCAGGGAAAGCTCGCGGAAGCACTGAAAGTGTTCGACGATGTCACCCAGCTGTGGCCTCAGGAGCCGGCGCCCTGGGTTGCGCTGGGGCACGTGCAGCTGTCACTCAGCATGTTCGGCGAGGCCGAAGCCAGCTGCCGGCGTGCCCTCGAACGCGGCACCGCCCAGGCGGCTCAGGCCCACTCCAACCTCGGCGCCGCGCTGCATCAGCAGGGCCGGGTCGAAGAGGCTGAGGCCGCCTACCGGCGGGCGCTGGCGGCCGACCGCAACTTCGCGGTCGCTCACGCCAATCTGGGCACGTTGCTGGAGACGGTCCAGCGGTTTGAGGACGCGGTTTCCGCCCAGGAGCGCGCTGTCGCGCTGGAGCCGGCCAATCCGGACCGGCACTTCAACCTGGGGAACGCGCTGCTGGCGCGAGGGCGGCTGGAGCAGGCGGAGGCTTGTTACCGCCAGGCACTGGCTCTGCGGCCGGATTACGCCAAGGCGTACAGCAACCTGCTCATGACGGTGCAGTACCGCGCCGATCTCTCGCCTGAGGACATTTTTCGGGAGCACCTGGGCTTCGGCGCTGTCGTGCATCGGGCCGCGAGGCCCGCCCTGGTCCACGAGAATCAGCCCGATCCTGAGCGGCTGCTGCGCGTTGGGTACATCTCAGCGGATTTTCGCGGCCACGCGGTCGCGTCTTTCCTGACGCACGCGCTCGAGGCTCACGACCGCGAGCAAGTGGAAGTGGTGTGCTACTCGAACAGCCCCCGCACCGACGACGTGACCCGCCGCATCCGGGCAGTGGCTGACCGCTGGCGGGAGGTGCACGCGCTGGCCGACGCTGAGACAGTGGAGCTGATCCGGCAGGACGGTATTGACGTGCTGGTCGATCTCGCCGGACACACCGGTGACAACCGGCTGCCGGTGCTTGCGGCCAAACCGGCCCCGGTGCAGGTGACCTGGCTCGGCTACCCGGATACCACTGGGCTGGCCGAGGTGGACTACCGAATCACCGACGCCTGGGCTGATCCAGCTGGCCGATCCGATCAACTGCACACTGAGGGGCTGATTCGGCTGCCGAATGGGTTCTCGGCGTACGAGCCGCCGTCCGATGCTCCAGAGGTGTCGCCTCTGCCGGCGGCAGCTAACGGCTACGTGACGTTCGGCTCGTTCAACAACTTCAACAAGCTAAGCGAAGAGTGTTTGAGCCTGTGGGCGCGCATTCTCGCGTCCTTGCCCGGCTCGCGGCTGCTTCTCAAATGCAGCCAGCTGGATGATGCAGCGATTCGAGACGAGCTGCTGGAGTGGTTCACGGCGCACGGGATCGCCGCCAACAGGCTCGACCTTTTCGGCGCGGTCGCCAGTCAGCGCGAGCACCTCGCACACTACAGCCGCATGGACGTCGCGCTGGACCCGTTCCCCTACAACGGCGCTACCACCAGCTGCGAGGCGTTGTGGATGGGCGTGCCCGTGATCGCCCTCGAAGGCGACCGGCACGCCGGCCGGGTGGGCCTGAGCATGCTCACGCGTGTGGGACTGGAATACCTCGTTGCCTTGGGCCACGAGGAGTACCGCGCAAAGGCCGTCGCGCTGGCCGGTAACGTGGCTCGTCTGGAGCGGCTGCGGTCGACCTTGCGAGAGACTATGCGCCAAAGCTCACTGACCGATGGCCGGCAGCTGGTCCGCGACCTCGAAGCCGAGTTCCGGAAGATATGGCGGACGTGGTGCGCGTCAGCTCAAGCCGGCCGCCAGCTTTGAGCGCGCCCTTCTGCTAAACTCCCTCACGATGCTTCGGCGCCTGGCCCTCCTGGGGCTGGCGGTCATCCCCTTGCTGGCAGCCTGCGGGCAGCGTCCGCTGCTCAGCATTGGAGCCGATCACATCGTCGTCGAGCCGAACGCCGGCTTCGACGTGGAAGCCCACGATATTCCATACACCGTCGGCGCCCCTGCTCACGTGACCATCAGCCTGGTCCAACCCGATGGCCAGCGCATCCTGCTGCGGGACAACGATCGCGATGTAGACAGCTACGCCCTGCCGTTCGGCGGCGTGATCGAGGTGCCCGACAGCGACGACCGGCGCGTGCTTCAGAATGGCAGCTATAAGGTCGTCTTCCAGGCGCGTGGCCGTGATGGCCGGACTCTAGACCGGACCGTCGAGGCAATCGTCCAGAACGCTGATCCAGTGCCGCTGGAGATCAAGGACATTGCGCTCTCGCTGCCCAGCTTCTCACCCAACGGCCAGGGCGTACGCCAGATCAACGGCCGGCTGGAGAACCTGGACCAGACCACGATCAACTACTCCCTCAGTAAGGACGCGCACGTCTCGCTGTGGGTCATGGACAAGGACGGGAACCAGACGTCGGTGACGGCCGAGCCGCAGGCCAAGGCCGGGCTGCAGCGCTACGTCTGGACCGGCAAAGGCCCCAACGGCATCGCTCTTAAGAACGGCGACTACACGCTGCACATCAAGGCTGACGACGACTCCGGAAACGTCACCGAGAAAACGACCTCGGTTCAAATCGTCGACAGCGGCACACCCCAATTGCAAATCCTGTCGGCCCGATTTCTGCCGGCGGCAATCGGCATCGGCGGCGTGGTCCAGGTGGAGGTGACGGTCAAGAACATTGGCGACGTGCCGATCAAGACCCAAGGGCCGCCTCCGGGGACGATTTACAAGAGCAACTCCAGCTACACCGATCCCATCTTCAACAAGCCCGGCAGCCAGGAGCCGTCGTACGTCGACAAGCCCGGCCGCTGGCGCGTCGGCGTGCGCTGGACCAGCTCCGCTGGCCAGTATCCGGCGCGCTGGGCCTTTTTCGAGGACGACAATCGCGAGTTGAAGCCGGCCGAGGAGGTGACCGTGCGTGGTGGCATCCAGCTGCTCGCACCGCAGCCGCCGGAGCTCGATTTTTGGGCCACCATAGAGATGGGTGGCCTGGGCTTCACCGGCGAATACGGCCAGACCCACGTCATCGTCGGACGCTAGGCGCCCGGCGCCCGACCTATCGGTCGTGGTGGTCAGCTACAACGTGCGCGATTTGCTGGCCGCCTGCCTGCAGTCCGTGTATCGCCGGCAGCTGCGCCATCGTTTCGACGTGTGGGTGGTGGACAATGCCTCGAGCGACGGCTCGGTCGAGATGGTGCGTCAGCGTTTTCCGCGGGCGCAGCTCATCGCCAATGCCGAGAACGCTGGCTTCGCGGCCGGCAACAACCAGGCCATTCGCGCGTCCAAAGGACGCTACGTGCTGATCCTCAACCCCGACACGGAGATCCTGTCCGGATCGCTGGACCGCATGGTCGACTACCTGGACGAGCATCAGGACGCTGGTCTGCTGGGGGTGCGGCTGCAGTACGCTGACGGCTCTTTCCAGCACTCGTGCTTCCGGTTTCCGGGCCTGGCACAAGCCTTCCTCGACCTGTGGCCGCTGCACCCGCGGCTGCTGGACAGCCCCGTCAACGGCCGCTACCCGCGGCGCGCCTACGAGCACGAGATGGATGTGGACGTCTGCCTGGGCGCGTGCTTTATGCTGCGCCGCGCCACCGGTTTGGAGTTCGACGAGTCGTACTTCATGTACGTGGAGGAGATCGACCTCTGCTGGCGTCTCAAGCAAGCGGGCTGGAAGGTCCGCTACCTCCCGGAGTTGACGGTGCTGCACCATGCCGCCGCCAGCACGCGTCAGCGGTCCAAGGCGATGAAGGCCCAGCTCTTCCGCAGCCGCCGCCTGTTCAATCGCCGCTATCACGGGCCTGTGTTCAACCTGGCCTGGGAAGCCCTCGTTACCCTCTCCCGCCGCGGCGGGAGAGGGCTAGGGTGAGGGAACCTTGACTCCCGCCGACAGCCTACCTCCAATCCTGGCAACGGCGATCATCTGGGTGGCCATCACCGCCGTGCTGCGCCAAGGCTGGCACAAAGGCAAGCTCAAACGCCCTTACCACCTCGATCTACTGGCCCTGGCCGCGCTCGGTCTCCTGAACGTCGCCTTCTTCTGGCAGGTGCTGTTCGATGGAGCCATGGTGCCGGCCGGGGGCGGCGACCTGGCCTCGTTCCTCTACCCCATGTACGGCTTCGCCTCCCAGGCGCTCCGAGCCGGGTACCTACCGTTGTGGAACCCGTACCTGTTCTCAGGCATGCCTTTCGCCGCCGACATCCAGAGCGGCCTCTTCTACCCGCTGAACCTGCTTTTCGAGCTGGCCGGCGGGCCCTTCAGCTACGTCAACATGCAGGCGCTGGCCATCGTCCACTACGCTCTGGCCGGCGCCTTCGCCTACTTGCTGGCTCGAAGCCTCGGCGTCAGCCGGCTGGCTGGGCTCATTGCCGGGCTGGTGTGGATGTGGTCCGGCTTTATGGTGGCCCAGCTGGGGCACCTGAACATGGTGGAGGTGGCTAGCTGGCTGCCCCTCGAGCTGCTGCTGCTGCGCCTGGCGCTCCTGGGCATTCGGCCGCTGCTAACCGTTCCGCTCACCAGCGCCGTCCTGGCCGTAGCCTTCTTCGCCGGCCATACCCAGCTCTTCCTGTACGAGCTGCTGGCGCTGGCGCTATTTGTCGCCTTTTATGGGGACTACAGGCGCTCGGTGCCCGTCCTCTCTGTCGTGTTTGCCGGCGCAGCCGTGCTGGCCGCGGTCCAGATCCTGCCCAGCCTGGAGCTGACCCGCCTTTCGCTGCGGGCCACCATCTCCTACCAGGAATCGACCAAGTTCGCGCTTGCGCCCGCCGGGCTGCTGACCCTGCTGGTGCCGCACTTCTTCGGTGAAAACGCGCGCAACTATTGGGGCTCCTGGACCACCACGGAGGTGTTCGGCTACGCCGGCATCCTGCCGCTGGTCATGGCCGCTGCCGCCGTACGCCTGCGACGGCAGACGGAGACGCGGTTCTGGTTGTGGCTGGCCGTGTTGGGCATCCTGCTATCGCTGGGCGAGGCGACCGTGCTGCAGGGCTGGCTGTACCGCTTCGTGCCGGCATTCGACAAAGTCCGCGCGCCGGGACGGTTCCTGGTGTACTTCGATCTGGGGATCGCCATGCTGGCCGCGTTCGGCTTGGACGCCCTGCGCGAGCCCCGCGCCCGCACGCGGCTGGTGCTCGCGCGGCTGCGGTTGCTGACCGGCGGCGCCGCGCTGGTGGTGCTGGTGATCGGCTTGCCGGCGGCGTACGGCATCCTGCTGACGCACCAGCACGAGGACGCCGTGATCTTTCACCGCCTCGAGGTGGCGGCCAGTGGGCTGGCCGTGCTGGCGCTCTTGCTGCTTGCCAGCCATGGCCTGCTGCACGCGAGGCGCCGCTGGAGCGCGGGGTTTGCCGCGGCGGCAATTGCGCTGGTAGCCGTGGATCTGGGCAGCTCCGGCTACGCCTTCAATCCGGGGTATGAGGACGTGATCGCGTCCTTTCACAAGCCGGCCATCGTCTCCTTCTTGCAGCGCGACCCGTCGGCGCGCATCGACACCGCCACCAACGTCGACGACGTCTTTGCGCCAGATCTGCCGATGCTGGAGCGGCTGCACAGCGTGTGGGGGCTGTTCAATCCCGTGCAGTTGGCCGACTACTACGACTACTGGAAGGCCTACATTCCTGGCCGCGACTCAAGCCTCTACGATCTCATCGGCGCCAAATACCTCCTGGCCAAGAAGGACACGCCGCTGGACGCCAAGTTCCAGCCCGTCCTAAGCGACGAGAAGCAGATGAACGTTTACGAGAACGACCGCGCTTTGCCGCGCGCCTTCGCGGTGGCTCGGTCGGCCGGCGGCACGCACCAGCAAGCGCTCCAGACGCTCCGCGCGGCATCGTTCGATCCGCGCACCGAGGCCGTACTCGAAGGCGGGCCCGCGCTGTCGGGCAGCGGCTTCTGGCCGGCAACCATCAGCGCGGAAGGGAACAACCGAATATCATTTGACATAACTGTTCCTCAGCCGGCCGCGCTGGTCGTCACCACTCCCTATTACCCCGGCTGGAAGGCCTCCGTGGACGGCCAGACAGCCGCGCTGTACCGCGCCGATTTCGCCTTTCAGGGCCTGGTGCTCCAGTCCGGGGCGCACCACGTGGCGCTGCGTTTCGATCCGGACATGTTCAAGCTGGGCGCGGCCATCAGCGCCATCGGCTGGCTCGCGGCGGCGGTCGCGATTGCGTTTGGTTGGGCGCGGCGATGGTAGGGCTCACGGCCGCGGTGATTGCTCGTGACGAGGAGGCCAACATCCTCCCTTGCCTGGACACGTTGACCTGGGCCGACGAACGGCTGGTGCTGGACGGCGGCAGCTCCGATCGCACGATGGAGCTGTGCCGGACGGCGGGCGCCCGCCTCAAGCAGCGGCCGTTCGATGACTTTCCTCATCAGCGCAACGCCGCCATGCATCTGGCTGCCAATAATTGGCTGCTGTTCGTCGATGCCGACGAGCGCGTCACGCCCGAGCTCGCCGCTGAGGTGCGCCAGACGGTCGAACGCCCCGATCACCACGGCTACTGCGTGCCTCGCTTCAATCACATCTTCGGCAAGGTAATCCACCACACTGGCTGGTATCCCGACTACCAGATGCGGCTGCTGGACCGCCGCCATGCACGCTACGACGAGGAGGTGCCGGTCCACGAGGTAGTCAAGCTGGATCGCGGACAGCCCGGCTACCTGCGCCAGCACCTGGTCCACTACAACTACGCCACGCTCGGCCAGTTCTTCGGCAAGCAGGAACGCTACAGCGATTTCGAGGCGCAGCAGCTGCGTGGCGCCGGCCCCGTGCGCTTGCGCAGCCTGTTCTCGATGCCGGCTCGCGAGTTCGTCCGCCGCTACTGGCGGCTGCAGGGCTATCGCGACGGCGGCCACGGCCTGCTCCTCAGCCTGCTGATGGCCTACTTCACCTTTCGGCGCTATCAAAAATGCTTCAGCTGAGCGTCATCGTCGTCAATTGGAACGTGCGCGACCTGCTGCGCGCCTGTCTGCGCTCAGTGGAGCGAGAACGTCATCCTGAGCGTAGCGAAGGATCTTTTTCGTCCCAACCGGGAAGATCCTTCGTCGCCGCGGCTCCTCAGGATGACATGCTCCCCGGCACCGAGATCATCGTGGTCGACAACGCTTCGTCGGACGGCTCCGTCGAGATGGTGCGCGGGGAGTTTCCGAACGCGCGGCTCATCGCCAACGCTGAAAACGCTGGCTTCGGCGCAGCCAACAACCAGGCGCTGTCGCAGAGCGAGGGCAAGTACGTCCTGTTCCTGAACCCCGATACCGAGCTTCGGCCGGGCGCCGTCCGCCGGCTGCTGGCGTTCATCGATCAGCGGCCGCGGGCGGGCTGCGTTGGGCCGCGTTTGCTGAACCCGGACGGCAGCACGCAGCCCTCACGCCGCGGATTTCCGGGCGTGGGCACGTTCTTCGTCGAGAGCACGGTCCTGCAGCGCTATCTCGGCAGCCTACCGGCACTGCAGCGCTTCTATCGCGCGGAGCTGCCGGAGGATGAGCCGCAGCAGGTCGATTGGCTGGTCGGCGCCTGCCTGCTGATGCGGCGCGGCGCCTTAGACGAGGTCGGCGCCTTCGACGAGCGCTTCTTCATGTACTCCGAGGAGATGGATCTGTGCTACCGGCTGCGCCGGGCCGGCTACGAGATCTGGTTCGTGCCCGAAGCGGAAGTGCTGCACCATGAGGCGGCCAGCAGCAGCCAGGACCTGTTCCGGCGCAACGTGAATTTCCACGAGAGCCGCTATCGCTTCTTCCGCAAGCACCATGGCCTCGCGCCCGCGTTGGCGCTGCGCTGGTTCGTATTCGGCACATTCGTGTTTCAGCTGGCGGAGGAAGCCGCCAAGTTCCTCCTGCAGCCGGCCAAGCGCCAGCTGCGGCGCGACCGCGTGCACCTCTACAGCCGGATCGTGAAGTGGTACCTGTCCGCGTCCTGATGGTGAGCGGCGAGTTCCCGCCTCAGCACGGCGGCCTCGGCGATTACACCAACCTGCTGTGCGAGCACCTGGCGCCGCTGGGCATAGAGGTCGGGGTCGTCACCTCCAAGGCGGCCGGCGAGACAGCCCGCGGCAAGGGTTTCCCCGTGGCGCCGGCCGTCAATCGCTGGGACTTCTTCTGCTGGCCGGAGCTGGGCAAGCGCATCCGGACCATGCACGCGAACGTCATCCACGTCCAGTACCAAACGGCGGCCTACGGGCTTCACCCGGCCATCAACCTGCTGCCGCTGGCGCTGCGAATGGCCAAGAATCCGGCCAAGGTCGTGTTCACGTTCCACGATCTCGAGGCGCCCCGCCAGCCCTGGCTGCGCGGTCCGGCCCGACAGATGGCTATGCGCGCCGGCGAGCGGAAATGCGACGCTTTCGTGGCCACGAACGGCGCTGATTTCCAGCAGCTCATGGCCGCTGAGCCCGGGCCGCCCTGGGCCCGCTACCATCTCATCCCGATTGGGGCCAACGTGCCGAAGCGGCCGCCGCCGCGCTACCAACCGCAGCAGGTGCGGAAAAAGCTTGGGGCTGGGGCTCGCACGCTGCTGCTGAGCCACTTTGGGCTGCTGAACCAGAGCAAAGGCCTGCAAGACTTGCTGGTCGCCATGAAGCTGCTGTTGGAGCAGGGCCATGACGTGCGACTGACGCTCGTCGGCGGCACGACCGGCAGCTCCGATGTGACGAACGTCCCCTTCGCCAACCAGGTCCGCGCGCAGATCGAGCAGCTCGGTCTCAGCGGCCGCGTTCAGGAGACCGGCTTCTTGTCGCCCGAGGAGGTCAGCGCGCATCTGCTGGCCTGTGACGTGTGCGTGCTGCCCTATCGCGACGGCGCCTCGTTCCGCCGCGGGACGCTCATGGCGGCGCTGGAGCACGGCCTGTGCGTCCTCACCACTCGTCCAGCTGAGGCGGACCTGGTCGATGGCCAGAACGTCCGGCTGGCCGATCCGGGCAACCCCATCGCCCTCGCCCGCGTGCTCGACGAGCTGGCCGACGACGAGGTCAGCCGCCGCCGCCTAGGCATCGAAGCCGCCAAGCTCGCGCAGCGCTTCAGCTGGCCATCCATCGCCGAGAAGCACCTGGCGCTCTATCTGGACGTCCTCGAGGAGTCGGTCGGTTGATCTCCCTCTCCCTGCGGGAGAGGGCTGGGGAGAGGGCCCCCAAGGCCGGTCTGGCCGTCCTCACTGGCCTGGCTGCCGGAGGCTTCGTCGCCGCGGTCACGCCGGCCTACGCCCTGCTGGGCCTAGCCGCGCTCGGCGTCACCATTGGCGCTTGCCTGCTGCCGGTTGGCCGCTTCTGGCTGCTCGCCGGCGTGGTCACCTTGCTGCCGTTCGCGGCCGTGCCCCGGCTGGGCATCCAGCCCACGCTGCTCGACGGCATCCTTGGCCTGCTGCTGCTCGTCGCGCTGGTTCGCGCGCTGCTGCGGCTGCAGCGCGGCGTGCGCACGCCGCTGGACCTGCCCATCGTGGTGTACCTAGCCCTGTGCTGCGTCTCGTTTGTGTTCGGCTCAGCCTACGGCATGACCAGCGAGACGGCCAAGTACTTCCTGCGCGTCATGGCCGCCATCGTGCTGTTTTTTGTGCTGACCAACGGCCTGACCACCCGGCGGAAGCTGGCCAGTTTCGTCGATGCGCTGGTGCTCGGCAGCTTTGGCTCGGCGCTGCTGGCCATCTTGCTGTATCTGGCCGGGCAAGACGCGGCGGCGCGGGTGCTGTCCGCGCTCGGGCCGCTGGGCTACCCAACCGACCCGAACGACATCCTGCGCTTCATTGCCAGCACCACCATCTGGCGCGCGACCTCAACGTCCGTCGATCCGAACATCTTCGGCGGCCTGCTGATGATCGGCATGCTGCTGCTGCTGGGCCGCCTGCTGGCGCAGCCCTCGCGCAAGCGCTGGCTGGCTGGCGGTGTCGCGCTGGCCATCATGGGCTGGGCGCTGCTGCTGAGCTACTCGCGCGGCGCCTGGGTCGGGCTGGCCGCGGGCGTCGTGTTCCTGGCACTGATTCGCTACCGCAAGGCGCTGCCGGTGGTAGCCCTGGCGGCAGTGATCGCCGTATTCGCCCTGTCCGGCACCGATTTTGGCAAGCACTTGGTGTCCGGCTTCCTGGTGGAGGACAAGGCCTCGGCCATGCGCCTGGGCGAGTATAAGGACGCCGTGAATTTCATCGGCGAGTACCCCTTCTTCGGCGTGGGCTTTGGCACCACGCCGAATGGCAGCTCGGCCATCACACCGGAGGCCGACATCTATGTGGGAGTCTCCAATATCTACTTGCTGATGGCGCTGGAGGTTGGCCTGGTGGGCCTGGCCGGGTTCGCTCTTGTGCTGGGCACCCTGGCCGTGTGGAGCTGGTGGCGTTACCGCGAGGCTGACGAAGAGGGCAGAGCCTGGCTGGCGACTGGATCAGCCGTCCTGTTCGCTGCCGGGGTGGCCGGCATCGCCGACCACTACTTCTTCCGTTTCCCGCACATGATCGCCCTCTTCTGGGCGCTGGTCGCAATCCTGGCCATCGCGGCTCGCCTGAGCCAGCCGGCGCCAGCTACTCGAACAGGGTAGCGACGAACCGGTCGGGGTCGAACGGGGCGAGATCGCCCAGCTTCTCGCCGGTGCCCACGAACTTGATGGGCAGGTCCAGCTCGTCGCGGATGGCGAAGATGATGCCGCCCTTGGACGTGCTGTCCAACTTGGTGACGATAAGGCCGGTCACGGGCACCGTCTCGGTGAATTGCTTGGCCTGCATCAGAGCGTTCTGGCCATTGGTGGCGTCCAGGATGAGCAGCACCTCATGCGGTGAACCCGGCAGCCGCTTGTCGGCGACCCTGGCGATCTTACGCAGCTCCTCCATGAGATTGAACTTAGTGTGCAGCCGGCCGGCGGTGTCGGCCATGACGACGTCGGCGCCGCGCGCTTCCGCGGAGGCGATGGCGTCGAAGATGACCGCGCTCGGATCGGAGCCGGGCTGGTGCGCGACGACGGGGACGTTGGCCCGAGCACCCCAGGCTTGGAGCTGCTCGATGGCCGCCGCCCGGAAGGTGTCCCCGGCCGCCAGCACCACCTGGTGGCCCTCTGATTGCAGGTAGGTGGCCAGCTTGCCGATGGTGGTCGTCTTGCCGACGCCGTTTACGCCCACAACCAGCATCAGGTTCAGCGGGTGGTCCAGCTTGAGGCCAACCTGCTCGTCCGCCAAGAAACCGGCCATCTCGTCCTGGAACGCCTCGCGAGCCTCGTCGATAGTGCGAATGCCCTCGGCCTCCACACGCTCCCGCAGCGCCTCGATCAGCCGCTGGGTGGTCATCACGCCCACGTCGGCCTGGATGAGCAGCTCCTCCAGCTCCTCGTAGAAGTCCTCGGTGATCTCGCTGCCCCGCGAAAACAGGCCCTTGATGTGCGAGAAGAACCCGCCGCGCGTTTTCTCTAGGCTGCTTTCCAGCGAGGCCTCGCGCTCCTCCTCCTCCTGCTCCTCGAGCGCCAGCTCGTCCTCAGGCGCTGCCGCGAGCGCCTCCTCGGCCAGCTCGTCGACGTCGACAGGCGCGCCTTGCGTGGTAGCCTCTTCGGCCTCGACGGTCTCAGCGTCGCGGTCGCGGCGGAACCAGTTCAGCATGGGAGTCGGCGTAGGCGTCAGGCGTCAGTGATCGGATGAACGAGGTAAGCATCCGTTTCACTTCCTGGGTCCATTGTCAGCGATTCGTATGTCGAGGTTTCGAGAACGCCGGTGTCGTCCCAGACCTTGAGATCCCGGAAGCCCTGCAACTGACGACTGACGACTGACGACTGACGTATCGGCGCTAGCGCCGATACGTATGGACCGAGCCATCGTTGATCGGCTCGTTGATGAAGATCTCGCCGTTGCGGATCTTCAGGTTGAAGGTGCAGTTGGGATTGGTGCAGACCCAGGCTTTGTACTCGATGGTCGCGCCCTGGTTACCAAAGTCGGATAGCGGCACGAGGTCCCCAACGTCGCACTTCTTGCACTTGGGGAAACTGAACTCGGCCATCGACTTGCCCCTTCCAGGCCGCCTGGCTCGCCATGCGGGGGCAGGCGCAGCCCTACTCCCGCCCCCCGGAATTGTGCGCAGTATAGCGCACTCAGTGCTACGATTGCTTGTCTCTAACTGACAACCGATGTACCCTCAACCGCCCGCTTCGAACAGGCCCACCAACTACTACTGGATCCTCGTGGGCTGCATCGGAATCCTGCTGGTCCTCGTCTTCGCCGGGCTGCGCACGATGGCCGCCCGCCTCAACTCGGCCGCTGCCCAGATCGCCCTCAGCGAGCCGGCTCCAAGCAGCCAGCCGAGGTTGGCCGTCAGTCCCGCCGCGCAGCCGACCCCGCTAGCATCGGTGGCGCCAGGAGCTTCGGTTGAGCCCACGCCCAACTCCACGTCCGTCATCGACGTTGATCCGAAGGCGCTGACGGAGTCGCCCGCCAAGTACCGATCGCGGCTGGTGCGCGTGCACGGCACCGTGTTCTACACCGGCAAGCTGGCCGACGGTAAGGCTTGGATCCAGATTGTGGGCGAGGACAACGTGTACGTCGATGGCCAGACCTCGGAGCCGCTGCCGTCGGGAGTCGTCAAAGGCGTGCAGGTGGAGCTGACTGGAATTGGCGCCGGCCTGACGAACGTGACCGCCTCAAACGGCAAGGATTACGACCAGGCCTACGTCGATCCCGTACAGAAGGTGGAGATCGTCAAGTAGCGTTCAGGGCCGCGAACATCCGCTCGTATTTGGCCCTGGTCCGCTCGGCTATCACTCGCCAGTTGAACTCCGCTCGGGCCTTTTCGTAGGCGCGTTCGGCGCGTGCCTGCGACAGCGCCGGCTGCTCCAGCACGTGGACGATGCCCCAGGCCAGCGCGTCCGGGCTGCCCGCGTTCACCAGCACGCCCGTGTGCTCGTGTTCCACTACCTCCACCAGACCGCCGGCGTTTGATGCGACCACCGGCACGCCTAACGCCATAGCCTCCAGGGCCACGATGCCGAAGGGCTCATACAGGCTGGGGAAAATGGCCACGTCCGCCATCTGGTAGAGCTGGTTACGGACGTCGTCCGGGACAAAGCCGGCGAACAGGATGCGGTCCGACCACGGCGCCTGGCTGGCGCGCCAGCGGGCATCTTCCAGGGACGGCCCGCTGCCGACGACAACGAACTTCACGGTGGGGAACACCTCGGCCGTCTTCTCGATGGCATCCAGCACCACGTAGATGCCCTTCTCGGCCACCAGGCGGCCGACGTACAGCACCATCTTCTCGTCGTCCCGCGCGTATTCCCGACGAAAGGCCTCGCGATCGAAGTCGGGATCCGCCAGGCCGTCGACGTCCACGCCGTTGGGAATGATCTCCAGCTTGCCGTCCGGCACCTGGAACACGTCCGCTATCTGGCCGGCCATGAAGTGGCTGCAGGCTATGAGGTCGTCCGCTTCCGTCACCAGCTGCCACTCCTGATGGTGGATGCGAGCCTGCAGATCGGTGTGGATGCCCTGGTTGCGGCCGTGTTCGGTGGCGTGGATGGTGGCCAGCAGCGGCAGCCCGTAGTCTGCTTTCAGCCGGATGGCGGCCTGCCCTACCAACCAGTCGTGAGCGTGGATCAGCCAGCCGCCGGGATGGGTTGCCACGATGGCCGCCGCTCGGCCGTAGATGTACTCGTTGATGGTGAGCGCGTTTTCGACGAAATCATCGGCATAGTGGCCGCCATCCACGCGGGACACGGCCAGGCAGCCGCCGCCCTCCTCCTCTTCCCCGGCCTTAAGCCGCGGCGTCACCACGTGCACCGGCAGGCCTTCTTGAGCCAGCTCAGGAGCGAGATGTGCGACGTGCGCGCCCAGCCCGCCGACCACGTGGGGCGGGTATTCCCAGGACAGCATGAGCACATTCATACAAGCATGCGAGTAGTCATAATGAAGTCGCGGTGAAGTCGCTCGCGGATCTCTTGATTTCCATTGTGCCCCACAGGCACCTGGAGACGACCGTGGCACTTCCGACCGCCTGCAGCAAGTGTCAGACGGATCTGAGCGAGGGTTCCTGGCCCGTGTTCCAGCGG
>WNFB01005175.1_pt1 | contig 16879 bp, 14 predicted proteins | sample 5400501 | NCBI WGS metagenome assembly WNFB01 (sample SAMN13153341, study PRJNA577476) | soil metagenome | isolation source: 200 cm saprolite under Douglas fir tree site 2 hole 1 | place: USA:California | collected 2015-04-18
AGCGTCAAGCAGAGAAGGAGCTTGAAACATGTTGACCTATGCAGAAACCGCTTGCCGTAGTACCAATGTCCCTGTAGTATCAGCCTCACAGAGCCAGTGTCAGCAAGACACGACTCACCCTCTCTCTTCTGTTTCCTCGTATCGTATTGGCCCCATTGACCCCGCGCAACTGATCGCCATGCACGCCCACCTGTCCGATGGGGAGGAGTGCTCGCTCCTGGTTCCCGTCCATCTGCCATCCTCTGTCCTCACGCATCCAATATTCAAGGAGGGCTGCGAATGGGGCTATACCTTCGGTGCCCCTGAAGCGGAGGAGTGGACGGTTCCCAAGCTGGTGAACGAGGTCTATCAGCTCCTCGCCGAACTCTGCTACGAGGATGAGCCGGACTTTTGTCCCTGGACGCTGGGGTTTGTGCTTGGGGAACTGGCAAGTCTGGCAGAACAAGACCGGGCACTCGCGCTCACCGGGTTGGCACACTACTGCGCCCTGTTATCGTTCTTTTCTCTGGACGCTGCCCTGCCTTGGCCGCCATATCGCTTACTTCGGGCGCACTATCTGCATAACGATGCGCTGCGTACCTACCGGGGGCGTGTTCGTGCATGCAGAGAGCAAGGCAAGAGCTTCGCAGAGGCACAACGGCTGGCATTGTGTGAATAGGAGAACGGTTGAGGAGATGGGCAAAGACTCGTCTCCTCAACAGGGAGGATGACGGCCATGAAACAGCACCAGAAACGACCAGCCCCAGGCGAACCACAACGCATCACCAAAGCCGTGACCCATATCCGCTTGCTTGAGGTGAATCCAGGCAAGCTGGCTGCCCTGAATGCCCTGGCACCAGTCTATCTGGCGCTCTGTCAACAGTATGTCACCTTGTTTTGTACCCAGGAGCGCCCCAACAAGCTCCGTGCTCCCGTCTTTGCAACCCCCTTGTCAGAACGCTGGCAACGGGTAGCCATCCAACAAGCGGCAGGCATTGCCCAATCGTGGCGTTCCAATCGGGAGCAAGCTTACCAGGATTATAGAGATGAACTCTTGGAGTATCAGGAACGCCAGGCTGATGGGACGCTGGACCCGAAGAGGAAAGAACCGAAATGGCGCGAGTGGGACGTTCCCACCTTGCGCCAGACTTGTATCCAGGCCAATGCCAATGTGGTGGTGCTCGAACCCTCCCAGGACTCGACCTTTGACTACTGGCTTCGGATCAGCACCCTGGAGTTCCGCCAACTTTTGCTCGTGCCCGTGATGCTGGCAGACTATCATCGCGAAGTGCTGAAAGGCAAGACGCTCAACAGCAGTGTGACCCTCAACCGGCGTGGTGATGGATGGTGGCTCACGCTGTCCTACGACAAGGTCATTGCCATCCAAACGAAGCCAGATGCCCCGGTGGTTGGGATTGACGTAGGCATTGCCAACTTCGTGACCACCTCGACGGGTGAGCACTACGGGACTATGCATGGCAAGCTCCGCGATCGACAAAAGCGTGATCGCGAGAAGCGCCGACGCAAGGCCAAGCTCTGTGCGTGTCTCAAGAAGAAGGGGATCGAGAAGCTGCCTTCGACCAGGAGCCGCACAGGCCAGCGCCTTACCCGCCATGTGCGTCAGGAGATCAACCGCGCGGTCAACCAGTGTTTTGCCAAGCATCCTGATGCCCATTTTGCGTACGAACAGTTGTCGGTCGCCTCGATGAAGTTCAAGGCGCGGGCCATGAATGCCTATCTGCGTGCCTCCAACCTAGCCCATATCCCCAAGCAGATCGCCTGGAATGCCGCCAAGCGGGGGGTGCAAGCCACTAGCGTGAAGAGCGCCTACTCCTCACAAGAGTGCAGTGAGTGCCACTTTGTGGACCGGAAGAACAGACCGAACCAGCAGACGTTTTGCTGTCAGGTCTGTGGGCACGAGACCCATGCTGATCTCAACGCAGCAACGAACATCGCGCAACGAGTAGGGGATACCGAACTCCTTGCTTGCAAGGATAAAAAAGCCATCAAAGCCTTGCTCATGCAGAGGCATGGCGCATGGCGCAAAGCAACGGGTTGGCCGTAGTCCAACCCCCCGCCTATTCGGTTGTTTGTAACCAGGCGTAGGTTAAAGTGAGGAGTTTGGGCAATGTCAGAGTTGTCCAGATTGTTCGCAACTATTATAGACGGTTTCGTCTTGTGTCGCAACAGCATCGTAGAGGGTAGAACCACAGGAACAGGTGAAGTCGGCTGGGTTTATGCATAAACCCAGCCGACTTCACCTGTTCCTGTGGTTCTACCAAATAGGAGGAAAAGTAGCCAATTTGGGTGCAGAAGAGTTTCCTAAAGAAGGAAAGCAGGGTATGCAAGGAGCTTTCGGGCGAACCCGAAAGCTCCTTGCATACCCTGCTTTCCTTCTTTATTTTAGAAGAGACCGATGTCGTTTCCTAGTTCACCCAGCCCACCTAACAAACCCCCTTCGTGGCGATGTTCGCCATAGCCGTATCCGTCATTGCGGTCACGGCCTTCAAGCCCATGCAGCAGCATTTCGCCGCCGATAACGGCTGCTGCTCCGCCCATGGCACCCATGGCTAATTGCCCGCCACCTAAACCTCCGGCCAGGCCACCTTGTTGGCCCTGCACAGGCATATTCTCCGGCGTCGGAACGACACCTGCCAAACTGGTATGGCAACTCACACAATTTGCTGTACCGATTGGGGCCATGGCCTGACAGACGGGGCAGCGCAAGACCATTGGCTGTTGACCCATCATCGGCTGTGGCTGATAGCCCGTACCCATCTGTCCCTGTTGGGGTGGGTACTGCTGGGGATATTGGGGCTGTCCATACTGCGGTTGCTGTGGGTACTGCTGCGCATATTGTGGTTGTCCATATGGTTGTGGCTGCTGTTGGTACTGCGGCTGTCCATACGATGTCGAGTATGGCTGTTGTTGCTGCGGTGGATATTGTCCAGGCGGCATATTATAACCCGATGGTGTCATCGGTGTAGCGGTGGCTCCAAGTTGAGTGCCGCAACTGGCACAGAAGCGCACACCCGGCGCATTCTGGTTCCCACAATTGGTGCAGAAGCTACTCGCCGGTGCCGCCGCAACGGGTGCGGCAGCCGCAGCGTTCATGCTCTGCCCACAGTTGGTGCAGAAAGCAATATTAGCAGAGACTTCTGTGTGGCAGGCGGGACAGAGACGTGTCAGAGGTTGAGAAGCCATCGCTGTAGGTGCTACAGCTTGAACACTCATCGATGAACCACAGTTATTACAAAACGCAGCTCCTGGATTCACAACTCCATTACAACGTGGACAAATGTTACTCGCCGGAGCGGGTTGGCTGCTCGTAGAGGGAATGCTTGTAGCCTGCACAGGTGTTCCACACTGTTGACAAAACTTTTTGCCGGTAACATCGTTACCGCAAGATGTACAGGTTGCCATGGATTTCATTTCTCCTTGCTTGTATCTGTTAAGCTGTGTACGCTGTTCTCAAATTCTTGCTTGCAGTGTAGCATAGTTTCCCAAATTAGTCGAGATGGAAAAACAGTTGTCAAGATGGTTCAGGGTGTTGTGAAGCCAGGCACCACCGGTGGTGCCTGGCTTCACAACACCCTGAACCATCTTGACAACTGTAATATTAAACACATTCACGCAGGGTTACATTGCCGTTGATGCCGCGCAATTTCATCAGCGCGACAACTTCGAGTTGGCGCACACGCTCTCGCGAGATACCCAATTCTTTCCCAACTTCTAGCAGGGTGCGACTGCGGCCATCGCCAATGCCATAGCGTAACTGGATGACCGAGCGTTCGCGCGGTGTCAGGAGGGCCAGTGCGCGGTGCAGCTCCTCACCAAGCAGGTGTTGCGATGCCGTTTCGGCGGGGGCCGGGGTCGAACTATCTTCCAATGTATCGGCCAGCGAATAGCGAGCCTCATCATCGACGGGCGCATCCAGAGAAACAGGCTGCTCGATGACACCAAGCAAATCTATGACCTCGTTGACATCTATATTACAGGCCGCAGCTATCTGCTCTGGCAGGGGATCCAGCCCATTCTCCTGGGAGAGTTGGGCGGCGACGCGGCGTACTTTGCGCAGCCGGGTAGCCACATGTTCGGGCAGATGGATCAACCGGGATTGTTCACCCGCCGCACGACTGACTGCCTGGCGAATCCACCAGGTTGCGTAGGTTCCAAAATGACAGCCGCGCTGGTAATCAAACTTCTCTGCCGCACGCATCAAACCAAGATTCCCCTCTTGAATAAGATCGATCAGGGGAACTCCCGTGCTGGTGTAGCGGCGGGCAATCGCGATGACAAGACGAAGATTCGATTCAATGAGCTTGCGACGCGCGCGTTCATCGCCCAGGGCGGCTCGTTGCGCAAGCTCAATTTCCTCTGCGTGTGTCAGGAGACCAAGACCACGGATGTCACGCAGATAGCTCTGAAAAGCATCTTCAGCTCCTGTCGCTTGACGGGTGGTAGATGTGCGAGAACGGCGGGAACGCCCCGGCAATTCCTCCAGGATATCGATTTCGCCACTGTCTTCAATATCATCCACGAGTAACGAGTCGCTTCCCTCATCTAATGGAGAATCTAGCTTTACCAGAGGTCCTGTAATACGTTCTTGAACGACTTTGGCTACCGGTGAAGCCATCACCATTTCAAAATCATCAGAAGTGGTGGGAGGAAACATCGCCGTTGCCATGCTACGGGCGGTCAGCATAGCCCTGTGGACATCGCTGACAGGGTTTACAATTGCCATAAATCCACGCTCCCTTCGGGAAACTTGCCGACAAATCAGCTGCCGGACTCCGCCTGGCCTCGTGGTCAGCACTTACAGGCCGAGTAGCACGCTGGTGCTGCTACTATACATATCCATGCTTCTTCATCTTCTATTCTCTACTATTTTAAAGAATAGACTTGGGCGTCACATCAGGTGATTACCTTACATCAAGTCAGGTTCTAACCGTATCTTCCTGGATAGTATGGTGATTCATAATTCCTTATACATACATACGTTCAAGCATAGTAAGATGTTTCGCCAGTTCGGCATATGTTGTAACTACATTGTAACTTATTTTGTTGTAATACCATACTATGCAACCAACCTTACCATCTTCACCTGAACTCTCAGCATACTTATCTCTAATTATATATACGTAACCACGTTAACAAACTGCTCTTTTAACATGTCATACAATAATGACGTATGGAAATAGCCCTGATAAATGAATATTACGTTTTATCAGGATTGGTCTCATCGAAGGGATCAGAGACGCCGTGCCCACGATCATAAAAGAGTTGAGTCGGATCCCCCTTGTGCTCCTCAAAATTTGGCCGCTTCTCCCATTCCATCAGTTTCACATCCTCGGCCTTCATAGAGAGTTGCACGCGGTCATTTTCAACGTGCTCGTCGATGGCACTGTAGGGGATATAGCGATCTTTGGGGAAAAAATACCCTTTGTGTATAAGAAAAGAATCTTCATAGACCTCTGCTATATGACCTACATTCAGATTATCGGAAGAGTAGACATGCATATGTGAATGCAGGTCGTGCTGGCTCCAATTTGGCATGTGCATCTCACTTTCTGTGTAGTGTGCAATGAATTCACTCGATTTCACGAGTTGTTGGGCATAAAAGTTTCAGTCCAGCCATCTGTTGGGGAAATCTCCTGAATGCTAAAGATTATCTGTAGCTTCTCTCTTAAGGAGGCCATGCCCATCTCAGTCTTTAAGGTGTAGATGTCTAATACATCTTTATACCTCAAACCCTTTTCTTTCTTCTCCTTCCTGATTGCGTCTACTTCTTCTATAAAGTATTTCATCTGCTCATATGCTTGCTCGCCCATGATCCAACCGTTGTTGCATTCAGGCCAGCGCGTTTTATGAATACTTTCTACTCCTTCATGTCCTTTATACATCAGTTGATATAGCTCTTCTGTAATAAATGGGAGGATAGGAGCATACAGCTTCAAGGTGGTGAGAAGGCAAATGAACATGGTGTATTTAGCACTCTCCTGCGTCGCCCTATGCTTTATTAGCTCCAGGTAATAATCGCAGAACGTTCCCCAGAAGAACGTACTTAAAACTGTCCTTACTTCTGCATATTCATACCTCTCAAAAGCATCACTACAAGATCGAATGGCATTGTTCAGTTCATGCAGTATCCATTTATCTTCAGGTTCTAAGTTGTATGCGATACCAGAGCCTGGCGATGCTGCAAAGTTTTGTCTCGCCTCAATATAGGTGAGGCAAAACTTTGCAGCATTCCAGAGCTTGTTAACGGTATGCTTCCCTTTTTTAATATCCTCTAAATCGAAGCGGTGATTTGCTCCCAATGTAGCACCTGTAGCCCAGTAGCGTATTGCATCAGCACCATACTCTGCTAAAAGTTTTTCTGGCTCTATGTAATTCCCAAGTCTTTTTGAAATCTTCCTACCACGCTCATCCTGACCATGTCCTGCGATCATTACATCGGCAAACGGAATAGTGCCAAAGTGATAATATGCCTTTACCATTGTGTAGAAAATCCATGTTCTAATAATCTCAAATCCTTGAGGCCGCAAAGAATTGGGGAAAATCTTTCCGCTTACATTTTTATTCTCAACAAGCTGAGGGATAATGAACGGCGAGCAAGATGAAGTTGCCCAGGTATCCATAACATCACTGTCGGGAATAAACTCCCTACTACCACATGCAGGACACGCCTCTATAGAAGGGCTATCTTCAGTTGGATCAACAGGAAGCTTGCTCATATCGGCGGGAATGATCTCCCCGCATCCTTTACAAAACCAGATAGGGAAAGGAACGCCATAATAACGCTGCCTTGATACGCACCAGTCCCACTTCAGGCCATTTACCCAATCCTCGTACATGTTTCTCATGTGCGTTGGATACCAGTGAAGCTCTCTGCCAAGTGCTATCAGTTCATCCTTAATATGCAGAACATCAATAAACCATTGCGTTGTAGGGATAAACTCTACAACTGTTCCACACCTTTCGTGAACGTTTAAGGGGCTACCTTCTCTCTCTTCCAAATCAGCTTGAGCAAGCGCAGTCTGACAGAAGCTACACCACAACATCGGCTCTTTCTTTCGATACGCCTTGCCTTGCTTGTAAAGCTCTATAAATGACCACTGTGATATCCTCTGGCACAATGGGTCAATGGTGCTGTATGTTTTTGACCAATCAACAGAGATACCCAGGTCTGTCCACAATCTTTTATAAGTTTGAGAACCTATTTTTGTCTCTTCCAGACACAGCTTAACAAACTCGTGTCTTGTGATCTTTGATTTATCAATATGGTACTTTTTCTCAACAAATCTTTCTGTTGGAAGACCATTATCATCAAAGCCCATGGGATAAAAAACATTGTATCCCTTCATTCTTTTATACCGCACAATAAACTCAGCTTGTGAGTAGCTCAGGAAATGCCCGGCATGTAAATGGTCGGCAGATACATATGGAGGAGGTGTATCAACAGAGTAGATTGGCCTGTCCGACGCTTCATCGAAGGCATAAATCTGGTTATCTTGCCAGAATTTTTTCAAGCGATCTTCACGCTCTCGAAAGTTGTTCTCTTGTAGTATCGCCATCTTCTTACTCCTGTTTTTTGTGATGAATAAAAAAACCATTACAAAGCAGCCAAAAATTGACCGCAGTGTAAGGGCGAGTAAGAAACGCGGTACCACCTTACATTATCTCACTGTTACCAGGAAGACCTCATCAACCGCTGTAGTATGAAACTCACACGGTCCAGTTCTATAACGGGAACTCCCGTGGGGTTCTACCTGGCTTCTGGCCTTTCTTCCCCAGGCTCCGCTGTGACAGCAGCTTCGATGCCTTATTAAATGTATTATATACCAAAAAGGCCGACTCGACAATATTATTTTCATGCCAGAGGGTTCCAGCAAAAATCGGGGGCTCGATACAGGAGCACAATTGCATTGTGCTCCTGTATCGAGCCCCCGATTTTTGCTGGAACCTACCCTTTCCTTGTGAGAGAATAGTACTTTGTGGTAGCCATTTTTGCTGCAAATATGCTTGAATGTATGCAACAAGCTTGCTTGGGCAGAAAGGAAACTCTCATGCAAAGATGGGAATATTGTGTACTATCCTTTAACCAGGAAAGAGGCTATCTTACGGCTTATAAAAAGGCGAATGAAACGGTAGAAGTGGCAGACTATTTGGCTGCTATTGAGGAGCTTGGCCTGAATGGCTGGGAGTTAGTAGCAGTATATACAAATAATTATGGCACGACGTATACGTTCAAACGCCCTCTCTGAAAGAACCAGGCAACACCGTCTACAATTGGTGGAACCCATATTTACGCCTTACCAGCTCAGGATAGTGCATCTTCGTGAGCAAGCGCAGGAATATGTAGAGAGAGTCCATCTTCAACGGCATCTACAACAACCGTATCGCCCGGTGAAATGAGGCTGCGCAGGATGGACTCTGCCAGCATGTCCTCCAGCATTCTTTGTATGGTACGGCGCAATGGCCGCGCCCCGTAGATAGGATCATAGCCGTGCTTGACCAGGAGACAACGTGCGGTATCTGTGACCTGCAGGGCTAACTCTTGTTCCTGCATACGCTTTTGTGTCTGGACAATCATCAGGTCGACGATCTGGCGTAAGTGCTCCGGCTCTAAGGCGTGGAAAGGCACGATCTCATCAATGCGGTTGAGCAGTTCTGGTTTGAAGAGGTCTTTCAAGGCAGGTAAGACCTGCGAACGTATACGTTCTTGTGCCCTGACCTGCCGCTGCTGCTCACTGCGCTTTTTTGATGTAAAGGCCACTTCACGATGTTCGAGCTGGGCAGTTCCAGCATTGGATGTAATAATGATAATGGTATGCTTGAAGTCAACGCTCTGTCCGCGCGCATCGGTCAGGCAGCCATCGTCGAGAATCTGTAAGAGGAGATCAAAGACCTGGGGATGGGCCTTTTCGATCTCATCGAAGAGGACGACGCTGTAAGGATGGCGGTACACCGCCTCGGTCAATTGACCAGCCTGTTCGTAGCCGATATATCCTGGAGGTGCCCCCACCAGGCGAGCGATATGGTGGCTCTCCATAAATTCTGACATGTCTAGCTTAATCAAGGCGTTTTCATCGCCAAAAAGTGCTGAGGCAAGGGTACGCGCTAACTCGGTCTTGCCAACGCCGGTTGGCCCAACGAAGATAAATGAGCCAATAGGACGCCGGCTATCTCTCAGATCGGTACGGGAACGCCGTACCGCCTTTGCCACCGCCTGCACCGCGGCATCCTGTCCAATCACTCTGCAATGAAGCTCGTCCTCTAATTTCAGGAGACGCTCAGCTTCTTCAGCAGCAATCTGCTCAACGGGTATACCAGTCCACATGGCCACGATATGGGCGATATGCTGCTCGCCAACGATGGGGCGATCCTGTTCCTGAGAGGCGGCCCTTTGCTGCTCCATTGTGCGCAATTGCTGGCCCAAGCGTATTTCCTGATTGCGCTGCTTCGAGGCCAGGGCAAAGTCGCGATGGGCGATGGCATAATCTTTACGCTTCTGTACCGTGATTATTTCATCACGCAGCCTGCGAATCTGATCGGGCGCAACTGAACGCTGTACACAGACACGGGCTGCTGCTTCATCGATCAAGTCAATGGCTTTGTCGGGTTGGTGGCGGCGCTGGATATAGCGGGAAGACATCTGCACCGCCGCCAACAGGGCTTCGTCAGTGAGCGTGACCTGGTGGAAGTCCGCGTAACGCGAACGCAGACCTCGCAGAATCTCCAACGTCTCCTGTGGGGTTGTTTCGGGGATTTGTATGGGTTGAAAACGGCGTTCCAGGGCGGGATCGGCCTCGATCGTCTTGCGATAGTCATCCAGCGTGGTGGCCCCAATGCACTGAAATTCGCCGCGTGCCAGCATTGGCTTGAAGAGGTTCGCGGCATCTATTGATCCCTCGGCCACCCCTGTGCCAACGAGCGTGTGCAACTCGTCGATGACGATAATGATGCCTTGCGCACTGATGATTTCCTGGGTGATGCGCTTTAAGCGATCCTCAAAATCACCGCGGAACTTGGTGCCGACGGTGAGCAGGCCGACATCCAGGGCGACCACACGGCAATTGAGTAAATTTTCTGGCACCTGTCCCTGGATGATGCGGAGAGCCAGCCCTTCGGCAATGGCTGTTTTGCCGACACCGGCATGACCAATAAGCACAGGATTGTTTTTCGAACGACGCGATAAAATCTGCATGGCGCGTTCTAATTCAGCTTCACGGCCAATCATGGGATCAAGCGTACCAGCCATGGCAGCCGACGTGAGGTCGCGGCTGACGTGATTGAGTGTGGGTGTGGCATTATACCTGACCAGGTACTGGTTGGCGGCAATGTAATTTTCACGACCGCCAGCAAGGAGGGCGACGACGTGTTGTCGTGTTGGATTGAGGTATACGCCAAAACTTTCTAATACTCCTATTGTTACCCCATCCCGTTCGCTAAACAAGCCTAGAAGCAGGTGTTCTACCCCGATCAGTTCCGATTGAGTCGCCATGGCCTCTTGCTCAGCTGAGGCTAAGGCCGCACGCGCTGCTGTTCCGAGGGATGTTTCACCCACTGGCGTTTTGTTGCCATGCCCTACGACAAATTCTAACGCTTGCACTACCTTCTCAGTACTGGCATGGAAGGTTGAAAATAGTCCTTCGATGAAAGGGTCATTCAACTTGAGTATGCCAAGCAACAAATGCTCGGTCCCTACTGATCTATGCCTGAGTCGCTGTGCTTCTTCGCGAGCGTTCGATAGCACCTGGCGAGCCTCTTTGGTATAGCGATTCAACCGGCTCATGATCGCACCCTTTCAAAACGGGCGAGCACTGCCTTCACCATTCCCCGAATGCGGCTGGCATCGCCCCTACAAACACATTCCACGCCTGGTAGCTTCACCACTATCTCTATAGAAAGCTATCGGGTAAGGAGCATTTTTGGGAAGGGTGTAGGGACTAATGACAGGAGAAATCTAGAGGAAAGTCCACTCTCTAGTGCAAAATTGTGTCTTCAGGTACCTCTAAAAGAAGCGCGGCTCCCACTAATGGAGCATTTTCCGCCAGCGTAGCAATGCCCAACTCCAGTACTGCTCCCTTTATCATATCATGAACCTTCTGTTGTAACAAGCTTTGCAGAAAAGTATTCTGTAGTACAATAGCTCCACTGATGGTAATAGCATCTATCCTGGTGAGCATGGCCAGGTTGACCAGGCCCAGGGCGAGCTTATGGCAGAAGTTCTCCCAGAAAGCAGTGTCAGTAATTTCAGCAGGGGAACGTCCATAGCGCAATGTTATTTGCTTGCCGCCGGTGAAGGTTTCCAGACAGCCTACCTGTCCGCACAAACAAACGCGCTGGTTGCCATCGAGAATCTGGTGCCCGATCTCGATAGAGGAGGTAAGGGTGATCGAAGCTTTGGAGAGTTGGATCGCGGCACCGGTGCCTGTGGAAACGGTGAGATAGGCGCAGCGGTCGAAATTATGAATGTGTCCAAATTTCTTTTCGGCCAGGAGTCCACATACGGCATCGTGAGCAAGATATACGGGACAGCGAAACTGCCGGGCTATGTCCTGGGCAAAGGGCTGACCAACATACTCAGGGAGGTTAGGAGCGATAATGACAGACCGTCCGTCTCTAGCTATGCGGCCAGCGATGGAGATGCCTATACCGGCTATACGTTCCAGGTTGCTCCTCTGTATAGCTCCAATGATGGCTTGCAGTTGCTGTTGGTACTGCTGATAGGTGGGAAACTTTGCAACAAGCTCGAAGGTTGATAATTCCAATGATTGAAAGACGCCAACACGAGTGTTGGTACCACCGATGTCTATACCGATATATTTGGGGTTGGTGTGTTCCACTTGTTGATCTACCATCGATTGCTCACTCCGAGGAGATTATAGCACTAAAAGCCAAAGCATGTATGAAATAGTTGCAGGCAAGCAGGCGAACAGAAGACAATATGCAAACAGAGTGAATGGGCTGTAGGGGCCGATTTATCGCGCCCACCACCGATTTATCGGCCCTCTACTACAACTATTTCATACACCCAAAGTCAAAGCATCCCTTGACAGGAGAGCGTTTTACAGCAGGATTTATGGCCTATAAATGCCCTTGATAAGAAGCTGGAATCTTCCCGTGTTCCATACGGGAAGATTCGGGAAGGGCTAGAAAGCAAAACTATAACCAGTAAAGTGAGAGATAGTGGTTAGGCGGTTGGTCAAACGCTAATCGTCTTCGTCATCCTCGTTATATCGTTCACGTCGTCGGCGTATGAAATCATTAAGGGCCCAGCCTGTTGAAAAAGTCCTTTTTACTCGTATTTCTCCATTAAGGAAAGCATTACCCACTAAACTCATACATTCGTAAGCTCAGCAAGGACTTTTTCAACAGGCTGGGGTGATTATGAGACCGCTTCGAGATAAATGCTTGACGTTTTAGCCAGAGGGTATTAGCATAGGGGGGTTAAATAGTTTTTTTACCGCGCTGGTAAATTAATGAAATTATGTATCATCTGGCTCGTCTTCCCGGAAAACCTCATCGGAATCGAGCACAGAAGATACATAATGATAGTTAGATACTCATCTTCCACTGCGTTCCAGATGATATCTAACATACATGTTTAGGAAGAGATGTCAAAATTACCTCAAAGTCCCCACACATCACGGCTGATTGATCCCACTTTGCAGAGGTTAATATCAAAGCGACGGTATATCTGGCAAATGGATTTCTTAAGCGCCGATGAGTTAGCACGTTTTGGTCATGATCGTGCTCTATTTTTTGGGGATGAGAAAGACATAATCCAATTATGGAATTTGGGATGGTTGCAAGCTGATCTGGTTGTGAGTTCTCGAAAACTACGTCGTATTGGACTTATTGATTGTGGGCTAGACTACCTGGGGCAGCACATCTATTCTGATGAACGCCATATTCGCCCACGATCTAAGGGATGGGGAGAACCTATTAAAAATTCTAGGGAACTTCTAGCTGATGTACAGCTTCTTTTTCATCCATTCAGATACTATGTCCTCTTTCAACTGAATAGGATGCTTGATATAAATATCTCTCGAATGCAGATGTTCAATCAAAAAGCTTTTCCAGAAGTTCTAGCATTCGTTTTATCTGCATTTAACCATTGGACACTTTCAGACCAATTTATTCCAAGAATAGAGGCATGGAATGATATTGTCTCTTTAGCTGTTGTAACCGAACCCTGCATGTTTGAGAGCATTTTTAACGGGCTTACTGTGCGTTTAACTTTAATGAAGAAAACGATCAATAAAGATTTAATTTCAAATGCCGAAGCTTATAAGAAGCTCCAGGTAGATATTGCCGAACAATGGGCAGATGTAGCAACCTGTTATCAGCATACAGGCATTGAGTATCTTGAACAGTTACACCTAGACCTTTGTGCAGATACCCAGTTACTTGACCCCAATCGCCATGTCCATACTCTTTTACGTATTGCTCAAGGAAGGTCTGCCCTAAAGCTTGAAGGGCATTTAGGTGGAGCTATACAAATACGAATAATGGCTGAAATGTTGCGCCGCGCTACTGAAAAAGCGCATGGTACACTTTTGCTAGAAGAAGATCAGCATGGTTTCGGTTGGGTTAACCCTCAATTTAAGGAGGATTTTTATGGCTCACAAAGAATTCTTGATAATGACCAGGCAATGAGAGATTTCACACGGCAGTTTGGAGCAAATGAGGGTCTTCGTCTTCGTTGGTATGTTGAGGGGACAACTGAGTGGTACATTCTTCATGAAACGTTTTTAGAGACGGTCAATATAGAAGTGGTCAATTTACGTGGAGCAGTAGCACAAAGTAATGGGCTCACCTTTAGAGACAATTTGCGTGAAGATATTCGATTGGGAGTGTTCAGTTTTGTGTCAATTGACAAAGATGTAGGTAGAAACTATCAAGCTGTGAGAAAAGCCGCAGAGCAAGATGAGATATGCGGTGCTTTTTTCATTTCAGCTCCCGACTTTGAATATGCCAATTTTGATATTCTTGAACTTGAAGAGGTAGTCTGGGAACTTGCGCTTCAAAGCGATGCCAATCTAGAAAAGCGTGATCTGTTGCATCAAGCTATTCAGGGAGCAATAAAAAGTGAAGAACTTTTAAAAAAGGCAGAGAAAGCCTTACCTGAACACTTGTATGGGGTTTCTAAAAAAGGAGAAAAATGGGGAAACCTTTTAATGCAATATGCCAATAAATATCCTACATTTCGATATGGCCTCAAGCAAGGAATGGTAAGACCTATAAGGATAGCTGTGGACAGGGCAATGCAAATGCGTCGAAATAGTTATCTTGCAATCAGACGCTGCCAGAAAGTTGACAAAAATACGGGACACCTCGTTAAACGTTCTGAACCGTTAGAGTAAAGGAAATAGATGCTTTGCCCTATCTCAAAAACTAGGTAAGGTGTTGAAAAAGGCCTTGATAAAGCTCATCAGTAAGAGAGAATGTCAAGAATAGAAGCCTCGAATTGGTTGAGGAATGTGTATGAATTCACTGCAACAAGCATTTGCAGATGCGGAAAAACTTGATCCTAGAACTCGTGGTAAGGCCTTCGAGAAGGTTCTCGGTCTCATGCTGGAAATGGAGAAGATCCGACACGTTCTCGCTTACAGACCAACAGGTGAAGAAATTGATGGAGCTTTTTGGTGGAATGACCATACATTTCTGCTTGAAGCCAAGTGGCACAAAACCCCTTTACCTGCATCGTCAATTTATGCATTCAAAGGCAAGGTTGATGGAAAGTTCGCTGGAACGTGTGGAGTGTTTATATCGATGCTTGGGTTTTCTGACGATTGTGAAGATGCTCTAGTACATGGAAAAGCTCTTAATATTTTGCTTTTTGATGGAAATGATATCAGGGCTATTATTGGGGATAACAATAATAAGGGCGTAAAGTTTACAACTATGCTTACTGAAAAGCTTTTTGTGGCAGGGCAGACAGGAAATATATACCTACCTTGGCAGGACTTGCAAAAGGTTCGGAGAAGCTCAGAAGCGATATTATCTAGACCTCTCTTTATTTTCTGTGAAGGCCATATAGATGAGTTAATAATTCGCTCTTTGCTCAATTACATTCATACCCACGATCATTTAACATTGGACAATGTACGTATTATTTCGGTGGAGGGAAAAGTATCTGAGATACCATCTCTTGTAAAACTAATCCCTACAAGTGTTTCTGATAGTGGTGCCGTTCTTGTCGTTGCAGACGCAGATGCCATAAAAACGGAGGAAGGAAGACAATTATTTATTGATGCAAAACAGGATATTCCGAATTCTTGGGAGTATCATGTAGCGATTGCTACCCCTACTATAGAAACATGGACAGGGCTTATTGGGGGACCAGTAACCAGACTAATGCCATTTCAAACAGCTTTAGGAACCATTAATTGGGATTTGCAAGTAACTCAGATAGCGGAGCTTGCAAACGCTCTTGATTTTCTAAAGCGCGTTCTTCCACACCAATAGCTTTTCTTTACTGTCTCAAATATGGTGCAGCCTGTTGAAAAACTCTATTGTAGAGCTTTACGAAGAAGAAAAACATCGAAAATGTCTCTCAGATGATGCTCATTCGCAGCACTTTTAGCAGCAAAATATGGTAGTTCGCATTTTTCAAAGCTCATCAGTTGACTTTTTCAACAGGCTGGGCCGCTCTTGAGATTCGGTAGCGACCAAATATATCTCTTGAGGCGTCCAGTTCTCCCGACTTAGACCTTATCCGAAAACCGGTGAAAGTGTGGTAGGATAGAAGAAAAATCACACAAGGAACTCATGCCCAACCTGCAAGCAGCAAAGATTTTTCACCTTCCGAAGCGGTTCTATTTTTTCCTCTCGTGTTATAAGAATTAGCGCTACTCCTAAATGTCGCTTTAGTTCCGGCCTTATCGGTCTTCCTCGGCAGGACGAATACCTCTGTATTTATCCAGGTCAGATTGGCGAAAATACTCTCGTCTCAAAGCACCGTAGTGAAAGGTTGGTAGCCTGTCCTTCACGTTACGGTAAAATGTGTCTCTGGATATGTCTAAATACTCCGCAGCCTCCTTCGCTGTGTAGTAATTCTCTCCATCAACTGTAATAGGCAATAGATTCACCTCCATAAGAACAATTATGACATGAGTATACTTTCTCCTGCAAAGGCCGTCAATCGCTTGACATTCTAACATATCTATGATATTCTCGTAATATATCGGACACTTCAATACAAACACATACCAAGTTAAGACAGTTAGCCCGTAAGAAAGGGGTGATGCCCCCGCAGCAGTAAGAAACGCTTAGCTTATCTTAGCTAAGCGTCCCCGTTGACCTCACATGAAGCTGTTGTGTGCCATGTCACTCTCGCAAAGTTCGGCATAGCACAAACAGAAATTGCCCACCCTTTGAACTGTAGTATGACAGTGGCAGCACATCTGTGTCGAAAGAGTTATGCTGCCAGGATAGGCTCAAGGTCTAGTGGCAGTATGCCACGATTCCTAGTGCCTGTCAATGTTTTGTGTTGGCTGAAAGGCACATGCGATGTTTGACCATATCCAACACCCGATTGTCCTTCCCATGGAGGAAGACCCTCTACACACTGACGACAACCCCTTTTGTTTTCTCGACCCTGCCTGTTTCTGTAGGGAAAACCCCCTCTTAATTGCCCAGGTGGCTCAATTCGTAGATGATGGTTTGCTAACCCCCGAGGAAGCTACGGACTTCGTCGCGGGCAAAATGCTGTGAAGGGAAGAGCACCATGACGACAATCAAAAGAGCAGACGAGCGATTAGTTCATGACAACGATCATCAGGTTCCCTTCTCTCCTAGCATGGCCTGGATGCCCTTGGAAGGCGTGGCTCACCAGTGGGCCAAGTTTGCAGGGACGTTTTTGAGTGCTCCCGCCTTCACCGCGACC
>WNFB01002224.1_pt1 | contig 16877 bp, 20 predicted proteins | sample 5400501 | NCBI WGS metagenome assembly WNFB01 (sample SAMN13153341, study PRJNA577476) | soil metagenome | isolation source: 200 cm saprolite under Douglas fir tree site 2 hole 1 | place: USA:California | collected 2015-04-18
TGGCGAGCCGCCTGGACGACTGCACGGAAGCGCTGACCGAGAGCAGCACGGTCGTGGTCGGCCGCCTGGACGCGGAGCTGTTCACCCTGTCCGGCGGTGGGGTCGACGCCCTGGCGCTGGCTGCCCTCCAGGCCGGCCAGCTGCGTGTGAGCTCCTAGACCAGCCGCGCCTCCACCAGGCGGACCAGCTCCTCTGTCGCCGGCACCGGCACCCCGTGCCGGCGGCCTGCGCGCAGGATCGGCCCCGCGATTGCGTCCAGCTCCGGCGGGCGGCCGGCGGCGACGTCTTTCTGCATCGAGGTCCGGAAGCCGTCGGGAGCGGCGCTGAACATTGCCATCACCGCCTCCAGGTCGACGGCGGCGCCCTCGCGGGCGGCCACCGCGCAGGCCTCTTCCGCGCAGCGGCGGGCACGCTCCGCCCAGAAGGGGTCGGCCCGGACGGCGCCCACCGGCGCCTGCAGCGCCGTGGAGGAAAGCGCCATCGGCGCCAGCAGGACCAGCTTCGACCACAGCACCTGAGCCTCGCTCTGGAGGACGCGGCACTGGATACCGGCCTCCTTCAGCTCCTCCGCGACCGGCTGGGCCCCCTCGCCGGCCAGTTCGGCGAAGAGGAAGGGCGAGGGCTGCCGGATCACGCCCGGCGCGACCCGCTCGGCCTCCACCCGGATCGCGCCCGCCAGCACACGATCGCGCCCGTAGCGCCCGCGCAGCAGCTCGACGTGGTCGATCCCGTTCAGCAGCGGGACCACTCGGCCCTCCCCGACCAACTCGGGCGGGGCGGCCTCCAGCGCCGCCTGCAGCTGGGTGGCCTTGGTCGTGACCCAGAGCACGTCGGCCGGCCCCTCCAGCCGCGTAGCGACCCGGACCCCGACCTCGAAGTCGCCCAGGGCCGCGCTCTCGACCCGCAGCCTCCCCGGCCAGCCGGCCAGCGTCTCCGGCCGCAGGAGCAGGACTACCTCCCGCCCGGCGCGGGCCAGGGCGCCGCCGACCAGGCCGCCGACGCCGCCGGCGCCCAGCACCGCGTGTCTCACGGCCCCTCCCGGAGCGTGCCGTAACTCAGGTCCCCTCCCTACCCTCCCCGGAGGGGAGGGACGATTCGTGGAGCAGCTCGCGGGCGCGCGCCAGGGCCTTCTCGGTCACCGCGCCGCCCATCATGCGGGCCAGCTCGCGAGCCCTGTCCTCCCGACCATTCAGCTCGCGCACGGCGACCCGGTTGCGCCCCTCGTGCAGTGACTTCTCGACCAGCAGGTGGTGGTCGGCGAAGCAGGCGATCTGCGCCAGGTGCGTCACCACCAGGACCTGGCGCCTCGCGCCCAGCGCCTTCAGGCGCAGGCCGACCTGCAGGGCGGCCTCGCCGCCGATGCCGGAGTCCACCTCGTCGAAGACGAGCGTCGGCATCGCGTCCGCCTCGGCGCCGACGCTCTTGACCGCCAGCATCACCCGCGCCAGCTCGCCGCCGGAGGCCACCCGGGCCAGCGGCAGCAGCGGCTCGCCCGGGTTGGCCGAGAACATCATCTCGGCCCACTCGGCGCCCTGTGCCTGCAGCTCCGGCCGAGGCACCATCTGAACCTCGAACCGGGCTCCCTCCAGGCGCAGCCCGTCCAGCTCGCCGGCCACCGCCTCCCCCAGCCGGCGAGCAGTGGTGGCGCGGACCTGGCTGAGCTCGGCGGCCGCGGCCGAGAGGTCGGCGCTCGCCGCCCGCAGCCGGGCGGAGGCGGCGGCCAGGGCCGTCTCCAGGTCCTCGCCGGCGCCCAGCTGCGCCTCCAACCGGTCTCGCTCCGCCAGCGCGGACTCCAGGCTGCCGCCGTACTTCCGCTTGAGACCGTCCAGCAGAGCCAGGCGCCCCTCGATCGCCTCCAGGCGGGCGGGGTCGGCATCCAGCCCCTCCGCGTAGCGGCGCAGCCCGGCCGCCGACTCCGCGACCTCGTCCTCCAGCGCCTGCAGCCGCGCCGACAGGTCTGACAGCCGAGGATCCAGCTCCGCCGCCGTGCGCAGGGAGGCGGCCGCGGTGGGCAGGCCGGCGTCCGCCCGCAGGGCTTCCAGGGCCTGGCCGGAGAGGTCGGCCAGGCGCGCCGAGTGCCGCACCGCCGAGCGCTCGGCGGCCAGCTCGTCGTCCTCCCCCGGCCGCAGGCTGGCCGCCCTCAGCTCCTCCAGCTGCCAGCGGAGGTACTCCTGCTCGCGCTGCCCGCGCGCCTGAAGCCGCTCCAGCTCGGCCAGTGCCGTGCCGCTCTGCTTCCACTCCCCGTAGGCCGCCGCCATCCGCTCACGCAACGCGAGGCCCGCACCGTAAGCGTCCAGCAGCAGGGTCTGGGCCTCGGGGTCCAGCAGAGCCTGGTGCTCATGCTGGCCGTGCACAGCGACCAGGGTCCTGCCCTGCTCCCGCAGCTGCGCCGGGGTGGCCGCGCGGCCGTCCAGCCGCGCCCCGCCTCGGCGGCCGACCTCGCGGGTCAGCACCACCTCGCTCCCCGCCACCTCGAAGACGGCCTCCACCAGCGCCTTCCGGGCGCCGTGCCGCACCTGGTCCGCGCCCGACCGCCCGCCCAGCGCCAGGCCGAGGGCGTCCACCAGCAGGGACTTCCCGCTGCCGGTCTCGCCGGTCAGCAGGTTGAGCCCGCCCTGGAAGCGCACCGTCGCCTGCTCGACCAGCGCCAGGTCGCGGACCCTCAGCTCCTTGAGCACTACGAGGGCGCCACGGTGGAGCGGCGATCCGTCGACTTCACCGGGGCGCCCTCGTCACCTCACTTGAGGGGTACCAGCGGGCGGCCCCAGCCCAGCTTCTCCTGCAGGCGGCGGAAGAAGGCCTCAGGCGGGCCGAAACGCACCGCCTTCAGGCGGCGCGCGTAGCCCCCGACGCTGATCAGGTCGCCAGCCAGCACGCGGCGATTCCAGTAGCCGTCCACGGTCAGGTGACCGTCGCCCCGCAGCAGCTTCAAGGTCAGAACGCGGGGAGGGTGGAAGACGATCGGGCGCACCGTCAGCGCGAAGGGGTTGGTGGGCACCAGCACCAGGTCGCGCAGCTCCGGCTCCAGGATCGGCCCACCCATCGCCAGCGCGTAGGCCGTGGAGCCGGTGGCGGTGGCGATCACCGCCCCGTCGGCATCGATCACGCCCACGTCGTGGCCGTCGACGTCGATCTCCAGGCGCACCATCTTGCCCGCCTCTCCGCGCAGGGCGGCCTCGTTCAGCCCCAGGGACGAGACCCGCCGCCCCTGGCGGATGGCGCTGGCCCGCAGCAGCGCCCGCTGCTCGAGCTGGTAGTCGCCCGCGAAGAAACGCTCGAGGCCCTTCGTCAGGTCCTCCGATTCGAGCTCGGTCAGGAAGCCCAGCCGGCCCAGGTTGACCCCCAGCAGCGGGATGCCGCGGGGCGCGGCCAGCCGGGCGCCGTAAAGGAAGGTTCCGTCCCCCCCGAGGGTCACCAGCAGCGACGTCCGCGCGACCTCCCCCGGCGTCTCCCGGGAGGCGACCCAGCAGGTGATGCCGTGCTCCCGCAGCCAGCCCTCGGCCTGGCGCAGATGCGGGACCTCCCGCTCCACCTGCGGGTGGATCAGGAAGCCGACCTTGGTCACGCTTGGGGCACCAGGTGAAAGAAGATTTCGCGATTGCCCTTGGCGCCCGCCACCTCCGACGGCGCCTCGGCCGCCACCCGGTAGCCGTTGGCGGCGCACCAGTCGCGAAAAGCGGCCAGCGCCGCCGCCACCGCCTGCGGGTCTCGGACCACTCCCCCCTTTCCGACCTGGCCGCGGCCAACCTGGAACTGGGGCTTGAAGAGGGTCACCACCTCCGCCGCCGGCGCTGCGCGCCGCAGAGCGGGCAGCACCTTCTCCAGGCCGATGAAGGAGACGTCCACGGTGGCCAGCGTGACCGGCTCCGGGAAGGCCTCCAGGTGGCGGGCGTTGACGCGCTCCATGAGCACCACCCGCGGGTCCTGCCGGAGCCGCCAGGCCAGCAGGCCCCGCCCGACGTCGACCGCGTAGACGCGCCGGGCCCCGCTCTTCAGGAGAACGTCGGTGAAGCCGCCGGTCGAGGCGCCGAGGTCTGCACAGACCCGGCCGGTGACGCCGACCCCGAAGGCGGCCAGCGCCGGCGCCAGCTTCTCGCCGCCGCGGCTGGCGTAGGCGGGACCGGCCTCCAGCGCCAGCGGCTCGCCCGACCCGACCAGGCGGTCCGGCCGCCGCACGGTCTCCCCGGCCACCCGCACGCGGCCGGCCAGGATCAAGGCCTGGGCCTGCTGGCGGGAGGGGACCAGGCCGGCCTCGGCCAGCGCCTGGTCCAGCCGTGCCCGGCCCCCGGTCCGGCTAGCCAAGCGGGATCAGCCCGACCAGGATGCCCAGGACCGCCCCCACCAGCACCTCGACCGGGGTGTGGCCGAGCAGCTCCCGGAGCCGGATCTCGGGATGGCCGCGCTGGGCCATCAGGTCTTCCACCAGGCGGTTGAGCACGGCCGCCTGCCGGCCGGCCGCGCGGCGCACCCCGGCGGCGTCGTACATGACCACGAACGAGAAGATAAGGGCGATCGCGAAGCTGGCGGAACCCCACCCGTTCAGACGCCCGAGGCCGGTCGTCAGCCCCATCACGATGGCGCTGTGCGAGCTGGGCATCCCCCCCATCTCGGCCAGCACGGCCAGGTTCAGCCGGCGCTGCTGCACCGACCTGATCACGACCTTTGCGGTCTGGGCGACCAGCCAGGCCAGCAGCGGGGGCAGCAGGTACTTCACGGCTCGGCCGGCGAGCGCGGGGGGGGCGCGGGGGAAAGGGACCCGCGAAGCGGTCCGCCCGGCCCGCGCAGGGGGGGTACTCCGCCCAGCTCGTCCAGGCGGGCCGAGGCCGCCTCCAGCAGCCGGGTCGCCTCCTGGTAGGTGCGCACCAGCTCTTCGAGAGGGGCGCGGCCGTCCGCCAGCCGCGCGATCGCCGCCTCCAGGCGGTCGAGGAGGAGGTCGATCGGCTCCCCGCTCACGAAGCGGCGGCGACCCGGCCCAGGATGCCGTTCACGAATCGGCCCGACTCCTCGCCCGAGAAGGTCTTGGCCAGCTCGATCGACTCGTTGATGGCGGCTTTGGTCGGCACCCGGCGGTCGATGGCGATCTCGTAGATCGCGATCCGGAGCAGCACGCGGTCGACCTTCGCCATCTGCTCGAGCCGCCAGTTCTGGGATGCCTCCGAGATGGCCCTGTCCAGCTCCTCCCGGTGCCCGATGACCCCACGCACGAGCTCGTCCGCGAAGGAGCGCACGTCGTCCGGCGCGCCCACCTCGTCGGCGTGGTAGCCGAGGACGCGCTCGGCGTCCTCCTGGGGCTGGTTCTCGAGCTGGAAGAGCACTTTCAGGGCCAGCTCCCGCGCCTGGTGCCGGCGCCCGGCGGACCGGCGGCGGTCAGGCGTCGAAGGCGACGCTGGAGACGTACACGTTGACCTCGGACACCTCCAGCCCCAGCATGCGCTCGACCGCCTCCACCACGTTGGTCTGCACCTTTTCGGCCACCTTGCCAACGACCGCGCTCGAGCGCACACAGAGGAAGACCTCCAGGTGGATCTGGCGCTCGGGATCGACCTGGACCCGGACCCCGCGGTGGGCGGACTGGCGCTTGATCCAGTCCCCGAAGTGGCGGGCGCCCGTCTCGTCCAAGCCGGCCACCCCGTCGATCTCGCCCGCCGCCATGGCCGCGATGGACGCGATCACCTCGTTGGCCACGCGGACGCTGCCGAGGGTGTCGGTCTGCTCCACGCGTTCGATGCTACACCCGCTCCATGTAGGTCCCCGTCCGGGTGTCCACCTTGATCACGTCGCCGGTGCTGACGAAGAGAGGCACCTGGATCGTGTGCCCTGTCTCCAGCCGGGCCGGCTTGGTGGTGCCCGAGACGGTGTCTCCGCGCAGGCCGGGGTCGGCGTGGGCCACCTTCAGGTCGACCGTGATCGGAAGCTCGACGCCGATCACCTGGTCCTGGTAGCGGACGAGGTGCACCAGGTTCCCCTCCTTAAGGAAGGGCAGCGCGTCCCCGACCAGGTCCTCGGGCAGAGCGACCTGGTCGTAGGTCTCCACGTCCATGAAGTGGTGGAGGTCGCCGTCGTGGTAGAGGTAGGTGGCCTCGCTCTTCTCGATGCGGGCCGCTCGGTACTTCTCGCCGCTCTTGAAGCTCTGCTCGAAGATGGCGCCGGTGCGGACGTTGCGCAGCCTGGCCTTGATGATGGCCCCCGCCCGCGCCAGCTTGATGTGCTGGACGCTGACGATGCTGAGCAGCTGCCCGTCCATCTCGAACATCGTCCCCACCCTGAAGTCATTGCTCGAGATCAAGCAGGAACTCCATCGCCACCAGGTAGCCACGAAAGCCGAGCCCGCTGATCACGCCCACCGCCGCCGGCGCGGTCACGCTGCGCCAGCGGAACTCCTCGGGCCGGGCCAGAGGGTTGGAGATGTGGACCTCCAACGCCGGCACCGCCAGCGAGCGCAGGCAATCGTAGAGGGCGTACGAGTAGTGGGTCAGCGCCGCCGGGTTGATAACGATGCCGGCCGCCCCCGGCGCCTCCTTCTGGAGGCGGTCGATCAGCTCGCCCTCGGAGTTGCTCTGGAAGAAGACGACCTGGCAGCCGAGCTGCCGGGCCCGGGCGCGGACCTCCTTCTCCAGGTCGGCCAGGGTTCGCCGGCCGTAGATCTCCGGCTCCCGTGTGCCCAGCAGGTTCAGGTTGGGGCCGTTGGCGACGACGATCCGCTTCACGGCAGGGCCTCGCGCACCGCCTTGGAGACCAGCCGCGCGTCCGCCTGGTGGCCGGGCTCCGCCCGGCCCAGCTCCCGCGGCAGCACCCAGGCCACCTGCCCGGCGCGGGCCTTCTTGTCGCGCGGGATGGCCTCCAGGATGGCCTCCGCGGCGACCGCCGGCAACCGGCCAGGGAGGCCGAAGCCGGCCAGCAGCCGGTCCTGGGTCGCGACCAACCCGGGCTCGCTGAGGCCGCTGCGAGCCGCGATCCGGGCCGCCACCCGCATGCCGAAGGCGACCGCCTGCCCGTGCGCCACCCGGTAGCCGCTGGCGACCTCCAGGGCGTGGCCGGCCGTGTGGCCGTAGTTGAGGATCGCGCGCTCGCCCTGGTCCCGCTCGTCTGCCGCCACCACCGCCGCCTTGGCTTTGACGCAGAGCGTCACCACCGCCTCCAGAGCCTCGGGGTCGCGGGCGTTCAAGCGTTCCCGGTCCGATTCCAGGAGACTGGCCAGCTCGGCGTCCATGGCGACGGCGTACTTTACAACCTCACCGAAGGCGGTCCGGTACTCCACGGGCGGCAGCGTCCTCAGGACGGCGAGGTCGCTCACCACCGCCTCCGGCTGCCAGAAGACCCCGACCGCGTTCTTCGTCTTCGCCGTGTTGACGGCGGTCTTGCCGCCGATGCTGGAGTCGACCATGGCCAGGAGCGTGGTAGGCACCTGGAAGTACGCGATCCCCCGCAGCCAGACGCCCGCCGCAAACCCCGCCAGGTCGCCGACGGTGCCGCCGCCCAGCGCCACCAGGCAAGCGCCGCGGTCGAGGCCCTGCTGTTCCGCGAACGACAGGACACGGGCCAGCATGGCCAGCGTCTTCGAGCGCTCGCCGGCGGGCAGGGCCAGCAGCGGGACCTGGAAGCCTGCCCGTTCCAGCCGCTGCACGACGTCCATCCCCCAGAGCCTGCGCACGCGGCTGTCGGTGACCACGAGGGCGGTGCTGGTGCCCAGCCGCCTGACCAGCGCCGGCAGCTCGTCCAGCGCGCCCAGCCCGATCACGACCGGGTAGGACCGCCCGCCGACGGGGACCTTCAGCCGGACCAGAGCGACAGCACCTCCTCGGCCAGCTCGGCGACCGGTCGGGTGGCGTCCAGGCGGTGATCCGCCTCCGCGTAGCGGGGCCGCCGCTGCTGGTAGAGCGCCTCCAGGTCGGCCTCCGGAAAGTAGCGCACCAGCGGCCGGTGCTCCTGGTGCCGGATGCGCTCGTAGAGGACGGCGAAGGGCGCGTCCAGCCAGACGGTGGTGGCGCGCTCGCGGATCAGCGCCCAGTTCTCGTCCTGCATCGGAGCCCCTCCGCCCAGCGAGGCGACCGCGCCCGGCTGGAGAGCCTTCGGCAGCAGTCGCGACTCCACCACCCGGAAGCGCGTCTCCTGCTCGAACAGCTCGCCGATGCTCATGCCCGTCTCTGCCTCGATGATGCGGTCCAGGTCGTGGAAGTCGACCCCGGCGCGGTCGGCCGCCAGGGCCCCCACCGACGACTTGCCCGAGCCCATGAACCCGATCAGGGCGAGGGACCTTCTAACGGAGGGCGTCAGGTCCCGCCAGCGCTCGGCGCCGGCCCGCGGCGCAGCCGCTCCGACTGCATGAAGATCTGGTCCCGGAACTGGCCCGGCCGGGGCAGGTGGTCGAGCACCTCCGCCCCCGCCGCGCCGGCGGCGTCGATCTCCACCCGGCCGTAGCCGAGGATGCGCCCGAGGAGCGTCTCCTGCGTCGAGCAGTCCTGCACGCGGTCGATGGCGATGATCTTCGTGCTCCGGCTGAAGACCCCCTTGTTCAGGATTACGCGCTGGTCGGTGAGGACGAAGTAGTAGGAGTTCCAGCGGATCCAGCTGATGATCGCGTTGAGGCCGACGAGCACCAGCACGGCCGCGATCAGCAGCAGCTTCTCCCCGCGCCGGAAGAACTCGGCATGGATCAGGAGCGAGGCCAGCCCGGCCAACACCAGCAGCAGCAGCGACCACCAGAGCGCCTTGAAGAGGACAACCCAGTGGCGGTGCTGGCGGAGGACCAGGGTTTCTCCCGGCAGGAGCTGCTCGGGCATCGCCGGGAGTGTACCCGGCCCGGCGCCGAGAGCTGCGGTGGCGGGGCGAGCCGAGGTCAAGGAACGGGTGGCGCTAGGAGGAGCGCATTAGGATGCGTGACGACGCAGCGACGGGACCCGTGACGCAGAGATCGGCCGCATCGGCGACGCAGATCCGGCGTCGCGGCCGGGGACAGTCCCGAACTTATTGTGAGGCAGCCGAGAGCAGGAGCTCGATCGAGGCCCCCAGCGCGAGGTAGGGGCCGTAGGCCAGGGTCAGGCCGCGCAGGCGGCGGTTGATCACGATCACGATCACGGCTCCCAGTCCGGCCAGGAAGACGCCGGCGAAAAGCGCCCGCAGGGTGCCCGGCCAGCCCAGCAGCAGCCCGATGAAGATGGCGAGCTTGACGTCTCCCATGCCCAGGGCCTCGGACTTCACGATGAACTGGCCGATGCCGGCCAGGGCCAGAAACACGAGTCCGGCCCCGATCCCGACGGCAAGCCCGGCCCACCACGGCTGGGCGAGGAGGCTCAAGAGCAGGGCCAGAACCGCCGTCGGGATCAGAACCACGTCCAGGATCAGCCGATGCTCGAAGTCGAAGAAGACGATCTGCACCAGGACCGCCACGTAAAGGCTGTCCAGCAGAAGGATCGGGCGCGGGCCGACCTGGAAGGCGAAGGCGTCGAAGAGCAGCGCGCAGAGGACGACCGGCCCCCAGCGCTGCCAGAGCGCGGACCCGGGGCTCAGGTGCTCCCGCTCGGCCAGATAGACGTTGGCCCGGTGGATGCCCAGGCCGACCACGACCCCGGCCAGCGTCCACCCGGTCGTCAGCAGGAGCTGGATCACGCGGCCGGCAGCGCCCCCCGCATGGCCTCGATCGGCGCCGGGCGGCCGGTCCAGGCCTCGAAGGAGGCCGCTCCCTGGCCGAGCAGCACCGGCCAGCCGTCGGCGCAGCGGATGCCCAGCGAGCGGGCTTTGCGGACCAGCGGCGTCCCGCCGCGCAGGTAGACGAGGTCGATGACGGCGCCCCGCGACGGCAGAAACCCGGGCCGCAGGGGCATCTCCTCCCTCCGGCCCAGCGGGGTGGCGTTGAGCAGCAGATCGGCGCGGCGGACCAGGCGTGGCCAGGCGGGGTCGGACCAGTCCCTGACCTCCCCGGGCAGGCCGGCGGCGCGCTCCGGGTGGCGGGCGACGAATGTCAGCCGGGCGCCCTTCAGGGCCAGCGCCGCAGCCCGCGCCGAGCCGCCGGCGCCCAGCACCACGGCACGCGCGCCCGCGGGCTCCAGGCCCACCGCGCCCAGCGCGGCCCGGATGCCGATCACGTCGGTGTTCAGGCCGATCAGCCTCCCCTCCACCTTGCACACAGTGTTGACGGCGCCGGCCAGCTCAGCGTCGCCCTCCAGACCATCCAGCAGCGTTCGGATCGCCACCTTGTGCGGGATGCCGACGTTGGCGCCGACCGTCTCCGGCTCGCGCAGCTCGGCGATCACCGCCGGGAGGCCGGAGGCGGGGATGTCGCGCAGCTCGTATACCCAGTCCAGGCCGCAAGCGCGAAAGGCGGCCTCCTGCATCACTGGGCTGGCGGAGTAGGCAATGCCCTCGCCGATCAGGAAGGCCTTCAGCTGCTCACTCGCCGGAGACCCCATACCTGCGCTTGTCGGCCTCGAACTCCGCCTGGGTCTTCTCGAAGTGGGTCACGCCCTGCTTGTCGGTGAAGTAGAACAGGTACGCCGTCTTGGGGACGTCGATGCAGGACCTGATGGCTGCCGCGGCGGGGTTGCTGATCGGTCCCGGCGGCAGGCCGGTGTGGGTGCGGGTGTTGTACGGCGAGCTGACGTGCAGGTCGGCGTCGGTCAGCCCGCCGGACACCCGGCCCAGGGCGTAGAGCACGGTGGCGTCGGCCCCCAGGGGCATGCCGATCTGCAGCCGGTTGTAGAAAACGCTGCAGGCGTTGGCGCGGTCGGAGGCGTTGTTGACCTCCCGGTCAACGATGGAGGCCAGGATGACGATCTGCTCGATCGTCTGCGGCGGCCGGCCGTCGGTGGCCTGGCCGACCTTCTGGCGCAGCTCGGGCGTGAAGACCCTGGCGAACTGGTCGAGCTGGGCCTGGATCAGGTCGCGTACGCCGGCCCCCCGGTTCAGCGAGTAGGTGTCCGGGAAGAGGTAGCCCTCCAGGTCCTTGCGGCCGTTGCGGGAGGCCAGGAAGTCCGCCTGCCAGCTGCCGTCCTGCTCCGACCTGAGGTAGTCGACCGCCTTCATCCCCACGTTGGCGCTCTCGATCGCCGTGGCGATGTAGAAGGCGGGGTAGCCCTCGGGGATGGTGACCGCGACCTGGTCGGGCCGGCCGTGCTGCAGCGCTTCCGCGATCTGCCGCATCGACATGTTCTTGTTGAGCACGTAGTCGCCGGCCTGGATGGAGCGGTCGAGCCCGGCCAGCCGGACGTAGTAGCGGAAGACCTCGCGGTCGCGGATCAGGCCTTTCTCCTGGAGCTGGTCGGCCACGACCGTGATCGAGGCGCCCTGCTGGACGTGCAGCACGACCGGCTGGCTGGTGGTGGAGACGGGGGTGTTGACCTGCCAGTTGAACCAGTCGTACCCGCGAGCGCCGCCGAAGCCGGCGGCGCCCAGGAGGACGACCAGCACCAGGAGCCTCTTCAGCGGTTAGCCCTACTGGTCATCGAGCTCCATCTTCGTGATCACGCGCTCGAACTCCTCACCTTCGACGGACTCCAGTCCCGCCCCCGCTTCCTTGAGGAGCAGGACCTGCTCGGGATCCTCCTCCGACTCCACCAGATAGTAGGTAGCCCCCTCCAGGTCGAACGCGTCATGGAGTCGAAACCGGCGTTCGGCGCCCTTCTCGTCTATCAGCGTCACCGAAGGCTGCTCGTCGTTCACCTGCGAGCAAGATAAGACTGCAGGATCAGCGCCGCCGCCACGCTGTGGCCGACCTGCCGCCGCCGCGCCCGGCGCGCGCCCTGGGCGATCAGGCTCCGCTCGGCCTGGGCGCTGGATAGCCGCTCGTCGACCAGCGCCACCCGGAGGCCGGTGCGGCGGCGCAGCTCGCCGGCCAGCTCCCTGGCCGCCCGCGCCTCCGGACCCTCGCTGCCGTCCAGCCGCCGGGGCAGGCCGACCACCAGCTCCTCGGCGCCGACCCGGGTGGCGACGGCGGCCAGGCGCTCGGCCAGGTCGGCCTCCGGCTCGGCGGACAGGGTGTCCAGGGGCTGGGCGATCAGCCCGCCGGGGTCGCTGACGGCGAGGCCCACCCGCTTCGACCCGGGGTCGATCGCCAGCACGCGCACGGGTTAGCCGCCGGGCGGAGGCTTGGTCGCGGCCCGTTCGACCACGTACTTGAGGTCGATTCGGGAGACCAGCATCGGCATGAAGGGCAGGTTGATCGGCTTTTCCGTGATCGTGGCCGAGCGCACGGGCAGGCTCTCCAGGTAGGTCCTGGCCTGGTTCGTGGGCTTGCCGGCGAGCTTATTCTTGATCTGCTCGTAGTTCAGCTGGGGGGCGATGAAGGCGTGGGCACCACCCAGGAAGGTCAGGTGCCCGCCCGGGCTCTCGTGCGAGACCCGGTACTCGGTGTTGATCTTGTTGTCGGTGAGCACGCTGCCGACCGGGACCCGCTTGCGGAGCGTGTCCTCGAGGGCTTTGCGCACGTCCTGCTCGACGTAGTAGGCGCCCTCGCCGTGCAGCGTCATGGTGCCGCCGAAGCTGGGCACGGTGTCACCCGGCTTGTGGTCGGTGGCGAAATCGGGCGCGTCGAACGAGATCAGGTCGGACAGCTTCTCGCCCGGCTGGATCTGGTTGTTGAGGTCGTCGGCGATCTCCTTGCGGAGCTCCTGCTCCAGCTGCGCCCGGCCGGCGTCGAAGTCGGACTGCGTCATCTGGGGCTCCTTCTTGGCGTCCTGCCCGCCGGCGGTCGCCTCCGGGTTGGTGACGGTGAGGCAGTCGCGAGCGGCTCGCCCCGCAGGCGTGTTCGGCGTGTAGAAGGCGTTGATCGTTCGGGCGCCCAAGTTGGAGCCGGCCCCGGGCTGAATCGCCTTGATCGGCGTGACGACGGAGGCGGTCTGCGATCCCGGGGGGCCGACCACGGCGCCGTCCATCACAGCGAAGCTGTAGCCCCCGCCGGAGACGGTCTGGCCGACCTTGATGATGAAGGACAGACCTTCGCAGTTGGAGTTGGTCCAGACCACGTTCCCGATCGCCTGCAGGGCGGGGGTCTCCTTCACCCCGGTCGACTTGAAGCCCTGCGACTCCTGCTTGGTGTCGCCCAGCGTGCGGATCCTCACCGGCGGCTTTCCCGGCTCGCCCTGGATCTCGATGTTCGGCTGCTCGAAGGGCGCGGCCTGGGCGACCAGCGTGATCGAGGCCGAGGGCACGTAGATGGCGAGGGCCAGCATCCCCATCACCGCCACCAGGGCGGCCCCCGTGTACAGGAAGAGCAACCCGGGCCGGATCTCGGTCGCTCGCTTGGAGACCAGCTTCTGGGGCTTGCGCACCTCCACCCTGGCGTGAGCCGGGGCCGGCCGCAGGGGGTTGAGCCAGGTTCGTTGGGGGGGTGGCGGAGCCGCCACCACAGGCACCTCGCCTCCGTACTTCTCGACGTCGCCGAATGCCTCGAGACCGGTTTCCTGGGCCATCTGCTGGACGGCCGCCTCGGTGCTGATGATCGAGATGCGCTTGCCCAGCTGGGCCGCGTAGTGGCGCAGGAGCTGGAAGTTGAAGCGGCTCTGCCCGAGCCGGGAGCGGGCGGGGATCACGATCGGGACCTCCTCGGCCGGCGTGCGCTTCAGGCGCTCGACGACCTCGGGGATCTCCTCCTCGGTCTCAACGTAGATCGGGTGCGCTGCCATGTCGTCTGGAAATCTCCTGCTGCGGGTTTTTGGTTACGCCTTGACCGTCTTCAGCACTCGGCGCATGACGCCGCTGACCAGGTCGCGCTCGTCGGTCTCGATCCTGAGCGCGTGGCTGGCCAGCCCCATCGGGCCGATGTCCTGAGGGCTCGTCAGCATACCTGTCTTGTCGTGCAGGCTCCGGACCTCCTCAGGGGCGAGGAGCTGGGGTTGAGGGTCCCTGGCGAACGGGAGGCCAGCGGCCCAGGTGGTGTTGCGCAGCTCTGCCATAAGCTCCGGCAGCAGGCTTCCGCCGCCGCAGAGGTAGATATTAGAAGGCAAGCGCTCCCCTCTTGCCAACTCCTTGAGCGCGAGGACCAGGCCCTGAAGCAGGACCTCGACGTCCGCGCGGAGCAGCCTCGACACCTCGTTCTCGAGATCCGGCGCCAGCAGCCTCTCCGAGTGGCGGAGCTTGCGCGCCTCGGCCTCCTCGTAGCTGAGGCCCAGCGCCAGCGCCAGCCGGCGCGTGAAGGCGCGGCCCCCCAGGTTGAACATCCGGGTGCCCTCGACGCCGCCGTCGCGCAGGAGCGCGACGTCCGTGGTGCCGCCCCCCACGTCGACGAAGACGCCGCCGTTCTCCCAGGCCTCCTCGCTGGCGGTGCCGCGCGCGATCGCGTAGGGCTGCGCCACCGCGGCCGCCAGCTCCAGGTCCAGCTCGCGGACGACCGACTCCAGGGCGCCGACCTGGGTCATGGGCGCGAAGGTGTTGAAGACGGTCACCTCCAGCGTCTTACCCGTGAAGCCGACCGGGTTGTTGACCGGGTATCCGTCCACCCGGACGTTGGTGATGGCCGAGTGGACCAGGCGGGCCTGCAGCTCGCCGTAGCTGCGCTCCAGCTCCAGCAGGTGCTGCGCCTCGCGCAGGGCGCGGCGCTGCACGTGGTGCAGCATGTCCCGCAGCTCGCCGCCCCGGATGCGGTTCTTGGGCCGGGCCCGGGGGACGGTGATGTTGGAGCTGAAGCCCTTGACCAGCTCGCCGGCCACGCCGATCACGACCTGGCCGGGCACGGTGCCGGCCATGTCCTCGGCCGCTTCCAGCGCCCGGTTGCAGGCCTGGATCACCGCCTCCAGGTCGGCGATGGCGCCGCCGCTCATGGCGGCGGGGGCCTGAGGCTCGCGCCCCACGCCGAGCACCTCGCCGTCCCGGCCCTTGCGCCGGACGACCAGGACCTTGACCAGGTCGGTGCCGATGTCGAGGGCCGTGAAGTGGCGGTAGTACTCCTCACGCCGGCGGAGGAGGTGCCAGCGCTTCACTGGTGAGGTCTCCCGGGTGTGACGCCGAGGGCTGCGGTGGCCAGGCCGCCGAGGCCGGGGGAAGGGGTGGCGCTAGGAGGAGCGCATCGGCACATGCGTGACGACGAAGTGACGGGCCCCCTGAGCCCGGCTTTCGGCGAGCATGGGCGACGCAGGTCCGGCGACACCACGGGGGAGGGCCTCACCGTAGCGCGTCCTCGAGCAGGTTGAAGGCGTCCTCGGCGGGCCGGGTCAGCTTGCCCTGCACGAGCTCCGGGCGGCCCCCGCCGGTGCCGAAGAAGGCCTTGAAGCGGTTGGCGTCCAGCTCGCCCGCCAGGTCGCGGCTGACCTTGATCACGAACATGCCGTCGCCTACCACCGCCACCACGCCCGAGCCAAGCCGTTCCAGGTAGCGGTCGGCGTAGGAGCGCAGCGAGTCCAGGTCCCGCGCCTGGACGCGCTCCGCGATCAGCGGCACCCGGGTCGTGCGCTCCCGGATCTGGGACCGCTCCCCCACCTCTACCGCCCGCAGCCGGTCCTCCAGCTCCAGGAGGCGTCTCTGGACCTGGCGCAGCTGCTCGCGCAGCTCGGCCACTCGCTCCGGCAACCTCTCGACGGGCACATTCAATGAGCGGGCCAGGTCGCCCAGCTCGGCGAACCGGCGCCGGATCACCGCCTCCGCCGCCTCGCCCGCCACCAGGTCGATCCGGCGCAGGCCGGCGCCGACGCTGGCTTCGGAAAGGATGAGGGCAGGGCCCACGTCGGCCGTGTTCTTCACATGGGTGCCGCCGCAGAGCTCGCAGGTCCAGCCCCCGAAGCAGACCATCCGGACCTGGTCCCCGTACTTCTCCTCGAACAGGTGCATGGCGCCCTGCGCCACCGCCTTCGCGTAGGTGGTGTGGGTCTCCTTGAATCCGAGCGCGGCGCGAATCTGCTGGTTGATCCGGTGCCCGACCCGCTCGAGCTCCTCCCGCGTCACGGCCCGGTTGAGCGAGAAGTCGAAGGTGGTGTGGTCGGGGCCCACCCAGGACCCCTTCTGCACCGCCTGCTCGCCCAGCACCTCGCGCAGGGCCTTGTGCAGCAGGTGGGTAGCCGAGTGATGGCGGGCGACCTGGTCGCGCCGACCGGCGTCCACGGCCGCGGTCATCCGGTCCCCCACCTTCACGGACCCCATCTCGAGCGAGCCCAGGTGCGCGATGACCCCTTCCGTGGGCCGCTGGGTGTCGTCCACCCGCACCCGCCCGTTCGGACCCGTCAGCACACCCGTGTCCCCGACCTGGCCGCCCGATTCGGCGTAGAAGGGTGAGCGGTTCAGGAAGACCTCGACCTCCTCCCCCTCGGCAGCCTGCTCCACCTCGCGGCCACCTCGGCGGAGCAGCAGGACGCGACCGCGGTCCTCGAGCTTTCGGTAGCCCGTGAACTCGGAGGGCGGGAGGGCCTTGACGTCCGGCCAGCGGTCGCCGGTCATGGTCCGCGAGCGTTCGCGCTGGGCGGACATGCCGCTCTCGAACCCCTCCATGTCAACCTCGCGGCCGCGCTCCGCCGCCAGCTCGCGGGTGAGCTCGATCGGGAAGCCGAAGGTGTCGTGCAGCCGGAAGGCCTCCTCGCCGGGGATCACCTTCTCGTACTTGTCGATGACGCGCTCGAACAGCTCCATGCCCTGCTCCAGGGTCTGCCGGAACTTGTCGGCCTCCTGGCCGACCACCGTGCGCACGAGATCCTGGCGGGCGGCGAGCTCCGGGTACTGGTCCTTCATGGCCGCGACCACGACCCCGATGCCGTCGGTCAGCCTGGCCAGGCCGAGGTGGCCGGCGTGCAACGTGGCCCGCCGGATCAGCCGCCGGAGCACGTAGCCGCGGCCCTCGTTGGAGGGCAGCACCCCGTCGGCGATCACGAACGTCATCCCGCGCAGGTGGTCGGCCACCACCCGCTCGGAGACCGTCCGCCGCTTCTTGCTCTCGGCGTGGATGAACTCGAGCAGGGGCTTGT
>WNFB01002225.1_pt1 | contig 16875 bp, 12 predicted proteins | sample 5400501 | NCBI WGS metagenome assembly WNFB01 (sample SAMN13153341, study PRJNA577476) | soil metagenome | isolation source: 200 cm saprolite under Douglas fir tree site 2 hole 1 | place: USA:California | collected 2015-04-18
CTCATAGAGGGTCTTGGTCGTAAGGCCCCGATCCGCCTTGGACACCGCGACCGGCCGCAGCGAGGTGATCCGGAAGCCTCGATGCAGCGCCAAGCGCAGTGGCTTGGGGAGGTCGTGCATGTCCTCGAACGAAGTGGCGCCTCGCGCCAGCCAGCCCCAGATCTGTCGCCGCCGGTAGGCAGGGGCGTCGTTGGCCCCGAGCCAGGATTCGAGCTCGATCGAAGGCAGCGACATGATCGCGGGGGCGAGGTCGGTCACGCCGCCTACGATACCGAGCGCTCGTACCCCACCCCTACCCCTCCGTTTGCGGGGGGACGTCCCTTTGAGGGGGGATCTCCCCCCTCAGGGCGCCGGGCCTGGTCAAGCCAGCTCCCAGCGCACCCCCCTGCCTCAGGGCGCCGGGCCTGGCGAAGCCAGCTCCCGGACGCACCCCCTACGAAATTGGGGGAGAGCCATTGGCACTCCGAACAAAGATCTCCTCACCATCAGCATGTCGCACGCGTACCTGGCCCTCGTCGACGAGCTTCTTCACGTGCGCACGCAGCGTCATCTCCGCCGCCGGCACGAGATCGCCATCGAGCGCAGGTCCATACACGCGTCGCGTCAGGTCGCCGGCGGTGCCAGCTCCCCGTCGGATTTCAGCGAGCACCTGGGCCTCACGCTCGAGACGATGGAGACGGTACTCCTCGAGCTTGCCCATGGCATCGCGGACCGGGTCCCAGTGCCCGGGGAAGAGCATCCGGGGCTTCAGGGCCTCCAACCGTTCCAGGGAGTGGATGTAGGCAGCCACGTCACCTTCCGGATAAGTGACCATCGAGCTTCCGCGCCCGAGAACGAGGTCACCTGTGAACATCGCGCGATCCTGAGCCATCCAGAAGCAAAGGTGGTCGGCGCTGTGGCCGGGCGTGTGCAGGGCGGTCACGTTCAGCCGGCCGGCTCGAACCACATCGCCGTCGCCAAGCCCCGGGTAGCGCCTCACCGAGGCGTGATGTGCGGCTGCGAGGCGCTCGGCCAAGGGCAGGTGATCCTCGTGCGAATGGGTGACCAGCACCACCGCCACCGTGGCCCCGGCCAGCTTGCGGTCGATGGCCGCCAGATGAGCTTCATCGTCTGGTCCGGGGTCAACGACCACGGTGACTGCGCCCGCGTCGATAAGCCAGGTGTTGGTGCCGGGTCCGGTGTAAGGACCGGGGTTCGGCGCCACGACGCGCCGGACTAGCGCCACGGGCGAGGCTCCGGCCGAGCCCCTCTCGTCAACGGGTCCGATCAGCGGGTAGGTAGATGTCCGCCCGATCGGGCTGGCTCGTGTCGAGCCAGCCGTCGAGGTGGGTGTCGACGATCAGCCTGAGGAGTGGCTCGCCCATCTCCGGCACCGGCAGCGGCTTGCGAACTGCCGTGGTGCCGATGCTCACCTTCCACCAAGTGCCAACTGGTTCCGCGGCCACCGTCAAGTCGTCGCGGCCGATCCACTCCTGGGCGCGAGTGAATGCATCGACCAGCGCCGGCTCTGAGCCGACCACGACCGCGCCCGCCGGAAGCTCGTGGCCGCGCCCAGGCAAAGCCAGGTTGAGGACTGCGCCCAGCCCTACGCCACGCGCGAGATCCTTGGGCTCGACCGCGGCGGCCTCGAGCGCGGCGGCGCGGCGCCCCACCTCGTGGGCCTGTTCGAAAACGGCCTCGAGCAGCTCCGGACGGCCGAACGCCGCCTGACGTGCCGACTCCTGCAGGGCCAGCACCGCAGAGCGGAGCTTGTGCCCCAGGCGTCCCAGGAGGTATGCCCGATGCTCGTCGGCCAGCTGCTGGCCGAGCTCGGAGCAGCGTCGGGCCATGGCCAGCCCGCCTGTGGCGGCCCAGCCGACGAGGCGGCCGTTGAGGGCCAGGGGCTCCCAGGGGCCACCTGGCGGCGGGAATTCGGCATCGGCCGGCCCATGACGCCGTCGATCGGGAATCGACTCCATGCCGCCGCCCACTCGGACCCAGAACGGCGCCGGCATGGGTCTGGGCCGTCTTGGCGCGCCTTCGGCGCTGGGACCTTGGTGGACGCCGCGCCCTTTGGGTGGCACTGCTGCTAGGGGCAACGGCCCCAGGAGCGAAATATCACGCACCGCACATCAAGAGTTGGCTCGCGTCGCAGCGGGCACTCCAGCGCGAGCGCGTGCTTTCGCGGCCGGCACCGTGAATTTGAAGGTGGTGCCGTCGCGGCTGCTCGACGCCATCCAGATCCGGCCACCGAACGACCGCTCGACCACGAGTCGAGCCAGATAAAGCCCAAGCCCAAGGCCGCCCTGGGAACGGTTGCGCCCGGCGGGACCGGTCTTGTCAAAAAGGCTGTCGAGGTTGGCCTGCGTGAGTCCCGGCCCGTGGTCGGTCACCGTGACCTCCAGCCAGCCAGGTGACGCTTCGCGCGCGCCCACCGAGACGGACTTGAACGTGTATTCGAGCGCGTTCCCGATCAGGTTGGACAGCACCTGAGCGAGGTGGGTCGGCTCGCAAAAAGCGGGCGGCAGGCTGTCCGGCAGCTTGGCATCGACCGCCGATACACGCTCCTCGTAGCGATGTCGCAGCACGGTCAACACCTCGTCCACCGCACGCCCGAGCTCGACCTGCTCCGGGCTGGGCTCGAAGTGGCGCGTCTCCAGCTTGGCGATGATGAGCTGACTCTCGACCAGGCTGAGTAGCCGATCCGATGACTCGTACGCTTCGTGCAGCAGCTCGCGCCGTCCCTTGGGGTCGATCGTGCCCTCCCACTGCAGCATCCCTGCCAGCGTGGTCTTCATGGCCGCGGCCGGGCTTCGGACCTCATGGCCGATCGCCCGGAGCATCAGATCTTTGGCATCCAGCGCGAGCCGTTGTGCGGTCACGTCCTCGTGCAGCGTGAGAACGCCGGCGGGCTCGTCTTCGAGGCCCGGAATGACCACGCGGCGCACCTGCACCGTTCGTTCGGGCTCACCCAGATGCAGCACCAGCGTGCCTTCGGACTCTGCATCGTCGCTGCGGACCGCTCCCGCGGCCGCGTAGATCTCCGCTGGGGTCTTGCCAGGCATCTCGTTGGCGGGCAGGTGGTAGATGGCCTCGAGCTCCGGGTTCGCGTACACGATCCGGCCGGCTGCGTCCTCCAGCAGCACTCCCACCGGCGAGTGGCGGAGGATGGCGTTCATCATCCGGCGCTCGCGATCGAGCGCGTCCAACAGCTCCAGCTGCCCGATGAGAACCGCTGCCTGTCCGGCGAGCACCGCTGCCAATCGCCTCGTCTCGGAGGCTCCCGCCGTCATCCGCGCCACCAGCAGACCGGCGAGCCGGCCCTCTACCTGGATGGGGATGGCGAACGAGTCCGAAGATGCGCCGAGCAGGTCGAGAAGCGCCCGCATGCGGCCGCCCCCTTTGGGCGAGGACACCCAGCGCAGGAGCTGGGTGCTATCGCTTACCGGGACCGCCGGCGCGACTGCACCCTCCGAAGAACGCCGGACCAGCTGGCCGTTCTCGAGCAGCCACAGCGCACCCTGGGATGTCGCCAGCGCGCGTTCGACGAGGCGCGCCATCTCGGACCGCGTGCGGTCCGGCTGCGTCGGATCCAGCTCACCAAACGCGGCCACCGCTTCGAGGGTGTGGATCCGGCCTCGTGTCTCGGCGACCAGCCGAGAGTTTTCGATCGCCACCGCAGCGTGTCGCGCGAAATCGAGCGCCGCCGAGGTCGGCTCGGCCAGGTGCGCTGAAGCATGGACGGACCCGATCGCGCCCACCAAGCGGTCGCCGTACCAAAGCGGGATCAGGCTCCATGCATGTCCACCGGCGCTGCCCATGAGCAGCCCGCTGGGCGCATCCCGCGAGCTCTCTTCGGGGTTCAAGCCGGCCCAGCCGAGGACATGCTCGGCTGCGGGATCCCCGCTGCCGCGGATCGCGCTGATGCGGCCCTCCGTGTCGAACGCCCAGCACACGACCCCAGCCGCCTCGAGCATGGTGCGCGCCTGGTCGGCGATGTTCCCGACCACACTCATGAGCTCGTGGCCGGCCAGCGCCGCCAGCTCCTGGATGCGCACCGACTGGGCAAGTGCGAGCTCGTTGGCGCGATGGAGTCGCACCGTTCGCAGGGCGATGCCAACGACCGGGGCTGCCGCCTCCAGCAGCTTCAACCGTGAGGGCAGAAAGCGTCCTCGGTCCGCCCGCTGCGCCGACATGCCTGCGACCACGCGCTCGCCCTGCATGATGGGTGCCCAGACGATGTGGCCCGTCTCGCGCGACACGCGCCCGGCGCCCATCCACCCGAGGTCGTCCTCGCCCGCGACCACGTCCAGCATGGCGCCGCCCTGCTCCATCAAGCGGCCGAAGAAATCGGCGTCTTCAACCGGCACCGGGCCGAATGGCGTCGCTGGACCGCCTTGCTCGCCGGTGAAGCCGACTAGGCTGCCGCCCACGTCCACGTAGGCCAGGACCATGTGCGTCGCCTCGAGATATCCGCTGAGGGCCGCAAATATGGCCTCGGCGATTTGACCCTCGTCGGAAGCACCGGCAACACCCATCTCAAGGATGTGCAGCGCTTCGAGGCGCGCGCGCTCCGCCTGCGCCTGCGCGAAGTGGTCCGCGTTGGCAAGGGCCAGGCTCACGTGCGCGGCGACATCCTGCAGCAGCTTCACATGCCAGTCGTCGAACGCGGCCTCGTGGTACGACTGCAGCGAGAGCATGGCGGTGATCTGATCGCCGCTGAGCACGGGTACCCACACGAACGAGCGCGAGACGATCCGGTCGGCGTTGGGAGGCCCTGAAACGAAGACGGCAGCGCCGCGACCGATGTTCCAGCGCTCGCGCTCGAGTCCCTGGCGCTCGAACGAGCGCCGCCATGGATTGTTGCGGACGAGCACCGGCCGGCCGGTCTCGTACGCCTCCCGCGACGGACCGGTGACCGCAAGCTTTACGGGCGGGACGATCTCTTCGACCCCAGCCACATGCTGGTAGGCCTCGGCGATCGGACCCTCGGCGGTCTGGGTGATGGTGGCCAGGATGAAGCCGTCGAAATCGAGGAAGTGCGCCAGCTCCTCGCGGAGCGTGCGCATGATCGACCAGCGGTCGAGGCTCGATGCCAGCCGGCGGCCGATGGAGTTGACCACCTCCAACCTGCGCCTCTGATCCTCGATCGCTTCGTAGCTCCGAGCGTTGCGCAGCGCCAGCACCACCTCGTCAGAGACGAGCTCCAGGAAGGCCGCGGTCGAAGCTTCGTACGCGTAGGGCTGCGCGCATGTGATACCCAGGGCCCCGCGCACGACGCCACCTTCTTTGATGGGAACCCACAGCGATGAGGTCGGTTCGAGGATCAGCAGCGGCTTGGCGTCTTTCAGTACCGAGCGCGCTGGCGCCACGAGCGGACTGCGCATGGCGACCCACTTCGACGTCGGCGCCGATTCCGCCTCCAAGTGGAGCACGCGTGCCTTGTCGGTCCTGTCCGGCTGGAGCGCGACCATCTCGAGCGCATCGACCGGCAGGAGCTCCTTGAGGGTCGCGTGCAGCGCGGTCAGAACGGTCGCCTCGTCGAGTGTCGACGCCATCGCCCTGGCAATACTGTTCAGGGCTTCGAGGCGCCGCGCCTGGTTGCGGGTCAGCTCGTTGAGCGATGCGTTGGCGATGAGTACGCCCAGCTGGCGATGGACTTCATCGAGGAACATCGTCTCCGTTGCCGGAACGCGGCGGTTGCGACGCGACTGGTAGATGACGCTGCCGATGACGCGGCCCTGGTGTTCGACCGGGGCCCAGATCGAGAACTTGGTCAGCCGCCCGGCGCCCGGCCCCTTGGACCGGCGCCCATGCTGACCCCAGGCCGCGGGAGCGATGGGAACCACTGTGGTGCGCGGATTGGAGTACAGGTGAGCGAACGCGGAGCCGGCCAGCGGTCGCCGGCGCAGGTCCTGCAGCACACCGGTGTCCACCGCATAGTGGTGATACCAGCCCTCCCGCTCGAGAACCTGCACCAAGACGACGTCATAGCCGAACAGCGACTGCAGTCCGCGGTACAGCACCTGCGCGATGTCGGCTTCGGTGACGCAGCTCCGCAGCTCATGGACAAGGGCGGCGGATGTCGACTTCGACAGGGCTTTCTGCTCACGCGGCATGGGCACCACGGCGGCGGGGCTGCTCCGGGCGGCTCGATTCGGGCGGCGTTCAGCACCCTGACCATCCCGGCCGCTGGGCGCACCAGCTGCCTTACCGCGTCGCCGGACGCGAGCCCTGGTCGGCTCACTCCGTGCCGGCTTCCTCACAGGCCGATGCGCTCCTTTACGCGGCATTGCCACCGATATACTGCGCCACGAGCCCCTTGCCCTTCACTGCGCCCAAACCGATTTCGCCGCCGCCCGATGACCTGCGTGGCTCCACGGTCCTGGTCGTCGACGACGAGCGCGCCTGGCGGGTGATCCTTGAAACCGACCTGCGCATGCTCGGCTACAAGGTTTCGGTTGCTGAAGATGCCGACCAGGCGCTGGAGCGGGCGCAGTCGGACAGCCCAGAGGTCGCCATCATCGACCTCATGCTGCCCGAGCCGATGGATGGGTGGGGCCTGCTGAACGAGCTGCGAACAAGAGGGCAGAAGGTGCCGGTCATCTTCTACACCGCGTATCCCGTCTTTCCATCAGGCACGGATGACCCCGACGTGGTGGGGTACATGAGCAAGGCGGTCGATCGAGCTGACCTGTATGCCCTGCTGCCGCCGGCGATCCGGCGCTCCCGCGAGCGCCGGGACAATAGTTCCTAGGCGGTTACCACAAGCTCCAGAAGAGACTTTCGATGTAGTCCGCGCCAGACGCCAACGCCAAGGCACCCACGAGACCGAGCGCCAAAGCCGCACGCTGAAACTTCGACTTCCATGTCATCCCGCTTTCACCCCTTGGAATTACCAACTTGTACCAGGCCCATCGGCAGTATGGGCCGAACCTGTCCAAACTCGTTGTTCAGTCCCAGTGAATTGTGATTAAGACTCATGTAGGGCATTTCCTTGGAAAATCCAAGTATCGACATCGACGTGAAGATTCAGCGCAGTCGAGAGGTGCGGCTCCCGCCGCTGCCGCCCGGCCTCGAGGTCTACCGGCCGGCTGAGGTGCTCGGGTCGGCGGTCCTCGTCGTCGAGGACGAGGCGGCGATGCAGCAGCAGCTGCGCATCGACCTGCACGACCTTGGCTACCAACCCAGCGTTTCGTCGTCGGCGCCGGAGGCGATGGAGCTGCTCCAGCGGGAGCGCGTCGCGGGAGTCCTGCTGGACCTCGTGCTCGATGAAGGGGAGGAAGCAGGATTTGAGCTCCTGATATGGATCCGCCACCACCATCCGGGGCTGCCGGTCATCGTCCTGTCGGCGGCGCAGGTCAACTCGGCTGCCATCCGCCGCGCATACGAGCTCGGCGCCAGCTCATATTTCGTCAAGGGCAACGTTCCGATGGCCCATATCTACTCGGACCTGGCGGCACGCCTGGTCGAGCGGGGTACCGGGCGCCCGGGCAGCTACCGATTCGGACGCCTGGAATTCGACCCCACAAGGCGCACGATCAAGCTTGGTGAGCGGTCGATCCGGCTCACGCCACAGCAGACGGCCCTCGTGCTGCACCTGGCGCAGGGGTCGAAACCGGCCACCGCCCGTGACCTGATCGTGGCCGGCCTCTTTCGGAGCGACGCCGCCCACTCCACAGTGCACTCTGCCTTACTGACGCTCCGGCGCCGTTTGGATGAGCTCGAGGCTGGAATGGGTGCGGGCTTTGTGCACGCGACAGCTCGCGGCTATAGCCTGACCCCAGTGTGATGGGTGAAGCCCGCTCGACAACACCGCTCCCGACCCGGTCAGTGATCGATGAGGTGATCGATCTCAGGCGGCATTTTCACCGTCACCCTGAGGTGAGCTTTCGCGAGCATGCCACCAGCGCCCGCTTGGCCGAACGGCTGCGAGAGCTCGGCCTGAAATTGGGGCCCTGCCCCACGGAGACGGGCGCCGTTGCGCTGCTCGACTCGGGCAAGGCGGGCAGGACGGTGATGCTTCGAGCCGACATCGATGCGCTGCCCATTCATGAAGAGTCGGGAGTCGACTTTCCCTCCACCACCGACGGCCGGATGCATGCATGCGGCCACGACGCGCACATGGCGATCATGGTCGGCGTCGCGCGGACTTTGGTGGAGCGCATCGAGGACGTCACCGGCCGCTATGTGTTCGTGTTCCAGCCGGCGGAGGAAATCGTCAGCGGTGCCAAGGAGATGATCGCGCGCGGCCTCCTCGAGCAGAACCGGCCCGACTCGGTGATCGGCCTGCACATAGTGAGCTTCATGGAGTCGGGCACGGTCGTCAGCCGGCCCGGACTGATGTGGGCGGGCTCGGACGCCTATGAGATCGGCATCGCAGGTCCCGGCGGCCACGGCGGGATGATGGGCCGGCGAGGAAATGTGCTCGCGGCACAGGCCTTCCTCATCGAGCGCCTGCACACTGTGGTCGCGGACCTCGAACACGAAGGAGTGCAGTGCCATACCACGGTCGGAGACATCCGCAGCGACGGGGCCTGGAACATCGTTCCCAGAGGCGTACTCGTCAAGGGCAGCCTGCGCACTTTTACGCCCGCCCTGCGCGACGAATCATTGGGGCGTCTCCGCGACCTCCTGCAGGAGGTCGACACCGAATTTGAGGTGCGCTCATCGCTCGATCTTGTGCACGGGACGGTACCGCTCATGAACGAACCCAACGTCACCCGCACGGTACTCGACGTCGCGGGGTCGCTCATCGGGGACAGGGCGAGCATCCTGGGCCGGCCGCTCACCGTCAGCGATGACTTCGCCGAGTTTCTGACTCACATCCCGGGCTGCTACTTCATGCTCGGCGCCATGCCGCCGGGCGACACGGCACCCGCACACCATTCGCCGGGATTCAAAATCGACGAGAACGCGTTCGAGGTCGGAGTCAAGGTCCTTGCCGGAGCGGCCGCGCGGCTGGCGGTCCAGTAGGGGCCCGCAGCGATGTTGCTGCTCGTCGCGCTGATTCTTGGGCTGTTGGTCGGGCTGGCCTCGGGCGGCAGGCTGGGCACCCTGGCTTCGATTCGCTTCCACTGGCCGTACTTCGTGCTCGTGGTGCTGGTCGTCAAGGAGGCGGAGGCACTGAGCCCGCTCAACCGTGTCGAGGGAGCGCAGTACGTGTATGCGGCGGCGCTGGCGGCGCTGGTCGCCTGGTCGCTGTGGAACCTGGATCGCCTGCCGGGGGTGTGGCTGGTCACCATCGGGACTGTCCTCAACCTGATCCCGGTGGTCGCCAACGGCGGCCGGATGCCTGTGGCGCGGGCGCTGGCCGCAGGCGGGTCGCATGTGCTGATCGAGCGCGGATCCCTTGGGCAGTACGTGCTCATGGGACCGAACACCAACTTCAACTGGCTCGCGGACTGGGTGGCGATGCCAGGTCCACTCAGGGCGCTGCTGCCCGAGGCCTACAGCCCGGGCGACCTGGTCGTCGCCCTCGGCATCGCCCTGGTGGCCTTCCTCGCCACAAGACGGCGAGCCGAGATCAAAGGGGCCTCGGATCAAACCGCTAGTCGTATATTGAGTGACCCGCCGTGATCATCTTCTGGATCTTCACGTTCTTCGTCGGCACCTCCGCATTCGCTTTCGCCTACGTCTACCTGCAGCTCGGGCTCCTCTACTCGTTGGGCTACGCGCTGGTCGTCATGCTCATCTGCCGCGGGCTGCTCAGCATGGCGCGGCGCTGGCTGGTCCTGCGCGAGCGCATATCTCCAGAGACCGACACGCTCACGCGCACGGTGGAGACCAACCGCGCCATCTTCTGGCGTCGAGCCCTCTACGTCGCTGCGGTACCGACCTTGTATTTCGCGGGCGCGAACTTCATCTTCGGCCTCGCTCCGCAGGATGCGCTGGACGCCCTTCCGTCAGCCATCGTCACCGGGCTGACCAACCTCCTCTACGTGCTGTTCCTATTGGTGGCCAACATCATGCTTTTCTTGGGGCCGTTCTACATCTACACACGCATCGGCAAGACCATGATCAACCCCGACGACGCCAACTTCGGGGTCAACATGGAGGACGTCCGCGGCCAAAGGGCGGCCGTCACCGAGATGCGCCGGATCCTGAAGCTCATCGAGCACGGGCGCTTGTACGTGAAGGCGGGTGGAAAGCGCGAGCGTGGTGTGCTCATGGTCGGTCCTCCGGGCACGGGCAAGACGATGCTCGCCAAGGCGATCGCGTCCACGCTGCACGTCCCCCTCTACATCGCCGCCGGCGGGTCGTTCGCCGGCATGTTCATGGGTATCGACGCCCTCAGCGTTTTCCTCATGGTCCGGGCCGCCCGCAAGAAGGCCAAGGTGTGGGGCGGCTGCATCGTCTTCATCGATGAGATCGACGCCCTCGGACAGAAGCGGTCGGGCACCCAGGGCGGAATGATGGGCGGTATGGGCGGAATGATGGGCGGCGGGCAGCTCGGGCTGAACATGCTGCTGGTCCTCATGGACGGGATCGACAACCCGGGCATGATGGTCAGACAGCTGCGCGGGTTGGTGAACCTCACCCTCGACGGTCTCTTCCTGCCCCGAGTGGTCGGCTTCAACGGAACCCGCGCCCAGCTGCGCATACCGGCGCTAAAGGCACCCAACTACAACATCCTGTTCATCGGCGCCACCAACAGGCCGTCGGTTCTGGATGAAGCCCTCACCAGGCCAGGCCGGTTCGGGCGCCAGATCGTCTTCCGCCTGCCCAACCGCGAAGACCGCAAGGACATCGCAGGCCTCTACTTCGACAAGAAGAGGCATGATGCCGCCCTCGACGCATCCGATCGCCGTGAAGAGTTCGCGCGCATCACGGACGGCTACTCGCCGGCCGACATCGAGCAGGTTTTGTCGCTGGCGCTGCTGTACGCATTCGAGGACGGCCGCGACGTCCTCAGCTGGAAGGACATCCGCGAGGCGATGGGCAACGTCGAGGCCGGCCTGGCGATTCCGGTCGAGTACACCGAGCGCGACAAGATCGCGGTCGCCCGGCACGAGCTCGGGCATGCTGTGGCTTCCCACTTCTTCATGACCGACCACGCGCACGTGCGGCTGTCGATCCGGCGTCGGGCGACCACTCATGGTGAGATCGGTGGCTATCACAAGGCGCTGCCCACAGAAGAGGAATGGCTCGAGTTCCGCTCGCAGCTCGCGGCTGACATTCGTCACGCTCTCGGCTCTCTCGCCTGCGAGCACGTCTTCTACGGCGAGAACACCAGCGGCGTGTTCATGGACCTCGTGCAAGCCACCGGGACGGCGTGCCGGATGGTCGGCACCATCGGCATGGGTGCCGACAAGCTCGATCCTAAGCTGTCGGCCAAGGCCGCCGCCATCGGTGAGCAGTTCATCTCCGTTGCCGAGGTCACCCAGGGGGTGCACGCACAGGGAACGTGGGCGGGTGCTGTCCTCAACAATCCGCGCACGCGACGCGTGGTCGCGCAGCTGCTGGGCTCCGCATACATCGACGACTGGCGCCTCATGTATGTCAACAAGGACGCCATCGACCAGGCGGCGGAAGCTCTGATCGTTCAAGGCGACCTGATGGGCAACGAGATCTCCGGGCTGCTCGACTCCGTCGGCCTGCGCGCGCCGACCGCGTCTGACCCATACCCCGAGGACCTGCCGAGCGTCCCTGACCAGCGCGATGCGGTGGTCGCAATCTCGGGGTCGGCCTGATCCGATCCGCGGTCGCGGCGCTGGCCGCGGTGGTCCTGCAGTCCCTTCCGTTTCAAGCTGTGCACGCGCAGGATCCGGGCACGCTGCCCAACGCCCATCATGAGGCGGCGCGAATCATGAGCGCCGAGGTGGCGATGAGTCAGGCCTGGGCGCAGGTCCGCGCTCTCGGGGCGCCGCCGCCGGCTGCTGCGTTGATGGCTCGCATCCGCTGGGAGCTTGCCGTGGACGCCTTCCAATTCTCTTATCGGGTCGCCGCGCGCCAGGAAGAGCTCAGGCTGTACGAGGTTGCGAGCTACGCCAGCGTCGAGGCGTCGGTGGTGCCCCTGCTGCCGGGGCAGGTCAGGCAACCCTTCGAAGACGCGATCTCCGGCCTACATTCGCTGTACATCCTGGAAGGCATCGACGAGTACTACCTCGTCAACGTCCATTTCACGCATCCCTACTCCGATGCCAAGCCGGTGGACACCCTGCGCTCGTACTACGCCGAGGCGCAGCGAAAGTACGGAGTGGACCCCAGCTATCTAGCGTCCATCAACTACATCGAGAGCAACTTCGGCCGCGTCAACGGGCCGTCGTCCGCGGGCGCGGTCGGACCGATGCAGTTCCTGCCCGGCACGTGGCGGTACTACGGCGAAGGCGGCGACATCAACGACGCGCACGACTCGATCATGGCCGCCGCCCGCTACCTGGTCCATTACGGCGCCCCGGGCAACATGCGCCAGGCGATCTTCCACTACAACCTCGACTACGACTACGTCGATGCTGTGGAGTTCTTTGCTCGCGCCTACCGCGCCGACCCGCAGTGGATCGACCGCATGTACTACTGGAACACCACGGGATAAGCCTTCCCGAAGGCGTCCCGCCAACCGTTAGAGTAAATACTCATGGAGTACCGGATCGAACAGTTGGCGCGGGCCGCCGCGGTGGCCGTCGACACGATCCGGTTCTACCAGGGCAAGGGTCTCCTCGAGGCCCCGCGGCGCGAAGGGCGGGTCACCTGGTACGGCGACGCCCACCTCGAACGCCTGCGGCGAATTCGCGGCTTGCAGCAGAAGGGGTTCACCCTGACCGTGATCCGGCGTTTCCTGGAGGGTGAGCTCGAAGCCTCCGATGAAGCCCTGGTGGCGGCAGTCACACGGCCATTACCGCCCCAGACACTTACGCTCGGTGAGCTGGCCGAGAGAAGCGGCGTCGCCGCCCCGCTCCTGAAGAGCCTCGAGCAGGCAGGCCTGCTCGTGCCGGTCGAGGGTGGCGGCGAGCCCGTCTATCCCGCCGACGACCTGGAGGCCATCGCGGCCGGCATGCAGCTGATCGCGGCGGGCGTTCCGTTGGGCGCGCTGATGGAGCTGGGCAAACAGCACGCCGCGGCCGTCGACGCGACGGCGCGGCAGGCGGTCGAGCTGTTCGACCGTCACGTCCGGGAGCGCATCCAGGCCGAGGGAGGCGAGACCGAGGCAGCGGAGCGCAGGCTCCTGGAGCTTTTCAACCAGCTCCTCGACGCCAGCGGTACACTCGTCCGCCACCACTTCCAGCGCACCCTGCTGCGCGCGGCCCGCGAACACATCGAGAAGAAGCGGTGATGATCGCCGCCACGGCAGTGCGCACGCGGGAGCTGGAGCGAACACCGGACCTTGTCGATGTGGTGAGCGCTGCACGCGATGCCGGACACGAGGTCCTCCTCATCGAGCGGCCGATGCCTGACGCCGTCAGCGTGGCAGCGCTCGGACGGGCGTTCGACATCGTGGCCGCGCCGGGCGGCGTTGCGCTCGAGAATGCCGGCGGCGCGATCGTCGACATCGAGCGAGGCGACAACCGATTGCTGGCGGCGGCGCGGATGTGGAAGCGGCTGCATGAAACCCTGCACATCGAACACGACGCAGGGTTGCCCGCCACGGGCCCAATCGCGGTCGGCGGGTTCGCTTACCGCACCGACCGCGAGCCGAGGGGACCGTGGTCCGGATTCCCCGCGCTGCTGCTCCGCGTCCCCGCCCTGGCCGTCACCAGGGTCAGAGGCCGGACCTTTGCGACCGCCGCAGCAAGCGGAGCCGAGGAGTTGCTGGACCTGCGGCAAGCCGGTGTGAGCGCCCCGGCCGCCCGCACTCTCGAGGTCACGCCCCAGCGCAACCCCGTGGCCTGGACGGCCGCGATCGAAAGCGCGGCCGCGCGCTTGCGCGCAGGCGAGGCGGCCAAAGTCGTGCTGGCGCGAGAGGTCATGGCCCGGGGCGACGGAGTGGTCTCGGCGGGCATGGTGGCGCGCTCGCTGCGCGCCGCCTATCCATCGTGCTTCACGTACCTGGTGACGGGCGCTGATGGAACCGCGTTTGCAGGAGCATCGCCCGAGCTCCTGGTGAGGCGTTCCGGCTCGTTCGCGTACGCGCAGCCGATGGCGGGATCTGTCGCTCGCGGCGCAACGGAAATCGAGGACGATCGCCTTGCGAACGAGCTGCGGGGGAGCGCTAAGGACGCAGCCGAGCACGGTCTTGTGTCTGATTTCGTGGTCGAGGCGTTGCGGCCGTTCGCCCGATCTGTTGCAGCCCGACCTCCCGAAGTTGTGCGCTTCACCAACATCCAGCATCTCGCCACCGCCGTGACGGCTGAGCTCACGCCACCGGCCGCCGACGCGCTCGACCTGGCCGCCGCCCTCCACCCCACACCGGCCGTCGGCGGCTGGCCGAGAGCCGCAGCCGATCTGCTCATCGATGAGCTCGAGGTCATGGAACGCGGCTGGTACGCGGGCGCCGTCGGGTGGATCGACAGCCGAGGTGACGGTGAGTTCGCGATCGCGCTGCGGTGCGGTCTGCTGTGGGAGGACGGAGCACGGCTGTATGCGGGCGTGGGCGTGATGCCAGATTCGGACCCGGCGCAAGAGCTTGAGGAGACGGAGCTGAAGTTCAAGGCGCTGCTGGCGGCGCTGGCATAACCGAAACGGGTTGGCGGCAGGAAATCTGAGCTAGGCCCGTAAGGCGGCCGCCACTGATTCCCAGCACAACCGGTGGCCGCTCACGCTGTCCTCGCGCTTGAATCGAGCCACGACCATGGTCGGCGTTGGAGCTGCGAGCGCATCGGCGATCGCCGGCTCCAGCCCGGAGCGGTCCGTCACCGGGCTGTAGACGAGACCGTACAGCCGAGCGACGTTCGCAAAATCAAGACCGAGCGGAGTGGCGAAGAGCTCTTCGAAAACGTCGTTGTGCTGTGCCTGCGGCAAGAAGTTGAACATTCCACCCCCGTTGTTGTCGCACACGATCACGGCTGCGCGCAGGCCGTGGCGACGCAGCGCCCACAGACCATTCATGTCGTGGTACGTGGAGAGGTCGCCCAACAGGAGCACCGTCGGAACCGTCGTGCGCGCGGCCGCGACGCCGAGGCCTGTCGATACAAGCCCGTCGATGCCGCTTGCGCCGCGGTTGCCGAATATCCGCTGCTGCGAGCGAGTTTGCGGCCAGAAGCTGTCCGCCGCCCGGATGGGCATGCTGGAGCCGACGAATACCTGCGCGGTCTCGGGAAGGCGCGCAGCCAGCGCTCGCACGATGTGTCCCTCATGCATTGGCGTGGAGACGAGCGTGGCCCCAATCGCAGTCGTAGCTCGCCGCCCGGCCGCCAACCATTCCTCGCGCCAAGCACTGCGATCGATCGCCGGCACCGCTTCGAGCAGTGGCTGCGGCTCGCAGGCGATGACGTGGGTGGCGACCTGGTCCTGATCCCGCCACATGTGGTCCGGGTCGATGAGGAATGTGGGCGCCGAGGCCGCTGCAAGCCAGGCGTTGAGAACCCTGGAGGTGGGCGTACCGCCGACCCGGATGACCAGATCAGGCCCGTGCTGCAGCGACCAGCCCGCACGCAGGAGGGCTTCGTACGATTCCACAGCGGCGCCGGTCTCCTCTCGCCGCAGCTGTGAGCTCGGTTCTGCCAAAACCGGCACGCCCAGGCGGTGCATCGCGCCCGTGAGCCTGTCTCCATCCCGCATCTCACCCGCCACCACCAACGGGCGCTGCGCCCGCTGCAGGGCAGTCGCCAGCGCCGTCACCTGAGTCGGAGTCGGCATGATGCGGCCGCCTGTGACCGCTTGACCTGCCGCGCCGAGTGCGGACGGGACCTCGCCGGGCGGCGGCACCAGTGGCTCACGGAACTGAAGGTTGATGTGGACCGGGCCGCCGACTGCGGTCTCGCCATACGCTCGTGCTGCCAGGCGACGCCACAGCCTTGGTGAATTGGGGCCCTCGACCGGCGGACCCGGATCGAAGAACCACCTGACCGCGTTGCCGTACAGACGTATCTGGTCGATCGCCTGGTTGGCGCCCACGTCTCGCAGCTCTGGTGGTCGGTCGGCGGTGAGGACGATGAGCGGGGTGCGCGAGTAAAAGGCCTCCACCACGGCGGGATGGAACTCCACGGCCGCGGTGCCGGACGTGCTCAGAAGCACCACCGGCTTGCCGGTCGCCTTAGCCAACCCCAAGCCAAAAAACGATCCCGAACGTTCGTCGACGTGGACGAAGACCTTGATCCGGGGGTGGCGCTGAAGCGCCATCGCCACGGGGGCCGACCGCGAACCGGGCGAGACGCACGCGTACTCGACGCCCTGAGCGGCGAGCTCATCGACAAACGTTGCAGCGAAGGACTGGGCTACATCCATACGATCGTGGCGTGATATTGGAGGGGGAGGACGTCCGCCTCAACTATGTCCTGGTCGGCGAAGGCGTGCCTGTCACGCTCCTCCATGGCTTCACGCAAAGCGGGCGCAGCTGGGAGGAGCTCGTCTCCAGGATGCCGGCCGGTTGGAGCTTCGTGGTGCCCGACCTGCGTGGTCATGGTGAGACTCGATTCCGGCCGGGAGCGCCGTGCACGATGGACGCCTGCACCGCCGACCTCGAGATGCTTTGGGACCACCTGGCCATACCCCGTACTCATCTGGTGGGCTATTCCCTCGGGGGACGGCTTGCGCTGCACGTCGCGGTCCACAAGCCGGAGCGGGTGCTCTCGCTGCTCACCATCGGGGCGCACGCGGGCCTCGAAGAGGAGGCGCGTGAGGGGCGGCGGTTGGGTGATGAGGCGCTCGCCCAGCGTGTAGAGAAGGACGGGATCGAGGCCTTCGTCAAGTACTGGAGCCGGCAGCCGTTGTTCGCCGGCCTGGAGCGCCGTGGCCCGGCATTCTCCGCCCAGCTGCGGGCGGAGCGGATGCGCAACCACGTCGCTGGTCTGGCCGCCT
>WNFB01009822.1_pt1 | contig 16864 bp, 19 predicted proteins | sample 5400501 | NCBI WGS metagenome assembly WNFB01 (sample SAMN13153341, study PRJNA577476) | soil metagenome | isolation source: 200 cm saprolite under Douglas fir tree site 2 hole 1 | place: USA:California | collected 2015-04-18
CACAACGGGATCATCGAGAACTACGCCAGCTTGCGCGAAAAGCTTCAGGCCCGCGGCCATAAGTTTGTGAGCCAGACGGACACGGAGAGCCTGGTCCACCTCATCGAATCGTATTACGACGGCGACCTGGAGGCCGCGACGCGACAAGCCCTCGGCGACGTCCGCGGGTCGTACGCCATCCTGGCCGTCCACGCGGACGAGCCGGGCAAGGTGATCGGCGCCCGGAACGAGAGCCCGCTCGTCGTCGGCATCGGCCCGGACGAGAATTTCCTCGCATCCGACGTGCCGGCCCTCCTTCGGTACACGGACCGCGTGGCGTACGTGATGGACCGCGAGATGGTCGTGATCACTCCGAAAGGCGTGACGATCAAGGACCTCGAGGGCCACGTCGTGAAGCGGGAGCCCCAGCGCATCACGTGGTCACTCGAGGACGCGGAGAAGGGAGGCTTCGAACACTTCATGCTGAAGGAGATTCACGAGGCGCCGCAGGCGATTCACGAGACGCTCCTTGGCCGCCTCGCGAACCTGGAGGTGGACGGCTTCCTCAGCGAGGGCGTGACGAGCGTCAAGCTCGTGGCCTGCGGGACATCGTACCACGCGGCCCTCGTCGGGAAGTACGTCATCGAGGAGCTCGCGCGGATCCCGGCGTCCGCGGAACTTGCGTCAGAGTACCGATACAGCCAGGGCGCGACGGAGCGGCCGCTCGTCCTCCTGATCTCGCAGAGCGGCGAGACCGCGGACACCCTCGGTGCGGCGCGGGAGGCGCGTCGCCGCGGCTGCAAGACCCTCGCGATCTGCAACGTCATCGGCTCGAGTCTCTCCCGCGAGGTCGACAAGACGATCTACACACGGGCGGGCATTGAGATCGGCGTGGCTGCGACGAAGACGTTCATCGCGCAGCTCGTCGTCCTCTACCTGATCGCATTGAAGCTCGGCCAAGACCGCGGGACACTCGGGTACGACGAGCTCGACCGCCTGAAGGATCAGCTGCGGTCCCTCCCGCGGGCGGCGCAGTATGTGCTGAACAAGGCGGACGAGATCCGAGCCCTCGCCCAGAAGTACGGGGCCGATGCGAAGGACATGTTCTACATCGGGCGCCACGCGAACTACCCGGTCGCGATGGAAGGGGCCCTGAAGATCAAGGAGATCTCGTACATCCACGCCGAGGCGTACGCGGCGGGAGAACTGAAGCACGGACCGCTCGCCCTCCTGACGTCCTCGACGCCGGTCATCGCGGTCGTGGCCCAGGACCCGACCTACGAGAAGATGCGATCGAACGTGGGCGAGGTGAGCGCGCGCGGCTCCCCCGTTCTGGCAATCGGCACGGAAGGAGACAAGGAGCTCCGGAAGTTCGTCGACGACGTGATCGAGATTCCATCGCTCCCATGGATCTTCTCGCCCGTCCCGGTCAGCGTGGCCTTGCAGCTCTTCGCCTACGAAGCGGCGCGGATCCGCAACTGCCCGATCGACAAGCCGCGGAACCTCGCGAAGAGCGTGACGGTCGAATAGGACCACGGCGGGCGCAGGAACCTTTATCGCCCCTCCATCGCCATCCCGACCTCGGAGGGAGTTTTTGGACGAGCCCAGCCGGAGCCCGCCGGAATTGCAGTATCAACCGCCGCCGATGATGCCACCGCCACGGCGGCGAGGAGGCATTTCCCCAAACAGCCTGGTCCTGGTGGTCGGGTTGTTCATTGGCGTGCTCATCTTCGCGGGGACCCTGTCGTTTCACGCGACGCTCCTGATTCCCGTCCCGTGCACCGGGTGCACCCCGACCACCGACCCCGCGCTCATCGCCTATCGGGACACGATCCGGATCCTCGCCTGGGTGTCCGTGGTGACGATGGACTTGGCCGTGTCGTTCTCCGTCGCGATGGCCTGGATCGCGGGTGGATCTCGAGGCGAACTCTCGGAGGGGACGCGACGGGGGATCTTCCTCTTTGCGACCGTCTTCCTTGTGGTGTGGCTCGTCTTCTCTTGGGCCCAGTACACGATCTTCCGAGGCATCATCTCAATCCCGTGATCGAACCGGTACCGCGAGGAGTGCGTTCGAACTCCTATCGGGCAGGCTCCGGCACATCGACGTAGGTCGCCCGGACGACTTCCGAGTCTCGCCAGCCGCCTTCCAGAGGCAGGACAGGCCTCGTCTCGGATAAGTGGGACGATCATCGACGGGCGGCGGTCTGGATGAACTTGATCACTTTGATCCCCTTGATTCGGCGGAGTTGGGCGATGAGCTCCTTCAGCCGGGCGGTCGATCCTTCCGCGACGAAGATCTGAAGGCACTCCGCTTCGTCGAGGTGGGTGTGAAGCATCGTGCGGATTTCGTCGAAGCGGTGTTGGAGCATCGCGAGGTCCGCGCGTGGATTCCCCTTCTCGTAGATGACCGCGAGGATGACAGAGGCTTCACCACCCTCTCTGCCCCATTCTGTGACGTCGATGAACTCCCGCAGCGCCTCGCGGACCGCTTCGCTCCGACTGCGATACCGGCGCCTCTGGGCCACGTCGTCGAGGCTCCGGAGAATCGAGTCGTCCATGCTAACGCTGACAATCGGCATGCTACTAAGAACCACGCACCCTGTACTTGAGGTTTATTAAGACCGGACAAATTCTTAAATAACGCCATCGAATGGGCCGCGACGCATGGTCGCCCGCCCTCCTTCGCCGAGTCCAACCCGCGACACCGCCGCTGGGGCAGACGTCCTCCAGGTTGCGAACCTCGGGGTTCGATTGGATCACGTCCCGATTTTGGAAGACGTCAGTTTCCGCGTAAGGAGAGGGACCACGCTCGCCATCGTCGGCCCGAACGGCGCCGGGAAGACGACCCTTTTCCGCGTCCTCCTCGGGCTCGTGCCACACACCGGGACGGTCACCTGGTCCGAGCCTGTTCGGATCGGATATGTTCCGCAGAACTTCGTGGTGACAGATGTGCCGATCACCGTCCGCGACTTCCTCGGCCTCAAAGGCGGGGCGGGCTTCGAAGAGTCACTCGCCGCGGTCGGTCTCGGAAGCGCGGTCCTCCCGAAGCGGCTTGACGTTCTGTCGGGAGGAGAGATGCAGCGCGTCCTCATCGCATGGGCCGTCCTCGATCGGCCGAATGTCCTCCTCTTCGACGAGCCGACCGCCTCGGTAGACATCGGCAGCGAAGACACGCTCTATGAGAGCCTCAACCGCCTGGAGAAGGAAACGAACATCACGGTCTTTCTGATCACGCACGATATCCACATCGTCTCCCAGTATTCCGACGCGGTCTTGGCCCTCAATCGGACGGTCCGATTCTTCGGCGCATCGAGCCGATTCTCGGAGCCCGATCTCTTGATGGAAATTTTCGGGAGCGGTGCGGGCCTCGCCGAGCACAAGCACGACTTTGGAGTCCGGGGATTCCGATGACCGAATCGGCGGCATACAGCCTCGTCGCGGGGGTCTTCATCGGGTTCGCGGCGGGCTACGTCGGATCCCTCATGGTCCTGAAGCGGATGGCCCTCGTCGGCGACGCACTCTCCCACGTCGCCTTGCCCGGCCTTGCCCTCGGAATCCTGTTCAACTTCAATCCGTTCCTCGGTGCGTTCGCGTTCCTGTTCGCCGCGGCAATCCTTACGTGGTACATCGAAAAGACGACGCGGTTGTTCCCCGAATCAATCGTCGGCGTGTTGTTTGTGACGGCCCTCGCCGTCGGGATTCTGATCACCCCGCAGGTCGACCTCTTGGAAGCGCTCTTTGGCGACATCACGACGGTCACTCTGGGGGACGCGCTCCTCGCGGTCGCGATTTCGGTTCTCGTCGTCGTCGTCTCGCGGCTCGTGTACCGGCGAGTCGTCCTGAGCATGCTGTCCGAGGAACTCGCCCGGTCGACCGGGGTCAACGTGGCCCTCGTCAACTTCGTCTATCTGCTTCTGGTGACCGTCGTCGTCGCGGTCGGAATTAAGATCGTCGGTACAGTCCTCGTTGGGGCACTCGTCATCGTGCCCGCCGCCGCGATGAAAAACGTCAGCCGAAGTCTCTCCTCCTACGCGCTGCTCAGCGGTCTCACCGGGATCGCGAGCGCTGGGTCCGGAATCCTCCTGGCCAATTACCTCCGTTTGCCCGCGGGGCCGCTCGTCGTGACAGTTGGGACCGTGATCTTCGCGGGTGCCCTCGTTGCCGGATGGATCGCCTCCCGATCTTCGTCTACGGCCCCTCGCTCTTGACGGTCACTCGCTCCGTCCAGCGTCGCGGTCCAGCTGCCGGTCCTTGCACTCGGCGAGAGAAGGGATGAAGACGCCCGCTTGACCGTTTCTCTTGCGTGGGACATGTCGTCTCGCCTGTTCGAAACGCGCAGACGATGACGCCACCGTCAGGGCGGAACCCCGGCGCCCGCGTGACGCAGCGCCTGCCTGCCCTTTTATCCGAGACGGTGCTATTTCCACACGACTTCGGGATGGAAAGATGGTCGACGATACGAATCTGGATGTCGCGATTCACCACGTCGAGCGGGTTCTCGCGGACCAGCTGAATTCCGTGAACAGCCTCTCCAACAAGGCGAGTGTCGCGCTCGGCTTCGTCGTCACCGTGTTCGGAGCGCTCTTCAGTCTGAGCCGCGACGCAGTTCACGCGCACCTGGTGGCGGCGCTGTTCTCGGCGGGATTCCTCGTCGTCTCGGCCATCCTGTTATCCTCATCCTACTTGGTGACAAGGTACGATGATCCACCGAATCCAGTCGAGCTGCTTCGACTCATCGACGAGGATCCGGAGCTTCTCAAGAAGACCATACTCGCGCACCTGGCGCAGGCCCATACCAGGAATGAAGGAACAATATCCGAACGGTTTCGGTATTTGAACGAAGGAATCCTTCTTTTTCTTATAGGCGTGGTCGTATTCATTGTCGGGGTCGTGTTCACGTGAGCGGCGAAAGCTCGAGAGACCGGAAAAAGCGGTCTAACCCGGGGCCTGAGACGAACGATCCGTTCGAGATCCTGGGGGTAGACCGGTCGGTCGACCTAAGCAATCCTCTGGTCAAAGGGAGCAAGGCGAGAGCGACTTCGAAGAAGCCCCACCTCGCGAACGATTGATCGGAAACGCAATTACAGCCTTCCGTTTCTCGCGGACGCTCGTCGATCGGGAAAACGTTCAGAGAGACCGAAGCCGCTCTGAGGTATTCGAGGAGCTAGCGGCGGATGATGCTCCCCGCATCCCGCGTGGTCGGATCCGACGGAACCGATGCGAGGCCGCCCGCGGCGGGCGCGGGCATCGGCCGTTCACCCCGTGTGACCACGTACGCGCCGAACAGAATGAGCGCTCCACCCGCCAAGGTAAATACGTCGAGCGGGTCTCGCAGAAAGAGGAAGGAGAGGATGGCGGCCACGACGACCTCGAGCAGGATCAGGAGGGCGGAGATCGTCGGGGAAATGGTGCGCATGCTCGCCACATACAAAGCGAGTGGCGTGAACGTCGGGACGAGCCCCAGGTACGCGATTCCGAGCCAGCCGCTCCCAGCCGATGGGAGGGGCCATCCCACGAAGACCAACGGAATCGCCGCCAGGAGCGCGGTGGTCGCAAGGATTCCCGCGGACAACGCCATATAATCCCCGCCGCGGTCCACCATCTTCTTCGCGCCGACGACGTAGAACGCCCACACCACGCCTGCGACGAACACGAGGAGGTCGCCCGCGAACTGTCCACCCGCGAGGGACGCGGGATCGAGTCTCGTCGCGACCACGACGACGCCGAAGGTCCCGATCAGGATTCCGGTGACCTTCCATCGAGTCATCGCCTCTCGAAAGAGCAGGACCATCAAAGCCGGGATGATAACCACGTTCACGTTGACCAGGAGCGCGGTCTTCGACGCGGTCGTCAGGACGATCCCTTCGTTCTGGAGCTCGAATCCGATCGCGTTGATCGCACCGAGGACCCAGACGAGAGGCTCCCGGAACACGCGGAGATCCAGACGACGCATCGCTGCGAGGACCGCCATTCCCAGGAGCGCGCCGATCGCCATCCGCGCGAACGTCAGGAACAGCGGGTCGACCGTGCCGACGGTCAACTTGGTCCCGGGGAATGACGTGCCCCAGAGGACGCTCGCGAGCAGGATGAGGACGTAATCTCGGCGCTGGGAAGCCATCACGAAGCCCGAGGCCTGACGCCGGGATATGGGTTTCGGCTGAACCGACACACGAAATCCGGGCAGCACTCGCGTCGAGGTTCATGACACGCAATCCAGTTTTCTGGCGCGCCAAAGGCCGCCGTCCTTTTTCTGATGTCGACTTCGTGGTCGTCTTCATCGTGTCCGAGAATTGGTGGCTCCGTGTTGCGGCGTCTCCGGTGGAGCTTCCAGAAACGTTTATGATAGCTCACCGATACGCCGCGTCTCGGATGTTCGAACGGCCCCGCGGGACCAACGACTGGGGTCCCGAGGACATGGCGAAGCGACGCTTCGTCGAGTCGCGATTCATCCAGCTCGCCGAATCGTTCGGCTTCCGCGAGGTCTCGACCCCGACGTTCGAGAGCCTCGACCTCTTCACCGCGAAATCCGGTCCCGCAATCGTCCGCGAACTGTATGCGTTCAAGGACCAGGGCGGCCGGGACCTCGCCCTCCGGCCGGAATTCACGGCCTCAATCCTCCGGTTCTACGTCTCTGACCTACGGAGCCGACCAAAGCCAATCAAGGTCTACACCACGGGGAACGTCTTCCGGTATGAGGAACCGCAGAAAGGCCGCTACCGCGAGTTCTTCCAGCTGAACGCCGAGATCATCGGCGGTGCGACGCTGCCCTCGGACGCGGAAGTCCTTGCCCTCGCAATCGGCACGATGCGGGCGATCGGGCTGAAGCAGGTCAAGGCGCGGATCGGGAACATCGGAATCCTCCGCGGATTCCTGCCGTTCGCCCCGGCGGACCAGGCCGTCGTCTTGCATTCCCTCGACAAACGAAACTTCCCGATGTTGGACGCGGAGCTCGATCGCCTGGGTCGGCCGGATCTGTCGAAGGCGCTCCGGCAACTCGTCGAACTCTCGGGGGACGTCTCGATCCTCGACCAGGCGGCGAAAATCCTCGGGAGCGAGGCGGGCGCGGGTTTCGAGTACCTCCGGAAAATCGCAGACCTCCTCGACGCCTACGGCGTCTCCCAACAGGACTACGCATTCGACATGGGCGTCGTCCGCGGCCTCGACTACTATACCGGAATGGTCTTCGAGATCGATTCCCCAAATCTGGGGGCGGAGAAGCAGGTCGGCGGTGGCGGGGCGTACAACCTTGCGGAGGTGTTCGGCGGCGAGCGCATCGCACAGACCGGTTTCGCCCTCGGCCTGGACCGCCTCGTCATGTCGGCCGAAGCGGAGCGGGCAACCGAGACCCCGCGTCCGCTCGACGCATACGTCGTGCCGATCGGGGAAGGGGTCCAGAAGAAGGCGATCGAGGTCCTGATGTCCCTCCGGGCCGCGGGCCTCGGGGCCGACATCGATCTCGTCGGCCGCGGACCGTCGAAGAACCTCGACTACGCGAACGCGATCGGCGCCCGCTACGCGGTGTTGCTCGGAGAGAAAGAACTGAAGGCCTCGAAGGCGACCGTGCGGGACATGGCGTCCGGCGTCCAGCGGGAGGTCCCCTTGACGGACCTCGTCGACGCCATCCTCAGCCGACCCGCCCGAGGTCCCGAACCCGCGAAGCCCAAGCGGCGAGCCGCGGGAACTCGCGCGGAACGCTCTCGCCGACGGTGAAGAGGGGCGATATCGAGCCGTAGATCCCGAAGTCCGCCAGGCTCGGCTGCCCGAGGATCCAGTCGTGGCCGTCGAGGATTTCGTCGACCATGCCGAGGTGCTTGTTCATGTCCTGCCGGAACTCCTCGCGGCGCATCTCGAGGACGTGCCACGGCCCGCGGGCGCGCGTCTGCATCTCCTCGAACACCCAGCGCTCCTGGTCGCTCTTGAGGACCGGCGGGACTTTCGTGACGACGTACCGCCAGACGCGCTCCTCGAGGACCTGGTGGCCCCAGTTCTCCAGGGCGGTCGCGAGCCCCTTCTGGCCCCATGGATAGAACGTCGGGGTCGGACGGACGCCTTCGAGGAAGTCGGGGATGTCGGACCACGTGACGGTCTTCCCGTCCCAGATCAGCGTGGGGACATAGTCCTGCCCCGTCGCCTTAATCAGCTCCTGTTTGTCGTGGTACGGGACGGGCCGGGTGTCGAACTCGACGCCTTTGAAGGCGAGCATCCGGTCGGCCGCGATGCAGTAGTGGCTGATGTCCATCGAGTACAGGAGGGGACGGGAGGCCATGAGTTCCGGAACCCGCCCGGAGCCTTGAGGTTTGCCGCGGCGCGGTCGGCCTACTCAAGTCCGGTTGACCAAATCGTATTGACCCCCTCTCCCCGTGGTGCATCTAGAAAGGACCGGCGTCGGATGGTTGACCTCGTCACGCTTCTCCTCGTGCCTGCGGCGGCCGCGATGCTGGCGTTGCCGTTCGGCATGCACGCGCGCGCCCCGACAAAGAGTGGACACATGCGGGCGGTGTACCTGTTCCACCGGACGGGCGAGCCGATCGCGATGGTCGCGCCGGACCACGCGCCCCCGATCGCTCCGGAGCAGCTCGAGCCGATCATCTGGACCGTGCGGGACTTCGTCGAGACGAGCATGCCGAAGAGCCAGGGCTACGACGTGACGATCATGCGCTTCGATGAAGAGCCAGGGCTACGACGTGACGATCATGCGCTTCGATGAGGAGGCACTCGTCGCGGTGCGCGGGGCCCACGTGAGCGTGTGCGCAGTCTTCCGCAGCCCGAACACGTCGGCGATCCGCCGAGAACTCGTGCGGTTCATCCGGGAGTTCGAGGGTCGAAACGAGGGCCGCTTGCAGTCGTGGGAAGAGGCCAGCCGCTTCGCAGGGGAAGCGGCCGACGCGATGTCTCCCCTGATCGCGGCCGCGTAGTCAGCCCGAGCCGGCGACGCGACCTGCGGTGGCTACTTCGTTCCTTGCCCTCACTTGCCCTGCGCGCGGAACGCCATGATGGCCAGGCCGTTCAGCACGATGCCGAACGCTAGGATCGCGAGGAACGCATTCCCGATGGCTGTCCAATCGAACTTGTCGAGAATGAGCGCACGCGCGGCGTCGGCCATGTAGCTGACCGGGTTGACGGTGGAGAAGCTCTGGACCCACGGCGGCAGGAGGGCCTTCGGGAGCATCGCCGTGCTCAGGAACAGGAGCGGGAACGTGAGGGAGAAGCTCACCATCATCGTCGACTCAGTGTTCTTCGTCCTCAGCGCGACCGTGTTCGAGAGGCCCGAGAACGCGACGCCGAAGGCGGCCGCGAGGAGCATGATCAGGATCGCGCCCATGACCCCGGTGGCGAACGGGATCCGCCAGCCGAAAAGCGTCAGGATTGCCGCGATGCCGAGAATGATGCCGGCTTGGGCCGCCATCCGGAGGCCGTCCGCGAGGAGCTTGCCCGCCAGGACGCTGCCTCGGCGGATCGGAGCGACGAAGAATTTGTCCATGAATCCGGACTCGAGGTCCGCCACCATCCCGAAACCCGACTGAGACGCGCTCTGGATGGCGGTCATGACCGTGATGCCCGGGAGGAGCACCGCGACGTAATCGTAGGGGGGCGGCGTGGCTGCGGGGCCACCGGGGAAACCTCCGCTGGTGGCCGACGAAAAGACCGTGCCGAAGGTCTGACTGAACATTACGAGCCAAATCAGGGGCATGAAGAGGCTGAAGAACAGGAGGACCGGGGTCCTCGTGAGCTTCACCAGGCTCCGCCACGTGACGAGGCCTACCTCGGTGAGGACCCCGCCGGTCGATTCCGCATCTCGTGTCCCGATAATGACCCTCTGTGCGTGTCCAACGTCTGTGACCATGCTATCGCCTCCGCCTTCCGAACGAGCGCGACATCGGCTTCACTTCCTCGACGCGCATCTGCCGCCCCGTGTGCTGCAGGAAAACCTCGTCGAGCGTGGGATGTGCAAGCGCGACCTGGTGGACGGGGACCTTCTCCGCGTCGAGTCGGCGCAAGATTTCGAGGAGCGTCCCGCCGCCGTCCGCGGTGTACGCGCTCACGCCCTCGTCGAAGATCGATGCCCGACTCACACCGGGGACCGTGCGAGCGATTTCGAGAGCCCGGTTCCGGCTCTGCTCGAACGCCTCGTCGCGGGTGATTCGGACGGTGATGATGTCCGCGCCAATCGCGGCCTTCAACTCCGCCGGACTTCCCTCGGCGACGATCTTGCCCAGGTCGATGATCGCGATGCGCTGGCAGAGCTGGTCCGCCTCTTCCATGTATTGGGTCGTCAGGAAGATCGTCATGTTCTCCTCCCGGTGAAGGCGGCGCAGATACTCCCAGACCGCGGCGCGCGTCTGCGGGTCGAGGCCGGTCGTGGGCTCGTCGAGGAACAGGATTCGAGGGTGGTGCACCAGGCCTGCGCCCAGGTCCAGTCTCCGGCGCATCCCGCCCGAGTATGTGTACGCGCGGCGGTCTGCGGCGTCCTTCAACTGCAAGACCTCGAGCAGCTCCTCGACGCGCTCGTCCACAAGCGAGTTGGGCATGTGATAGAGCCGCCCGATCAACCAGAGGTTCTCGCGTCCGGTGAGGTCTCCATCGACCCCGATGGATTGTCCCGTGTAGCCGATCATGCGCCGGATGTTCAGCCCATCGCGCTCGACATCGAGGCCCGCGACGTGGACCGAGCCGCTCGTCTTCGCGAGGAGCGTGGTGATGATCCGGATGACCGTCGTCTTTCCGGCCCCGTTGGGACCGAGGAAACCGAAGAACTCGCCCTCGCCCACGGAGAAGCTCACGTCGTTGACGGCCTTGATCTCCTCCTGGCCGCGGCCCCCGTAGACCTTGACGAGGTGCTGGACATCGATGACGGAATCCTTCGATGCACGCGACATCCCGGCCTTCTTCTTTGCCTCAGGCCGGAGGGTGACGGCTGCCGACATGGCGCGTCCCCAAGAGGCTGTCGGCTAAAAAGCTTGGCTTCAGCGCACGCGTGATCACGTCCAGTTGCGCAAGAATTCGTCAAGCAATCCGTCACGTCCGCGTCGCAACGAGACTCGATCGGACACGTCCACCGCCGTCACCTTAACCCGGATAGGACTGTTTCGGGACGGGGATCCTCACGAAGTATTTCTACACGGGAATCCGGGTCCGGAATCTCGAACGCTCGATCGAGTTCTATCGAAAGGTCATGGGCATGAAGGTCACGCGCCGAGGGCGGATGCACCACGGGGGCGTTTGGGTCGAACTGAAGAGTCCGGATTCGCCGCAGCGGCTCGAGCTCAACTGGTATCCTGCGGGGAGCAAGTACTTCACCCCATACCGCCGAGGGGAAGAGCTGGACCACCTCTCCTTCCGGGTCTCCGACGTGAAGCATGCGTTCAAGGAAGTCGTCGCGAAAGGGGCGCGTCCGGAGATCGAGCCGTTCCGGGAAGATCGCTACGAGTTCGCGTTCGCGAGTGATCCGGACGGCATCTGGATCGAACTGCTCGGACGCATCAAGGCGTGATCCGGGATCGATTTCCAACGCGGGAAAACCGGCCGAACATCCGGTAGAAGAGATTGATCCGATCGAAGTACTCGACGTCTTCCTCCGTCAGGTCGCGAAGGGCGTCGACGTAGGAGACCTCGAGGCCGATGCCAATGAGTCGGGCCTGCCGCGAGCGAGCCGATCCGTTGAGGTCCACGATGGGGCCGCCGGGAATCAAGAGGCGACGGTAGATGCGAGGTTCCCGCAAGATCAGGTGGGCGCGACACATTGGGCACCGTTTTCGAGTGCCGCCGTTCAGCCGAGATCCGAGGAGGTCCGACGGCATGGTCCAGTTCGACGTGGCGGACGATCGGACGAAGTCATCGATGGCGGCGAGCGTCTCCGCGATTTTTTCCGGAGAAAGGCCGTCGCTCAACCCCTGACCTCCATCAACCATCTTGCGATTCGCCAGATATATAGTTACCCCGAGCTACGAACCGGAAGGGCCGGCGACGGGGGCTCCGCCGCTTCTTCGTCCCTCACAGAGGACCGACGACGGTGGGAAAGACGAATCCGACGATGGCCGCGACAATCCACACGATGACTGCGACAACGAGTGCCTTGAGCCACCCCATGCTGTACAGGCTCCCGAGGGCAAGCAGCCAAGCGAAGCCACCGATCAGAGCCGCGAGGAGCCCGTGGCCAAGGAGAAAGTACGCCAGGGCGTAGATGATCGCTCCGACGAGGGCGGCGAGCAAGGCGGTGCCGAACCCTTCTTTCTCGCCGAACAGTTTGGTGACGACGAAGATAATGATCGCCGAAATGATTAGACCGACGATGAAGAAGACGACGGTCGCGACGAGGGATACAGCCATGTTCCGATCTCCCCGAACCACGGTTGGAGGGCATCAACGTTTCTTCCGAGGACGCAGCCTCTCCATGCAGGAAGTGCGATGCGAGCGGAAGCCCCGCTCCTTGATCGATCAAATCCTCGTTGAAGAGGTCTCTGCGCGGGCCGAGACGCTGAGGGCCTCGACGGTCGCCCATTGACTCGGGTCGTGCAGCGGCTCGAGCATCATGGGAAACAGGACCCCCGTGTACTGATAACCTGCAAGCGCCGGATCGATATCTGGAAGGGCCGCATCGAGCGCCCACGTCCCATCACGCCTTCGCTTGCTCCGCAGCCAGCGGAGCGCCGGGGCGAGCCGGCGGTCGGCGCCGTACCCCAGCCGGGTCAGGGTTCGGAGGCCCACGAGGATGTCGTAGAAATAGTGATTCGGGTAGTGAATCCGGAACCACGGCGGGTAGCGGACCCTGCCTTCCTCGATGAGATGACGTTGCAGGTAGAACTCGGCCCCGCGCTCGATCGATCGGCGGACTGATTCGTCACGATCGTCCTCAGGGATTTCCGCAAGGGCGGCCAGGCCCTCCCAACCGTCGAGGGTACCGGTCCGCGAGGGAAAGCAGTGCCAACCGCCGTCCGGTTTCTGGGTCCGCACGATCCACGCGATCGATTGCTGCACCGTCGGGTCTTCGAGGTACCCGAACCGGATCAGCGTCCGCACGGCGTTTCCGGTGACACAGATCTCGCCGCTCTGCCCGCTGAGGTCCCCATCTTTCTGACCCCATTGATCCATGAGCAGCTCGGCAGTCCGGCGGATGCGGGGGTCGTCCCGGGTCATTCCGAGATCGGCCAGGACAATCGCGTTCCAGTTCGTGGCGACGTACTTGGGCCGGTACAGCTCCCCGCCCGAAGTGCCCGGCGTGGCCCAATGTCCATCCGGCCACTGGTTTTCCAGGAGCGATGCGGCCCATCCCGTCTGGCCAATCTCTTTGGCGGCAGCGCGTACTCCGCGATCCTGCGGTGAGCGTCCCTCCACGTCGACCCAGAACCGCACCCGTCCGCTTGGGTCGGACTTCGGACCGGTGAGCCAGCGTCGGACCCGAGGGGAGACGCGCATGTGCCGGCGGAGGCTGGTTCGGCCTTATTACGATATCCCGACTCCCGCACGGAGTCAGGCCGATCAGCTCACACCCGTAGGACGCCCCGGTCGGGATTCGAACCCGAGCACCCGGCTCCAACGCCGGGCGTGACCGATGGACACCGACCCACCAGGCTGCGGGACCGTCTGGCTATTTCGGAAGCTGCCCTACCAGCATCTGAGTCGCAGGAACCTGGTCTTTCGGAAGCCGGAAAAAGGCCTTCTTCCCCCCAACGCGCATTTCGAGGCGCTTCGAGAACATTCCTTTGACCTTGGGGTTCTCGATCGAACTGTACGACGCCGCAAAGTTCGCCGGGTTTTGCGCGGCAACTTGGTCGAGCGGCATTCCGGCATAGGCCGCCCGCTTCTTGTCCGCACCGCTTTTCGCGACGGAGGCGGCGACGGCCTGCCCGATCACCCCACCCAGCAGCTGTCCGGCTATGCGCGCACGTCCCGTCTTCACCGTCACGACCCCGACGAGACGCCGATCCGTGAAGATCAGGTCGTATAGCTTCGGTAGTCCGAGTCGACCTACCTGTCCTTCTGCGTTGTACACAATGCCGACAATTCTCTCTGCCTCCACAATGGGAACCTCCCCGATTTGTCATAGGCGCGTGAGGGGATGAAACTGTTCCCCTGCAAGCCGCCGGAGGGTCGATGGGGTCCGCTCTGCGACTATACCGTTTCATGACTGTAGGAGTCAAGCAATTTTCGCCGCGCTCACGAGAGGGGGCTTCCGGGCTCACCGGGACGTCTTCGGCGAACATGGCACCTGTCTCGGCGACTTGGCGCGGATGAGCCCGACTAGTTCACCTGGGTAAAACGCCCCGGTCGGGATTCGAACCCGAGCACCCGGCTCGACAGGCCGGGATCATAGACCGCTAGACCACCGGGGCAGCGGCCGTCGCACAGTTCGGAGCCTAATTATCCTTTCCTATCAGACGGGAAGGATTGGCTTTCTTTGCATCTCGCCAACCGACTCAATGTTCCCGGCGCCTCAATGAACAGGCTAGCGCGAGCGCGTTCGAAAGCCCTTTTCCCTTTTATCCGCGTTAAGTCATGTGGCTGGCGTCAACAGCGATTCCGTTCGATTCGCGGACTTGTTCGATCTCGACACGAGAGGTCGCTGAATGAGACTCTTCGGACGTCGGACGGCCGAGCAGGCCGAACAAAACGCGTTGAAAGGACACCTTCGTCGCTCCACCGAGCGGCAAGCGGAAATCGAGACGCTCCAATTCCTGTTGACCTCGATCAAGAAACGCCACACGTGGGATCGAATCAAGTGTACGATTGCGACGGGAATCCCCGCATTCTGGATCCTGATGATCGCCTTGAGGCCGTACCTCCCGACCTGGCTCCACCCCCTTTTCGAGAGCGTCCCCGCGGTCTGGACGATCGCCGTCTCGCTCGCCATCGCGGGCTTTCAGTGGCGCAACCTCCTCTATTATCAACGTCACGTGATTCCGCTCGTTCAGGCGATGTATGAGCGAGCCATGGCGAGGCATGATCGGGAACTCCTCACGATCCTGAGCAACGTCCTTCGAATCGGGAAACTGAAGGCGTTCTTCCGAGGCCTGTTCTCGACCCCCAGGTAAGGCGGGGCCCGATTCAACCGGCCCTGCGGCTGAGAGACGGCATCAGGGCGAGGAGCGCGACCACCGCCACCAACGCGCCCGCGAGTGCGATCGCGGTCGGAATCGTCGTCGTGGGGACGACACCCGCCACCGCGAGATCGGCGGCGATGATCGGGATGACGACCGAGAGGACCGTGGCGATGATGAGACGAAGGACCGCGCGGCCGAGGGCATTGTGAATGCGACCTCGCTCCTCCGGGCGGAGCCCGGCCTCGTAGAGAGGAGCGAATCGCGCCGCCAAAATTCGCTGCTCGACCTGGGAGATGAGGACGGACAGGAACACGAGCGCAGGGACGAGTTGGACTCCGAGCACGAACGCGTGAGCCGCTACGTATCCGGTGCCGATCGCGATGAGACCGATGGCCCGAATCCCTCGCCAATGGAAAACGGATGAGATGATGAGGACGGCCGCTCCGACTCCGAGAATCGCAAGCAACGTGGCAATCCATCGGCCGTCCCCGATCGCGGACACATCCCAGATTGCCCATCCGAGCAAGGCGGCCAGCGTCACGACGGGCGCCGCCCGCAGCGCCAAGGGAATCAGGCGGGGCGAGGCCATGTGCCGATCCTCCTCAAGGCGAGTGCCAACGGCGTCGCGGGATCCCAATCGACGACCTGTGAGACGCGTCGCAGCTGAGAAATCAGGTTGTCCCGTTCCATTCGCAAAATCCGGTACGCGGTGCGGTCTTCCGGGCGCTGCTCGCCCAGCCGCCATTCAATGGCGAGCGGCGAAGGCGAGACGATCGCGACGTCGTAGCCGCGGGCCTCCATGGCGATCACCGCGTTCAGCGCGGCGCGGTCTTGGAGGGGCGAGATGAGGACGATCAGGCAGTCACGCGGAAAGAATCGGGAGAGAACCCACGCAACGTGTGCGAAGGGCCATTCGCCCCCCGGCCGCACATGGGTCAGGTGGTCCAGGATCCGATACAGTTGCTTCCGCCCGAACGCGGGCGGGACCCAATCGAGGACCTCCCGCTGGACGATGAGGCCGACGCGATTCTTCGACGCGAGGACGTGCTCCGCAATCCCAAGCGCCGCCCGGACGCCGTGCTCGATCGGGTTGTCGGTTTCCGTGCCGATGAACGACTCGCGGCGTGCGTCGACGACGATGACGACGTCGCCGGACCTCTCCCCCTCGTATTCGTTCGTAAATAGACGGTCGAGTCGGGCGGATGCCTTCCAGTTGATCCGTCGGACCTCGTCGCCCGCGGTGTACTCACGGACGCCCCAGAAGTCGGTGCCCGCACCGATCTGACGTGAGGCGACCTGCCCGAACCACGGACGCGTGCGGCGTGGTTGGAGCTTGGTCCGCCGGAGGTCTTCCATCGTCGGCGCGACGACGAGGCGCGCGTCGACCGAGAGGACCGCATCCTCCGCGCCGAGGGCGAGGGGGTCGAGCGAACGCACGCGCACGGGCCCGATGTGGAAGTCGCCTTTCACCGGCGACCGGACGGTGTAAGATAGCGGGACACTGCCGCCGCGCTCCAGGGAGACGACGGCGTGATTCGTCCCATTGAGGACCACGAACTCTCGCGGGAGGACATCCACGATCTCCACGAGGTCGAGCGCGGGCCCTGCGTTTTGTACGACGAGCTGTACGTCGACGTCTCGGCCCGCCTCCGCGCGATCGCGAGAGAGCGTCCGGACGGCCGTCAGGCGCGGCCGTGCGGGAGGGAAAAGAGATCCCAAGGCGAGGACGATGACCGGTGGCAGCGCGAGGAGGACGACCTGCCAGCTTCGGAGCGCGAGCCCGGCCACCAGGAGGCCCAGCGACGCCGCGGCGAGTCCTCCGGAGAGAGGCGTGCGCATCTCACGGC
>WNFB01002234.1_pt1 | contig 16838 bp, 15 predicted proteins | sample 5400501 | NCBI WGS metagenome assembly WNFB01 (sample SAMN13153341, study PRJNA577476) | soil metagenome | isolation source: 200 cm saprolite under Douglas fir tree site 2 hole 1 | place: USA:California | collected 2015-04-18
TAAAAAACATCGCAAATTTGAAGCTGGCGTATTCCGTGTGAAACCCGGCGACCAGCTCGGATTCCGCCTCGGCCAGGTCAAACGGAGCGCGGTTGGTCTCCGCCACCGCTGCGGTGAAGAAGCAACAGAAGCCAATCACCTGCGGCAGCGGGCCCGCAAAGAAATTCCACCGCGGGAGAAATCCCCAATGGAATCCTCCCTGGGCGGTGATGATTTCGGTCAGGTTGAAGGTGCCCGCCATCAGCAAGACGCCTACGACGGACATGGTCAGCGCGAGCTCGTAACTCACCATCTGTGCGGAGCTGCGCAGCCCGCCCAGCAGCGGGTACTTGCTATTCGAGGACCACCCAGCAAGCGCGACGCCGTACACGCTCATGGAGGTAATGGCGAACAGCACCAGGAGACCGATGTTCAGGTCGGTGATGGCTAGGCGCGTGTGCTGGCCAAACATCGTGAATTCGCGTGGGCCGAAGGGAATGACGGCGATCGAAGTGATGGCGAGAGAAAGCGAGAGAAACGGCGCAAGAAAATAGACGAATTTGTCCGCGCCGGCGGGCGTGACATCCTCTTTGAACAGGAACTTCAACCCATCGGCGAGCGGCTGAAGCAGTCCGTGAGGACCCACGCGATAAGGCCCCCAGCGCGCCTGGATGTGCGCCACCACTTTGCGTTCGAACCAGGTCAAGTACGCCAGCGACGTCAGCAAAAGGAACAGCAGGACCACAATTTTGGGCAGCGCTACCAATAAGATCGGATGTTCGGAAGCGAATTCGCTCACAAGCCTGCCTCCGCTTCCGGAAGGGTGCGAATGATGGTGCAATACCGGCTGAGGGTTCCGCTGGTAAAAAGCGTGTCGTGAGATGAAAAAATCGCGCTGGCCGCCGCATCGAAGCTCGCGCGGCCATCGGCGGGCGAAACCGGCGACGTCCTTTCTGCCTCCCCAAGCAATAGCGCAGCTTTGGAGACGTCATAGCCGGGCACCGCCTGCCGGATTTCCTCGAAAGCGGCCTCGGGAGTGCGTAGACGGATGGGTTGACCGAGACCGTGCTGGGCAAGCTGGTGCGAAAGCAGGCGCAGGATATCGAAATCCGTCCGCGTTCCCATGACGTCGCCGCCCTTGCGCAAAAGCTGTACCTCCCCGGCGGTATTGGTCATGGTGCCGTCTTTTTCATATGCCGACGCCGCGGGCAGAACGACGTCGGCCAACGCCGCCGTTTCTGTGAGGAACAAGTCCTGCACAAGGAGAAATTCAAGCCTCCCAAACCGTTCGCCCGCACTCACCCCGAAGGTTTTCATTGGATTTGCGCCGGCCACATAGAGCGCGCTCAGTTTCCCGTTGGCGGCGGCGGCCACCATCCCGCGCGCGTCGAGCCCTGGTTTTCCGGGAAGCTGCGCGCCCCAAAGTTTCCCGAATCGCTCGCGCGCTGGCGCATCGCCGAGCAGCGAATAGCCCGGCAAGAGATGCGGCAGCAACCCCATATCGCACGCGCCGCGGGAATTCGCATAATCCCCGAGCGCCATATACCGCGTCTGGCCGTGGAGGGAAGAGCCGAATTGAACCAGGTCGCAAATGGCTGCGCCGGTCAACTCCGCTCCGAAAACAATGACGACGTTCGACTCCTTTTCGAGCGCCGATTTCAGAACGGAAAGTTCCTGGGCCACGTTTGGGCCGAGCTGGGCATCGCCGCCTGCAAGCCAGCGCACAGCCGTCCGTTCCGCGCCCGGCGGGACTTCGGCGAATTCCCGCGCCTTGCGGCGCAGCCGGATGGATTTCGCGTTGATTGCATACAGCCGCGTGCCGTGATGCCGGATGGCCGAGCGGATTTGCCAAGCGACAAGGGGGTTCTGCTGAGTCGGGTCGTCGCCGACCAACAGCACGGCCTCCGCCTCGTAGAGTTGCGCCATGGTGGCGCAAGCGCAAGCCGCCCGTTCTCCTAGCGCCGAAATCAGGCTGGGATAGTCTGCGGTGCGGTGGTGGTCCAGGTTGTTCGTGCCAATCGAAGCGCGCACGATCCGCCCCAACAAGTAGTTTTCTTCATTTGTGGTCCGGTTCGAGCCGATAAAGCCAATCGCTTCTGGCCCCTTGGCCTCGCGCAATTCCGCCAGAAGCTGCGCGGTGTGCGACAGGGCGTCTTCCCAGCTCGCCGGCTGGAGTTTCCCGTCGCGGCGGACCAGCGGCTGCTGTAGCCGGTCGGGGTGCTTGGTGAAGTCAAAACCGAAGCGCCCCTTCACACAAAGAAAGTCCTTGTTGAGTCCCGAGAGGTCCCGATTATTGGCGCGAAGAATTTCGTTGTTGCGAACGCTCAGCGTGGTCTTGCAACCATTCGAGCAGTGGGTGCAGACCGTGGAGACGTATTTCATTTCCCAGGGCCGCGTCTTGTAGCGGTACGTGCCGCTGGTGAGCGCGCCGACCGGGCAAATATCAATGCACATGCCGCACTCTTCGCAATCCAGGTGATCCTCGCCGTTAGGGACGATCTCGGATTGCGAGCCGCGCTGGCCCACGCCGAGCGCTTTGACGTCCATACCTTCGTCGCAGACGCGTACGCATCGGAAGCACAGGATGCAGCGCGGCGCGTCGTAGTACACCGCATCGGACCATTTCTGTTCGGGGCGGTGACGCTTTTCTTCGGCAAAGCGGCTGCGTTCGGCGCCGTACCTAAACACCATATCCTGCAATTCGCATTCGCCGCCCTTATCGCACACGGGGCAATCGAGCGGATGGTTGGCGAGCAGAAATTCCAGCATGTCCTTGCGCGCCTGATGGACCTGCTGTGTATTTGTGCGCACCACCATGCCCGGAAGCGCCACCAGCGTACACGCGGTTTGCAATTTGGGCGCTTTTTCAACCTCGACCAGGCACATGCGGCAGGCCGCTTGCAAGGACAGGCCGGGGTAATAGCAGAATGAGGGCACCTCGATGCCCATGCGCCGCGCCGCTTCCATCACCAGCGTGCCCGGCGGCACGGTTACCTCGCGCCCGTCAATTTTTAGTGTGACTTCCTTTGTATCGGCCATTTATCTTCGGGACCCTCAGCGTGCCACGGCCAGCACCCCCGCCGGCTTGTACGGGCACTTCCCCGAAAGGTGCTGCTCAAACTCGTGAGCCCACTTCTTCACGATACTGATCGTCGGCATCGCTGCGGCATCGCCGAGCGGACAGAACGTCTTGCCCAGCATGTTTTTCGCCAGCTCCCCGATCAAGGGAATATCTGCCGCTTGGCCGCCGCCGTCATGGAAACGGTCGAGCATCTTGCGGAGCCATCCCGTGCCCTCCCGGCAAGGAATGCACCAACCGCAAGACTCGTGCGCGTAAAAATGCATGATACGGCGCGCCACGTCCACCATGCAGGTCTCTTCGTCGATGACGACTACGCCGCCGGAGCCAAGCATCGAGCCGGCCTTCGCCACAGAATCAAAATCCATGGCCACGTTAATTTCCTCGGCAGTCAGCAGGGGGCAGGAGCTCCCCCCCGGAATGACCGCCTTCAGCTTCTTCCCACCGGAGATGCCCCCGGCAACGTCCTCGATCATTTGTCGAAGAGGGAAACCCATCGGCAATTCGTAGATGCCGGGCTTGTTCACATGGCCCGAGATGCAGAACAGCCGCGTGCCTCCATTTTTAGGCGAGCCAAGGCCTGCGTACCATTCGGCCCCCCGCCTCAGAATCTCGGGCACGGCGGAAAGCGTCTCGACATTGTTGATAACCGTCGGCGAACCGTACAGGCCAACGACAGCAGGGAACGGGGGCCGGATTCGCGGATAGCCGCGCTTGCCTTCGAGCGACTCCATCAACGCAGATTCTTCCCCGCATTCGTATGCGCCCGCGCCGGTATGCGTCACCAGATCGAAATCGAATCCGCTCCCCAGGATGTTCTCACCCAGATAGCCGCCGGCATAGGCTTCCGCAATTGCCTGGTCCATGATTTCCTGCACGTAGCGGTACTCGCCGCGGATATAAATGAACCCCTGGTGCGCTCCCACAGCGCGGCCCGCGATGATGATGCCTTCGATCAACTGGTGCGGCATCATTTCCATCAGCGGCCGGTCCTTGCAGGTCCCCGGCTCACTTTCGTCCGCGTTGCAGAGGATATATTTCGGCTTCGCGGATTCCTTGGGCACGAAGCTCCACTTCATGCCCGTGGGGAACCCCGCTCCTCCGCGCCCCCGCAGGTTCGATTTCTTGACTTCTTCGATGACCAAATCGGGAGTCAATTCCTTGAGAGCGCGCCCAAGGCCCTTGTATCCGTCGTGCGCGAGATAAACGCCGAGGGTATGAGAATCCATGACGCCAAACAGCCGGCTGATGACCGGAACTTCGGCCGGGTGGCGGGGCTTCACGGAACCGGTGATGGGCGTGGAAGTTTCCGGCTTGCGTCCCCCTTCTAGGGCTTCAAAGATCTGCGTGGCGCGCTCGGTGGTGAGGTTTTCGTAAAAATCGTAATTCACCTGCATGGCCGGAGCGCCGGTGCATGCCCCCAGGCACTCAACTTCTTCGAGGGAAAAAACACCGTCCGCGGTGGTTTCCTTGTGGCCGATCTCGAGCTTCTTCTGCACGAACTCGTAAAACTGGTTCCCCCCGCGCAGCATGCAGGAGATGTTGGTGCACACTTGGACGTGAAATTTTCCTGCGCGGCGGCGGCGCAGCATGGAGTAATACGCCATCGTCTCGGTGACTTGGAGCGTGTTCAGGCCGAGGCGTCCCGCAATTTGCGCAATCATGTCATCGTTGACGTATCCGAACTGGTCCTGCGCATAGAGCAGCATAGGGATCAGCGCCGACCGTTTCACCGGGTAACGGGCTTCGAGCGCCTGAAACTTGGTTTCGAGCTGCGGAGGCAGGCTCATCAGCGGTCGATTTCTCCCAAAACGATGTCGAGGGTGCCAATGCACGCGATCACGTCGGCAATCAAGCGCCGTTCCACTAATCTCGGGAGGGCTTGCAGGTTCGCGAACGAAGGCGCGCGAATCTTCATGCGGTAGGGTTTGGGCGAACCGTCGCTCGCGATGAAGCAGCCCAACTCGCCCCGCGGGGATTCCACCCGCTGGAAAACCTCTCCGGGCGGTGGCGCGAATCCTTCGGTGTAAATTTTGAAGTGGTAGATCAGCGCCTCCATCTCGGTCTTCATTCGTTCGCGCTGTGGGGCGACAATGCCGGGCGCGTCGGCACGAATGGGACCCTCGGGTGTGATCTTTTCCATGGCCTGGCGGACGATCTTGAGGCTCTCGCGCATCTCCGCCACGCGGCACAGATAGCGGGCGTAGCAGTCTCCCTCGGTTCGCACCGGCACCTGGAAGTCGAATTCCTCGTAGCTGGAATACGGGAAATACTTGCGGACGTCGTAGTCCACTCCCGATCCGCGCAGCGATGGACCGGACACCCCGAGCGCGATGGCGTCCGCGGCGCTCAAGATGCCGACGCCTTGCGTGCGCGCCTGCCAGATGCGATTCTGCGTGAGCAGCTCTTCGTATTCGTCAAACCGCGCGGGAAACGTCTGGATGATTTTCTCGACGCGGTCCATCCAGCCGGTGGGCGGCTCGAGCGCCAGCCCGCCGATGCGGAAGTAGCTCGTCATCATCCGCTGGCCGCTCACCATCTCGAACAGCTTCAGGAGTTCCTCGCGCTCGCGGAAGCAATACAGGAAAACCGACATTGCTCCCAAGTCAATCGCGTGCGTTCCGAGCCAAACCAGATGGGAGCCGATGCGCGTGAGCTCGGTCAGCAGCACGCGAATGTATTGCGCGCGCTTCGGGACTTCGAGCCCAAGGAGCTTCTCTACGGCCAGGCAATAGGCGAGGTTATTGGAAAGAGGTGCGAGATAATCAATCCGGTCGGTAAGAGTGATCGCCTGCGAATAGGTGAGCGCCTCAGCGGTTTTTTCGATCCCGGTGTGGAGATAGCCGATGTCCGAATCTGCTTTGATGACCGTTTCCCCTTCTAATTCCAACACCACGCGGAGCACGCCGTGAGTGGACGGATGCTGGGGCCCCATGTTGAGGACCATGGTCTGCGCGGGACCCGCAGCGGTCTGTACAGTGGTCATGGAGCAGGCTCAATTCCCCGCTTACCTGAAACCCTCGACGGGATAGTCTTTGCGGAGTGGATGCCCTTCCCAGTTGTCGGGCATCAACAGGCGCCGCAAGTTGGGGTGCCCGTGAAAGTGGACACCCAATAGGTCAAAGATTTCGCGCTCGTGCCAGTCGGCCGTGGGCCAGACCGGCACAACCGACGCGATCACCGGGGATTCGCCGGGAAGGAGCACGCGCAGGCGCAACACCTCGCGCCGGGTGATTGAGAGCAGGTGGTAATTCAATTCAAAGCGAGGCTCGATGGGGAAACGGTCCACCCCAGTGATGTCCGACAGGAATGTGAACGAAAGGTCCGATTCACCGGCCAAGAATTCGGCGAGGGCGAGCAACTCTTCGCGCACGACCAAGGTCAACTCCCCGCGAAAGGACTGAAGTTCGGCAATAGTTTGTGAGCGCCAGGCGCGGATTCTGGCGACAACCGGATTGTGTTCTAAGTCGGGTGTGGGTATTTCCGTCACGTAGCGCGGTCCCGGCGTGCGGGCGGAGGGTTCCAGTCCAGCGCGCCTTTCTTCCAGAGGTAGAAGTAGCCCACAAGGAGAATCACGATGTAGAGGAGCATCTCGACGAATCCGAACCACCGCAGCTCGCGAAAGATGTAGGCCCAGGGATATAGAAAGATGGCTTCTACATCAAACAAAATAAAGACCATCGCAACTAAGTAGAACTTCACGGAAAAGGGCTGCCGCGCATCGCCCGTGGGGTTCATTCCGCATTCGTAAGCCTGCGCTTTTACCCGGGAAGGCCGCCGCCAGCCAACGACCGAGGAAAGCAGAAGGATGACACCGGAAAGCACCATCGCCAGGACCAGGTGTAGAAAAAGTGGCGCGTAGCTTTGGAGGTCGTTTCCGGTCATCGGCGCACAGGCTATAATAACGGTGAAGCGGCAGCCGGTCAAATGCACCAAAACTATCCGTTAACACGTTGGTTTCAGCGCGACATGGCGATTTCACAAGTGGCGACAGAAATTGGGTTGCGCGCCTCATGAATTTCGGCTTCAACACGAATGTGCGCGTCGGGAAAGCGGTGTACCACGTCCAGACCGAGGACCGTGGCCCTTCGCATCCATTCCTGGACACGGTCGTGTATGAAGGCGGGCGAGTGGTCCACCGCCGAAGCACGGACTACCAGGATTTAGCAAAGTTGGCAGCGGACTCCGACGCTCGGCAGCATGTCCTGCATGAGAGGCTTGCTCAACAGCATCGCGATGTGATCGCGCAACTCGAAGCAGGAACCCTTCCGGCTAGCACGCAAGCAGGGAGACAGCCACAAAGATCTGTGGCGCCCATCCAACCGGGCCTCGAAGTGCGCCTGCTCAATCCGGGTTCTTGGCTCACCTCTGGCAATGCCACGCTGGAGATCGAAGTTCGGCGGCCCGGCGTGGCGCGAGGTGCTGCGCAGGAATTTGCGGACGCAAAGGTCGAAGCCGCCATCGAAGATCCCAGGGGAGACTCTGTGGCCTTCCGCACCCACACCAATCCCTCGGGACGGGCGACGCTGAAATTCCCCATTCCTTCAACTGTAGCCGACGGCGCGGAACTGGTCATCCGTGCCGCCCAAGGCTCCTTGTCAAACGAACTGCGTTTCCGGATTCGAGCTCGGCCGAAAGTCCAAGTACCTGCCGCATCACTAAAATGACGGCGAAAATTCGAGTGGTCATCAACGGCGACACACGGGAGATCCCGGCAGGGCTCGGCATTACCGGCCTTCTCGCGCATCTCGGTCTACCCCAGGACCGAGTTGCTATCGAACGGAACCGGGTAATCCTGCCCCGCTTGTTGTGGGCTGCTACTACCGTGGAAGCAGGCGATTGCTTCGAGATCGTTCACATGGTTGGGGGCGGGTGAGCCGCAACCCGGCGGTGAAAACTCAGGCGGTGTGCTTTCGCGCCGCGAGGTACTTTCTCCACGGCTTCCAGTAATATTTCGGCCAGCCTTGCGTAACGCCCTTGTGGTCCTGCGGCGGCACCCCGACGTGGGCCAAATGCAATCGCGCGCCTCGGGGGGCTTTTTCAAAGCGGACAATCAGGATCGAGTCCGGATCGGATGGCTTGAAGGCTCGCGACCGCCAAGATTGAACAATCATCCGGTTCGGCACGAGCGCCAGGTTCCTGCCTCCGATCATTCCCCTGTGGGCGGACCATTTCCCACCAATCCTGCGGCTGATTTTGGCCGGGGCCCCGGTGGAAGTCGAGTGTTTCGCCGAGTCCATGAAAAGTTCATAAAGCTCAGCCGGTTTGCAGGCGAAGGCCGCCGATTGTTCAATCACTCGCGTCATCAAATTCCTCCAAATTGCCGCAGGTCCCAGTCACCGCAGGAAATTAAAGTCTATCCAGCCAGTGCCCGAGTTTCGTTCTTTTGGTTTCGAGGTAAGCGCGCGACAGCCGGGAAGTGCGAGGCCGGCACGGAACCCGCTCCACGACTCGGATGCCGGCCGCTTCCAGTTGTTCCACCTTGTCCGGATTGTTCGACAGCAAGCGCACGCGGCGCACGCCGAGCAGCCGCAGCGCTTCGGCGGAGAACCGGTAGTCGCGCGAATCGGCAGCGAAGCCGAGCTCTACGTTGGCCTGGACGGTGTCCAACCCGCGATCCTGCAGCTCATACGCGCGCAACTTGTTCATAAGGCCGATGCCGCGTCCCTCCTGCGGAAGATAGAGGAGCACGCCCGCAGGCGCGGCGGCGATTCGGCGGAGAGAAAGCTCGAGCTGGGCGCGGCAATCGCAGCGCTCCGAGGCGAGCACGTCACCCGTGAGGCATTGCGAATGAATCCGCACCAGCGGCGTGCGGCCGGTCAGGCGGCCACGAATCACAGCCACCGCGCTCTCTTCGGGGTTGCGGCCCTCGATGCCCAGGATTTTAAACTGGCCGTAACGGGTTGGAAAGTGCGCGCGCGCCGCGACGCGAATCTCGCGCTTCGGGGGTTTTCGCAAACTTTTTGCGCGTGATTTGGTTTTTCGCCCCATGGAAACGCCACTGTATTTAAGATATCCGGGTTATCCGAAATCAACTACTTGGGAGGGCCATTCCTGGACCCATTTGGGCGCAGTATAACCTTTCGGGCGTGAAGCCGGAAAGAGCAAGCGCCTTCGGCATCATGGCCACGGGTCGAAGTATACAGCCTCCACCGTGAGGGGGGACAGTTGAATTGGCGGTGACTCTGTTGCCCTGAAAAAAGTGAACGATCCAGCTTGAAATTTAAACCCTGGACACAGCGGATCAAACGTTTGCCATATCACCTTGCCCAGGGAAATCACTAATGGTACAGGCCATAATCTGCAAGATGATTAGCATATGTTCCGTTACGGCCGTGGGCTTGCTCGGGGCCTCTGCGGCATTTTGAGCCTAGAACTGGTTTCAAAACCCCTTTCGGGCCATTTAGAATCAACAAGTTAGACCAGCCAAAGGGAGGTTTTGAAATGGGTTGTAGTCTACCAGAGGAAACAGGCGACGCTACAGCAGCATCAAGAAATTGCATCGCCGGAGGAGAATGCGCACGCGCGAGCGGACGCAAAAGGGGCGGGTCCGTTTCAATTCGCCGAAACTTGGCCCGCCCCCGCGATGGAGCCGTCTGGGTAAGTTCGCGCTCAACCCGCTACTCGTCCAGGTCAATTTTTGCTTGCTGCACCGTCAACGTGCGCGTGCCAACTGCGGCAGCGGCGCTGCTGAAGGTGAAACCGGCCGGGAATGTAAAGGCATCGACGAAGAACCGCACCTGTACCTGAACGATGTGGTCGTCCTTCGGCGTATCGGCCAGACCAATTTTGTAAAAGTTAAAGGCACGTGCGCCAAATTCAGTGTCGCTCCTGACCAGAAAATCCGCTGCCGTGGTGGCATGTTCTACGAGGTGAAAGGTGTCGTCCCAGGTGATGACCCCCGGAGTCGCAACCACCCCATCCACGAGAACTTGAGCCTGGATGACGGCATCTTTGACCGAGAATGTAAAGAACCCGGGTGGCGTGGACCGGAAGTCATTAGTGAAAATCCCCGATTCCATCGACAGGTCCATCAACAAAGCTCTCGCCTTGCCTTCTTCGGCATCAATCTTGGTAGTGAGAACTGTGATCCACGGCGTCGTCCTAAATCCCGGCGAGAAAGTTGAAAAAAACAAGAACGCCCTGCTCGAGGCTACGGCAGCCGTCCCATGGTGATCGTCGTCCGCTTGTGCAGGGGCCCAGCCGCTCAACGACAGCGCAAGTGATAGCAACACAACAAGTGTCAAAAACCATTTTCGATTAGCTTTCACGGTTGTCTCCTCTAGTCTAGTCTTATTGGATTAGGGTCCGATTGCACCACTGGGGTTTTCCCGACCCACGCCTCTTGTAGGCCCTCCGAGAAAAGGCTTGAGTGAGGAATCGCTGTGTCTCTATATGGACTTACTGATTATGTCAAGGTTCATTAATATTAGTACCACTAGTACGTATAGAACTCCTTTTGCATCTTGTGAAGAGCGGTGGGGGACTAACTCATCCCGTCCAAATGGACGATGCCGCGGATCGTCAAGTCGCTTGGATGGTCCGCTCCCGTTGCAGCGAGCTGCGGCTATGCGGCGCACGGGCCACATTCTTATGGTCTTGCAGAAGAGTCCGGATGGGGCCTGGGTCATTTCCCCGCGACGCACACTCACTGGCACCGGATATGTCCTCTCCGGATTGAAATGTGGCGCCCAGGCCTGAAGCACGAATCGATGCGGGCTAGGTCCCTTGGTCAGATGAAGAAGGCGGCGAGTCCGTAAGTCGAACGCCGCCCATCCTCTGTGCTTTACATCTGATGGATGATTGGCTAACGTAGCCGCAGCCCATGGATCAGACTGGAACGCTTGGTTTCAGCGGGGACTTGCTTCTGACGCTGCTGCTGCACGTCAGCGGAGCAGCGGCGATTTCTGCGCTCCTGGCGCGGTCGGCAATCCTCCGGAAGGTTTTGTTCACCGAAGTCCGCGATTCGGACCAAAAAGTGAAGCTGATGTTGTTCGTGACTCCGCCACTTGCCGTCGGGGTGATGTTGCGCATCCTGGGCCACCCCTACCGATTCGCTGACTTGATGCTCGAAGGCTCCTTCCTCCTGGGTTTGCTGGGAGGACGGGTGGTGGGGCCGCTGGGCGGATCCATCATTAGCCTGCCGGCATTTTTCAATCACGAGTGGCTCTCGACGCCGGTCGCGGCGGGCGCGGGCCTGGTGGGAGGGCTGATTCGCCAGGTGGTGTCGAATTCGGAAGAAATTTGGAGGCTTGGGCCGTTCACGTTCCTAGGCATCCCGCGTTGGCTCGTGCGCTTTTTCCGCCGGGAGAAGGTGAGTTGGGAGATGCTCCCGCTGGGAGCCTGCGTCGCGCTGGAGCTTGCGCGGCAGATGCTCGGTCACGCCACCAAGCTGCGGTGGCTGTTCTATCTCGACGTGGGGCCGCCTTGGGCCATGGCGCTGGTGGTGCTTTCCACGGTGATGGCAGTGGCGGTGCCCATCAAAATCTGGAACAACACGCGGACCGAGATGAACCTGGAGCAACACCAGCAGCTGTTGCTCAAGGCACGCATGGACGCACTGTCCGCCCAGATCAACCCGCACTTCATGTTCAACACGCTTAACACGGTGTCCTCGTTGATTCGCTATGATCCCGACACCGCCCGCGGGGTGGTCATCAAGCTGAGCAACATTCTCCGGCGACTGCTGCGCAAGCACGAGACGTTTGTCCCGCTCGAGGAAGAGCTGGATTTCATTGACGACTATCTCGACATCGAAGTCGCCCGGTTTGGCCGCGATAATCTACAAATTCACAAGCAGATCGAAGAGCGCACGCTGGAGTCCTTCGTCCCGAGCATGCTCCTGCAGCCCATCGTCGAAAACGCCATCAAGCACGGGCTCGCGGCCAAGCTCGACGGGGGAGAGATTACGATTCGCACTTCGACGCACGAGGGGCGCCTCGTGATTGAAATCGAAGACAATGGCGCCGGCATCCCCGAAGACCGCATGGCGCAGGTCTTTGGGGATGGCATCGGCATCAGCAACGTGCATGAACGGCTGCGCGTGCTCTACGGCAGCGATTTTCAAATGAGCATTTCCAGCAGGAAAGGCGAGGGCACGCGCATCCGCATCGAAGTGCCTGAGTTGATCCCTGCCGAGTCGCAGTCCTCTGCTGTAACCTAGAAAATCAGCTTTAATCCGAATTGAATTTGCCGGGGTGTGGCCGCCAGGGTGATCATACCGCCGAGGGGCCCTATGCAGCATCGGAAGACACGATGGAATGGGGAGCCTCAAAGCTCGCCATTCCAATTTCGATATTGATTTTACTCCCCTCCCGTGTTACTAATATTGAGCCGTTCTGAATCTCACGGGGTGAAGGAGAATCAGCTATGGAATGGACGACGCCTCAGCATGAAGAGATCTGCTTGAACTGTGAAATTAGCTCGTACGCGAACGCTGAGCTCTAAGTCTAGTCCTGAATGCGCTTTAAGATCCTCGGCTCCGCAGCCGGGGGTGGTTTTCCCCAGTGGAACTGTGCCTGCCCTAATTGCTCTCGATTGAGAGCGGGGGGCTTGCGGTCTCAGCCGCGTTCACAAGCGCAGGTGCTGGTCTGTCCCTCCGTGGGCGAGTGCTTTCTTCTCAACGCCTCCCCAGACCTGCGCACCCAGATCCTCTCCACGCCGCTGCTCGCTCCCGCAAAACCCCCGCGAGACACACCCATTGCCGGAATCTTGCTCACGAGTGCCGACGTCGATTCGGTCGCCGGGTTGCTTCACTTACGCGAATTCGAGCCCCTGCGCATTTATGCCACGTCGTCAGTCCGGCGCATCCTCCTTGAGGAAAACCGGATTTTCCGTGTACTGGAGCGCTCAAATCCGCCCGCTATGTGGCACGATGTTCCTCTCAACACTTGGTTTCCACTTGGAACGGTTAACTCCTCAAGTGGGGACCCTTCGGTTCGCTGTCGCGTGGTGCTTCTCGGGGGCGCGTATCCAGACTATGTGAGTGAAGACTTGCGGCGCGCGCTTGCCCCGGGTGAAGCCGTTGTCGGACTCTTGTTGGCTCAAGGAAAAAAACAGGTCTTTTACGCCCCTGCTCTTCCTGGGCGCTCAGATGAATGGAAGGAGTGGGCGCGATCGAGCGATCTGTGTCTGCTCGACGGAACGTTTTGGAGCGAGAACGAATTGATTTCCACAGGCGTTGGGTCGAAGACGGCGCGCGAAATCGGACACGTTCCGCTTTCGGGAGCGGGCGGTCTGCTCGAGCAGTTTGACTTTGCAAAGCGGGGCCGGCGGGTCCTGATTCACATCAACAACACGAATCCGATCCTGGATGAAGACAGTCCTGAACACCGTGAAGTGCGAGACGCGGGCTGGGAAATTGCGTATGATGGGATGGAGTTCGAACTGTAACTTTGATATGAGAGACGCTCTGCTCTCGGAATCAGACTTCATCGCCCGGTTGCACGCCATCGGCGAAGAGCGGTATCACCACAAACATCCATTTCATCTTCTGATGCACGAGGGCAAGCTCACGCGCGGCCAACTTCAATCCTGGGCCCTCAATCGCTACTACTACCAGAGCCGAATCCCGATCAAAGACGCGGCCATCCTCGCGCGAACCGATGATCCGGACTTCCGGCGTACTTGGCGCAAACGCATTATTGATCACGATGGTGATGGCACGCGCCCCGGCGGCATAGAGAAGTGGCTTCGCCTCGTCGAAGCGACTGGCCTGTCGCCCGCGGAGGCCACCCGTGGCGAAGGCATATTGCCCGCCACGCGCTACGCCGTGCAGGCGTACATTGAATTTGTTTCCACGCGCCCGCTGCTTGAAGCTGTCGCCTCGTCCCTGACGGAGCTTTATTCCGGCAAGCTCATCGCCCTTCGCCTGGATGCTCTCCGCCGACACTACCCCTGGCTCTCCGGCGGCCTCGATTATTTTACCGGCCGCCTTACGCAGGCGTCCGAAGACGCCGACTTTGCTCTCCACTGGGTCGTGAAGAATGCTCGGACGCGTCAGGAGCAAGACAAGGCCCATGCCGCCCTTCGAGCCAAGTGCGACATTCTTTGGGCACAGCTCGATGCCCTGTACTTCGCCTACGTCAATCCGGGCTGGCCGCCGCCGGGCGCCTTCAAACCCATGAGTTCCAGTCAGGAAAACAATCGTGATGACGCCTGACCTCAACAGCCGTCCGCACCTCGCCCTGGGCTGCCGCCTCAACGAAAAGGGTCAGCCATCGTGCGTTTTGCACATGCCGGAGCGGGCACTGCGATTGAACGGCCCGAGCCTTGAAATCATCGAACGCTGCGACGGCCAGCGCACCGTTCAACAGATCATCTCCGAATTGCAGAAGCTCTATTCGAAGGCCGAGCCACGGAAAGTCGAAACTGACATCCTTGGCTACCTCGCGCTGCTCCACGACCAGCATGCGCTCGAATTCACTTCCGGCCAGGCCGAGGAGACAAACTACGCAAAATGACGACCACGGCCCCGACGCCGCTCGCCCTCATCGCCGAGCTTACCCATCGGTGCCCGCTCCATTGTGTCTATTGCTCGAACCCTCTGGAACTCAAGCATCGGCCCGACGAACTTTCTACCGAAGTGTGGTCGCGGGTGTTCCGCGAAGCCGTCGAAGCGGGTGTTCTCCAAGTTGATTTTACCGGTGGCGAACCGCTGGCCCGCCCCGATCTCGTGGCTCTCGTGGGTGCCGCCCGCGAGGCCGGACTCTACGTCAACCTCATCACGTCTGGGCTGCCTCTCGACGAGCTGCGGCTGGACGAGCTCGTCCAAGCGGGACTCGATCACATGCAACTGAGTTTTCAGGGCGCTTACGAAGAGTCCGCCAATGAAATCTGCGGCACGAAAGCGCACGCACACAAACTCCGCGTCCTCGACTGGGTCAAGCGGCAACGTGTAGCCTTGACTCTGAATTTCGTCATTCACCGCCGCAACATCGATCAGCTGGAAGACATGCTGGCACTTGGCGAATCCTCCTGCGCGGGCCGAATCGAATTCGCCAACGTGCAGTATTACGGCTGGGCTTTTGCCAACCGCGGTGATCTTCTCCCCACGCGCGACCAACTCGATCGTTCCGGCGAGCTTCTGAAACGCGCCGAAGAGCGACTGCGCGGCAAAATCCGCGTCGAATTCGTTCTGCCTGACTACTACGCGAAATATCCGAAGGCGTGTATGGGTGGATGGGGACAAAAGTTCATGCTCATCACCCCAAACGGCGACGCGCTTCCCTGCCATGCGGCCCAGATCATTCCGAACTTGCGTTTCGAGAATTTGAAGGACCGCAGCCTTCGTGAGATCTGGGAAACATCAGAAGCCTTCGAGAAATTCCGCGGTGAAGAATGGATGCCTGAACCCTGCAAGAGCTGCGACCGCCGCAGGCAAGACTTTGGCGGCTGCCGCTGCCAGGCGTTTCTTCTAGCAAGTGACGCAGCGGCGACTGACCCCATCTGTTGCCTTGCGCCCCTGCGTTCCAAGGTCGACGCCATTCTGGCTAGCGTGAATCGGCCGGAAGCGGAATCTTTTGCAAAACCAACCTGGGTCTATCGCCCCAATCCTGCTTGAGGCTCCGCCGCGCCTTGCGTCTGCCCCAGCCGCATCGCTACACGGAACAAAAAGAACAGGCTCCCGAGCAAACAGACTGTTCCAAATGCGGCGAGCGCATGCGGCGCGCCGATGCGCTTCGCCACACCGCCGGCCAGCAAGGCACCGAGCGGCTGGACGCCCATAAACATTGTGGCGTACACCGCCATGATGCGGCCGCGCAGTTCATTGGGCACGCGCCCCTGCAGGATCGTATTGGTGGCCGCCATTTGCGAGGTGGTCGAAAAACCGACCGCCAGCAGCGTCACCGCCGACAGCCAGAAGACGCGCGATTGTGAAAACAAGACCAGTCCCAACGCGCATGTCGTGGAGGTCGCGGCGATCCATTCGACCAGGCCTTTGTAGTTCGTTCGCGCGGCAAAGTGCAGCGCGCCAATCACGGCTCCCACCACGGCAAAGCTCATCAGCAGCCCCAGTCTGCGCGCCCCACCGTGAAGGATGTCGTTGGCGAATATCGGAAGAAACACGAAATACTGCAGACCGAGCAAGCTCATCAGGCTCAAGAGCAGCAGCGCGGAGCGGATCGGCCGATCGCTCATCGCGAAGCGAAAGCCTTGAACAAAGTTTTCGAGCGGTGAACCCTTGCTGGCGTGAGGCTCGATCTTCTCGATCCGCATCATCAGCAGCGCAATGATCACAGCCAGAAAACTGACGCCGTTCAAGAAAAAACACCAGCCTTCGCCGATCCACACGATGGCGAAGCCGGCGATGGCCGGACCCATAACCCGCGCCCCATTAAAGATGGACGAGTTCAGCGCGATGGCGTTCGGCAGGTCTTCTATCCCCACCATCTGAACCAGAAACGCCTGGCGGATCGGCACGTCGAACGCATTCACGATGCCCGCGAGGAATGCGATCAGAACGATTTGCCAGACACGCACGACGCCGCCGAGCGTCAGCGCCGCCAGAACGAACGACAGGATCAGAGCCGCGGTTTGCGTCCAGATCACTCCCCGGTGACGGTTGTACCGGTCACCAATATAACCGCCGAGAGAGGCCAGGAAGAGGATGGGGATTTGGCTGGCAAATCCGAAAATGCCGAGCAGGGGCGCCGAATGGGTCATCTTGTAGATGAGCCAGAGCTGCGCGGTCGACTGCATCCACGTGCCAATGACCGCAACCAGCTGACCCGCAAAGAAGAGCTGAAAGTTGCGGTGTTGTAAGGCGCGAAAGCGAGCG
>WNFB01010386.1_pt1 | contig 16832 bp, 16 predicted proteins | sample 5400501 | NCBI WGS metagenome assembly WNFB01 (sample SAMN13153341, study PRJNA577476) | soil metagenome | isolation source: 200 cm saprolite under Douglas fir tree site 2 hole 1 | place: USA:California | collected 2015-04-18
TGCTTAACTTCATCGCAAGCCAGGCAACATTCTGACTTGAGCAGTGTGTACCTTGCCCAGTTGCTCAGGAAGGGAACACTTGAAGGTTTCAAGATCGACCGCGAATGGTTCATCTACACTGACTCCTTAGAGCAATTCTTAGCGAAAAACCGTAAACCAGGACCGAGAGGGCCTCGTAAGCCTGCGTCTTCGGGAGACATTGGAGACACGAACCATGCCAGCCATCAAAGCCGGGAGGAGTAGAGTCCCTTCTCGCTTCTCTCAGAAGTCTACCTGACGAGCAGGCAAAAAAAGGCGAGAAATCGCGCATAAATCGTTCAGATGCGATCAGGGAGTGATCAAAAATCGCTCAGATTTTGCCGAAAAGGGAACGTGCGATGCAAGAAGCACAACACCCGAACAGACTCAGAATGTTACTCGCAATCGCCGGACTGAATCAGAGGGAAGTAGCTCGTGAGTCCGGCATTCCTGAAGGAACGTTGCGCCACTATGTTGCTGGCGAGCAAGTTATTCCAAGAAGAGATCGCGTAAAACTTGCACAGGTAATAGGCTGCGACATACAAGATTTAGCACCGCAGTATGATATTCAGGGGGATATGCCAAAGAAATTGGCATCAATATACAGTATGACAGATGAGAGAATAAAAGGGGTATCTTCATTTGAAGAATGGGATGGATGTTTTTCTTTCGGGAGACTGAAAACAACCTCGATGGTTCTTGATGGGGATGGGACAGAAGTCTATCTTCCAGCAAACGTTCACACGTATTATGACCCTCAACCTGCAACGTTCTTCGATGAAGTAATGCAGGCAAAGAAGCAGATACAGCAAGAGCAAGATGAAAAGCAGCAAAATGGAGAACCCTCTCAATGGAACGGAGAAAAATATCATCTGTCCAAGATAGTTATAAGTCGGGAACCAATCCATGAGAGCATGACACTTGGCTTGTGGTTCAAGCCGAGGGACCACTATACAGGGCTTGCGACCCGTCGATGCTTAGATAATCCAGATTTCCGCGAAAAATATGTTCCAGATGATTGGAGTACCCCCTATAGTTGGTATGAGTTGCTCTATGGGAGTAGATATCACGGTGATCTCTTCCGATGGGTATGTTCTTCTGACACAAAGGGGACAAAATCAAAGCGTTCACCAAAATATGTTTCATAGTTCAGTTTCCGAGGCAGTAAGCCCCTCGTTTGATCGAAGCACAACTAGTCAGGCACCAGACTTGTACCGTTGTGCGTGCCGTGGCCTTGCGGAAGAACTCGGACTCCAGGAGTCCATCGATTTCTCCTCGTCTGATATCCTCTTTCTGAGTTTTTCAGTGGACACGCATTATGCGCTCTATGGCTTGCGTGGTATGGTCAAGGTAAACAAAAGCTTTGAGGAGATTCTAAGAAACTGGCATGCAGGGGTAAAAGATAAAATGGAAAACAAAAAGATTTTTGCTGTTCCCTTCACTCCGCAAGAAGTCTGTTCATTTGTCTTCTCACATGAACCATTCTCGCCCGGCGGGTTGGTCTGCCTTTATCATGCTTTGGTGCATGAATTCGGAAGAGAGCAAGTAAATAGCGCCATATCCTTCTATTGAAGAAGCTTTCAACCCCGCTAACTCAAGAAAACCATCCTTGTGGCTTTCACCGCAAGGATGGTTTTTCAGGCTCAACATCCTGCAATAAAACGCTATGAAAATCAATAAAACGCTATATTTTCAAACACGAGTTTCAAATACTACAAGATGTGGAGGCTCCTGTCAAATTCATGCAACGTCCACCGCGAGTGCTTTTTCTCGGCATGCAGGGTAATTTCTCATTGCCTTCACTACAAGCATTATTAGAGGGCGGCGTTGAGGTCTGTGCCGTCGTCATTCCCCCGGCACCTGGTGCAAGCTCTGATCGGCCAGCGATCTATCGACGTGAGCAACCTCGCATAGCCCGTTCGACCTTACCCGTAATCACTTCTTCACTTTATACCACTGTTGTACAACTGGCATGGGAGCGGCGGATACCCCTGTGGGAAGTAACTCACATGGCAGACCCTTTGACGGTTTCAACGCTGGCCGCATATCAGCCAGATGCTATGTGTGTGGCTTGCTTCTCACAACGTATTCCGCGTGCCATTCTGGATATTCCTCGCCTCGGTTGTCTCAACGTCCATCCATCGCTGCTGCCAGCCAATCGCGGGCCGGAGCCGTTATTCTGGACATTTCGAGAAGGGAGCAAACAAGCAGGCGTGACCATTCATCTTATGGATGAAGGCATGGATAGCGGCGATATACTGGCGCAGGAGTGCATAGAGATACTGGATGGCATGAGCTATGCTCAGTTAGAGTTAGCATGTGCTCTGCGTGGTGGAGCATTGCTCGCACAAGCCGTGTGGGAGCTCTACGAAGGCCGTGTGGTACGTACACAGCAAGACGAGGCCATGAGCAGCTATCATTCATTTCCTACCAGTGAAGATTTTGTTATACCCATCGCGGCATGGAGTGCCTCGCATGTATACAACTTTATCTGTGGCGTAATAGACTGGAACGGGCCAGTTACCCTCCATGTCAATGGAGAGTATTTCACCGTGCTAAAGACAACTTCCTATAGCCATGAGGATATTTACCCCAATGAGCGCGAAGCATATTGTTGGCAAGGTGAAGAGTTGTGGATACGATGCAGGGAAGGATGGGTAGCGGTGCTGCTTAACCCAACAACTTTTCAATAGTGTTTAAGAAATCGTCCAGCTCAAGGGGCTTGCTCATGGCGATAATCTTGCGCTTTTCTATTTCATGTTTTGGAAGCCGTGCGCTGATCACGATGGCTGGTATGTGTTCCAGGCCTTTTGTGGCATGTAACTGGTCATATAAATCGATGCCGTTCATACGTGGTAGTTGATAATCCAGTATAAAGAGGCTGGGTTTGATGTTTGAAACGGCCTTTAATGCCTGAAATCCGTCTGCGACTAGCATGGCATGGTGGGAGGTTTCCTGTAAAATAGCCTGGACAAGAAATGTGCCGATTCCTGTATCATCCTCTACTACCAGAACAGTCTTCACTGAAGTTTCTTCTTTAGAATGTTGTTCGGTTGTATCGCGAGACATGGGCCATCTCCAATGCTATTAAATATATATAAGTTGAAAAAAATAACTCACAGTACCCCCACGTCTACGTGACGTGGGGGTACTGTCTGCCTCATCAATTTCGGTATGCACCAAATTTGATCTTTGTGGCATTATAGCATTCTGTGTCAAGCTGAAGCGTTCGGTGTTATCCGTAATAAGAGCATTAATCAAGGCTCTGCTCACCACCAGGGGTTGAATGCGAGAGCACAATGCAATTGTGCTCTCGCATTCAACCCCTGGTGGTGAGCAGAGCACCTAATTCTCCCACTCGACGCCAGTACCGCACTATGGTATTATCACTTCACCCAAATCATAAAAATATTGATTGAAGAAGAATAGGGCTGCATTGTGTATCTCAAACGTTTGGAAATGTTGGGCTTTAAAAGTTTTGCTGTACGCACCTCGCTGGAGTTTAGCACGGGCATCACGGCGGTGGTGGGACCGAATGGAGCAGGAAAATCGAATGTCGCCGACGCCATGCGCTGGGTTTTAGGCGAGCAGAGTATGCGCCAGTTGCGCGGCAAGAAAAGCGACGACATTATCTTTTCCGGGGGCCATGGCAGAGCTGCCCTGGGGATGGCGGAAGTATCGCTGACACTTGATAACAGTACTGGCTGGGTCCCTTCGGAATATAGCGAAATAACCGTCACCCGCCGCAGCTATCGCTCCGGTGAAAACGAATACCTCATCAATAAGCAGAAAGTCCGCCTTAAAGACGTCGTGCTGCTGCTGGCACAGGCGCGTATCGGTCATGATTCTTACACAGTCGTTGGGCAGGGTTTGATCGATGCTGCGTTGAGCCTGCGGGCTGAGGAGCGGCGCGGCCTCTTTGAAGATGCCGCAGGTATTCGTCCATTCCAGGTACAACGTGCAGATGCAGAGAGCCGCCTGCGCCAAACCGAACTGAATCTGGACCGTTTACGGGATATTGTCAGTGAGATCGAGCCGCGCCTGGCACCTTTAGAGGAACAGGCTCGCCGTGCAGTTGAATTCAGGCAGTTAAATAGCGAATTACAAGAGGTGTTGCTGACGTGGTATGCCCTCCAATGGAGACGCTTGCGTGCTACCAAAGAGCGTACAGAGGCCGCGGAGCAGCAGCAGGCACAGAAGGTTCAGCAGTTGGAGCAGTCCATCCTGGCCGCTGATGAGCAGGGAAATGAGCTGCGTGCCAGGCGGCAAAGCGTGCAAGCTCATATTGCCGAAGTCCGTAAAGCCTATGGAGAGGCGAATGACTTTCTTCAGAAGATCGAACGCGACCTGGCCGTCAGCGAGGAGCGTATCACCGGTCTGGTGCGGCAGCGCAGCGATCAAGAGCAAGAGGAGCGGCGATTACGAGAACGACTGATCGCAGTGCAGCAGCAAGTAATTGACCAGGAAGAGCAATGTGATCTTGCCGATGAAGCGGTAGATAGCAGCGCGGCGTCCATCGCCACCCAGGAAGCGGAGGTAAGCAGGGCACAAAAAGACTATGAGATGGATGAGCGGCGTTTGCGTACCGCGCAAAATGACTTCTTCCAGGTGCAGGCGCGCCTGGGAGCCAGCCAGACTGATCTGGGTCGACAGCAGAAGCAACTGGGAGAGCGAAACCGCACCCTGGCGGCACGTCGAGATACCATAGCTCAATCCCAGCAGGCACTCCGTACCCTCGAAACACGCCTGGTGGAGGAACGCTCGCGCCTGGACATCGCCCATAAAGAGGAACAGCAGGTGACCCAGCGCAAACAGACCATGGCGCGAGCTATCGCGGATGCTCAACAAGAGTTTGAGCGTTTGAAATCTACCCTCACCGAAGCAGAAAGACAACGGCGCACCGTTACTGATCGCCTTACTATGCTCAAACACTGGCGACAGAGCTTGAGCGGTTATAGTGATGGCGTGCGTACCTTGCTGCGTGCGCCAGCAGACAAAGTGCCAGGCCTGGTCGGTCCTGTCGCGCAACTTGGCGTGGCTTCCTCTGGCCTGGAGACGGCCCTGGAAGCCGCTCTTGGACCGTATTTACAGGCGGTAGTGGTACAGACACTCGAGGATGCCCATACATGCCTGCACTATTTACAGGGAGCCAGGCTTGGTAAAGCGATGGTTATGTGGATGGAAGAGGAGGGAGAACAGCGTGAATCTGAGGCCACGCAGCTACAATTGGCTGAGGAGACACTCAACCGCTTTATCACAGAGAATCCAGTATTGAAAGATCGCGTCATTGGCTTTGCCTGGCGGCTTGTACAGTGCGAGGCACGCCACCAGCATCTATTTCGCAGCATGTTACGTGGTGTAGTGATTGTGAAAGACGTAGAAGCTGCACGGGAACTTCTCGCCAGGACGCTGCCGCTCAAAGGCACTTCTTCGCGCAACCTGCCTTTTGAGATGGCTGTAACACTCAATGGAGAGGTGCTGCACATCGCCGGTTGGCTTACCGGAGGAAGTGGGAAGGATGGAAGCCAGCAACAGGGACTGCTGGCCTATGAGCGGGAACTGCATCAATTGCCGCAACAATTGAATGAACAGGTGGCCTTGATAGATCAACTCAACAGTATGCTCAATGAAGTGCAGCGCGGCCAGGAGGGGCGTCGTGCTGAACTAGCTGGCGTGGATAGAGAGTTACAGAAGATAACGGGGCGTATTAATGAACTGCATAAAGTGGTCAGCACTACTCAGCGAGACCAGGAGCGTCTGCAAACCGAGATACGCTTAGCCTCTTCGATGGAGCAGCAGTTGGCGGCAGAGGTCGTTGGCTTAGAGCAGGAGGTAGAGGACGCGCAGGAGCGTGTCCATACACATGAGAAGACACAGCGCGAAATGGCTGGCCTGGTAGAGGAACTTCAACAGGAGATGGAGGAGCGTGCTATTACCTATCGCCGCCAACAAGATGAGCTTGGACGAGTACGTACCGCCCTGGCGGTGAAACGGCAGGAAGCCCGTTCTCTACACCAACACCTGGCAACGCTAAAGGCGCAGGCACAGGACCTCAAGACGCAGGTTGAGCAGCATATCGAGCGTATGAAAGAGGCCGAGCAGCGGCAGCAGCTTTTAGAGGAAACTATCACCTTGCATCGCCAGGAACTTGAAAAAGCAACAGCGCTGGCGCAAACACTTGCTGGTGAATTGCGTAGCGTGGAAGAGCAGTCCGGTGAAGTTGATCGGCAGATGATGGTATTAGAGCAGCAGGCCATGCAGTTGCGCCATGCCATGAACGAGCTAGAGAATGCCTACCGCCGCTGCCTGCTAGAGAGCCAGAAAGCCCAGGATGCGCTTGAGTCCCTGCTGGAACAACTGCACGAAGAGATGGGCGTGACAGACCCTAAAGAACTGAGCGGCTATGCTGCTCGCGCAGATGCCAATGCCGGGGCTACAGATGATGGCAGCCCAGCATCTGAGGATACAGGTGTACTCTCAGAGGAAGAGGAGGCACAGTTGCGCAAACTGCGGCGGCGCGTCGATAGCTTGCGCAGTCGCCTCAAAGCCCTTGGCGGATGCGATCCCGATGCGCCCCAGCAATATGAAGAGACGCGCACCCGTTTTGAATTTCTCACCTCACAGATCGCGGATATGGAGCAGGCGGCCCTGCACCTGCGCTCGATCATCGGGCAGCTTGACGTGACCATGGCGCGGCAATTTGAGGCTACCTTCCAGGCTGTCAATGCTCGTTTCCGCGAACATTTCGTCACCCTCTTCAATGGCGGCAATGCCCGCCTGGAATTGACTACCGCGAAGGCAAACGAAGATGATGGCTCCTCTCCCGCGCCATCGAATATGCCAGCCGGTGTGGAGGTCATTGTACAACCACCGGGCAAGAAGGTGCAGGATTTATCGCTGCTCTCCGGCGGCGAGCGCGCGCTCGTTTCGGCGGCCCTGCTCTTTGCTCTCTTGGAGATCAATCCACCGCCTTTTTGTTTGCTGGACGAGGTGGATGCGGCCCTCGACGAGACGAATGTCACACGTTTCTGCGACATCCTGAAACGCCTTGCTCAACGCACCCAGTTTATCATGATTACCCATAACCGCGTCACCATGCTATCGGCGCAGGTAATCTATGGCGTCTCCATGGGCGGGGATAGTATCTCCCGTTTGCTCTCAATGAAACTTGAAGAGGCTCCTGTGGCCGGTGATCGATGACCCCCTTAGCTCCCTTTTTTTACAGGGACCTTCCTATCGTCCTCCTTATTGGGAATATCAACCACATGGCGAAAAACTGTAGTGCCATGCTTGCTACAGGTGCCTGGGTCTTAAAGGTAAAGGACGACCCAGGGGACCCTGATTTCTTGCAGCGTCAGTTAGGCGCGGACCCCTCGGCACCCAGTCTGCCTACTGCCGACCAGGTTGCAAGTGATATGAGCTCTACTCCATACGGCACTTCTCCCTGGGATAACACTTCCTGAGAGATCCTGGGGAGGCGGGACGATCTGAATAGTTACGAGCTTTTTATGAGTGCAGTATCGTATTATGTACCAGTGAAAAGAACCAGCTATGTATGATTCCGATTTTCTTGATAAGGAGACAAAAATCGCATGCCTAAGCGACCAAGGATAGCACTGAAGGTTACAGATCTTGACGCCAGCCTGGCATTTTATATAGAGGGCATTGGCTTTGAGTTGGTGGAATCACAGCCCGTGGCCGGTACGGCCCTCATACTTGACAGCGATGGCGACCCCATCTTGTTGGCCGGGCCACAGGTTGAAGATGTAAAAGTACACCTGGATGAGCCTCGTATTGTTTTCAAGCCGGGCGATACATTGGACTTCGTGGAAAATGATCTCGATGCCAGGCGTGCAGGCCTGGCTGGGAAAGGCCTGGTGGGTGCGCAATTGGAGGAGGATAGCTGGGGCGACCGTAAACTGACCCTGAAAGACCCGGATGGCTACACGATAGTTTTTGTCATGTCGGCTAAACGCTCACCTGAGAAGATGGCGGCACTCTATGCACATTGCCCAACTGCTACAACACGTACCCGATAATTGGGAACACTACGTCATGCTAAAGTTTGCCGATGAAGACGGAGAAGGAAGCAAAGTCACCGTTGGCAATTTCGTGAGTGGTATGGCCAGACACCTGGCCGACCATTGCGAAGAGATTCGCGAGACGCGCCGCGTGCATGACCGTTAATTCAGCGGTATGCTAAATCTGGTTGCAAAAAGTATTGACAGGACGTTGCGATTGTAGTAACATACGTCCTGTCAAGAGAACCGCCTGTATGTGCAGGTGAACCGGTGATTATAGCGAAGAGGGTACACCCGTTCCCATCCCGAACACGGTCGTTAAGCTCTTCAGCTCTGATGATACTTTGGGGGTAGCCCCACGGGAAAATAGGACATCGCCGTTTCAGAGTGTCGATCTCTTCCTCCGTGTTATAAAACCCTGTCGAAACGCGCAAGCATTTCATCGAAGGAATGTTGCGAAGATAAATGTTGTGCTTATCGTGTAGATGCTTTACAACTTCGGCATCATCGTGCCCTTCTAAAAGAAATGAAACCAGGCCACTTGCTCCTGCTACCGGTGTAAGCATGGTGACACCTGGAACCTTCTGAATTTGAGAATAGGCGTAAGTACTCAGCGAGGCAATGCGCGCAAATAGCCATTCGTATCCAACCGTTTCCTCCAGCCATCCCAGGGCTGCTGCCTGACCCGCTATAACTACCGGAGGACGACCCCCCATTTCAAAACGTTTGGCTCGCTCAATCAATGCCCAATCCACACCTTCTTCATGCTTCATAGATGGGTAGCCAACATAGGTAGACATGATCGTGACTTGGGCCTCGCGCCGCACATAGAGTGCGCCAGTACCATCTGGCCCACAGAGCCATTTCTGCATGGGTATGGCGTAAAAATCCACGTTGAGAGCTTTCACATCAACAGGAATAGCTCCTATGGACTGTGCGCCGTCGATTAAGACAGGGATGCCAAATTTGCGTCCCATGTAACTTACTTCGCTCACATCGATTGCCGCACCCGTGGTCCACAATACATGCGAGAGTACGATCAAGCGCGTGCGCGGCGTCACCAGGTCGGCGATAGCTGTGAGGGCTGGATGTTCTCCAGACGGACCGAGATCGGCGAAGCGAATGGTCACTCCAAAGCGGTCCCGTATCTGGTAGAGCGGGCCAAGCGCGTTATAATGCTCGTGGTTGGTGGTGATGACTTCATCACCCTGTTGCCAGTTAATGCCATAACTGACGATATTCATGCCTTCGCCAGTATTGGCGGTGAGTGCAATCTCGCTTTCGTCCGCATTGATAAGGCGTGCAACTCTATCGCGGGCACTATCGTGGATGGCATGTATAGACTCCCACGAGGCTGCTCCCAGGCGGCCATTCGTATATTCATCCTGGAGGCGTTCCTGCATGGCTTGTGGGACGCACGCCGGTAGAGGACCAAAGGTGCCCGCGTTGAAATACAGGTGAGAGGTGGTTGCGGGCATTTCCTGGCGAATACGTTGGATGTGTGTGAGGTCGGGCAAGGTAAGGCTCCTTCGTTTTGCTGAGGTAGAGTTTGTCGTCATATTTTTGTACATAACGACAGGTTTACATATCCAGGTAAGACATGATGGCAGTATATCCCAAATCTGGCTCCTATATCTAGCGTGCTTAGTCCGTATTTTCAATCAAAAAGCACATCAATTTGGGCATTTGACAGAGTCAAATGCCCAAATTGATGTGCTTTTTGATTCACTGTGAGAAGAAACAACGACAATGCGGGTGTTTTTCGGCACGAAAAACACCCGCATTGTCGTTGTTCCTTCTCACAAATTTGCGAGGACTGACGCCAATCCTCACACGTCACAGGATCACCTGACACGGTATATAATGAATGGGGTATAGTAGCTTGTGTACGCAATTTGGAAAGGTAAATAATACAACAGTATGCGCATACGCAATGTTCGGCAGGTGGATATCCCGAGGCTGATAGAACTACAACAGCTCGCAATAGAAACGGATGGTATAGAGGCCAGGAGCATCTCTGATTTCGAGGCATGGCTAACATCACCCGAACTTGAACACAATATTTTTGTGATAACCGATGATGACGACGAGTCGAATCAATGGGGCCAATCGGAAACACTGGAAGGGATTGAGGGCGAAGTGGTGGGCTTTACCGCACTTACCTTGCACCAGGACGAGCGAGCCTATCATTTTCTCTGCCAGGGCACAGTACATCCACAGTATCGCAGGCGCAACGCCGGGCGTGCCCTGTTGATCTGCGCCCTTAACCGCGCTCGCATCCTGTCAACTGAATTTGAATTTGAGGCAGAGCAGGAAGGGCACCCCATCTATCTTGAGGCGCTGCTCCCCATTCACGACCCAGCTTCGGGTAACCTGGCCGTAAAATGTGAAATGCAGCCAACAGATGAACCCGCACCGACAGGCATGCAGTTATATCGCCGCGAGTTATAGATTCATAGATCATTCCGAATTCAAGGAACAGCAGTAGTGCGCTCGCACTACTGCTGTTCCTTGAATTCGGAATGATCCTTATACCTTTTCGTACTCTGTTTTGACGGTGTAGGTGCCGTCAGGTAGTTGCTCTATCGTGTAATCTCCGAAGAGGACAGGATCGATCAGGCGCAGGCAGAGGAAAATGCGCACAGCTAACTCGCGTATCTCAATTTCGGCATGGGGACTGGCACGCATCTCAATCAAATGTCGCCAGGCGCGTGCATTGCCTGTGACGACGATAGGAGCCTCGGTCTCGTTAGGCAACACAGAACGGGCGCATTGTTGCACCTTCTTGCGCAAATCGGTGCGCACTTCCGCGCTGAGGATATTCACACCCGCCTGCTGCATTTCCAGTAAGCGGTTGGTGAGTAGAGCATATTCACCGGCGGCCCGTTCGATGCGCTGCAAAAATTGAGCGTGCAGATCCTCATCCTGGGCATATTCAGGACGTTCGACAAACCGTAGTACCCGGCCTGAGACGTAGCGCTGGCTCGTCTGGGAAAATCCAAAGCCGGCCCGGTGGCGCACCAGTTCGTGGGTGACACTGCGCGAGATACCATACAACAACAAGCTAAATGTGGCATGTTCAAATACAGAGCCATGCCCCGATGATTTGAGATTGTTGAAGTATCGTTCAGCGTGTTCGTTGAAAGTGCGCTTCGGCCCAAAACTCATGTAACAAACCTGGCCCGCGACCTTGCACAGTTGTGCGCCGTCGGGCAGTCTTGTCGGGTCGTCCAGATACGCCGCAAAGTGGAGTGATGTATCAAACCCCTCCAGAAAGCCTGTCAGTGCTCCCAAATGAAAATTTGGGCGTGCGAGAACTGCTACTCCGGGTTTGGGTAGATAGAGTGTTCCACCTGCTGAGGAGTGGACGGGGGAATGAATGGCGGTAAAACCTGAACTTTCACTCCCGTTGAGTTAGTGGAAAAGTGTCTCAAAGTCGATAACAGACACCGATATCTCCTTGCTACTAGCTGTGTTTTTTTCTTACACCAGCCTAGCAGGTTAGAGGCTATTTGGCTACTAGTTCACCGGCATTTGAGATGGCTCCAACAAGGCGTCTAATGTGGAGCGACGGATGCGGTAGGCCTGGCGCGTTCCACGATGGGGCAACGTAATCGCTTCCAGTACCCCATTTTTAATCCAACGTCGCACAGTGGTATCATCCACTCGCAATTGCTTAGCAACCTCACGGACTGTGAGCAGATCCGTTTCATCGTGTACCACGCTGTCCTCTTTCTGGTCTTGTACTAAAGTGACGTTCAGTCCTTTCTACGTTTTGGGTACGTTTGGACTGTTCACATAGTGTCTATTTGACTATAACGACGAACATCCTCTTTTTTGGTAACTCTGTTCTTAAAAGTCGGTTTACACTGTAAATGTAGGCACCGCAACTTGAACGTTTAACGCATCTCTAGAACAGAAGAATGTGCATATGTACGCTAATCGCTTGCTAACCGCCAATCATCGACATGCTGCGATTTGCCCGTTTGAAACGCTTGTCACCAATATAATGCTTGAGCTCTTTGTTCCATACTGCGCGGCGAATGGTGTCGGCCAAAACATCGTCGGAGGCATCGGAGCGGATAACAGCACGCAAATCTGTCTCTTCAGTAGCGAAAAGACAGGTACGCAATTGGCCATCAGCGGTCAGGCGGATACGGTCACAGGTGGCGCAGAATGGTTCGCTGACCGGATTGATAAAGCCAACCTCACCTATACCATCACTAAAGGTATAGCGGCGTGCTGTTTCAGAGGGATCACCAGTGGTAATTTGTACAAGGGGGCCGTACTTCGCTTCGATAATAGCCTTCAATTCAGCCCCAGTCAGGATATCATCCTTACGCCAGATCTGGTCGGCGTCGAGCGGCATAAATTCAATCCAACGCATGACATATGCTTTATTTCGCGCGAGCCGTACAAAATCAAGCGCTTCATCTTCAGAATAGCCACGAATGGCGACAGCGTTGACCTTAATGGGATGAATGGATGGATACTTCTCCAGTTCTTCCAGTCCTTCCAACACGCGATGAAGTTGGTCGCGGCGCGTGAGTTGTGCGAACTTCTCGCGCATAAGCGAATCCATGCTCACATTGATGCGAGTAAGCCCTGCTTCCGCCAATGCTGCTGCCTGTTGCTTCAAGAGGATACCATTCGTGGTCAGGCTGAGACTGTGTAGCCCCTCAATCTTACGAAGCTGGCGTACAAGCTCAGGAACATCTCGCCGCACCAGTGGCTCTCCACCTGTGAGGCGAATTTGCTCTATACCTATGTTGACCGCGACACGCGCGATGCGCTCTATTTCCTCATAGGAGAGAATCTCGGCCTTTTTGAGCCAGGGTAAACCTTCAGCAGGCATGCAGTAAGTGCAGCGAAAGTTGCACTTATCTGTAATAGAGATGCGCATACTTTTGATGCGGCGTCCATAGCTATCAATGAGTAATTCCATGCTGTTTGCCTTTTTGCGTTTTCATGAACAATTTGTATGACATACTATAGCACATTTGTGTCTATATGTCATATTCGGTTGTCAGAGCCCTGGCAAAAGCCGTGCATGTGCTGGTGTCGGCTCACCAGTGAGCCTCCTTCGAGAAAATTGTTGAGGTGTTTGTGCGCTTTGCGCACAAACACCTCAACAATTTTTCTCCAGGCGAGTTTCTATTGCTTAAACATCGTAATAGAGCGCGAACTCAATGGGCGTGGGGCGCAGGCGCACTTCATCGGACTGAGCGCGTTTCAGGTCAACATAATGTTCGAGTACGTCCGTTGTGAAGACATCGCCTTCTAGCAGGAAAGCGTGGTCGTCCTCAAGAGCATCCAACGCTTCATGCAAGGTGCCTGGAACGGACTGAATCTCGCTCAACTCTTCTTTGGACATGTGGTACAGGTCGCGATCCACCGGGCCATAACCGTGATCGCCAGGCTCGATCTTGCGGCGAATACCATCCAGGCCTGCCATCAATAGAGCGGTGAAGGCCAGGTATGGGTTCGCGGTCGCGTCGGGCGGGCGGAACTCGATACGCTTTGCCGATGGACAATCGGTGAGTGGGATACGTACAGCGGCACTGCGGTTGCCCTTGGAGAAAACCAGGTTCACCGGTGCCTCGAAGCCTGGAACAAGACGCTTATAGCTGTTTGTAGTGGAGGCCACAATTGCCAGGAGTGCTGGCGCGTGCGTCAACAGACCACCTATGTAGTAGCGAGCCAGTTGGGAAATGCCGGCGTAGCCTTCGCCATCATAGAACAGGGGCCTTTCGCCTCTCCACAAGCTCTGATGGACGTGCATACCTGAGCCATTGTCGCCAAAGATAGGCTTGGGCATGAACGTCACGGTTTTGCCGTGCTTGCGAGCTGTATTCTTCACCACATATTTGTAGAGCATCAGATTATCGGCAGTCTTCAAGAGCGTATTGAAACGGATGTCGATTTCAGATTGTCCCGCGGCACCTACTTCGTGGTGTTGTGCCTCGACCAGTACGCCTAACTCTTCTAGAAGAAGAGCCATCTCGCTGCGAATATCTTGCAAGGTATCGTTCGGAGCAACGGGGAAGTATCCCTCTTTCGTCCGCATACGGTGACCCAGGTTAGGCGTGCCGTTGCGTGAACTATTCCAGTGCGCTTCATCTGAGTCCACCTCCGCATACTGAATATTTTCAGTGGAGTTGTAGCGCACATTATCAAAGATGAAAAATTCTGCTTCCGGTCCAAAGTAACTGGTGTCTGCTATGCCGCTGGAGCGGAGATAGGCCTCTGCCTTGGCCGCAATATAGCGCGGGTCGCGGCTATACGGCTTCTTGCGTCCGCCAGGCCCAGGATGCGCAATGTTGCAGATCAGGCTCAGCGTCGACACAGCCGTGAAAGGGTCCATTATGGCGGTATTCGCGTCGGGGATAATGAGCATGTCACTTTCATTGATGGTCTGAAAGCCGCGCACGCTGGAGCCATCGAAAGCTTTTCCCTCAATGAATGTCTCTATCTCTAGTTCCCGCATCGGCACGCTGAAATGCTGCCACGTTCCCGGTAGATCAACAAACTTGAAATCCACCATCTTTGCGCCGCGCTCTTTCGCCAATTCCATTACATCTTCGGGTGTCATGCCTGCTCTTCTCCTACTCTCTATCTATGCCGACTCTATTGCTGGAGTAGTTGGCATAGATTACGTATATTGATGTTTAGCTATTTTGTACAATAGTCCCGATTTTACCAGCATCTGCTGATGTTATTTACCTGTTTATATGATAATTTACTCTTCCTTATGTTGCTATAGATAGTTTGTCCGAAAGTGCTGGCGTATATATTGGGCAAGTTGCACAAAAACCTGGTTGCCACCTTTATTTCCGTCTCCTCCAAATCACTGGTGAACTTGCCGTAGTGGGCGCGATAAATTGGGTCCCTACAAATGTTGAGTCCTTGCGTCTAGCAATGTGAAAGAGTAATATAAACAGGACATATTCAGACTGAGGAGGAGCTATCGATATGGAGACACAGAGTTTCTCGAACTCTATGCAGTTGGCCCCGCAGCCAGCTCCCCGACAACCTGGCCATAATCGAATACGCCGTATTGTATTCTTCAGTTTTACGCTCTTATTAGGTATCGTACTTGGCGCGATTGCCGTCCTACTCGTAGAGTTAGCGATTTCAGGTGATGGGCAAATACTTACTACAGCACAACCTCCCTCAAATAGTGATATTATCGTACAGGCTGGCATAAATTATATTACCCATCTTGTTGACAAAGAACTGCTTGCCTCAGGTATGCTCAATCCTTCAAATGTTCAGGTTATGATGGCGAGTGGAGATCAGATCACGATTAACGGGGATGATGAAATCATTTTCGGAGTGACCAGGCACTTTAGTATTGTGGTAGAGCCGCTCATTAGTTCCTGCCAGTTGCAGATGCAGGTGATCCGTGCCGACGTGGCGGGCATTCCCGTAACAGGGCTCGTGGCAAATTTTCAGACTCGCATCAACCAGTCACTGCTGGCTAAACCGGACAGCCTGCCTGCCGGCTTTGAATATTGTAAGACAAGCGTGCGGACTGACCCAAAAGATGGACTGTTTATCACGTATTCGGCAAAACCCGTGTAAGGGAACGTGAAATAAAAGGAGCATCGTTATGCAATTGCACATCCGACCAGCTACCCCGGATGACTACCCTACTGTCAGTGCCATCAACAATCTCATTTACCCAGAATATCCTGTCACGGCAGATGAGATAGCCTATTGGGTTGAGCATAATGACGCTCGGTGCCTGCATGAACGCTGGATCGTGGAACGCGACGGGCGTATTGTTGGATAATCATTTGCTTATGGGACTTGCTCCCCACCAGCCGCAATCGCTGCGCAGCTCGCTGCGGGAGGATCAGGCAGCAGGCATCCACTTTCTGGAGGCGCGTGGCTTTCGCAATGTATGGCATAGCTGGGAATCGCGCCTGGACGTACAAGGCTTTGACCCCACGCCCTATGCAGGACTCGAAGAGCAACTGCGAACACAGGGCATCGAGATTAAGACGCTCGAGGAGCTTGAAGGCGACCCGCAGCGCAACCGGAAAATGCACGCATTGGACAGCGAACTTGCGCTGGACATCCCCACCTTAGACCCGTTCACTCCCTTCACATATGAACACTACGTCGATCTGTTTCTAAATAATCCAGATTTGCGGGCTGATGGCTTCTTTGTGGCTCTCGAAAATGGCGAGTACATTGGAGAAACCTCCCTCTGGCATACGAAAGCTAGCAAAGACCTGTTCCAGAATCTGACTGCCGTCAAACGCTCCCACCGGCGGCGTGGCATTGCCCTCGCCCTCAAGGTGAAGGCCATCATATATGCCAAGGAGCACGGCGTCCCGCAGGTCAAAACGTGGAACGATCACCCAAACACCGGCATGATCGCGCTCAACCACAAGTTAGGCTTTGTGCGCGATAAGGCCCACTATACCTTCTTGAAAGAATTCTAGAACTTCTGAGCCACAACATGAAAGGAAATCACCATGAGCACTGGTCTCTCGCAATCCCTGGGACAATCCCTTGGAACCGATTTTTATTTGATGGATGAACTGTTAACGGACGAGGAACGCGCCATTCGCGATAAGGTGCGTGCCTTCTCTGATCGGGAGGTCATCCCGATCATCAACGATTACTGGGAGCGTGCTGAGTTTCCTTTTGCATTGATCCCCAAAATCGCACAGCTTGGTATTGCCGGCAGCAGCGTACAGGGCTATGGCTGCCCTGGTTTGAGCGCAGTGGCCTCTGGATTGATCGCCATGGAATTGGCGCGTGGCGATGCCAGCATCTGCA
>WNFB01002235.1_pt1 | contig 16827 bp, 18 predicted proteins | sample 5400501 | NCBI WGS metagenome assembly WNFB01 (sample SAMN13153341, study PRJNA577476) | soil metagenome | isolation source: 200 cm saprolite under Douglas fir tree site 2 hole 1 | place: USA:California | collected 2015-04-18
CGTCACCCGCGCGAGCGTCTGCTGGCCGACGTCGAAATACCAGACGGTGCCGTCGGGTGCGGCCGCCATGCCGCTTGGGTTCGCGGTCCCGCAGCCGACGCATCCGGCGCCGGCAGGCGAGGGGTTCGGGACCCGGAAGTCGACCACACCGCCGTTGGCGAGCTGGCGCGGAGTCTTGGATTGCATCGACGTCGAGGGCAGGTTGCAACCGATGACCAACAGAAGGACGAGCGCCGGCATGGCCCGCATGGAGGTCTAAACGTAGCCGTCATTCGGGAATTACGCGCCTTCTGGTCTAATGGACGCCACTGACATGGCCGTCGACCTGGACCGAATTGGACGCGCGAGCCTCAGGGAGCTGGGCGACATCCGGATCGATGACGTCCTCTCGTTCATCGACCGTGGCATCGAGAACATGCCGAGCTACATGGACCTCTACAGGCGCTGGGAGTCCCAGCAGTGGAGGGTGGCGGACATCGACTTCACCCTCGATCGTCAGGACTGGCTCGAGTCGACAGACATCGACAGGAAGGCCACTCTCTGGTCACATCGCCTCTTCTTCAACGGCGAGGAGCGGGTCACCGCCACGCTCGCGCCTTTCGTCTGGGCAGCACCGACGCCTGACATCGAGGTCTTCCTCTCCACCCAGATGGTGGACGAGGCGCGGCACACGGTCTTCTTCGAGAGGTGGTGGCGCGAGGTTTGCGGGACCGACGCTCGCAACATGTCGGAGCTCCTCGTCGAGATCCGTCCTGAGGCGAATGAGGGCTACAACGAGCTCTTCTACGAGAGGCTGCCGGCGACGGCGCAGCGCCTCGCCAGCAATCCGAAAGACTTCGACGCCTTCGTCGAAGGCGTGACGCTGTACCACATCGTGATCGAAGCGACGATCGCGCTGACCGGTCAGCGCTTCGAGCTCGAGGCCATGCGCGAACAGGGCCTGACGGAGCGCGGCTTTTATCGCGGCTTCACCGCCGTCGCGCGCGACGAGTCGCGACACGTGAGCTTCGGGATCAAGTTTCTCCGGGATGCCGTGCGCGAAAACCCCGGACGGTATGCGCCGCTGATCCAGAAGACGCTGGTCGAGTGCCTGCCGCTGATCTCGGGCACGCTCGACCCGCCTGACCCACGCTACGTGACCGACTACGGTCACACCGAGAGCGAGATCGTGGAGTTCGCCATCGAGTCGCTGAACAAGCGGCTGAGGGCGATCGGCATCAACCTCGCCGCTTGATCGATGAGGTGCTGAGCGGCCGCAACCTGAGGTTGCGGCCTGTCCGGCCGGAGGATGAAGCGACGCTAACCGCGATCTTCCGCGACCCTGAAGTCGCGAAATGGTGGGGCGACCCGGCCGGGGCGGTCGGCGACGCGCTGGAGCTCTCCGAGGGGCAATCGTCATTTGTCATCGAGGACTCAGGCGGCCCGATCGGGTTCATCCAGTGCTTCGAGGAAGGCGATCCGATGTATCGCCACGCCAACATCGACGTCGCGCTCGAGTCGAGCGCGCAAGGCAAAGGCCACGGACCGGAGGCGATTGGCATCCTGGCGCGCCACCTGATCGAGAAGCGCGGACATCACCGCTTGACGATTGACCCCGCGGCGCACAATGTGCACGCGATCAAGGCCTACGAGCGGGTCGGGTTCAAGCCCATAGGGTTGATGCGCAAATACGAGCGAGGACCGGACGGCGAATGGCACGACGGTCTTCTGATGGACATGCTGGCCGAGGAGCTGAAGGTCTAACGGGCCCGGACGTCCCCACCCGGCGCTGCGCGCCGACCTTCCCGGCAAGCGGGGAGGTGAAGCTTCCTAGCCCCGCCTGACCGCGCGCGCGATTTCTCGCTTTGCCTCTCGTTCGGCGATGGCTTCGCGCTTGTCGTACTCGCGTTTCCCGCGGGCGAGCCCCACCTCCACCTTGGCGCGGTTTCGCGCGAAGTAGAGGCGCAGGGGGATGAGCGTGTAGCCCTTCTGCTTGACCTTGCCGATCAGGCTCGAGATCTCCTTTCGATGGAGCAGGAGCTTGCGCGCCCGCATGGGCTCGTGGTTCATCAGGTTGCCCTGGGCGTACGGCGAGATGTGCACGTTCTCAAGCCACGCCTCGCCGTTGTCGATCCGCACGAAGCCGTCGCGAAGGTTGGCGCGCCCGTTGCGCACGGACTTGACCTCGGTCCCGGTGAGCATCAAGCCCGCCTCGTACTTCTCGTCGATGAAGTAGTCGTGGTACGCGCGCCGGTTGACGGCGACGTCGCGCTCCACCTTTTCTTTGTTCATTGCGCCGTCCCATCGCCGAGGACCTGGCGCGCAGGCGCGGGCTTCTTGCCCGGCAGCTGCACGACGTCGGGCACGTACCGGTCGCCTTCGAGATGTCCGCTCAAGACCTTCACGCGACCTCGCGCGGTGGGCAGGGTCGCGCCGGGCCACGGCTGCAATGCGCGCACACGACGGTCGATCTCCTCGGCGCCCATCTCCCACTCGAGCTCGCCGTCTTCCCTCTTCAGCCTCGGCGCCGTCGTGGCACGCGTGTGGTCCTGCCCCACCACGTGCAGCTGATCGAAATTGGCCAGCGCCTCGACCAGGAGCTTCGCGCCGATGTCCGCGAGACGAGCTGTCAGCTTTGTCGCATCCTCGCGGTCGTCGATCGGTGTCGCCTGAACGGCCAGGATCGGTCCGTGGTCGAGCTGCTCGTCCATCCGCATGATCGTGACGCCTGTCTCGTGGTCGCCGGCGAGTATCGCGTGGGCGACCGGCGCCGCGCCCCGGTGGCGTGGAAGCAAGGATGCGTGCACGTTCACCGCACCAAGGCGCGAAATCTCCAGCACCGACCGCGGGATGATCTGCCCGTAGGCGACAACGACAAGCAGGTCAGGACTCAACGAGCGCAAACGTTCCACCGCGTCGGGATCGCGAATCCTTTCCGGCTGATAGACCGGCAGGCCGAGCTCCTGCGCGGCGACCTTGACCGACGGCGGGGTCAGCTTCATGCGGTGGCCCGGACGATCAGGCTGCGTCACGACCAGGGCGATGTCGTGCCCCTCTTCACGCAGCGCTCGCAGCGACGGCACGGCGAAAGCAGCCGTCCCCGCAAAGACGATCTTGAAGGTAGTTCGACCCCTACGCGGCCTCGACGGGGGCGTCGCCGCCCTCGCCGACCATATCTTCGACGCGGCGCAGCGTGTCGAGGCTCGTCAGGCGGTCGGTGAAGAGGACACCGTCGAGGTGATCCAGCTCGTGCTGAAAAGCGCGGGCGGTGAACCCGGCGGACTTGATGCGCACCTCTTTGCCATGGCGGTTGCGTCCCTTGACCACGACACTCTCCGCCCGCTCGACCTCGCCGACCCATCCAGGCTTGCTCAGGCAGCCTTCGTAGCCGACCTGCGAACCCTCTTTCTTGACCACCTCTGGATTGACCAGGCCCCAGATCTGCTTGTCGTCGCCCTTGACCACGCAGACGCGCAGCGGTACGCCGATCTGGTTCGCTGCCAGGCCGGCGCCCGGGGCGTCGAGCATGGTTTCCGTCAGGTCGTCGAGCAGGCGCTGGATGGACGCGTCGATACGCGTGACTTTCTTCGACTTTTCACGCAGGACGGGATGTTCGAAGGTGAGAATCGGCCGAACCACGAACGGGATTTTACCCATGACCTGGAAAAACCTAGCCTGGTTACGCCAGCCAGCGCGAGCGCAGCATGACGTCGCGGTCCTTGATCTCCTCGTACCCGCGGTAAGCCTGGATGCGTGTCGGGCGCAGGCGGAAGAACATCCAGCCCTCACCCTCCTCGCGCGGGTTCCAGCCGACAGCTGCCGAAAACCCCTGAGCCAGGTCTGGCAGATCTTCGACCGCCCCGCTCTCGATCATGTGGGCGTCGATCAAGATCGCGTCCGACGGCGCGCCTCGCGCGACCTTCGCCGCCGGGTTCATGGACAGGTTGCGCGCGGTCGGGGTGGCGGCCCGCGTCGCGATCACGAGCTCGTAGCCGTCCCACCACGCCGACACCGCGATGAGGTGCGGCCGGCCCGCCACGTCCGAGGTCGCCAGCCACACGTCCTTCTGCTTCTCGAGCGCCGCCAGCACGTCGGCCTTTCGCGTCCCTGTGTCACGCAATCGCCCACACCTCCCTATGTCGCCGGATCCACGTCGTAGCTCCAGCCCTTGCCCCGCGGCGCGAGGCGTCGCGCGCGCTCCAGGCCAACGCCCTTCAGGGTGACCTGCCAACGGTACTCGCCGCGCAGGCGGTGGATGAAAGCTGGAGACGGACCCATGACGCGGATGCCCTCGATGCCGTCGCGAAGCAATCCGGTCGACAGCGCTTCGGCCGCGTCGCGCGCCGAGGACGCCGCGCGAGCGTCTTCACGATCCGTGCGCGTCATCACCGCAAGGTCCGCGAACGGCGGGAAGACGAACGCTTTTCGAGCAGGAAGCTCCGCAGCATAGAAACCGTCGTAGTCGCCCGCGGCGGCGCAGCGCAGGCTGTAGTGCTCGGGATTGCTCGTCTGCACGACCACGGTCGACGGACGGCCGTCGCGTCCGGCGCGCCCGGCGACCTGCGTGACAAGCGAGAAGGTGTTCTCCGCGGAGCGGTAGTCGGGAAAGTGCAGCGGAAGGTCTGCGTCCACCACCCCCACGCATGTGACCGTGGGCAGGTCGAGCCCGCGGGTGACCAGCTGCGTCCCGACGAGGATGTCCGCGCGACGCTCGCTGAATGCTTCCCAGATTTGGAAGTAGGAGTCGGGGCCCCGCGCCACGTCGCTGTCCAGGCGCAGGACGCGCGCCCGGGGCCACAGCTTCTTGACCATGCCCTCGAGGCGCTGCGTGCCCATGCCGAGACCTCGGATGTTCCGGCTGCCGCAGAAATCGCAGACAACAGGCATCGCCCGCGAATAGCCGCAGTAGTGGCAGACGAGGCCGTCGATTTCGACGTGCTGGACGAGCGCGACCGAGCAGCCGAGGCACTGCACCGAGCGACCGCAGTCGCGGCACATCACGAACGTCGAAAGCCCGCGCCGGTTGAGGTAGAGGATCGTCTGCTCCTCGTTCTCCAGCGTTCGCGTGACGACCTCGACCAGGCGGCTCGACAGAGGCTGGCGGTTTCCCTCCGCAGCCTCGTCGCGCATGTCGACCAGCTCGACCCGCGCCTCATGGCCCCTGACCCGGCGCGTCATGCGGGCGAGCGCGATCTCGCCCTGCGTGGCCTGGTAGTAGGTTGCAACGCTGGGAGTGGCCGACCCCGCGACCAGCTTCGCGCCGCTCACGGCGGCCAGGCGTCGCGCCACCCATCCGGCCTCGTAGCGCGGCGTCCGGTCCTGCTTGTAGGCGGCCGAACCCTCCTCGTCGAGGCAGATCAGGCCGAGGCGTGGGATGGGCGCGAAGACCGCCGACCTGCTCCCGAGGACGACCTGGGCCTCGCCACGGCGTGTCCGCCACCACTGCTGCGCCCGCTCGAGCTCCGTCAGCTGCGACTGCAGCACCGCGAGGGGGACGTTGAGCCGCGCCCGGACCCGCTGCACCAACTGAGGCGTGAGGGAGATCTCAGGGACCAGGAGGAGGACTCGCAGGCCCTGCTCGAGCGCCCGCTCTGCCGCGGCCAGGTAGACCTCGGTCTTGCCGCTCGCGATGACGCCTTGGAGCAGGGTCACCCCGTTGGCTTCGATCACTTCCAGGGCCGCCTTCTGCTCGTCCGTGAGCAGCGGCCGCTCTGACGGCGCGCCGGCCGGGCCGGTGGCCAGCTCGAGCAGCCGCGAGTGAACGCGCTGCCGCGTCGAGGCCTGCGAGCCGGTCGAGCCCGTGCCGCGCACGCGGGGGGGCAGCATCGCCCGGATGCATTCGATCAAGGGAACCCAGTAGTGGTCCGCGACGAGGCGCGCCAGCGCGACCTGGTGCGGGAGGAGCAGCGGCTCGTTGCCCGCGGTCGTGATCGGTTTCGTCTCGACCCCGGGGTCTTCTGTCGCAAGCGAGATCACAAATCCGTACGAGCTGCGCCGGCCAAAGGGCACCGTGACGCGATGCCCGGGCACGACGTCGATGCCATCGGGTACGGAATACGTGTAACTCTCGCGGGCGATCCCGCGGGCGGCATCCACCGCCACCTCAGCGTAGAGCGCCAATTACCGCTTCAAGTCAGGCAGGACCAGGTCCAGGATCTTGTCGGCCATCTCGCGCTTGGTCATCTTCTCGAGGTCGTGGCGCTTGCCGTTGGCGAAGAGCAGCACGCCGGCGTTGTACTCGCTCCCGAAACCGATGTCGCGCCGCGAGATGTCGTTGGCGACGATCGACTGCAGGGCCTTGCGCTTCATCTTCTCGAGGCCCTTCTTGTCGAGGTCCGAGTCCTCAGCCGCAAAGCCGACGCGATAGACGCCCGCGAGATCCTTCTCGGCGGCGAGCGTCGCGACGATGTCAGGGATGGGGACAAGCTCGAGTGTGAGGTTCGGCGTCTCCTCGCGGCGGATCTTGCTCGGCGCCGTCTTCGCCGGCCGGAAGTCGCCGATCGCCGCGGCCATCAGGAGCACGTCCGCGCCGCGCAGCTGCGAGCGCAGCTCGGCAAGCATTTCCTCGGCCGTGTCCACCCGCTGCACATCGATGCCGTGATGCTGCGGATGAGAGGCGGTCGTCACCAGCGTCACCTTGGCGCCGCGATCGGCGGCGGCGGCGGCCAGGGCGAACCCCATCTTGCCGCTCGAGTAGTTGCTGATGAAGCGGACCGGGTCGATGGGCTCGCGAGTCCCGCCGGCCGTGACGACGATCCTTTTGCCCGCGTAGTCGTACCGCGTTCGGACGGCGTGGACCATCGCGTTGAAGATCGTCGCGGTGTTCGCCAGCCTCCCGGTGCCCATATGTCCGCTCGCGAGGCGACCCGAAGCGGGCTCGACGACCGTGATGCCTCGGTGACGCAGCGCCCCGACGTTGTCCTGCACCACCGGCTTCATCCACATCGCGTCGTTCATCGCGGGAGCGACGACGACCGGGCACCGCGCGGCCAGCAGCGTGGCCGTCACGATGTCGTCGGACCGGCCGCCGGAGATGCGCCCGATCACGTTGGCGGTGGCGGGCGCGACCAGGATGAGCTGCGCCCAGTCACCGAGGAAGACGTGCGGCTCGGGCGCGCCTTCGGCCCCGAAGAGCCCCGTCACCACCGGGTTGCCGGTCACGCCCTCGAAAGTCGGCGGCCCGACGAAGCGGGTTGCCGAAGGCGTCATCGCGACCCGGACATCGCATCCGGCCTGCGTCAGCGCCGAGGCGAGGTCGACCACCTTGTAGGCGGCGATGCCGCCCGAGATGAGGAGGGCGACGCGCAGTCCGCGCAGCTCGTCGGGGACGGGAGTGGGATCCAGAGGCATGGAGGTACAGCTAAGTTACGCGCCGCCGGGCGCGTTCGATGATCGCGTGGATCTCGGCCGCGGCCCGTTCCACGTCGTCGTTGGTCACCACGTGGTCGTAGTCCGCGGCGCGGGTCATCTCGCGCTCGGCGATCTTGCCCCGCGAGGCGAGGTCCTGCGCGGATTCGCTGCCGCGCTTGACCTGCCGCCTCTCACGCTCCTGCTCCGACGGCGCCACGACGAAGATGGAGATCGCATCGGGAACGAGGCTGCGGACCTGGTCCGCGCCCTGGACGTCGATCTTCAGCACGACGTCGCGTCCGGCATTGCGCGCATTCTCGACGCGGTCGCGGAAGGTGCCGTAGAGATTGCTGTTGTATGTGGCGTGCTCGAGAAACGCGCCTTTCCGCACCAGGTTCTCGAACTCGTCCCGCGTGAGGAAGGTGTAGTTGTGATCCGGCTTTTCGTCCGGCCGAGGCTGGCGCGTGGTGCCCGAGACGGAATAGATCAGGTTGCGGTCCAGCTCGAGGAGCCGCTTGATCACCGTGTCCTTCCCCACGCCCGACGGGCCGGAGATCACGATGAGAAGGCCTCGCTTCATCTCACCGACGCCCAGAAGTCCTGGAAGTCCGCCGGCGGCCCGGCCTCGAAGCTCATCTCCGTGCCGCTCCGCGGATGTCGAAGGCGAAGCCGCCACGCATGGAGCATGGGCCGCTGGGCGCCGGGCTCGCGGCCCCCGTACTCCGCGTCGCCCGCCACGGGGTGGCCCAGCACCGCGAGGTGGACGCGGATCTGGTGCATGCGGCCGGTGTCGAGGTCACAGCGCAAAAGCGTATGGGTTTGCCTCTTCTCGACGACCGCGTAGCGGGTCCGCGCGAAACGGCCGCCGGCCACGACCGCCATTCGCTTGCGTTCATTCGGGTCGCGGCCGATGGGCCCCTCGAGCTCGCCCGCGTCGTCTTTCAGGCGTCCGCGCACGATGGCGAGGTACGTCCTGCTCAGCGAGCGATCTTTGAGCTGCGCCGAAAGAGCCCGGTGACTCATGTCGTTGCGGGCGACCACGATCAGCCCCGACGTCCCCTTGTCGAGGCGGTGCACGATGCCCGGCCGTGCCGCGCCTCCCACCGCCGACCACGCGCCGCCGCGACCCAGCAGGGCATGGACCAGGGTACCCGTGTAGTGGCCGGGCGCCGGATGGACGACCATCCCGGAAGGCTTGTCGATGACCGCGAGGTCTTCGTCCTCATAGACGATGTCGAGCGGAATGTCTTCCGCCCCGGCCTCGACGACGTACGCCTCGGGTATCTCGTAGTCCACGACGTCGCCCGTGACCACGCGGTCCGCCGGGTCTGCGGGGTGGCCGTTCACGAGGACAAGGTGGCCTTTGATCAGGCGGGCGGCGGCCGTGCGGCTGAGCTCAGGCGCGTGCTCGGCCAGGAAGCGGTCGAGCCGCAGAGCGGCTGCAGGGGCGATCAGGCGGACGGTTTTCGTAAGACGTAGCTCGCGATCAGGACCGCGACGCCGATGGAGATCGCCGAGTCCGCGACATTGAAGACTGGAAAGAAATGGAAGTTGATGAAGTCGGTGACGGTGCCGTAGACGACGCGGTCGTAACCGTTGCCCAATGTCCCGCCCATGATGAGGCCGAGCACCGCCTCCGTCGCCGGGCTCCCGGGCGTCTGCACGACGTAGACCACGAGCCCGATCGCGACCACGATCGAGGCGACCAGGAAGAACGTCGCTCCTGCGGGGGCGAAGCCGAATGCGGCGCCCGAGTTGCGCACGTTGGCGATCCCGACGAGATGCCCGATTACCGGAACCTCGGTGCCATAGGCGACCTGAGTCGCCACGAGGCTCTTGGTCAGGCGGTCCAGCACGAAGACTGCCAGGGCGACGGCCACGAAAAGGATGCGGCCGGTCGTTACGAGCTTCGCTTGAGGGCGATCCAGATCTGCTCTCCTTCCAACATCATCTGCTCCCCGTCGAAGCCTTCCGTGTTCTCGCGGCCGGGCCCGAGCGTGACCGAAAGCGTCTCGTTCTTGATGTAGTCGGCGTGGCGCTGCAGCGCGCGGACCAGCAGGCCGTCGGCGTCGTAGCGCGTATCGATCCTGTCCTCCACGTTGAGGCCGAGCTTCTTGCGGCGATCCTGGATCGCACGGACGACCTCGCGGGCGAGGCCCTCGAGCTTCAGCTCCTCGGTGATCACTGTGTCGAGCTTCACCTCGGGAGCGCCGAAGGTCAGGGTCTTCACGTTCAGCTCCTCGCGCACGATGGCGGCGATGTCCTCCGGGAGCGGATCGCCGGTGAGCGCGATGCCCGCCAACGGCTGGCGGACCTTGAGCCGCGCCGCGTCGCGAGCGGCCAGACCCGCCTCGACCGCCTGCCGGGCGCGAGACATGGCGGTCTCGATGGCCGGGTCTTCAGCCGCCAGCCCGTCCGGGAAGTCGGTCAAGTGCACTGAGCGCTCGTCCGACAGGTTGCGGTAGATCGCGTCCGCGAGGAACGGCGTGAAGGGCGCCATCAGCCCGCACAGTGTGCGCAGCGTCTCGTAGAGCGTCTGGTAGGCGGCGGCCTTGTCGGTGTCCGACTGCGACTTCCAGAAGCGGCGCCGCGAGCGGCGGATGTACCAGTTGGACAGGTCGTCGACAAAGCGCTGGATCCGGCGGGCCGGTTCGATCGCGTCGTAGGCGTCCAGCCCGCCGTTCACGCTCGTGACCAGGCCGGTCAGCCTCGACAGGAGCCAGCGATCCAGCACGTGGCGCTCCCCGAGCGGGACGGCGGGCCGATTGGGGTCGAAGTTGTCGAGCCGCGCGTACGTGACGAAGAACGTGTAGCAGTTCCACAGCGGGATGAAGAACTGCTGCACCGTCTCACGGAGCGTGTCCGTGCCTGTGCGGTAGTTCTCCCCCACCTGGGTCGACGTGAAGAAGAACCAGCGCACCGCGTCGGACCCGAAGTTGTCGAAGAGGAAGTTGGGGTCGAGCACGTTGCCGCGCGACTTCGAAGCCTTCTTGCCCTTGGGGTCGACGACCAGCCCGAGGCAGATCACGTTGCGATACGAGTTCTGCTTGAAGAGCAGCGTCGAGATGACGAGCAGCGAATAGAACCAGCCGCGGGTCTGGTCGAGGGCCTCGGAGATGAAGTCGGCCGGGAACGTCTGCTCGAAGACTTCCTTGCCCTGTCGCGGGTAGCCGCGCTGGGCAAAGGGCATCGCCCCCGAGTCGAACCACACGTCCAGCACCTCGGGGATACGGCGCATCACGCCGCCGCATTTCTCGCATTCGAGCGTGACCCCGTCGATGAAGGGCCTATGAAGATCCTGGTCTTCCTTCAATCCCAGCTCGGCGGAAGAGCTGACGCAGCGCTTCTCATCGCACCCTTCGCAGATCCAGATGGGGATCGGCGTTCCCCAGTAGCGGCTGCGCGAGAACTGCCAGTCGACGTTGTTCTGCAGCCAGTCGCCCATGCGTCCGGTCTTGATGTGCGCGGGCACCCAGTTGGTCGCCGCGTTGTTGGCGATGAGCTCCTCTTTGCGCTCGGTCGTGCGGATGTACCAGGCGTCGAGCGCGTAGTAGATGAGCGGAGTGCTGCAGCGCCAGCAGAACGGATACGTGTGGAGCGTGGTTTCGGCTTTGTAGAGCAGCCCGCGCTCGCGCAGGTCGTCGATGATCAGCGGGTCGGCTTCCTTGACGTGCAGGCCGGCGAACTTGTCCACGTACGGCAGGAACTTCCCGTCGAGACCGACCGTGTGCTTGAAGGGGATGCCCTTCTCCTGGCAGAGGCGAAGGTCGTCCACGCCGTAGAGCGCGGAGGTGTGCACCACGCCGGTGCCCTCCTCCGTGGAGACGAAGTCCGCGTCGACGACGTACTGCGCGCGGCCTTCCTCGGGCACGGAGTACGGGTAAAGCGGCTCGTAATCGAGACCGACCAGGTCGCGCCCCTTCATCCGCTCGACCACGTTGGGCTCCGCCTTGAGCACGCTCAACAGCGGCTCGGCGAGGATCAGGTACTCGTCGCCCTCCTTGACCTTGATGTAGTCGACGTCGTTGTCGACGGCCAGCGCGACGTTGCCCGGAAGCGTCCACGGCGTGGTCGTCCACGCGAGGATCGAGGTCTTAGGGTCTTTTGCGAGCCTGAACCGGATGTAGACGCTCGGGTCGGGCACGTTGTCCTGGTAGCCGAGATGGAGCTCGTGGTTGGAGAGCGGCGTCGCGCATCGTGAGCAGTACGGCGCGACCCGGAAGCCCTTGTAGATGAGGTCCTGCTTCCACATCTCACTTAGCGCCCACCAGACCGACTGGATGTAATCCGGGGTGAGCGTCCAGTACGCGTGCTCGTAGTCCTGCCAGAAGGCCATCCTCTCGCTGAAGGCGACCCAGTCCTCGACGTACTGGTAGACGCTCTCCCGGCAGAGCTCGTTGAACCTCTCGATGCCGATCTCGTTCTCGATCTCGAACTTGCCCGAGATGTTGAGCTTCTTCTCGACCTCGATCTCGACCGGCAGCCCGTGGGTGTCCCAGCCGGCTTTGCGCTCGACGTAGAAGCCCTTCATGGTCTTGTAGCGGCCGAACAGGTCCTTGAACGCGCGGGCCAGGATGTGATGGGTCGCGGGCTTGCCGTTGGCGGTCGGCGGGCCCTCGTAAAAGACGAATCGGGGCCTGCCCTCGCGCAGCTCGAGCGATTTCTGGAAGGTGTTTTCGTCCTTCCACTTGCCCATGAGCTGCTTTTCAAGCTCGGGGAAGCTGACTTTCTGATCGACCTTATCGAACAACTCGGGAAGTCCTTAGGTCTAGCGGACGCCGAGGTTTCCGATGATCGCGATCAGCAGGTAGGCGGCCAGCATCACGACCATGGGCGAGAGATCGATGCCCGACATCGGCGGCAGCCGGCGGCGGACCGGCGCGAGCACCGGCTCCGTGACCTGCCACGCGAGCCGCGATACGGGATTCGTGGGGAAGGGGCTGACCCACGAGAAGACGACGCGGATCAGCATCAGGATGATGAACGCGTACAGCACGGTCGTCAGGACAGAGATGAGGGCGTTCATCTAGCCCCCTCGGGCCGTGGCCCGAACAGGACCTGGCCCAAGCGGACCATCGTGCTGCCCGCCGCGACTGCTGCTTCGAAATCGCCGCTCATACCCATAGAAAGGATAGGGAGCGATCTTCCCAGCCGTTGTTGAGCCTCGTCGCGCAGGGCGCGAAGCTCGCTGAAGGCTGGCGTCGGGTCGCCCTGCGTTGGACCCATCGCCATCAGACCTCGCAGATCGAGCCGCTTCGAGACCTCGTCGATCAAGGCGATCGCCCGGGCGGGGTCGACGCCGGACTTCTGCGGCTCGCGCGCAATGTTCACCTCGACGAGCACGGCCTGCTTCGCGTCGACCTGAGCGAGCCGTTCCGCCAGGTGGTCCGAGTCGACGGACTGTATCAGGGCGAAGCGGCCGGCGGCCGCGCGCACCTTGTTCGTCTGCAGATGTCCGATGAGGTGCCAATGTGCGCCTTGCAACCCGCCCATCTTGCCCAGGGCCTCCTGGACGCGGTTCTCGCCCAGGATCGTCAGGCCGGCGTCCAGCGCGGCCTGGCAGACGTCTGCGCCGAAGCCCTTCGTGACGGCGACGATCGTCACCTCGTCGGGGTCGCGGCCGGCGCGAGCGATACGCTCGCGGACCGAGCCGAGGTTTTCGGCGACGTTCACCGCAGGGCGACGATCGCCCCGAACCTGCTGCCGTCGGGGTGGCGGCGGTGGGACGGAAAGAGGTAGCTCTCCTTGGTGCACATGCCGATGTCGTAGACGGCCTTCACGCCGGCCTCCGCCAGCTGGACCCGGTTGGCGGCCGCCAGGTCGAGCAGGAACCGGCCGTCATCATCGGGCCGTACGAATTTGCGACCGAACTGCGACGCGACATCTTCGCCGACCTGGTAGCAGCGTCCGCAGATGCCCGGTCCGATGCCCGCCCGGAGGTAGTTGCATCCGAACTCCGCCCGCATGAAGCGAACCGCCGCCGCGGCCACGCCCGCGCGAGTTCCACGCCAGCCCGCGTGGACGAGGCCCACGGCCCTCTTCTCCGGGTCCCACAACACGATCGGATAGCAATCGGCGTAGGTGGCGAACAGGGCCACGCCGCGCTGGTCGGTGACCAGGGCATCCACGTCGTCGACCGAGCCACCCGGGGCGTCTACCCTCGCCACCGCGCTGCCGTGGACCGATCCGATCGTGGTGAGCTCAGCCCCGTCCAGGCCGAGCGCGCCGGTGAACGCCCGCCGGGCGGCCATCACGGGGCCGGGGTCGGGCGCGTGCTTGAGGCCGACCGAGCCCACCGCCACCGTGGAGAAGCCGTGCACGAAGCCCGGCTCGTCAGCGAGCTCCGGAACCATCAGGGCGGCGGGGGTGGTCGTCACGCCGTGAAGGTTACGAACGGCGAGAGCTGAGTACCTGCTCGATCTCCCGTTTGACCTGCTGGAGGTCCATGAACTCCCGGTACACGGACGCAAACCGGATGTAGGCGACCTCGTCGAGGTCGCGCAGCCGGTCCATCACCATCTCACCGATCTCCTGGCTCGGGATCTCGACCCGTCCCGAGCGGCGAAGCTCGGCTTCGATTTCGTCCACGATCGCCCGCAGTCGCTCCGGCGAGATGTCGCGCTTCTCGGTCGCCTTCTTCAGCCCGTTGAAGAGCTTTTGGGGATCGAAGTCCTCGCGCCGCCCGTCCTTCTTGGTGACGAAGAAGGGCACCGTCTCGATCCGCTCGTAAGTCGTGAATCGCTGCCCGCACTGCAGGCATTCGCGCCTCCGGCGGATCGCCTCCCCGATCTCAGAATCGCGGGAGTCGACCACCTTCAGGTCGTGGTGACCGCAGTACGGGCAACGCACGTGAACTCCTCTTTTTGTCTACATCCGGTTACGCAGGAAGGCGGGGATGTTGATGTCCCCGAGCTCTTCCGCGCCGAACTCCGGCCGATCGATCGTACGACGAGTGATTTCCTGCCTCGCCTCCTGCCGCGCGTCGGACTGGGTCTTGCCGCCGAAGCCGGTGGCGATGACCGTGATCTTGATCTCCCCGGCCATGGTGTCGTCGCGGACGACGCCGAAGATGATGTTGGCGCCTGGGTCGGCGGCCGACCGCACGATCTCGGCAGCCTTCTGGACCTCCTGGAGGGTGATGTCCTTGCCGGCGGTGATGTTGAACAGGATGCCCTTCGCCCCGTCGATCGAGGTCTCGAGCAGAGGGCTGGATACGGCCTGCTTGGCGGCATCCTCGGCGCGCGAGTCGCCGGCGCCGTGGCCGATGCCCATGAGCGCCTCGCCGGCGTTTTCCATGATCGCCTTGACGTCGGCGAAGTCGAGGTTGATGACGCCGGGCTGCGTGACCAGGTCGGAGATGCCCTGGACGCCCTGACGGAGCACGTCGTCCGCCATTCGGAAGGCCTCCTCCAGGGTGGTCTTGGAGCTCGCGACCTGGGCGAGGCGGTCGTTGGGGATGACGATGAGCGCGTCGACCTGGGCGCGAAGCGCCTTGATGCCTTCCTCGGCCGTGTCGTTGCGAATCCGGCCTTCGAACGCGAACGGCCGGGTCACCACGCCGATGGTGAGCGCGCCCGCCTCTTTGGCCAGCTCGGCCACGATGGACGCTGAGCCGGTGCCCGTGCCGCCGCCCATGCCGGCGGTGATGAACACCATGTCGGACTCCTGGACGACCGCGGTCAGCTCAGTCCGGCTCTCGTCGGCGGCGTCGCGGCCGCGCGTCCAATCGCCGCCCGCGCCAAGACCGCGCGTGACCTTGCTGCCGATCTGCACCTTCACGTCCGCCTGGCAGCGCTCGAGCGCCTGCTTGTCTGTGTTGACGGCGATGAACTGGACCTTGAGGGCCTTCGAGATCATGCGGTTGACGGCGTTACCGCCGCCGCCTCCGCAGCCGACGACCTTGATCCTTGCTCGCCCTTCGTGCAACTCGCTTTCTTTCATATCGATCAGGTGGTCCTCCTTCGAATGTGCTCTGGACATGGCGAGCTCCAGCTGGCTTTTGGTGTGTTCTCTAGAAAAAATCGCGCAGCCACCTCACTGTTTTTTGATACGTGTTGCCGAACGTGACGGGCTGTCGCGTGTTGCCGTACGCCGCGTGCGCACGCGCCCCCCACTTCACCAGCCCCGCCGCGACCGCGAACGAGGGGCCGTGCGCCTTGTCGGCGAGGCCGCCGAGGCCGACGGGCTGCCCGATCCGCGCCGACGTGTTGAACACGGCCTGCGCCGCGTCTGTCGTTCCCATCAGGCGCGACCCGCCCCCGGCGACCACGACCCCCGCGGGCAGGAGCTGGTCGAAGCCGCTCTTGCGCACCTCTTCGCGGGCCATCTGGAAGATCTCGACCATGCGGGGCCCGATGATCTCCGCGAGGAACCGGCGGGGCAGCGCCTGGATGCGGTCGCCGCCGACCTGCCTGACCTCGACCTTCTCGCCCTGGTCGATCACGTCGGCCAGCGCGTGGCCGTAATTGAGCTTGAGGTTCTCGGCCTCGTCGAGGGTCGTGCGCAGGCCGATCGCGATGTCGCTCGTCACGTGGTTGCCGCCGACCGGCAGCACCGCCAGGTGCCGCGCCGTACCCTCGTTGTAGACCACGACGTTGGTCGTGCCGGCGCCGATCTCGACCAGGCAAACACCGAGCTCGGTCTCCTGCTGGGTCAGGACGCCCTCGCCCCCCGCAAGGCCGGCGCAGACGACGTCCTCGACGTCGAAGCCCGCGCCGTGGACGCACTTGATGACGTTCTGGACGGCGGTCTGGGCGCCGGTGACGATGTTGGTCTCGACCTCGAGCCGGTGACCGGTCATGCCGACCGCGTCGCGAACGCCGTCCTGGCCGTCGACGGTGTAGGCGCGCGGGATGACGTGGATGACCTGGCGATCGCTTGCCACGCTGATTGCGCGGCTTGCCTCGACCACGCGGCTGACGTCGTCGTCGCTGATCTCGTGGTCGGGATGCGCGACCGCGACGACGCCGGTCGAGTTCTGGCTCCACGTGTGGGTGCCGCCGAGGGAGACGACGACCGACTCGATGCGCTGGCCGGCCATGCGCTCGCAGGAGATGGTGGCGGCCTGGATCGCGGCGATGGTTTTCTCGAGGTTGACCACGACGCCTTTGCGCAGGCCGTCGGAGGGGCTTTCGCCCACCCCCAGGATGCTTATGGGAGCACCTGGATCGTCAGACTCCGCGATGACCACGGCGACCCGGGACGTGCCCAAGTCGAGACCGACGGTTTTCTTCCGCCGTGACAAAACTGTGCTGGAACGCCTCCTGGAACGTGGGGATGGACGACTGGCGTGTTGCCGGGATTATATAGGCTCCCGGGCGCTTCCGGGACCAGATTTTGTGGGTCGCCCGCAATTCGGGCCCAGGCCTTGTGGTGGGAACGCGCCGGTGCCGGCTCCGGCGGGCTTCAAATCAATTCCATATCCGCGAGTGCCGGCTCCGGCGGGTTATTCCGCCCTACAGGTAGTGGCGGCGGATTGCGCCCAGGTTGTTGAAGATC
>WNFB01002237.1_pt1 | contig 16822 bp, 16 predicted proteins | sample 5400501 | NCBI WGS metagenome assembly WNFB01 (sample SAMN13153341, study PRJNA577476) | soil metagenome | isolation source: 200 cm saprolite under Douglas fir tree site 2 hole 1 | place: USA:California | collected 2015-04-18
CGTTGCAGCCGAGATAGGAATCAGCATTCAGCAATCAGCATTCAGCCAACTTCAGATTCGGGAAGATTGCGAAAAAGACCCACCACTAACAAGACTGCCGCTTCCGCCTCGCTGAAGGCTGACTGATAAAGGCTGACTAAAGGCTGAAGGCTGACTGCTCAGGGTTCTGTAGCAATGCTCGAGACTATGTCCCCTTTCATCAGACTCGCCAGCAAATCCGAACTTCCTCCTGACAACGAAGCCAAGGAATTTACCGTCGGCGACAAGGTGATCTGCGTGGCCAACGTCAACGGAACGATTACCGCGATGGACAACGTCTGCTTGCATCGTGGCGGACCGCTGGGACAAGGCACGATCGAAGGCGACAAACTGGTGTGCCCGTGGCATGGGTGGCAGTGGGACCCGAAGACGGGGGAAGCGGCGCATAATGCGGCGGCGAAGGTGGCGGTTTATCCGCTGAAGATAGAAGATGAGGATGTGCTAGTTGAGTTGTGAAGGTTCAGCATTCAGCGCGCAGTTCAGGGTTTGTGCTTCTTTTGCTTTTCAGCTTCTTCGATGGCTTTACGAAAAGCTGTCACAGCGGGCACGGTTGGCGGGCGTAGAGCATTGTGTCCGAGAAAGCGCCACACCGCAGAGCCATCTAGCGGGTACTCGACACCACCGCGATACACCTCCAGCATATCGTCCGATGGTCCAATATCCATTCCGCGTCGTGGGCTGGGATCCTGCGACTGCCCGCTGGTTGCGGCCGGCGGATTGCCTCGCTGGGCACCGATTCGGATTCCATCTTCACCAGGCTGAATAATTACGGGGCGGTCATTTGCAGCCCCGCCGCCGACGGTTGGGTTAACCATTCGTCCTTTTCGGACGGCAATGACCAGGTCCGCGGTGCTGATATCGATTACGGGAGTAAAACGTCCCCATTTCATCAGCGCCTTTTCGACGTCTTGTTGAGCGACTCGATTTTCAGCGGGATTCAGCAGCGGAACCTTGGAGTTTGGATTCTCAATGACGGCGACGGTCCGTGCGCTGAGAACGTATTCCGGCAAGACATTTTTGTTTTTGTCTTTTGGATTCGCGAGTGGAGCAAGGAAGAAAATCAGGGTCAAAATCGCACAAACACGCAGCGACATCGCGTCCTCCAAAGTACGGCAGACGGAGCCTATTCTATGCCTTCCCGGCGCGAGTCCATCCTAAGTTCCGTCCCGGCTAAGCGAGGCTGGTTTGGCCGCGATCCAGTTTAGCCGAGGTACTTCAAGAATTTTCCTGGCGGATTCTCAAATCCGGGAAATACGGCATCCAAGCTCTTGTTTCCCAGATGACGGTCGACGGCTTCGCCGAGCACGCGGCGGAAGTCGGTAGTGACTGCCAGGTCGCGGCCTTCGTAGAGTTGGGACTGATTGAGTCCCGGCCACTGGCCGTATACTTTACCGCCCTTCACCGGACCGCCCATTACGAACATCACGTTGGCGTGACCGTGGTCGGTGCCGCGGTTACCGTTTTCGCGGGCGGTGCGGCCGAATTCCGACATGGTGACAATCACGGTGTCCTCGGCGAGATTGCCAAGGTCAGTCCACAGGGCGGCCAGCGATTGCGAGAAATCGCGCAGGACATTCGCAATCTGGCCCTGCGTGCTGCCTTCGTTAACGTGATGGTCCCACCCGCCGATGTCGGCGAATGCAACCTGCACGCCGAGGTTTGCCTTGATGAGTTGGGCAAGTTGCTTCAGGCTGTGGCCAAAACGTCCACGGTGATAATTTGCGCCCGCAGCCGGTGCGTAGCGGGCTGGGTCAGCGGATTTCAACATCTTTACGGCTTCGAACGTTTCCTGACCGGTGCCGTGGAGAACAGTATCCACCGACTGGTCGTACATGGCTTCGAAAGTATTGGCGATGGGCGTCGCGTTAGGATTTTTGCCGCCTAGTCCAAAATCGTTAATGTTGTTCACGGCCACCGCAGGCTCATTGCCGGACAGAATGCGCGGCAGCGATGGTCCGAGAGAAATTGCACGGAACGCGGAATTCTGCGTGGGCGGCGGTAAAGAATGCAGAGTGCGATTGAGCCAGCCGTCGTCAGTGGCCTTCATGCCTGGTGTTCCGGATTCCATGAAATCCTGGGCGTCGAAGTGGGAGCGCGTGGGATCGGGCGAACCAGCAGCGTTCACGATGGCCAAATGGCGCTGCTGCCACAGCGGCTGAAATGCCGACATGGAGGGATGCAGACCGAAGAAGCCGTCGAGATCAATCACGGAACTGCGCGGGATATTGATGGTGGGGCGCATAGCATAGTACAACTGCTCGCCGTGAGGTACGACGATGTTGAGGCCGTCGGCGGCGCCGCGCTGGAAGATCACAACCAGACGCTTGTTCCGCGTACCGGAATTGGACGCGCCGTAAGCTACGCGAGCGAGAAAACTCGGGATGGCCGCCGTACCAACGACAGCGAGTGTGCTGTTTCTAAGAAATACGCGTCGCGTGATCGGCATAAAAACCTGTTATCTCCTCTGAAACTCGGGTGATCCCACGATCAATCCTTCGATGGCGCTCAAGTTTGGCGGGCGGAGAGGATCATCCAAGCGTCGACGTGCGATCTGCGGATCTTGCAATTGTTTGCTGATGGTGTCGTGGGTTTGTCTGGAGATGTCGCCTGCGAGTAGCGAATTCTCCATCGCCGCCAACGCCTGCTGTGGATCCGATGGAACTGGATTTTGCGCGCTTAAGAGGCGATCAGGATCAGCTTGCACACCTTTCAATTTCCCGGAACTGAGCGACAGCGCGAAGTTCATGCGCCCGAGTAGCGCGGCGGAATTAACCCAGGTTTCCGCCCTCATCGAATAGCCCGTCGGAGGCTGCATTCCATAGAGCGGCATACCCATATTGTTGAGCTGATTCGCCAGCGGCGTGGCATCGCTCACCTCGCCGCCAGTCGCGCGTACGGCAGAGACTACGAACTCGAGCGGAGTTTTTACTTTGGCGCGGTAACTCTCAGACGACCAGAATTCCGGCGAGCGGAAGAGGGTGCGCAGAACTTCGCGGATGTCACCGTTCTTCTTTAAGAAGGTTTGCGACATATGGTCCACAAGCGCCTGCGGCGGATTGTCAGACACAAAGCGCGTTGCCAACTTGGTGCAGATAAAGTTTGCGGTCGCACGATGGTGTGCGAGCAGATGCAGCACCTCTCGTCCTTCCTTTTCGCCATTGTCCTTGATGCGATGACCGAGGACGACTTTGTCCCCATGATCGTGCATGCGCTCTTCGAATTTGAACCCGCCGCCTTGCTGTGGTTGGTCAATGGTCCAGCCGGTGAAGACGCGCGCGACTTCGGTAACATCTTTTTGAGTGTAGCCGCCGTTCACCCCGAGGGTATGCAATTCCATCAACTCGCGGCCGTAGTTCTCGTTGAGTCCGCTGATGCGCTTTCCCTTTCCTTTTTGCGCATTAAGGTTGCGCGGGTAGTTGGAGAAGCGGCGGCGGCGGTGGCCGCGAGGGAGTTTCTTGGGAGCCCCGGTGGCAATATCAGAATTTGGACCGACGCTCAGCCAATTGTCCAGATAGAACAGCATGGCAGGACTTTTGGCGGTTGCCAGCAGCAGGTCTTCGAATTTTCCGAGGGCATGCTGTCGTATTACATCGCGTTCGTAGCTGGTGATCATGTAGTGATCAGGGCCCTTGCCGATAAATATGTTGAAGTGGTTGAACCAGAAATCGGTCATCACCTCGTCCAACTGCCGTTCGCTGTAAACGGCGCGCAGCAGTTTGCCCTGCACTAATTCGCCGACGATCACCTGCTGAGGATTGTTCAGGGCCATGAGCGTTTCTTTCTGCTGCGGGCTCATGCCTTCCATAAAGTCGCTGCCCTTCCCACCTTTCAGCGATGCAGCCAAAGCGCGCTGTTCCTCGGACGACATTTTAAGAACCTGTTTTACGCGCTGGTCGGGAGGCAAATTAAGCAACTCCTCGACCTTCAGATCAGCGAACATGCGGGCTTCGCGACGCTGCGCTCTGTCTTCATCACCAAGCCTGGCTTGCTTATTGGCAGCATCGACAGCCGAGGCATCGACTGCGTTGCTTGCGGTAGCGTCAGGCGGGTTCTTGCCGAACTCCTGCTTGCGCTCCTGCTTCTGCTCCTGGCGCTCGATCTGGGCCTGATAGACCGCACGCCTGGTGGGATCGGAGGGTAGGGATTGGCGGCCATTCATCACTTGCTTAATGAGTTGCGGTGGAGGAAAGTTCTCGACTATCTCGCGCGCATCCATGCGCAGCGTCCGAAACGGAGCGAGACGCGATTGCAAAGCGCCGTCATCAATCTTTTTCGGGTTGAGCTGAAGTTCGATCCACTTATCTACACCGATGTCCATCACCTTCTGGACATCACCCGGACGCGGGCCAAACGTCAAGCGATTGAGTGCATGGACTGCGCGTTTGTGCTCATCCATTTGCGTCAGCGTTGGAGCCGGCTTTTTGTGGCCCGCGGCTAATCGCACTGAGGCAGCCAGAGCCAATGATGTGAGCAGCAGCGGCAGCGCGATTTTTCGGACAGCAAAAATCATGAATATTCCTGCTCAAGAACGCGAGAATGCCATTAATTATGAACCCAAAGTAGAGGAAAAGTTTCTTAAGGCGCCTTTAGCGTGCCACTGATTCAGTTCGTTCGTGAGCCGAATCAGGCACTTGGGGGGCGGCCGCTGGAACTGAGCCATGAGAATTCAATGTCAGGTGCAAGCAAGCAAGGAGATAGGATCTACGTCAAGTAAAGTTTTCCGTGGCTTAGCTTGTGCTGCAGACCGGCGGCGAGTTGATCGATATCTCCCGCCGCAATGTTGACGGACATGTGCTCGAGGAACGGCACGCGATTGCTCCCGACTGCATCACGCCGCAATTGGATCAGCAGTGCATGCACCACATTGGGATCGTATTTCTGGGGCGCCATCCGGACCAGTTCGCTCAAGGTGCCGCCCACGGGAAGGGAATCGCGGTAGGGGCGCTCGCTGGTCATGGCATCGAAGGTGTCGGCGAGGGCTATGATGCGCACCGGCATGGGCACGTCGTCCATGAACAGACCGTCGGGATATCCAGAGCCATCGCCGCGTTCATGGTGCCAGCGCACAATTTCTGGAATGCGGGGCCAGGGAAATTGCACATTGCTTACGATCTGATGTCCGACGATGGTGTGGTCAGCCATCTCGCGAAACTCTTCCGCATCCAGCGCGCTGGGCTTGCCGAATATGCGCTTGTCTACCGCCACCTTGCCGATATCATGCAAATATCCTGCAGAACGGAGCGCCCCGACTTCGCCTAGATTCATTCCAAGCGCCTCGCCGATGGCAGCGGCGTATCGTCCGACACGAAGTGAATGACCGTGAATGTTGACGTGCTTTACGTCAATCGCGGTGGCAAATGCCTCGAGAGCATTGTCATAAAAGCCATGCAGAGAGGCCATCAGCCGCAGGTTTTCTGAGATGCGCTGCGCCAATGTCTGAGTAAGGCTGTGGTTGTGAACGGCCAATGCGATGTAGTGACACAGCAGGCTCAGGGATTCGAGTTCGTCATTTTCGTAGTGCGCGTCGCCTTCACGTCTGCCCAAAACCACCAGGCCTACCAGCTTCACCCCAACCTTCAGGGGCGCGATGCATTTAAAGAGCTCGGGCGCGACGTTGCCATTTGAACTAAGGAAAATCTCGCAGGTGCTGGCATTGAGCAACATTGCACCGCGAGCAGCGGTGAGGGCATGCACGTGCTTGGGAAGAAGCGGGATGACGGCTGGATCGGGCAACATGGTGAAGCCCTGAGATGCAATTGAGGTGAGGAGAGAAGGTTTGTCGCTGAAAAGAAAAAGAGCGCCTTCGCGGCCCCCGGACGCTTCAATCAGCGTCGAGAGCATTACCTGAGCAGTTTGCGAGAAGTCGCGCTCCGTAGTCAACTGGGGACCCAAGTCGGAGAGCGCCTCAACCGTGCGCAGGAGCCGTCGAAAATTGTTTCTCTGCACTGCCACGCGAGGTGGTAGCGAGAAAACGACCAGAGCAAGTTGAGAGTACCATGCAGAAAAAATGCGGGGAAGATACGTTGTTGGTTAGTTTGGTGCCGAGATCACACCAACATTTTGTAGCCAGCATTTGAGTACGGAATATTCGCGCCATCGGGCCAGCCAGCATTGAATGGCGCAGTTTTAGAAGTGCCTGCGCAACTCGGAGAACTTCTCCAGCAGCAATAGACGAGTTGGAGGGTTGGCAGGCGCAAACTGCTCATGTTCCAAGATCCAGGTGTTGTCATGCGGCACGAAGACCGCGTTGAGGCCGGCCGCGAGCGCGGGATTGATGTCTGATTTCGGGCTGTTGCCGATCATCCAGGTAGAGTCTGCTGTCACGCCGTATTTCGAAACTACCGAACGGTAGGTGTCCGCGTCTTTTTCAGCGACGATTTCCACCGCTGCAAAATATTGTGTCAGGCCCGACCGCTCGATCTTGCCAGACTGCTCAACTACCGCGCCTTTGGTCATGAGGATGAGGTGATGTCGCGGGAAAAGATACTGAAGCGTTTCCGGAACGCCCGGCAGTATCTCGACCGGATGCTCGGCTATCACATGAGCAAAGCTGTTGATTCGCTCGTGCAGGGCGGGAGTGATTGGGTCGACCGCGAGCCGTTCAAAAGTTTTGACCAGGGCATGAGCAAAGCTGTGCAGCCCATAGCCATGAGTGATGATGCACTCACGTTCCACCTCGTCGAGAATTTCGCGTACCTGAGTAGCAGAATACTGGTGATGGTTCAGGAAGGAAATGAACTGAGCAATGGCCCGCTCGAAGTAAATGTTATTTTCCCAGAGAGTGTCATCGGCGTCGATGAGAAGTGTTTGCTTGCCGTTGGCACCAGAAAGGCCGGACATCATGGAGCTTCTACCCCACAAACTCCACTCGCGCCGCATGGGGAATGACTCCCGCTTTATGACCCATATCCAGCAGACGGCGTATGGCTTCACGGCCGTCGGGTCCGTAGTCGAGAGTACGCTCGTTCACGTACATGCCAACAAACTTGTCGGCCAGTTGGGAATCGAGGTCGCGGGCGAACTGCATAGCGTAGGCAAGGGCCTCGTCGCGATGATCCAGAGCGTATTGAATGCTTTCGCGCAGAGCTGCGGCAACAGCAGTCATGAGCTCGTCGCCGAGGCCACGACGGATGGCATTTCCTCCGAGGGGCAGCGGCAACCCGGTTATTTTTTGCCACCATCTTCCCAGATCAATGATGCGCTGCAAGCCAGACTTTGCATAACTCAACTGGCCTTCGTGGATGATGAGCCCGGCTTCCTGCTTGCCCTCCAGAACCTGTGGAATGATTTGGTCGAAGGGCACCACGTCAGTCTCTATTCCCGGTGCAAAGAGCCGGAGGACGAGATATGCCGTGGTTAGAGTACCGGGGACGGCGATGCGCTTTCGTTTGATCTCACTCTGGGTATAGGGATGGCTGGCAACGATCATCGGACCATAGCCTTCGCCGACGCTTCCGCCACTCGGCAGCAGCGCGTACTTATCCTGGATATACGGGTAGGCATGGAAGGAGATGGCAGTCACGTCGTATACGCCTTCCATCGCCTTCTGATTTAGAGTTTCAATATCGCAAAGAGTATGGGTAAAGCGCAGCCCGGGCACGCGCACTTTATTAGTGGCCAGTCCGTAGAACATGAATGCATCGTCGGAATCTGGACTGTGAGCGATGGTAATCTCGCGAGTGTCGGAAGGCGTACCGCTGTGCGAGTAATCCTTGGTTTCTACTGTGATGCTCATACGTCGACCCTATTAGCACGTCGCAAACGGACAGCAACTGCGGCCGCGGCCATTACTTTTATTACCTCGGCAAACACGAACCAATAAAGTCCGAAGCGCACCGCTTGTGCAAAAGAATGAGTCAGAATTGCCAACCAGGCAATGCCACCCGAGAAAAGAACGATCTCAGCGAGAAACCCTGCTAGCGAGGCGCGCAGAAAACTCTTGCGTCCACGTTCCATAATCCATCCAGCAAGAGCGGCTACCAATGGATAAACCATGAGAAAGCCGCCGGTCGGACCGAGCAACTGTGCGAGACCTCCGGGGCCGGTGGGGTTGAAAACTGGCAGTCCGGCCAGGCCTTCAGCCAGATAGAGAGCCAAGGCGGCGAACCCACGCCTGCTACCCAGCGTCATTCCAACCAGCAAGACGGCAAAATTCTGCAATGTCAAAGGGACTGGTGTAAAAGGAAGCGGCAGCGTGACGCGGGCACAAAGAGCTACGAACAGGCTGGCACTCACTACAATCGCGACCTGCCGCGCCCAGGCGAGAGCCCGTGAGTTTGAGCTGCTGAGAGTGTTGGTAGCCATTCTTGCCATTTCCCGGGTTCTCCAAATCAAAGACATGGACTTTCAGGTTTCCTGGTTGCGGTCTATTTCATCCAAGGTCGGTTTGACCCTTGCGGGGGCAGCCTTCATATGTCGACGAACCCGCACTACCAACGCAATCGCGACACACGTAATCACCAGACTGCTGAAACCGAGGATGATAAACCACGAGGTCATCCGCACGTGGCCTAGCATATCAAATGGCGACGGAGTGCGGTGGGGCAGGCTTGCAAGTTATTTTGCCGCCATAGCCTGCTCGACCTCGTCGGCAGTGTGGGGCAAGGCGGCAGACAGGTTTATAAGCTTGTCGTTTTTGTCCACGAAAAAAACGTCCTCGATGCGCACACCTAGCTTTTCGTCAGGGATGTAAATACCCGGCTCAATAGTGAACACCATTCCAGGAGCGATCGGCACCGTGTAATCGCCATCGTCATGTACGTTGAGGCCCACATAGTGGCTGAGCCCGTGGATGAAGTATTTGCCGAGCGGTGCTCCTTGTTTATCTTTTCCGTGCGAGTTGATGTACTCATAGGCGACTTTATAAAGCGAGTTAGGATCATCACGCCTCAGGGTTGATTTACCGGGCTGAAACGCCGCAATCGCAGCCTGCTGGGCGCCCAAGACAATGTCGTAGATCTCACGCTGGCGAGGAGTGAACTTTCCTGTTGCCGGGAAAGTCCGCGTGATGTCGGAGGCATACATGGAATATTCCCCGGCTGCATCAATCACCACGACATCGCCGGCGCGGATGATTACAGAATCGTCCGAATAGTGCAGCACCGTAGAATTGAAACCTGAGCCCACGATCGGCGCGTAGGCGGGACGCTCGCAGCCCCGTTTGCCCCACTCATATTGCATTAAAGCCGAGATCACGCGCTCGGAGACCTCCGGTTTTACCGCGTGAAACGCGGCCAAGTGCGCCGCGACGGAAGCGTCTGTGGCTTTGCGAATGCGATCGACTTCACCGGAGTCTTTGAAAGTTCGGAGATAAGCGAGCAACGGTTTCACGTCCTGAAAGGAAACGTAGGTGGGGAAAGCATTGGCCCGCTTGAGCCAGTCCAGAGCTTCCGCGGAGGCTGAGGATTGGCCGAAAGCGGGCAAATCACTGTACAGGGTGGCCCGCGGCTGAGGCAAGAGCCGGACTAGTTCGTCACGTAATCGATCGATGACTTCGACACGATCGAAACCTGTGATTTTGGGTGCATCGGGATTCTCGGGGCCCAGCTTTGGCCCAGTCCACCGCTCCTGCGATGGATTGTGGGCGGGAAGGAACAGAATTTCAGTATAGGCACGCGCGGATGAACCGGGAGTCGCCTGGGTTGGGGGTGCTATGAGCAGAGCAGCGCCCGGTTCAGACCAGCCTGAGAGATAAAAGAAATTATTGTCCTGGCGAAAGCCGTAGAGATCGTTTGGGCCCTCCGCCTCCATGGGTGCGAAGATCACAACGATGCCACCTTCAGTCTTCCTGGCTAATGCCTCGCGGCGGGCGCGGTAATCGGCGTTGGGTTGCCGGTCGAGAGCAGCAGCAAAGGGGAGTAGAAAGACACATAAGGCGACAAAGGCGACTGTGGATCTGCGCATGCTTGCGTATTCCTCTTGAGGTAGTGCTTATTTTTGTCCGCCGGTTACGGATTTCTTGGCTTGATTGAACGCGTCCACGTTGCTTTTATCAATCAGGGCTGATCCTGTATCTACGAATGCAGGAATGGGAGCAAAGCTATTCTTGGCCCAATCCACATCGAGTGAATTGAGCTTATGGTGATAAAGATCGTCCATCATTCGGAGGCCCACAAAGGCCATGGTGTAGGGCTTCTGAGAGATGGTGGCAGCGATTACGCCTTTCTGGATCCACTCCAGCGTGTCAGGATCGGTATCCATCGCCATCACGACTTTATCTTTAACATTGTTATTGCTGAGCACGGTGGCGACTTCCTTCCCGGCAAGCGCCTCGAGGCAGACGAAGGCATCCACCTTGTTTTTCTCCTTACCAAGGATCTGTGTAGCGGTATCGAAAGCGACCCTCGGGTCGCCCTTGATATCAACGACACGAACAATTTTTATCTGCGCCTTGTTCTCCAGCGCGTCGCGATAGCCACGCAGCCGCTCGGCAAGATTGATTTGCTCGGGCATGCTGAAAACCACGACGTTACCCTTGCCATGCAGTTCAGTGGCAAGACGTTCGCCGCCGGTGATTCCAGCCTGGTAATTATTGGTGCCGATAAAGAACAGCCGTTTGCTCGCGGGTGCGTCGGAATCGAATGTGATTACCGGAACACCGGCGGCGATGGCCTTGTCAATGTCCTCCTTCAGGAGCTTGGGGTCGGCAACCGAAATCAAAATCCCCGTGGGCTTCTGCTGTAGTGCCTTTTCGAAAGCTTGCTGCTCTGCTTTGGGGTCGAAGGTGTCGGGTCCAGCTACCTCGGCACGCACTTTCAGCTGGCTGGCGGACTGCGAGAATCCCGCTGCGGCGGTCTGCCAGTATGGAATCTGAACGTTGGACGCGATCAGAAAGTATTTTTCATCAGCATCGTGCGCTGATCCACAATTCACAATGGGGAGCAGCAGCATTGCAAGGGGAATCAGGGTGAGCAGTTTCTGCGAGCGGGACATCGGATCCTCCTCAGAGCAGCCGACGTGGCTGAGCTTAGCCAGGCGCGGAAGGCGAGATGGATTCTACCCGAGCACGGCGATAAAAGGAAAGAAGCGCACCGTCCGACGCTGGCCGCCTGTCTGTGCTTCTACGGCAAAGCCTTATCGAGAATCGCCGAAATCACGGACTCCTCCACTTCGCCCGAAGAATTGTAAAGCGTCTTACTAGCGCGATCCAACACTACTACGTGGGGAATGTAGCCCCGATAGTACTTCTTAACGAGATCCTGCTGGTCAGACGAAAGTTTCTTATCGATATCTATCACTACGAAGTGGACGCGGCCTTCATATTTCTTGTAGAGGTCAACGGAGCGGCGAGCCTGCCGCTTGGAATTGAATCAACCCTCGCCATAAATAATGATGTAATTCGCTTTGCCCTTCTGGGTACCATCATCCATATGGTCGCCGATGATGAGTGGGCCATCCTGGCTGTCGCTGCTGAAGTCAAGTTTCGGATTAAGGCGCAAATTGTCGGCGGCACGGACCGCCGTCGAAATTACCAGAAACAATATTATCGTGGAGAAAACCTTCTTCATTCAGTCCTCTATGGCAACCCGATCGATTGCCGTTTCAGCAACCGGGTTCTCAAAATCCGTGTTGCTGATATGTGACGCGTCACTGCGCCAAAGGTTTCAGGCCAAGAAGTAGCCGAATCAGCCGCTAACCGAACTCAAAGAACTTAGACGCCTACGGGGAATGGTTTGTTGTGACTGTCTGCGCTCAAAGCAAGGCCGGCAAAGCGCCCCTGCAGCAGCGACATTAGACCCGTGTACCAATAGCCGACAACAAATAATATGAGGAAGGGGACGGTAATGTAATTCTCGTTGTCCAGAGCGTAGTACACGGTGAGCGCAAAGTACGAGCCGATGAGCATCTCCACCCACGGCACCCAGCCCAAGCGTCGGCGGTATTTGTTAGCAGCCACTTTATCCTTTTTCGATTCCACCCGGTATTTCGGAGTGCGGGCGAATGCGCTTTGCTTGCCGGCGAGAGCCTCCAGCACCGCGCATGTGTTGGTGACTGTCAAACCAATGCCGAGCGCCATAAGGAAGGGGAGATAAAGCAGAGCACGCGGCCAGGTCTTGGGAAATAATTCCTTCTGGGACACCAGGTAGAAGCTCGAGATGGAGAATGTTGACGCCAAGAATAACGGAAGATCGATGTACATCATCTGAAACCATCCCTGGTAAAAGCGAATAACCATGGCTGGCAACAGAAGCACCGACAACACGATCATTAGCGGGTAACTGAGATTCGCTGTCAGGTGATACCAGGCCTCGAGCTTCACCCGACCCGGCACATTGCTTTTCAGCACGCGGGGCAGGATTTTCTTGCAAGTCTGGATCAGGCCTTTTGCCCATCGTGCCTGCTGGGTCTTGAAAGCCGTCATTTCCACCGGCAATTCCGCCGGGCACTCGACGTCCTGCAAGTAGATAAATTTCCAACCCAGGAGTTGAGCCCGATAGGAGAGGTCGGTATCTTCGGTCAGAGTATCGTGTTGCCATCCGCCCGCTTCATCGATAGCGCGCCGCCGCCAGACTCCCGCGGTGCCGTTGAAATTGAAAAAGACACCACTGCGGGCGCGGCCCGAGTGTTCGAGCACGAAATGTCCGTCGAGCAGAATGGCTTCAACTTCCGTAAGAAACGAGTAGTGGCGATTGATATGTGTCCAACGCGTCTGCACCATGCCGATCTTCGGATCAGTGAAATGGTGGATAGTACGCAGAAGAAAATCCTCGGGCGGTACGAAGTCGGCATCGAAAATAGCAACGAACTCGCCTTTCGCCGTTTTCAATCCTTCTGCGAGCGCGCCGGCTTTGAACCCGAAGCGCTTTCTGCGATGGTGGTAGGTGATGGGGTTTCCCAGGGCCGCATACCGCTCGACTAGATCGCGCGCAACCGTCCTGGTTTCGTCCGTGGAATCGTCCAGTACCTGGATGTCCAACTTCTCTCGCGGATAGTTCAGCCGGCAAATGGCATCCAGGAGACGATCAACAACGTATTGCTCGTTAAAGATTGGAAGTTGAACCGTGACTCGTGGCAGATCAGAGAAATACGCTAGCGGATCAACGGTGCGGTTCTTCTTGTTCTTGTAATAAAGGTAAACCAGGGTATAGCGGTGTATGCCGTAGGAGGCCAGCAGTACCAGCACGACGAAGTATGGGATCAACAAGGCCATGTCGAATGCATTGGCGTGGTAGAGGCCCTGGAATGTCCGATCAAGAAAATGCTGGCGGAAGTATTGCCCGATGCCGCGTGATGCGGACAGAGCGACAAGTATCGCAAGGGACGAAATGGGCGCGCAGTTGAGCAAGCTTGGTCAATCCGGGTAACGCAAACTTATTATTTTACCCGACCTAAGATGCAACACGCTCGCTGGCCGTAAAAATATCCTTTGGATTCAGAGACTTATGGCGAGGCGTCCGGCAGAGAATTGACCTGAAGCACGAGGTTCTGGTGGCTGCCTTCTTCAAGGTGCATGGTGGTGGCATTGCTCTCATAGTTTTTCAGAAACTCAGGGTCTAAGTAACGATCACCATCTAATTCGTCCCACGCGATGATGGTGTAGATTGCGGGATTCAAACCGTGCAGGGTGAAATGACCATGCTGGTCAGTGACCGCCTGGTGGTAGCGGTCAGGACGATTGCGATATCGGGATTCCGGGATGGCAACGACAACTGCATTTGCTACCGTCTGATTCTTTTCGTCCGCTACGGTACCCTCGATGCTTGCGCCGTTAGAGCTGACAATTAGATCTGGTGAAACGGATGTACCAGTTACAATCAGGGTGGCATCGGGGATATATCTTCCACCTACGACCACAGATTTTAGAAAATAATCGGCGCCTGTACCCGTCTCTGTCGCGAACTGAATGTCGTACGTACCCGGCGGCACGCCCTTCCATTCAAAACTGCCATCTTTTTTGACACGCGCGGGCTGTGTAGGGTCGCCCGCGCCTAAGGGTATCGCGTTCATGCACCTATAGTCCCCATCCGCGCAGTGCAAAAGTAGAAAAAATTGTGATAGATCAACCTGACCATCACCCTCTACACGAAGGCGACCTTTCACCAAGGCGCCCGGCACAGGAATGAGTCGCAGTCCCTCTATATTTGAAGCGGCAAGCTCGATATTCTGCCGCGCCGATTGCGCGTTTTCACCACTGAGGGCTGTGGCCACAACCGTGTATGAACCCGGGGCAACACCACGCAGTTCAAATGTGCCGTTCTTGCTGACTTCGGCCGTGCTGGAGACCAAGCTGAATTCGCGGGAATAAAGCGTGACGACGGTCTCGGCGCTCGCGGGCAGATTGGAAACAGTGCCACGTATCCGGAATGTAGCGCTTGGGACAAGTGTGAAATTTACGGGCGACTCCTCGCCGGCGCGAATCTCAATTTCCGACGCCTGACTACGGTCGTGGGTCGCGGGATAGTAAGTCGTGACATACGCCATCTCGGGCGCGCCGTGGGCTTGAGCGTCTTCCTTTGAAGCCGACGCGAGCGTCTGGAAATCGGGCGGGGGACTGGCGGACACGAAATAACGTCCAGGCAGTAAGCTGCCGATGCGGAACTCACCCACGTCATTGCTACGCTCAGAACCAAGCGCTTCCCAGTGCTGGCGACCACTGGAGTAGTTGGTTCGCGAAACGGTAACTTCCACGTTGGGCAACGGGTCGCCGTCTTGATCGACCACCCGGCCTGTAATGACCGCCGCCGGAAGCATACGTATCAGCAGGTCTTTGAGTTGCTGACCTGATTCGAAGGAAAGCACTACCCCTGATGACCGATGTTGCTTCTTTTCGACACCGATGTAGCCGGTGCGCTCGGCGAACAACCGGTATCGGCCGGGCTCGATTGCCTCAATTTGGAAGTGCCCATCCTGATCGCTGACAGCAGTGTAGTTTCCACCCTCTTGTTGGTTTTCTGTAATCAGCTCGATGGTGGCTTTCTTGATTGGCTCGCTACTCGGTTCTTTGACCACCGTGCCCTTCAGGGTGCACTTGGTGTCTTTCAGTGGGGCTGGGTTCTGCGCCCACAAGGCAATCGTGAAGAGCACAGAGAAAACAGATAATTGCCGAAGTCTCATGGGTAGGGTTCCCGAGAAGCAAAGTACCACCGTTTCTATCCAGAGGGAATGAACATCAGGTTGTGACCGACAACCCTGCATATTTAACTGATCAACATTACACTTCCGTCCTGTGGGCCTGTGGTGTAAAGGGAGCACAGTACCCCGTCAAGGTCACAGGTGCGGGTTCGAATCCCGCCAGGTCCATTCCCGGCTGTGTGTAGACAGGGGGATGAAATACGGGGGATGGCCTCCCAGGCGGGGTGGAGGCATTCCCAGAAGTAACTTGATTTGGGATTACCAGAAGGGGATAATAAATTGCTGACCTTGACGGGGTGCTGACGCATCCAGACCGGCCTCGACGTCTCGAGGCCGTTTCCATTTGGCGAACTTTTCCCCGAATCCCCCGAGAAAAATCAGACCTAATTCAAGAAGTAGGTACGATATAACGTGTCCCGCTGAACCGGGCGAAAGCCGGCATCGCGGATGATGCGTCGTAGCTCCTCCTCGGTGGTGCAATTGGTGACGCCGGCGGCGCGCACGACATTTTCTTCCAACATCACCGATCCGACGTCATTTCCTCCGAAGCGGAGACCCATTTGGCACACTTTGAGCCCCTGTGTGACCCAGCTCGATTGCACGTTGAGGAAGTTTGAAAGGTAGAGCCGTGAGATCGCCAGCATCTTGAGATACTCGACCGCCGTAGCCTCATCCCAATGACGCCCACCCAATGCCGTGTTCGACGGCTGAAACGTCCAGGGTATAAATGCAGTGAAGCCGCCGGTCTCTTCCTGTAGCTCATACAAGCGCTGCAAGTGGTTGACGCGGTGCTCAAAGTTCTCGCCCACACCGAACATCATCGTCGCGGTAGTGCGCATGCCCAGTTGGTGAGCGGTGCGATGGACATTGAGCCAGTCGTCGGTGAGGCACTTCAGGCGTGCGATGCGGTAGCGCACTTCGTCATCCAGAATTTCGGCTCCCCCGCCGGGAATGGAATCAAGGCCGGCATCGCGCAGATGAGAAATTGTGTCGCGAATGCTTAGCGAGCTGTACTCCGCGATAGCAATGATTTCGGAAGCTGAATAACAGTGCAAATGAACTTTTGGAAAGCGCCGCTTAATGCCACGGAGCATCTGCTCGTGCCAATCAATCTTCAGGTCGGGATGCAATCCGCCCTGCATCAGCACGCCGGTGCCGCCCAATTCGACGGTTTCACGAATCTTGTCGTAAATGGTGTCGAGATCGAGAATGTATCCTTCTTTAGCGCGTGGCCCTTTGAGTGGCCGATAGAAAGCGCAGAAGGTGCAATACTCAGTGCAGAAATTGGTGTAATTAATATTGCGGTCGATAATGTACGTGACCACACCTTCGGGATGAAGCTTGCGGCGCGCCGAATTGGCTTCCATGCCGATGCCGATGAGGTCATCCGATTGGAACATGTCGAGCGCTTGCTGTTTAGTGAGAGTCATGACTTCAAGGAGCCGATTATTGCAAACCCGTCATCATTCTATCGGAGTGGATGCTTTCGATCCAAACTTGCTCTCACGCAATTTCGTGGCGGGGAACGCCCTTTTGTTTGGTGCCCACGTTCTTGTTCTCACGCCGGAATCGCAGGTACTGAAACAAGCCGAACAGGCCAGCAACGACCGAAAACCCGATAAGCACCAGCAACGCAGGCTTGTAATACTTGGAGAAGAATCCCAAGACGTGGCGGCCGTAGCGTGCTCCGAGATAAGCCACTATTGTGAAA
>WNFB01007509.1_pt1 | contig 16822 bp, 15 predicted proteins | sample 5400501 | NCBI WGS metagenome assembly WNFB01 (sample SAMN13153341, study PRJNA577476) | soil metagenome | isolation source: 200 cm saprolite under Douglas fir tree site 2 hole 1 | place: USA:California | collected 2015-04-18
ATCGCGCCGGTCTCGCATCCCTTCTGCGGACACTGCAGCCGCATCCGCATCACCAGCGACGGGAAAATCCGTACCTGCCTGTTTTCCGTGTGGGACCACGACCTCCACGCGCAGATGCGACGCGGGGCCAGCGACGAGGAGTTGGCCGACTTCATCCGCGGAGTCATCGCGAAAAAGGAAGAGCGCCACCACATCGGCGAACCGGATTTCGTGCCTGCGTCGAGAACGATGGTGCATATCGGGGGGTAGCCGTCAGCCATCAGGAAAAGCCTGGCGTCATCCTGAGCGCAGCCGTTTTTCAGGCGGAGCGGCGTGCACCGCTCAGATCCCGAACGTGAGACGTTCTGTCGCACGGCCCGATAAGCCGTTATAATTCTGCCAGCGACATGCCCTTTATCCTCGCTCCTCAGCTTCGTCGCGCCCTCGCCGAACGCGTGCGCTATTACAACGAGCTTGGCATCTACGACTTTTACCAACGAGGCTCGGCTGGTCTCGAATCGGCTGAAACCGCACTGGCCGCGGTCCATGCGGATTCGCCGTCTTCGATTCCCACACTCCCAACAGAATTGCGAGAGGAAATGCCCGCCAGAAAATCTGCCGTTGTCGCAACAGTCGCCGAGGAAAACATTTTCGAAATTTCTGCACCCAAGCCAGAATACGGAGTCTCTGATTCCATAGCGGCCCTCAAACTTATTCGTGAAGACCTGGGCGACTGTACCCGCTGCAAGCTGCACCAGCAGGGCCGCAAGCAGATCGTCTTTGGCGTCGGCAATCCAAGAGCGGAGTTGATGTTCGTCGGCGAAGGCCCCGGCGCCGATGAAGACGCGCAAGGAGAGCCCTTCGTCGGACGCGCCGGCCAGCTGCTCAACAACATGATCAAGGCCATGGGCCTGCGTCGCGAGGACGTCTACATTGCGAACATCGTGAAGTGCCGGCCGCCCGGAAATCGCACGCCGGAGCGCGACGAATGCGAAACCTGCTCCCCGTTTCTCATGCGGCAGATTGCGGTGATCAAGCCCAAGGTAGTGGTCGCGCTCGGTGCGGTTGCGGCCAAGAATCTTCTCGCCATCAACGCGCCCATGTCCGAACTGCGCGGCCGCTTTTACGACTTCAAACCCGCCGGCGTCCGCAGCGATCCGCCCTGGCAGGGAGCGCGGCTTGCAGTTACGTACCACCCCGCATTCCTCCTACGCGACCCCCGGCAAAAAGGCGAAGCGTGGAAAGACTTGCAGATGGTGATGAAATATTTGGGTTTGGAGGCTCCAAAGTAACCCGAGTAGCCTGTCGGGGTTTCCTTGTGCAAATTGTCATGCTGAGCGAAGTTGGTCGGCCTTCACCTACCGTGTTCCTGCCGACGCCGCGCCAGTCGTTGGCGGGCGTGTGCTGGTGCCGTTTCGTCAGCAGCGCATGACGGGCATTGTCATCGAGGTACATGATCGCAAGCCTTCGGTTCAGACCAAGTCCCTCCTCAGCGTGCTGGATCTTGCGCCAGTGCTCGATGAGCAACTGCTGCGCCTCGGTCGCTGGATCGCCGATTATTATCTCGCCCCCATCGGCGATGTCTTCCGAACCATGCTCCCGCTGAGCGCTGAGTTCAAGCGCTCCATCGGCTATCGCATTACTGAAGAAGGACAGATGGCGCTGCATCTGGCCGGCATGTCAGGATCATCCGCCCGCTCGCGGCGCACGCCGGAGGAACAGGAGGCGGAGTTTCGCGTCCTGGATTATCTAGGCGGCCACGAGTCTACCCCTGAAGCCGCGCCTCTCGTCCGGGAGCAGACTCTTCGCTCTGCAACCGGTATCTCGAAATCCGTGCTCGCAGGAATGGTCCGCAAGAAGTGGCTGATTCGGGAAGACACTTCCGATGCTCGTGACGCCACGCGCACCATCAAGATCGCAGTGCTCAAGTCCGCGGAAGGCAAACTGAATGACAATCAACGGAAGCTGGTCGACACCCTCGCCGCGTCCGGCGGCAGAGTGGGCGTGGAAGTGCTGCACGCGCTTGAAGTGCCGCGCTCAACGCTCAGCACTCTTGTGCGGCGAGGACTCGTCGAACTACAGGAAGAGCCTGCGACGTTCACCGTCTCCCGCAGCAAGCCGCGCCCTTCGCGGTTGGAATTCGATTTCAACTCCGCACAGCAATCGGCGCTCACGCGGTTGCGCGAAGCGGTCGCCGCCCGCAAGTTCTCCGGCATGCTGCTGCACGGCGTGACCGGATCGGGCAAGACCGCCGTATACCTTGCAGGCATGCGCTCGGTGCTCGAAGCGGGACGCTCCGCCATCCTCCTCGTTCCCGAAATCGGTCTGACTCCTGCCGTCGCGGCCGACCTGCATCAGATCTTCGGAAACGAAGTCGCCATCCTGCATTCCGCGTTATCCGATCGGGAGCGCGCCGAGCAATGGCATCGCATCAAGCGCGGAGAAGCGCGCATGGTTGTAGGCACTCGCTCCGCCGTATTCGCACCAGTTGCGGATCTCGCGCTGATCATCGTCGACGAAGAGCACGATTCCTCTTACAAGCAGGAAGAAACTCCGCGTTACCACGCACGAGATGTCGCTGTCATGCGCGCCAAGATGGCGAATGCCCTCGTGGTGCTGGGCTCGGCGACGCCGTCGCTCGAATCCTACTTCAATGCGAAAAAGACCAAATACACGCTCATCGAATTGCCGGACCGGGTCGAACAACGGCCTCTGCCCGAAGTCGAGATCATCGACATGCGCCAGGAATTTCAGGAAACCGGCCACGAGCGGGTCATCTCCCGCAAACTTGCCGCGGAAATCAAAGACCGCTTCGAACGCAAAGAGCAGGTCATGATATTGCTGAACCGGCGTGGCTACTCGCCCGTCGTCCTCTGCCGCACCTGCGGCAAAACGCTCGAATGCAAGAATTGCGCCATCGCGCTCACCCACCACAAGCGTGAGCACAAAATGGTTTGCCACTATTGTGGATACACAGCGCCCGTGCCGAAGTCGTGCGTCCACTGCGGCAGCGAGTATGTGTATTTCCTGGGGACAGGGTCGGAAAAACTGGAAGAACTCCTGCATGGAATGTTTCCGCAAGCCCGAATCGCTCGCCTCGATCGCGACACGGTTCGCGGAAACGAAGATTTCGAGCGCACGCTCAACGCGCTCAATGAGGGCGAACTCGATCTGATCGTCGGCACGCAGATGATCGCCAAGGGCCATGACATTCACGGCGTGACGCTGGTCGGCGTGGTCGGGGCTGACGTCGCGCTGGGATTCCCCGATTTCCGCGCTGCCGAGCGCACCTTCCAACTACTCACTCAAGTGGCCGGACGGGCAGGACGCGGGCAAACTCCCGGCAAAGTCATTCTGCAAACCTATTTTCAGGATCACTATGCCGTCCAGTACGCCGCCCAGCACGACTTCGCCGGCTTTTACGACAAAGAGCTCCGCTTCCGCAGTTGGATGCACTACCCGCCTTACTCTGCGTTGGCGAACGTGCTGGTACGCAGCGACAAACTCGACGACGCCCTCAACAGGTCCGGCACACTGGGAAAATGGTTTGAGAAAACCCGTCACGAAGGCGTGCGCGTGCTCGGTCCCGCGGCCGCGCCCATCCTGCGGCTCAAGCGCGACTATCGCTACCATTTCGTGCTCAAGTCGCCGAGCCGGGAGAAGTTGAACACGACGCTGCGCGCCATGCTGGCCTACGCTGCCCAGGAGAAAATCCCGCGCACGCAACTCATTGTCGATGTCGACGCCCTGTGGCTGATGTAACCGCGCATTTCAGCCACCGGCGCTCCCCGGTCCACTTTCTTCCGCCCTAAACGTACGCAACTTTTCTGCGTGTCCTCGTTCATGCTCCCGGTAACAATGCCCCGCTGATCTACTTCGGCTACGGCCGCAGCCACAGCAAACCGCGGAACTTGACACCCCGATAATGCTGGGCCGGCATCGAGTTGCAATGCCACGGCCTTAATGTCGTCCACAGCAGAGCCCCGAAGGGGAGGCATGTGAAAGCCCGGCACGGCAGTGCCGGGTAGCCCGCAGAAATGGAGCGAGTGCTGCAGGGACGGCACGAATTTCCTCCAAAACCCGATCACCTTCCTCAAACGTGCTGTAGCCAACCCCGCACAGCCTGAAAAAAGTATCGCGCCAACTCGAGCAGATCCCGCAGCGCCTGCGGCAGAGTGTGATTCCGAATCGGCGCGGTACTCAACGTAAGCGCGAGCATGAGCAACGCAAAAAGAGCCCACAACATCCGCGCTCCCGATACTCGTGGCCACTCGGCGACATTTGGGTGCCGGAGACTACTCAACTGCAAAAGCACTGCCCACACGATCCAGCCCGTCCAATAGAACCAAGCCATCGGCAACAGAATCAGAATCGTCGCGCGCGACACAAACCGGTGGGCTCGCGGCGACATCGAATACAAAATGTGACCGCCATCCAACTGTCCGCCCGGCAGCAAATTAAGCGAGGTCGCAAGCATTCCCACCCAGGCCGCGATAGCAATGGGATGAAGCAGCAGGCGATTCAACGGCAAAGTTCCAGCCATGCTCCCGGGATTTACCAGAGCCAGGGAACCGTGGATCAACTTGAATATCAACGGATACCCAAGCTGGATGTCAGCCGCGTCGGTTGGAACTGACAGCGGCCTCGACCACCCCAAACCAACGACAAGCGCAAGCACGGCCACCACGAATCCGGCGATGGGCCCGGCAATCCCGATATCAAACAACGCCCTACGGGAGCGAATCGGCGAGCGAATCACGATCACCGCTCCCATCGTTCCGATCAGCGTTGGCATGGGAATAAAGAAGGGAAGCGTCGCGTAAATGCCGTAGCGGCGGCAATACAAGTAATGCCCCATCTCATGCGATAGGAAGAAAAGCATTACCGTGATAGCAAAAGGCAGCCCTGCAACGATGCGGTCCGGATACAGGTACAACCAGGCGGCAGGAAAATACGGAACCGACTCATCAGCCAACGACAGCGCCGGATGACCATGCAGGAAGTTGAACTCCATACGCGCTCCTACCACGAGCGTGGTGAAGCAGGTGAGCAGAAGCAGCAACCCATGCAGCCAATACCGCTGCTTAGGTACGTGCGCGACCCAAACCGGCATCGGCCGGTAATACTCGGTGGTGGAAGACGTTACAGGAGGGATCGGTTCCGACATGCGAGCCTTCGGCCCCGATATTTCCACTCAAGGCCTGTCTTTGATGCTACTACGAGGATGCTACTACGAGTCGCTCAGACAGCACGGGTCGACTGTTGCGTTCGAAATTGTATTGTGTGGAGTCTCTCAGTTTGCTGATGTCTGAAGGCTGAGGTCTGAGGTCCGATGTCCGAAGCCGCCTTCAGTCTTTAGTCTATCGACTGCAGCTCTTTCCCCGGCTTAAATCGCACTGCCTTCCCCGGAGGGATCGAAACCTCGGCACCGGTCCGCGGGTTGCGCCCGATTCCGGTCTTGCGCGGACGCACATTAAATACGCCAAACCCTCGCAGCTCAATGCGATCACCGTGGGCCAGGGCCCTCTTCATGCTTTCAAACACGGTTTCCACGGCCAATTCCGCCTTGGTCTTGGTGATGCCGGTCTTACCCACGACTTCGTTGATAATGTCGAGCTTGATCACGAGGGGCTCCCGAACAGCCGGTCAAGATGGTGCCTCAAGTGATTGATGCTAAGGGAGATATCAGAGATTGTCAACGGGAGCATCTCTCCCGTAAACTGGCAAGCACCCTCGGCAATGTCGGCATCGGCAGCCAGCCAACAATCAGATTGAGCGATTCTGAGATCGCGTAATTGTGTAATTTCTTAATAGATGACCCAATCTCCCCAAGGAGTTCCATGATCAAGAGTGACCGCTGGATCCGCAAGATGGCCCACGAACACGAGATGATTAACCCCTTCTCTGAGAAGCAGGTACGCGAAGGCGTGGTGTCTTACGGATTGTCGTCGTACGGCTACGATCTGCGCGTAGCCGACGAGTTCAAGATCTTCACCAACGTCAACTCCACTATCGTCGACCCAAAGAAGTTTGACGAGAAGTCTTTTGTGACGATCCGGACGGACATTTGCATCGTGCCCCCGAACTCGTTCGCGCTGGCACGCTCTGTCGAATACTTCAAGATACCGCGCGACGTGCTCACCATCTGCGTCGGCAAGAGCACCTACGCTCGTTGCGGCATCATCGTCAATGTCACGCCGTTCGAGCCTGAGTGGGAAGGCTTTGTGACTCTCGAAATCTCCAACACGACGCCTCTCCCGGCGCGTATCTACGCCAACGAGGGCCTGTGCCAAATCCTGTTTTTTCAATCAGATGAGGTCTGCGAGACTAGCTATGCCGACCGCAAGGGAAAGTATCAGGCGCAGAAGGGGATCGTTCTGCCCAAGCTGTAGGCCGCGGATCGACTGAACTGCAGTTCAATACAGGTTTTTGCTGTATTAGTCTCCATCAAGGCCACACGGTTTCGTAATTTCGCGCAGGCGAGGCGCTGCCAACGCTGGTACCGGCATCACTGGAATGCGGGAACGGGCCAGAGAACTTGGAGGGACGGTACGCGTCCAATCAGACAACACGGGAACGCTGGTTTCCGTGTCATTGCCTCTGCCCCCTGAGGCGACACAGGAAAAGCAGAATTAGCCAGTCCTAACTTCCTTCGCCTTCCTTGTACATGTACTTGATAGCGGGCTTGTAGATCATTAGGTTGGGTCCGCCATTTTCGCGGTTCACCTTGATGCACTGCTTGTCATACCACTCGATGATGCCGTGCACCTCTTCGCCATCGCGCAGCACGATCACCATCGCTGTCCGTGATTGCATCTGCTTCTGATAATAGAAGTTCTCCGCGTTGGTTTGCTCGGGAGGCGACGGCTTCTTCCCCATGCCCATGCCACGGTCGGTCCGTTCGACGCGGTCATGCCGCTCATGTCGTTCGATGCGATCGCGACGCTCGCCGGGTTGCGGCGCCGCCGAGTTGTGGTTTCCATGATTCTCGACCCGCGGCAACGTCGGCCGGATCAGCTTTCGATTCGCGAAGTTTTCTTTCTCGCTGGACTCACCCGCCGTCATAGGATCCATGGTTTCTCTCATAAGTGGCGCACCTCATGGACACGCATTCGCGGCAAACCACAGCATCCGTGGACCAGGGAAGACTTACGAAGGCGTGAAATTTAACTAAACCGTACCACAGGAAAGTTCCCCTGACAATCCTTCCATTAGGCTAAGAAAGACAGTATGCCGAATCTTGCACACTCCCTAAAATATCGTTTTGTTGGCGTTCTCCCGACGCAAGATGTTAACCGTGCCGCGTACGGAAGGAGTTAACCGTGCCGCGTAATGAGAGGCGTAAAGATTTGCGCCCCGTAGGGGCGTCTGACAATAGCCCAGCGCTTCAGCGCTGGGTAACGTTAGAGGTTGGAACGAGTCCCGGGACGACTGAAATCCTCACGCAAAAGGATGGTGCAGTCCCACGAAGCGATCGCCTTCTACTACGGATTCCTGTTGGTCCCCGATAAGTCCGCTCCCCTGCGCTCCCGTCCACTCCACGTAACCACCGCCACCAAACTCGCGACGATCAATACGGTCCACGCCAGCACCGGAGGATAGCTGCCGCCATAGCGCCGCTCGGCAACCTTGGCTTGCAACACCGCGTTTCGGGAGGACAGCAAATTCCCCAATTGGTAGGCAAGTCCCGGAAAAGTTCCCCGCACCGAAGCCGGCGAGAGTTCGTTCAGATGTGCGGGAATCACTCCCCATGCCCCCTGCACCATGAACTGCATCAGAAATCCGCCAAGCGCAAGCATCGGCACCGTGTGCGAGTATGCCCACAGAGGAATCATCGGGATCGATAACAGCGCCGCAATGACAATGGCCCGACGCCGCCCGATTCGCTCTGACCATGACCCGAAGACAATTCCCCCAAGCAAAGCACCCACGTTGTAGATGATCGCGATCAGGCCCACCGCGTGCGGATTGAACTGGAGATTCTTCTGCAGAAACGTCGGATACAGATCTTGCGTTCCATGACTGAACGAATTGAAAGCAAACATCAGCACCACAAGAAAGAGAAAGCTTCCCAAATGAGCAACGACGTCCTTACCCAAATGACTCTCCGTCTTCCTCGACACCCGTCCCTGCAGCCACGCCGGAGATTCATCCACCTTGGTGCGAATGTAGATCACAAGAAACGCCGGCAGCGCCCCAATCACGAACATCCCCCGCCAGCCAACGATCGGAAACAGTGTGCCGTAAACCAGCGCCGCCATCAGATACCCCACGACGTACCCTTCCTGCAGCAGCCCGGAAAAAAATCCGCGTCCCTTGGCCGGCAGCGTCTCGAACGCCAACGCAGCCCCAACGCCCCACTCTCCACCCATCGCGATTCCAAACAGTGCCCGCATGATCAGAAAGACTTTCAGCGAAGGCGCAAAAGCAGACGCAAGCTCGAACACCGAATACGCAATGATGTCGACCATCAACGTCGGCCGCCGTCCGAAACGATCGGCCATCAGCCCAAACAGAAACGCGCCCACCGGACGCATAGCCAGCGTCCAGAAAATCGCCTCTGTAATATCGGAAACCTTGGCGTGAAATTGAGCCGCCAGAGCGTTGACGCAGAAGATGAGAATGAAAAAGTCAAAAGCATCCAGCGACCATCCCAGAAAGCAAGCAATGAAAGTATTCCGCTGTACCGGAGTAAGCCTGCGAAAGTGCCCAAGAATGTCCATAGGTGTCGTCAGCACGAACCGGGAAGGGCACGACTTCCAGAAGTTGCGGGAAAAGTCGCTCCGACGTCTCTTTGAAAGGGTGCGGCTTCAAGCCGCGCCGCAAAGGCCCAAAGTATCGTCGCGGCTTTCAGCCGCCGAGGCACTCTGGCCACGTGCAAAGTGAGTTTTTCCGCAACCTCTTCCGGTCGTGCCGCCGCAGGGCCACCAGTTCCGGGGCCTCGGCCCCTGAGGTAAACCACTGCCTCCCAAGTCCGACGGATGCTAGCATAGGTCTTTCAATCAACAATCAAAAATCAACAATCAACAATCAACAATTTCTTCATCCCCATGCCCAACCTCGAATCCCCGCAGCGCCAAACCCCCGACTCGCTCATGCTCACCGGCTTCTGGTACCGCGCTCTCCCCGCCGACCGCGTACACCGCCATGGCCTGCATAAAGCGACGCTGCTCGAGATCCCGCTAGTCATAGGCCGAGACCGTCAGGGGCATCCCTTCGCCCTACGAGACAGCTGTCCTCACCGCGGCATGCCGCTGAATTCCGGAAAGTTCGACGGAGAAAATCTCGAGTGTCCGTATCACGGCTGGCAGTACGACGTGCATAACGGACAATGCCAGCTCATCCCCTCGCTCACCGCCGATCAAACGTTGCGTGTCGACCGCATCTATGCCGGCAGCTATCCCTGCGAAGAGCAGGACGGATTCATCTGGGCGTACATTCCCGATCCCACTCCCCAAGGTGCAGGATTCACCAAACCCGCCGAAGCTTCCGACCCCGCGCCTCAGATCGAAAAGTTCAGCGACAAATACAAACTCGCCTACCTCACTGCCGAAATGCCGGTGAGCGTCGACCACGGAATCATCGGCCTGATGGACCCCGCCCACGGCCCCTTCGTTCATCAGGCCTGGTGGTGGCGCAGCCGCCACAGCATCCACGAGAAGCGAAAAGATTTCGAGCCAATCCCCAACGGTTTTCGCATGAGCGCGCACACCCCCAGTTCAAACTCCGCGCCCTACAAGCTCCTGCGCCTCTACGCCGACGCCGACTCAATCACGACCACAATCGATTTCGTTCTGCCAAACATTCGCACCGAAGTGATCCGTGCCGGCAAGTACTGGTTCTCCAGCCTGACCACAGTCACGCCGATCACGCGCAATCACTGCCGCATCGACGTAGTCGCCGCCTGGAATCTTTTCCGCTGGCTGCCCCTCGGTCCGCAATTGCTAAAGTTCGTTTTCTCGAAATTCGTCGAGCAAGACCGCCGCACCATGGAGATGCAAGCCGAAGGCCTGAAACACAACCCACACCTGATGCTGATCGACGACGCCGACCGTCCCGCGAAATGGTACTTCCAACTGAAGGCCGCACATCTCGAAGCCAAGCGTACCGGGAGCCCGATGAAGCACCCGATGCAGGGCGCAGTGACGCTGCGCTGGCGAAGTTAGCAGATCAGACGATCTGGTACAGGCTGCGGATAAATTGCTTTGAAAGGGCACGGCTTCCAGCCGTGCCGCCAAGCACCACGAAATGATCCGGCTTTAGCCGCTGGGGGACGCTTGCTGCTAATCTTTCACCAGCCAGTCCATGGCTTCTTCTCGCGTCTGAAAGGTAGGCAGGTCGCGCCGCGAGAAACTCTTGATGTGCTCGTAAAACACATTAGGAAGCTTGTCGATTCCTACCCAGGCGGAGCGCTTCAGATGAGGACGGTCAAAGACGGCGCTTTCCTTGAGGCGATCGATGGCGACGCGGCTGAACTCTGCGCCGGTGAAGTCCGCCAGCAGCAGCACCGAGTCGCGCGGTTCGCTGGTCACATAAGAGGGGACAAGTCGCGCCAGCGTTTCCACTTCGCGAGCCGAGCAGTGAGAAACGTCCACCAGCAGAATCTGTTTGCCCAAGTGTTCGATGAAGCGGATGCGTTCTTCCATAACGACCGGTATGATCTGCTCTCATCCGAGCAGCGCTTCCACCACCCCGTAAGCCTCGGCCAGCGCGGCATCCAGCGCCGCCGGATCTTTTCCTCCCGCTTCTGCCAGGTCCGGACGCCCTCCGCCCTTGCCCCCAACCTTCTGTGCCACCGGACCGATGACTTTCCCGGCCTGCACCCGCGAAGTCAGATCCTTGGTGACGCCAACGATCAGCGACACGTTGCCATTCGATGCCGAACCGAGCACGACCACTCCCGAGCCGAGCTTGTCGCGAAGCTGATCGACCAGCGTGCGCATCTGCGGACGCTCCAGATTGGCTTGATCTCCGCATCTTTCTTCTCGAGTTCCGCCCTCAGAGCGTCAGCCGGAGAGAATGTAACTTCCTCTGCGGAGGGTGCCCCATCCTTGCGCGTTTTTTGCGCAAGAGCCTGCCCTGAGCGAAGCGAAGGGGTGGGATTCACGAATGCCGACACCACGCTTTCCAGTTCATGATCCTTGCGAAAATGCTGCAGCGATCCCTCGCCGGTGACCGCCTCCACCCGCCGCACGCCCGACGACACGCTGCCTTCCTTCAGAATCTTGATAAGTCCGATCTCCCCGGTCGCCGCGGTGTGCATGCCCCCGCACAGTTCGGTAGAGAAGTCGCCGATCTTCACCACGCGGACTTTGTCGCCATACTTTTCGCCGAACAGCGCCATCGCGTGATACTCATTGACAGCCACGTCGATCGGCACGTCGGCGATAGTCTCCACCTTCTGATTGCGCAGCACTTCCTTATTGATGATGTCTTCAATATCTTGCAGCTCTTCATCTTCGACCGCAGTGAAGTGCGAAAAGTCAAAGCGCAGATGATTCGGCGCCACCAGCGACCCCGCCTGCTTCACATGCTTGCCCAGAACTTCGCGCAGCCCGGCATGAAGCAAATGCGTCGCAGTGTGATTGCGCATAGTGGACTGCCGAATTTCAGTATTCACCACCGCATCGACTTTATCGCCCACCCGAATCGCAGGGGTGCCCCACCCTACGCGGTTTTCGTAGGGTGGGGATTTCACAACCACCTGATGTGCCCGCACGCCTTGGATCGGGTAATAGCAGCCTTTCACCTCGGCGACGATGGTGTTGTGATCGTCCGAGTAAAGCCATCCCCGGTCGCCCACCTGCCCGCCCGACTCGGCGTAGAACGGCGTGTGGTCGAGAATGATCTCGCCCTCTTCGCCGGGTAAGAGCTGTTGCGCTCCCTGGCCGTTGCGAACGATCGCCAGCACTTCGCAGTTCTCCGAGCGAGTCTGCCGATAACCTTCGAAGTCAGACTTTGGAAGCTGCTGATACGTGGGATTGGCTGTCTGCTTGGCTGCACCCTTCCAGGACGCACGCGCCCGAGCCTGTTCCTCTGCGCGTGCTTCTTCGAATCCTTGTTCGTCTAGAAGAAAAAACTTGCTCAGGGCAACGTCTTCAATGAAGTCGCGGGGGAGACCATAGGTCTCATATAGATGAAAGGCAGCTCGTCCGGGGAATTTTGCCCATTCGGAACGTGGAAGGGTCTCCCTCATTAGGGAACTGAAATACATGACTGGTATTTCCGACCCGCCGGATCGGAGTTCATTCCTCATCTGGTCAAAGTCGTCCGGCTGCCTAAGCATCTCGAGTTCGGACGAGCGCCGTTCTCTTAACACTGCCTCATGCTGCTCTACCGCTGTTTTCAGACTTCTAAGCGTTTCCTCCGACACGAATTCCTGTTCTAGCCGAGGGAGTCCGTCCGATAGGGTACGTGAAAACTTGTTCTCTTCACCTAGAATCACCTTCTTCACGTGCTCAGATGTCTCAATCAGTTCGGGATATGCATTGCGCATGTGCTCAATTACCGAATCCGCCATTTTCGACATAAAGGGCTTGGTTAGGCCGAGTACTCGACCGTGATAAATTCCGCGACGGAGTATCCGCCGGAGTACGTACTCTCTCCTACCGTTACCTGGAACAACTCCATCGCTGATTAAGAATGTTGCAGCACGTGCGTGATCCGCGATTACGCGAAGAAATGGATTGTTGTAATCAAGTTGCTGCATCCCAAGACGAGGAGTCTGAATGGAGATAGTATTAGGAAACGGCAAAACCTTTTTACCCGAGATTAATTCCGCAGCCGTATCTATCAGCGGCGTAAACAAATCTGTTTCGTAGTTCGAGATCACTCCCTGCAGCACCGCCGTCACCCGCTCCAGCCCCATCCCCGTATCAATCGACGGCTTGGGCAACGGATTCAACTTGCCCGACGCATCGCGGTCAAACTGCATGAACACCAGATTCCAGATCTCAACATACCGCCCGCAGTCGCACCCAAACTCGCAATCCGCGTGCCCCTGATCTGAAGCCGCCGGACCCATGTCGTAATGAATCTCGCTGCACGGTCCGCAGGGGCCGGTATCGCCCATCTGCCAGAAGTTGTCTTTCAGCCCCATCTCATGGATGCGATCTTTCGCCACGCCTTGCCCGAGCCACAACTCATACGCCTCGGCATCCCGCTCCACACCGCTCTCACCTTTGAAAATGGTCACGTAAAGCTTGTCTTTCGCAATGCCGAACCACTGCGGCGACGTGATCAATTCCCACGCGTACTCAATCGCATCCTTCTTGAAGTAGTCACCAAAAGAAAAATTCCCCAGCATCTCAAAAAACGTGTGATGCCGGTTGGTGAAGCCGACATTCTCAAGATCGTTATGCTTGCCACCAGCCCGCACACACTTCTGCGAGGTAGTGGCGCGCGTGTAGTCGCGCTTTTCCAGACCGAGGAAGACGTCTTTAAACTGATTCATCCCCGCGTTGGTGAACAGCAGCGTGGGATCATTCTGCGGAACAAGCGACGACGAGTGCACCTCCTTATGCCCCTTTTGCACAAAGAAGTCCAGAAACTTGCGTCGAATTTCAGAGCCGGTCAGCATGATGCAGGCAAACTTCAATTCTAGCATCGCCAAAAATCAAAACCACAGAGGACACCACGAGCACGGAGCAATCGACCGCCTATGCTCCTCCGTGCTCTCAGTGTCCTCTGTGGTTAAGTCGACTTGCTGCTAGCCGCTACTTCACCGCGTCTGCGGTTTTCTCTGTACCTTTCTTCACTTCGTGGCCCATGCCCTTCACACCTTTCTTGACGCCGCTGCCTGTCTTCTTCGCCGCCTTCTCAGTCGCTGTCCCGGTCTTGTCGGCAGCTTTCTCGGTGCCTTTCGCGGCGGCCTTGGCGCCCTTCTCGGTGTCTTTGGCTGTCGTCTTGGCGGCGCTCTTGGTGACGTGGCCGGTTTTCTTTGCAGCCTTCTCGGTTGCCGAGGCCGTTTTGTCAGCGGCTTTTTCCGTGCCCCTTGCCGTCGTCTTGGCCGCCTTCTTTACGGGATTGGTATCGGTCGTCTTCTCTTTGTTTGTGCTGCCTGCGTCCTGTGCACACACAAATGGTGCGGCACAGAGCAACGTTGCCACAAACACTGCTGCCAGCTTCACTTTCATATTGCCCTCCTTGAGTTGTGGCCTGAACGTTTGGAGTATGGCGCAGGCGTCGCCTGAAGGCAAATGCCCCGCCTCTCAGTTGCAGTTCGTACTCATGCGGATTCGCTCTCCAGTGTGCTCAGCGTTTCATCATCTACATCCCACTTCTTCAAGATCGCCATGATGGTCTTGGTACGGAAACCGGCGCGCGCCAGCTGCCGGAAGATTCGCGCCACGTGCTTCTGATCTTTCGGCTTCTCCAGCCGCTTCTTCCGCAGATACTCGCGAGCCTGCTTCTCTTCATCCACCGCTTCGTACGCGGCATCGACCGCCTTCGCGATCAGATCACCGTGGACGCCTTTAGTTTTCAGATCGGTAGTCACGCGCATGCGCCCGAACTTCTGATTGTCCCGACGCAACGAAGTGAACGACGCCGCATATTGCGAATCATTCAGATATCCCCGGTCTTTCAGCCGCCGGATTACCAGCTCAATCAGCGTCCGCCCATATTCGGTCTCTGCCTCGTCTACGCGTGCACGCATCAGCCGCTTCAGCTCCGCAACCGTTCGCATGCGCCGCCCAAGAGCACCGACAGCGTACTCGTACAGCTCATCCTCGGAGTAGCGCTTCTTCTTGGGACGCGAGAACGGCATAGGCTAACGATAGCGCAAATCAGCGCCGAGTACCCAGTACCGAGTACCGAGCGCGAACCCAACCGCAGCCGTGAGTTCCAGAATGAATCTGAGGTCAGAAAAAAGGGCGCGCCACTAGCGCGCCCGGCAAGGAGGCAACTCAGTGCAGAAGACGAATCTCAAATCCCCGAAGCCCGAAGCCCGACTCTACTTGCTTCCAAATCCCGCAGCCTGCATCGACTGCCGCGAAATATCAGCGGTCGAAGCAATACCCTGCATGCGCAGCTTGAAGTCGTCGGCGTTAGAAGCATTCTCCAGCGCCGTTTCATAGTTCACTAGGCCAGCCTGGAACAGGTCCCAAAGCGACTGGTCGAAGGTCTGCATACCGTACTGCGAAGTGCCCGCCGCAATGGCGTCCCGAATGGACCGAGTCTTTTCCGGCACGAGCACGCACTCGCGAATGAAGGCCGTATTGATCATGATCTCGACTGCCGGCACTCGTCCTTCAGCATCGCAGCGCCGCACCAGACGCTGGCTGACGATAGCCCGCAGCACGGCCGCCAACTGCATACGAATCTGCTTCTGCTCCGGCGGCGGGAAGATGGAAATGATTCGGTTGACGGTTTCCACCGCGTCCAGTGTGTGCAACGTGGAGAAGACCATGTGGCCAGTCTCAGCCGCATGCAGCGCCGTCGAAATCGTTTCCAGGTCTCGCATTTCGCCCACCAGGATCACGTCCGGATCCTGACGGAGAGAGGCGCGCAGCGCCGCACCGAACGAAGGCGTATCGACCTGCACTTCGCGCTGGTTGACGTAGCCTTTTTTGTCGCGATGCAGAAATTCGATGGGGTCTTCAATCGTAACAATGTGTTCCGCGCGGGACGAATTGATGCGATCGACCATGGCCGCAAGCGTCGTCGATTTACCGGAGCCGGTCACGCCCGTGACCAGCACCAACCCGCGAGGCATGTCGCAAATCTGCTCGACCACCTTGGGCAGGAACAGTTCGTCCAGCGCGCGAATCTTGGTGGGAATGACGCGGAGCACCAGTCCCACGTTGCCGCGCTGCTGAAAGATGTTCACACGAAAGCGTCCCAGGCCAGCGACGCCATACGCCATATCGATTTCCGTGGTCTCTTTGAATTTTTGTTTTTGCCGCGCCGACATCATGCTGAACGCCATGGTCAGCATGTCTTCCGCGCTGATGCGGGGCTGGTCGGTCAACGGCTGCAGATCGCCGTCCACGCGCAGGTGAGGATAGTTTCCCACCTTCAAATGCAAGTCTGAGGCTCGCCGTTCCGTCGCAATCCGCAGCAGGTCATCAATATTCATGGAAGAGGTTCCGTCAAAGCTCTTCGTATGATGACGCGAACCGTCACCTTCCCCAAGATGACCTAGGTAATGGCCGCCATCTGGCGGTTGGACAATGACTTAAGTTCCTTTGGGCGATTCCTCCAGCCAAACGTTGCAAGAACGCACCTCCGGCAGGCAAGCTGATACCATGCCCGAACTACCGGACATCGCCGCCTACCTCACCGCGCTCGAACCCCGCATCGTCGGACAGCCTCTGCAGCGTATACGGCTGGCGAGCGCCTTCCTGCTGCGAACCGCACAACCCCCGCTTGCGAGCGTGGAGGGCAAGAGGGTGCAACAACTTCGGCGAATCGGTAAGCGGATCGCAATCGGGTTCGAGAACGACATCTGGCTGGTGCTTCACTTGATGATTGCCGGCCGGCTGCACTGGCGGGCTCGCGAGGCCAAGCTCGCTGGCCGTCAGAGTCTCGCAGCCTTCGATTTTCCAGATGGTTCTCTGGTGCTTACTGAGGCCGGCACAAAGCACCGCGCAGCTTTGCACGTACTCGTGGGCGAGGAGGGCCTGCGTTCCGTCGATGCCGGAGGCATCGACATCTTCTCCAGCGATCTCGATTCCTTTCGCGCCGCACTCGCCGCTGAGAACCACACACTCAAGCGGGCGCTCACCGATCCACGTCTGGTGAGCGGGATCGGCAACGCCTATTCGGATGAGATTCTGCACGCGGCCCAACTCTCTCCCGTCACACTCACGCAGAAGCTGCAGGCGCGCGAATGGGAAAGACT
>WNFB01002240.1_pt1 | contig 16808 bp, 12 predicted proteins | sample 5400501 | NCBI WGS metagenome assembly WNFB01 (sample SAMN13153341, study PRJNA577476) | soil metagenome | isolation source: 200 cm saprolite under Douglas fir tree site 2 hole 1 | place: USA:California | collected 2015-04-18
TTATCCTGAGCCAGGATCAAACTCGCCATCCAACTCTCTGAAGTGCTCATCCTCTCCAGGATAAGCGCATCGTCTTGGTTTGAGTTGCAATCCAGGCCAAGCTGTGTTACTGCTTACTGTAAACACTTGGCTGTTCGCATATTACTCGATGTGTTTTCCACCCGGCGGGTTGGCCTGGCGGAAAACGGAATGTGACAGGAACTGTTGCTCAGTGTGTCCGTACGTGATGTACGATGCTTGATATGGTGCGGTACCACTTGTACTCGGTTGCCCGAAACAAGAGGGACGCACCCAACAGTTGCTGTTCTGCTTTCCACTCTTCAATTGTTCAAGGTGCTCATTTGGAAGTTCACCCGAAGGCGTTCACCAATTGATTTTGGTATACTCCCGGCAGGCAAATCAACGAGTGTTTCGCTCATTAGCTGCTTTAGCTGAAGTATCGCACATCTCATGTGATTTGTCAAGAGGTACTAGCCCTCTTTTTGCCTTTCCTCAATATTCATCGCTCCCTTGCTTATCCAGTGATAAAAGACCGGCTCAATCCTGGCCTTTTTCAAGCCGTAACGAACTGAGAAACGTTCTTAATCTCTGGGGAAGGAATGATCCCTGAGGAGCCACGTTACCGTGGTAGACACTTAACATCCAACCGACAGGAGCACCCAGTCAAAATTAACCAGATGATTGTCTTTTTGGAGGTACATATATTCTCTCACATCCTGATAGATGTGTCAAGAAAATAATCAAAAGATTCACTCGGCCACAAGTGACCAGGCGATTGTCTTTTTGGTGACTTGCTCATTCTCTCACATGGAACGCGACTTGTCAAGGTTTTTTTGCTAAGGTTTTTCCCTTGACATTACTCTATTTTATCCGTATACTTATTCGTAACCGATACCGAAAGCGTTTTCGTTACCGCTTTCGGCTGACATACTAAGCAGTACCGTATAGAACAAACTGTGAGGGCCCATATGCCAGGAAAGCGCACGATCGAAGATATTGCCCGGTTGGCCGGTGTATCTAAGACCACCGTCTCCCGTGTACTGAATCACAAGCCGGATGTAGACCCCGCAACGCGAGAGCGCATCCTGCGTATCATTGAAGAGCAGAACTTCGTTCCTAACATTGCCGCTTCTGGACTGGCAGGTGGTCGTAATCGACTGATTGGTATGCTCATTCCTTCCTTGACCTGGCCACTCATTCCCGATCTCTTACGTGGGATTGCCGAGGCTGTAGAGAACACACCTTACGAGCTGGTACTCTACAGTATCAAGGATGAGGACCTTGAAAGAGACCGCAGTGAGGTCATCAACCGTCTGCTGGCGACACAACTTACCGCCGGTCTCCTGGCAGTCTTCCCCGGTCGAGCATCTGAACAACTGACGCGGCTCTATAAGCAGGGCTTTCCCGTTGTGACCATCGACGATCAAGTTGAACAATCTACTCCCTGGGTGGGGACGGATAACGCTGCCGGCGCATATACTGCTGTTCGTCACCTTATCAAGCTCGGTCACCGGCGCATCGCGCATATTCAGGGGCCGCCTGAGTATCTTGCCTCGCATGACCGCTGTAATGGCTACCGCCAGGCTCTACTCGAAGAGGGGATTACTCCCGATCCTGAACTGGTGCTGGTTGGCGACTTCTTACCACCCACTGGTCGTGCCTGTGCCAGTGCATTCTTTGAACTTCCCCTGGAAAAGCGACCCACCGCCATTTTTGCGGCGACCGATCAAATGGCCTATGGTGTATTGGCTGCGGCTGAGGAGTATGGCCTATCTGTTCCAAAGGATATCGCTCTCGTTGGTTATGACGATGATGCTCCTTCCGCCCATGTACGCCCGGCCCTTACCACGATCAGACAACCTGTCTTTGAAATGGGACAGACTGGCATGGAACTTTTATTGTCCATACTTTCAGAATCCCAGAGGTCTACTACTGCTGATTGGTCGTCTCCAAAGATCGGAAGATCGTCCAGAGGAGGGGCAGATGGAGAGGTGCATGCCTCCGTTTCCCAGCCCGTTCGCATCCAACTTCCTACCAGCCTTGTAGTGCGCGAGTCCTGTGGAGCTAACTACCATATCTCGGTCTCAACGTCAGCGGGCGATGATCTTCGCTGATGAAATGGGCGCGATAAATCGGGCCCCTACATGATCTATCTCGCTTGTACTTATGGATCAAAGATTGATCCTCTCATTCAGTGTTAGGAGGTTTTCGATGACTCTCAATTCGCTATCAACCAACAAGACAAGCAAGGGGATGCTGCTCCTGTCATTCCTGATGATCTTTGCTATGGTACTGGCTGCCTGTGGTGGTACCAATACTGCTGCTCATAAGGTCAACAAGAACAGTTCTCTGACACTCCTTGGTAATGCGGGGGGTGACTATCCTAGAAACTTCAACCCGTATAATCCAAGTGTAATCAGTGGAACGCCAGGTTTTATCTATGAAACTTTGCTTTATTTCAACCGTCTCGATGGCAGTATCAAGCCGTGGCTGGCTTCCAGCTATGATCGTTCAAGCGACGCGACAAGTATCACGTTTCACTTGCGAAAGGGCGTGGTGTGGTCAGATGGACAGCCATTCACCAGTGATGACGTGGTATTTACCCTGGGCCTGCTTAAGCAATATCCTGCAATGGATGTCAGTAGTATTATGCCTTTCATCAAACAGGTGAGCGCACCCGATGCGAGTACCGTGCAGGTTACGCTCAACAAGCCATTTTATCCTCTTCTGTGGTACCTGGGAGGGCAGACCTACATGCTTCCCAAACACGTGTGGTCTTCGGTGAAGGGTGATGGCTCGCAGTATGCCGATCCCAACCCGGTTGGTACAGGCCCTTATATCGTTAAGTCTTTCACCCCGCAACTGGTGATTTTGAGCAAGAACCCCAAATTCTGGCAACCCGGCAAACCTGAGGTGAACGAGATAAAGATCCCTTCGTACAATTCAAACACCAGTGCCGAATTGGCACTACAGAAAGGCCAGATTGACTGGACAAACCTCTATATACCGGACATCCAGAAAACATACATCAATCTCGATCCGCAGCATAACCATTACTGGTTCCCTTCCAGCGACATCGTTATGCTCTTTCTGAACCTCACCAAATACCCGTTCAACCTGTTGCCAGTGCGCCAGGCAATTAGCTCGGCCATCGACCGCAATCAACTTAACCAGGTGGGGGAAAGCGGCTATGAACCTGCTGCTAATCCAACAGGCCTGCTGCCTTTTAATAAGGCCTACACGGCCCCTGAATACGCTAATTTGTCGTTCTCGGTAAACGTTGCGCAGGCTGACCAGTTATTGGAAGGAGCGGGCTTTACAAAAGGGTCTGATGGCATCTATGCCGATAAAAATGGCAAGAAGTTGTCATTCAACCTGAATGTTGTCAGCGGCTATACCGACTGGATTACCGATTGTCAGCTGATGGCACAGGAGCTGCTGGCCGCAGGCATCAAAGTAAATGTCAATACCGTTGCCTTTGACGCCTATTATAACGCCTTGCAGAATGGTAACTATGATATGGCGATGCTCTGGACCAATCCCGGCCCAACGCCATACTACCTGTACGACGCCCTGTTGAGAAGCACAAATAGTGCTCCTATTGGTCAACCGGCAAACTCTAACTATGAACGCTGGAATGACCCGAACACGGATGCGCTGCTGGATCAGTATGCTACTTCCACCGATCCTGCTGTGCAGAAGCAGGCGATCATGGGCCTCGAAAAGATTGTGGTTGAGCAGTTGCCCAGCATCCCGTTGACGAATGAGCCATACTGGAATCAGTACAGCACAAGCAAATTTGTTGGCTGGCCTGATGCGCAGCACCCATATGCAGCGCCTGGAACTGCCACGTACCCAGATATTGAATACGTTGTATTGAACCTCCATCCAGCCGATTAGCTGGTCTGGACGCGATAAATCGGATCCCTACTCAAAGGCGGCATGGATCGCGTAGGGGCGGGAATGGGGAGGATGTGGAGTGGGGGCCCTTGTGGCCGCCCGCGAGTGGGGAGAGCGCGCGGGAATGCAGGGGTGAATGACAAGATGGGCACGGCGGGCGGCCACAAGGGCCCCGCCACCCCCAACACCTCTCCCGCCCCTACGCGATCCGCGGTTCCTACGCGAGGACGCGATAAATCGGGTCCCTACATATTTGGAAGGAAACATCATGCGCCACCTGTTACGTCGTATAGGTTTTTATCTGGTTGCGCTCTGGGCTTCAGTCACGCTGAATTTCCTCATCCCACATCTATCTCCAGGTAACCCGGCGCAAGCACTGATGGCCCGAATGCGAGGAAAAGTCTCTCCTCAGGCACAACATGCCTTAGAGATCTCGCTTGGAGTGAATCATGATCCTTTATGGTCGCAGTATTTACAGTATATCAACAACCTGCTGCATGGCAACCTTGGCATCTCAATTACCTATCTTCCCACTCCTGTTTCTGAGGTGATTGGCCAGGACCTTCCATGGACGCTCGTACTGGTTGGCGTTGCGCTGATCATTAGCTTTGTTGTGGGAACAGTGCTGGGGATCATCGCCGTGTGGTGGCGTGGTTCTTTTACGGATGTTATTTTCACCCCTTTTTTCACATTCCTCTCTGCTATACCGTATTTCTGGTTGGCATTAGTGCTTCTCTACTGGCTTGGTTCGCAGCTCAACTGGTTTCCAATCCATGGTGGGTACGATACAGATAATACAGAGCCGGGTTGGAACCTTGACTTCATCTTAAGTGCGGCTCAATATGCCATCCTTCCGGCCATTACCATCGTCGTTGGTTCTATAGCTGGCTGGATGCTTGGTATGCGCAATGCGATGATTACCACACTTTCAGAAGATTATGTCTTGATGGCCGAAGCAAAGGGCCTTACTGCGTGGAGAGTGATGTTTACTTATGGAGCGCGAAACGCCATTTTGCCCAATATTACCTCATTTGCGCTCTCGTTGGGCTTTGTAGTGAGCGGCTCATTACTCACTGAAATTGTCTTTTCGTATCCAGGTATTGGCTTTGCTATACTACAAGCGGTTGATAACCTTGATTATGCACTGTTACAGGGTATCTTCCTGGTGATTACGCTGGCGGTGCTGGTTGCCAATTTCCTAGCTGACCTGCTGTATGTGGTACTCGACCCGCGAGTGCGTATCGGAAGGAGTTAGCAAACCATGATTATACCATCAATGACGCCTTCAGCTACCATGCTGCGCTTGCGCGACACATGGAGACTAGTGACATTGAACCGCAAGGTAAGCATTGGGCTTGCTATCCTGGCCTTCTTTGTGCTGCTTTCCATCGTCGGGCCGCTGTTCTTGCGGCAAGACCCCAATGCTTTCAGCGTGGATCGTCTAGACCCTCCGTCGGCTGCCCACTGGTTGGGCACAACGCAAACGGGCCAGGATGTACTGACCCAGCTTCTGGTTGGTACGCGTTTTTCGCTCCTGATGGGCTTTGTCATCGGCACTTTGACAATGATCATTTCGATCATTATTGGCCTGGCCTCCGGTTATTTTGGCGGTTTGATCGATGAAGTACTCTCATTAATTACCAATGTCTTCCTGGTGCTGCCCACGCTGCCCCTGGCAATCCTACTTGCCGCCTTTGCTGCCTACAGGGGGCCATTGACTATCGTGATTGTGTTGACGGTGACAGGTTGGTCATGGGGGGCACGAGTGCTGCGCGCGCAGACACTCTCTATGCGCAACCGGGATTATGTAGAAGCAGCAAGGGCCAGCGGAGAGACAACACTGCGTATCATCTTCTTCGAAATCCTCCCCAATGAGATCTCAATTGTGGCGGCGGAACTGCTTGGCACAGTGATCTATGCTATTCTAGCAGAGACGGGACTAGAATTTCTGGGCCTGGGAGATATTACAAGCACGAGCTGGGGGACAATGCTCTACTGGGCGGGCAATAATGATGCACTCCTGTTAGGCGCATGGTGGTGGTTCTTGCCCCCGGGCCTGTGCATCGCCGTATTGGGTGCAGGACTGGCCTTCATCAATTTTGGTATTGATGAGGTAGCAAACCCTCGTTTGCGTACAGAGCCTAAATCTAAGTCTGCTAAGCTCAATAAAAACAGGAAGGGAGCTGCCTGATGAATGCTGTACGTCCAGAAAATGCATTTGCCAATCACAGCAACACCTTGTTAGAAATCAAGAATATTAGCGTGGATTATCATGCCGCTAACGGTACTGTTCATGCCCTGACCGATGTGAGTATTACGTTGGAGCGAGGGCAAATCCTTGGTCTGGCTGGTGAGAGCGGCAGTGGTAAGTCTACGCTGGCCTACGCCATTACGCGCTTGCTCCGTCCACCAGCTGAGATTACCGAGGGACAGTTGCTGTATTATCCACGCCCTCGTGCTGAAGAGGATAAAGGGAGACTGAAAGGGTCTTCGAGGGCAACCGCAAGAGTCACCTCTAAAAGCACGACTACAGAACCTGTTGAGGCAGCGGACGCGGTGGACATTCTTCAATTTAGTCCTGCGGAACTGCGTGAATTTCGCTGGAATGAACTTTCTATTGTCTTCCAAAGTGCCATGAACGCGCTCAATCCGGTGCTGAATATTGGGGCGCAGATTACCGATGTGCTGCGCACTCACCGGCCAGAGATGGGGCCTGATTCGCGGCGGCAGCGTGCCATCGAGCTGCTGCGCCTGGTAGGGATCGCCCCGGACCGTATCCGCAGCTACCCACACGAATTGAGCGGTGGGATGCGCCAGCGTGCAATCATTGCCATTGCCCTGGCGCTTTCGCCGGAACTCATCATCATGGATGAGCCGACGACCGCACTCGATGTGGTAGTGCAGCGCGAAATTCTGATGGAGATTATGAGCCTGCGTGAGCGTCTCAACTTCTCCGTCATCTTCATTACGCATGATCTCTCGCTGTTACTTGAAATGGCTGACAAGACCGCGATTATGTACGCGGGATGTATCGTCGAGATGGCGACATGCCGGGAACTGCACCAGCAGCCGCGCCACCCATACAGTTACGGCCTGTTGAATTCGTTTCCCACGCTACATGGGCCGCGCCGCAGGATGACGGGTATTCCTGGTTCTCCACCTGATCTGCGGGATATACCGCCGGGCTGCGCTTTTCATCCTCGTTGTCCGATGGCCTTTGAAGCATGCAGCATCCACCTGCCAACGCTCTTACCTTCCACCTCAGAGACGCCTGGGCAGCTCGTTGCCTGTCATCTCTATGATCCCAGGTTCAAGACGGGGGATATACCAACCAATAGCGATTTTGCGACAAATTATGAAGTGAAGTATTTGGCCGTGCAAGGAACGAGGAAGGTACGATGAGCACCGAAAACATGGGAGTCGACTCCCCAGGTATCGAACTCAATGGAACTACCGTCGAAGGTGTTGAGACGAGAGAGACAAGGGGAACGAGGGAAGTAGGTGAATTACCTACTACACCTGCTGTCCTGCAAGCGATACACCTGCGCAAGTACTTTCCCTTGCGTTCGATCAAACTCTTTGGGCCGCAAAAAGTGGTACACGCTGTCGAAGATACTTCGCTGGCTCTTTACCCTGGCCGCGCTCTGGCCCTGGTGGGTGAAAGCGGCAGCGGCAAAACCACCATGGCTCGATTGCTGGCGCTGCTCTATCAACCCACTGCAGGAACCATCGCCTTTCGGGGAAAACCTGTCAAAGCAAGTGGAGGAACCGCTCTGCGAGCTTACCGCCACCATGTCCAGTTGATCTTCCAGGACCCCTTTTCTTCGCTCAATCCGGTACATAATGTGCGCTATCACCTGAGCCGCCCTTTGCGCTTGCATGGCTATGCGCGAAATACTACAGAGGAAACGGAGCAGATTCTGTCGCTACTCAACCGCGTGAGCTTGAGTCCTGCCGAGCAGTTCATTCAGAAGTTCCCCCATCAATTGAGTGGAGGACAGAGACAGCGTGTCGCCATCGCCCGCGCGCTCGCAGCTCGACCGGAGGTGCTGCTGGCTGATGAACCCGTCTCAATGCTGGATGTCTCGATCCGCCTGGATGTCCTGAACCTGCTCTTAGGCCTCAAAGATGAGGAACAGCTTGCTCTGCTCTTTATCACCCATGACATTGCCAGTGCTCGCTACTTTGCCGAGGATACGCTGGTCATGTATGCCGGACAGACGGTGGAGGGAGGGCCGAGCGATGAAGTCATCCAGCGGCCCAGGCACCCGTACACCCAGTTGCTCATCTCTGCTGCACCAGACCCAGACCGCCTGGAGTCAAGAAGCCTGGCACCCACATTGCCTGCGGGCAATGTAGGTGCCAGGCAAAGCCGCGGCGAGATTCCCAGCCTGATTAATCCACCGACTGGTTGCCGCTTTCATCCGCGCTGCCCACACGCCATGCCGGTGTGTAGTCAACGTTTTCCCAAACGTACCGAATTGGGAGGCGGTCATTGGACGCACTGTTTTCTTTACGGCAATGGTGAAGCTAACGATGCTTCATCATAACACGACGATCCCACTGTTTTGACAAATCATGACTCTATAGAAGGAGAGTATCATAGCATGGCCCGCATTAAAATGGCCTATATTGGAGGGGGCAGTACGCGCGCTGCTGGCACTATGGCCTCGTTTGTCCACCAGGGAGAAAATTTCGATGGCTCAGAGGTTGTGCTCATCGATCTTGATGAAGAACGCCTGGATATCGTGCAAACAATCACCCAGAAGATGGCGCGTGCCAGGGGCCTGGATTTGACGATCAAGACTACCACCAACCGGCGCGAGGGTTTGCAAGGATGTGATGCCGTATTGACGAGCTTCCGCGCAGGCGGCTTTGAGGCTCGCTATCTGGATGAAAGCATTCCGCTCAAACACGGCGTGATCGGCCAGGAGACGCAAGGTCCCGGTGGGTTCTTTATGGCCCTGCGCTCAATCCATGTGATGAAAAGCATCATTGAAGATATGGAGGCCGTCTGTCCGGGTGCGCGGCTCTTCAATTATACCAATCCGGTGAATATCGTCTCTGAAGCCGTCACCCATCACACTGACATTCCCACTATTTCATTTTGTGAGGGGCCGATCATGACGAACCGCGAATATGTGGAGATGATTGGCCTTGACCCTGATAAGCTGGATGCTGTCTCGATTGGTTTGAATCATGGCTCATGGACGGTACGCCATCTCTATGATGGACAGGATTTCATGCCCCTGCTGCGAGAAGGCTTTGAGCGGGTATGCCGTGACCCTGACATGCCACTGGAAGACTTGCGCATGATTAAGCTGGCCTGTCGCATGGGATCGCTGCCGAGCCACTATTTCCAGTACTATTACTTCAAAGACGAGATTCTGGCCGAACTCAAGGCCAAACCAACAACCCGCTCGCAAGATATCATGGCAAAGGTGCCTGATTACTGGACACATTATCGCCAGCAGGCCGCGAGCGATATTCCTGAACTGAACCCGGCCCGTTCACGCGGTGGCATCCACGAACTGGAACTGGCTATCGACGCGATGGATGCCATCTATAACGACCGCAAAGAGGTCTTGTACGTCAACGTCCCTAACCAGGGGAGCATCGCGGATTTCCCCGGTGACCTGGTGGTGGAAACGATTGGCTACCTGGACCGGCACGGTGTTGCCCCACTGGTGCAGGGTCATATGCCACGTCACCTGCTTGGCCTGGTACAGATGCTTGGCGAGTACCAGGCACTGACCGCCGAGGCCGCGTGGAGTGGCAATCGTGTAGATGCCATCCGCGCACTGGCAAGCCACCCATTAGTCTTTTCGCTGTATAAGGCCGAAGCGATTTACGACGAGATGGCGGCTGCGCACAGGCGCTATCTACCTGAACGCTTGCTACTGTAAAGAAGAAGTACAGAAGACCTACGGCAGGGAAAACATGTCATCGCTGCATGTCCCCAATTGTAGAAGTAGGACTCGCGTCTCATGAAACCCACATTTGAGTCAGGAGGCTTGGTATGCAATGCGTATTGGGCGTTGATGGGGGAAATACGAAAACCATCGCTATAGTGGCCGCCCTTGATGGGACAATCCTGGGAGCTGGGCGCGGCGGTTGCGGCGACATCTACAATGGTCGTGCCAGTACAAACTGGGAAGAAGCGGCAGCAGTGGCGATCGCCAATATCGAATACGCGGTGACGAGCGCGTTACAGGCCGCACAGGTGGAGACCTCCGATCTTATAACAGCAGTGTTCAATATGGCTGGTGCCGACTGGCCTGAAGATTTCGCCTTTATTCAGGCTGCCATGGAGCAGCGCGGATTCGGGCGCACAATCTTTGTGCAGAACGACGCGATGGGTGTATTACATGCCGGTTCTTCTGACGATACGGGAGTCTCAGTAGTTTGTGGAACAGGAGCAGCTACCGGAGCGCGTGCGCCGGATGGTCGCACCTGGCATTCAAGCTTCTGGCAAGATCAGGCACAGGGAGCCGGACTACTGGGTCAGAAAACATTGGATGCCATCTTTCGCTCGGAACTGGGCATCGAATTACCCACAACGCTCACACCACGTGTCCTCGACTTTTTTCAGCGAAATACCGTCGAAGAGGTGCTTCATCTTTTTACCAGCCGGGTGGAACGATCGCCGAACAACATCGATCGTTTGGCACCACTTCTCCTGGATGAGGCACAGGCGGGTGATGTTGTTGCCCGGCAGATTGTGCGGGAGCATGGCTGGATTCTCGGCCAATATGCGCTGGCGGCTGCACAGCGTGTTGGGATTGAGAGGACGGCTTTCACTCTGGTGCTGGCCGGTGGAGTGCTTCGCCATCCCTCTACACTGCTAGCCGACGCCATCATTGAAAGCGTTCGCACAACTTCACCGGCTGTGCGACCCACTCGCTGCCGTTTCGAGCCAATTATCGGTGTACTCTTCAGCGCGTTGGAGGCCGCTACAGTGGCTATCGATGACGATCTTTTAGGGAAACTCATTCCTACTATTCCGCCTTCCACGTTATTTTCGACTGCCCTTTGACATGAGGGCTTTAGCCCGCCGCAAGCCATGCCGTTTCAACGGCAGTGGTTAGGCGTGTGCGGCTTTAGCCCTTGCCTGAGTGGACTTGACTATATAGTCAAAAAATGGTAAATTGAGTTATGAAGACATTTGAGTACCGCCTACGCCCAAATAAGAAGCAAGAGCAAGCCTTGATGAGTGTGCTGATTGCCTCGCGCAAGATGTACAATGCCTGTCTTGAGGAGTTGATAACGCACTATCAAGAGACAGGCAAGCACATGCATCTCTATGAGCAAGACAAGCATCATGGCAAAGCCGCTCATCCTGATTTGCCTGCCGTGGTAGTCGATACTACACTGAAACGCTTGCACCGCTCATTCACCAACTTCTTCCGAGGACGCAAGGATGGTCATAAAGTGGGTTTCCCTCGCTTCAAGAATGCCAATAGTTGGAATACTATCCAGTTTCGTGATGCTGCAAACTATCTGGATAATGGGCGTTTCAAGGCACCCCAACAAATGGGCGGGCGTATCCGTGTAATTGTGCATCGCCCGATGGAGGGTACTTTCAAGTTTGCTCGTATCGTCTTGCGTCCCTCTGGCTGGTATGTGCAATGTATCTGTGAGACAACATCTCACCCACTTCCTCAGAAAGAGAATGCTATCGGGCTAGATATGGGGATACGGTACCTCATAGCCGATAGCGATGGGCAGATCATTGACAATCCCAAACACGCCAAACAAAGTGCAAAGAAACTGGCAAAGGCACAAAAGAAACTGGCAAAGGGTAAGAAGGGGAGTAACCGACGCAACAAAGCCAAGAGACGGGTTGCTCGTATCCATGAGCGTATCCAGAACCAACGCCATGATACGCTGCATAAAGCCTCTCATCACTATGTGAAGCACTATCAAACAATTGTGATTGAAGACTTGAAAGTTGCCAACATGGTACGGAACCATTGTCTGGCTTTTTCCATTGCCGATGCATCCTGGGGACTATTGCGACAATACTTGGAGAGCAAAGCCGAACATGCTGGCCGCAAGCTCATTGCCGTAGCCCCTCACTACACAAGTCAGAAATGTTCAAAGTGTGGTGAGTATGTGCAAAAGTCCCTTAGTGTCCGAACGCATATATGCCCCTTTTGTGGCTATATAGCCGACCGTGATGAGAATGCAGCAAGAAACATTTTACACGCGGGTTTGCGTGTATTAGCGGGGACGCCGCTATCGGTGAGAGAGCGAGAGGGGCTATCTTCGGATAGTGAGTCACCGCTCCCGTTGAAACGAGAAGCCCCTGGTCTTTAGACCAAGGGGAGTGTCACTGTTCAAATCGGTAGAGCCTTAAAAAAACGTAACTAACCCGATGTGCAGGTTGCTTTGAATCCTCGCCGCTTCGCGGCTCGCCAGACTTCTTAGTATTTCTGCCTACGAGCTCTTCCATGCTATCCCCCATGCTGGCAATCCCAATGGTCTGGAAGTCTCACAACAAGACCCTTCGCTGCGCTCAGGGTGACATTGCTTGATGGAACGACACAGGCGCAGAAAGATCCCTTTGGTTTGGGCATTGCCTATGGCGGGGGAGACGCCTCGCCACATGCCCTGGGCTACGCGCTGGAGGCCGCTTTCTACGATGAAATGGCAGACGTCAGCAGCTATAAGACCTTTGGGCTAACCGAGCGCAACTGGATTTTAGGCGAGAATGCCTGGGGGTCATCATTTATCGTTGGGGCTGGCAGCACTTTCCCACACTGTATGCAACACCAGGTCGCCAACCTGGCTGGCTCCTTAGATGGCTCGCCACCGATTGTACTTGGCTCAACCACGGATGGGCCAAACTCGCTATCGAGCTTTAACGGCCTGGGCATACCGAGCGGGGCGCGAAAGTGCCCGCCCAATGGCGTTGATGCCTTTAAGGTGTTTTCCGGCAAAGGCGCGCGCTACTTCGATAATGTGGTAGCATGGCCCAGCGTAGAACCCTCCGACGATTACACAGTTCTCGGCATTCTGGTTTTTGCAAGGCAGGTTTCATAGGTATACTATGTACTTTGCTACGTCTCGTGTTTGTGACACCTACGGCAGCTGGATTACAGCATAATACCATACTTCTAATAAGCTAGACTTTCTGATACCAGCATGCTACAAGGAGCTATCTTTCAGGTAGCTTCTTTTTCATATTCAGTGGACTGTTAATAAGCCAGTCGTAAACATTGAAAATGTGGAAACGACCATTGAGAATATCTGTCGTCAAATGAACAACCTGTTTGAGCTTGCTAAAAGCGCGAGAAATCAGGAAATTCTTGCTCGACAATCACCGCCCTGCCACTTATAGAGTTATGCTCCTCGAAGGCAGATTGCACCTCTAAGCGTAATTCTTAACCTTAGCTCACCTGTTGTGATAATCTTTGTGAAAAAGTGGGGATCCTTGAAATACACTTCAGGAGGGAATATATCTCCTTTTACACGGTAAATCTCAATCTCATTCGACAGAAGTGCAGGAGGCCTGAGGCCGTAGTTATTTACAAACGGAGCACCTATGAGAAGACCAGAGTTTCTCAAACCTTCAATACTAGCGAATAGCTTACTTACAGCAGCCCCCTTATCGAATTCATCGGGTAGGAGCTCATCCAGCGCATCTTTAACTGCTATGCTGATGTTTTGATCGTAAAAAGTGATACCATACTCACGGCAAACGGTTTTTCTATGGATGAATTCCAAGGCCCTTTTACGAAGAAAGGTAAGTAATCTATCTATTGAACTCGGCTTCATATGTTCTGATGGGAGGATATTTGGAGCATCAGGAGAACATGAGATGCTATGATAATAACCAGCTAACTCTTCGTTCCCCTTGCAATAACCTAGACTTACAAGTTCTTCCATTGCTTCAGCAATACCAGAAACAAATGCCTTACTATCCGAGGGTATGCTCAATGATTGAGCAATAGAAGAGATATCAATTTGTTCCCGATTCTCAGGTGTTGCCCGGACAATTTTGTAAACAGCATCTACTAGTGAAGCGTAGTCTTTTATTTCTTGCATATGTGATGAATCCTTTGCTCATTCGATATGTGGCTGCTGACCAGCACCCATGAACTTGTGCAACACATGCCAGGGGCTACACTGACATTATCTTAAATACTGAACTCTAGTCTGACCTGTATGTGGTTAAGTTCAGGATACTTTACACACCTGAGTGCTCTTAGCAGAGTGGGTTCTTCTCTTCCACCTATACTACCCGTTTCTATGCAATCGCCGAGATGATGATGTAATTCTGTGGCTAGAAATGTACCAGCTATATCCTGATTTGTCCATGTACCAGCCTATAGGTACTATTCAGCCTGAGACCTTAGTATCTTCGCTACTTATTTGGATGCCATACCAAATGTTGGCTCTTCCGCACTTTCCGTGCTAAGCTGTGCAATAATGGATGGCTGACTTTTATTAACCCGCTTTGATAGCCAATCCCTTACAAGGAAGTTTTGTAAAATGGTGCTTAGAGTACGGAAAGTGCGGAAGAGCCAACATTTGGTATGGCATCACTTATCAAAGTCATGTATTATCCGTTAATAAAGATGTGGATCAGATCACTGAAATTGCTTGTACGGAATACTTGAGGATTTGAAAATGATGGCTGGTATGAAATTCAGAGCGGTAGTTCAACTCCATAACCAAGGCGTTGATCATAATGACTTGAAAAGACTGGCATTGTTTTTTGATGAAATATATTTCATATTGCCAACAATTTTTACTTTTACACATGAGTTTCTGGTAAGACGAGAACAAGCCAGGATATCAAATAATGACATTTCTCAGGACTCAGATAATTTTGATTTCCTAAGAGATACTGAAGTAGGTATGATCACAACTGATATTGGTTTGCAGCCTCAACTAGCTGAGACTCTTTCTGTACTCAAAGAAAATGGTATTGCCAAAGAAGTAAATGATGTGCTTAGATTGACTCTGGACGATCATCTCTTAGCGATCAGGAACCATTTAGCATCCTTTGACATTCATGATAAAACCTTTAATGAGCTTAGCGAAACCTCATCGGAAGATTATAACCTAGCGAAACTTTCACGACTGCGCATGTCTGCTCAACGAGAGGATATGCTTGATTCTCCGCCAATGCCCTTATTTGTTATTATTCAAAATGCTCCTGAAGCTATATTAAACTCATATGAGATTACAGCAACATTATATGCTTCTCACGAAACTTCATCATCTCCAGTATTTTTGCACCCTAAACTCAAAAGGATAATGGAGTATCGCTATGCTCAATATAAGAAAGGACTCGAATTTCTAAAAAAATCCTCACATGATATAATTTCGCCAGCAGATTTCAAAGCGAACTTTGGCGAAATTACATTCAACATCGCTAATAGCCTTCTCTCATCAGAACTAATAGCCATGAAAACACCTGAACAGATTGTCAAATATCGAAATGTTATGACAGAAGCGCGTCAACACTTCCTATCCGAGAATCTGATAGAAATTGCCTCCCTGGTGCAAGACAATCCTTGGAACTCTCAGACTAAAAAAGAGATCGAAAAATATATAATGGGCAAATTAAATCAAGCTATTTTACAATACAACGAGGCATCTCGTGAAACGTGGGAAAAACTATTCGGAAATATCGCAGTTCACATAGGGCAGATAGCTAAAACTGCTGCTATCGGAAGTGGTGCAGGAGGAGTAATAGGAAACCTTATTCCTAACACGTCTACATGGCATATGTTGCTACTAGGAGCTCTTGCAGGCGCAGCAACAGAAGCACCAAATCTTGTCAAAAGTATTACAGAGACAATTCTAGACGATAGAAAAGGAAAAAGAAGTTCAATCGCATATATTGCAAGATTCAGATAATTTCCAATCTCTGGTACAACCACATTAACTAGTGGAGACCTGATGAATTGAGCATGATTTTCATGGTTTTTTTTACCCTTGACCGCCGTTTAATGTGGCTCTACCCCATTATCCGCTATTCTTCTACTTTCCAGTTCATAGTATATCGCAACATGTCTATCTTGCACGTACACCTTTGTTATGTATAAAATTCTTCCGAAAAGCCTCATGACTACTCCTGGTGCAGGCAGCTCGCTTGCCACGCTCGACATCCCTCAAAGAACACAGCAAACAAGCAGAATACGCCACGGGTGATATTGGTGGCGAAGTCAATTTTCACTCTTGAGATCTACCATATTCAAGCTCAAAATGAGCGCCGTTTCTGACTTCGCCACCAATCAAGAGTGGAAATAAGCCAAGTTATTTGACAAACAACAAAGCCCAACTGTATTGAAAAACATATTGAAATGTAGGTATTTAGAATGAGTGTTTGAAAATAGAGCGTATTATTGCAGGATTTGGGGTCTGAAAAACCATCCGAGTAGTGAAAGCTACAAGGATAGGTTTTCCTTGCTATTCGTCCTAGATGTTCACTTCGTACTCATGTTCTGGCTTTGCTTTTTCCAGGCAGCGAGTGCGGTTTTGTAGGGCTGGAGGAGTTTCAGATTGGACTCCTCTATTTCTATATGGTACATTCGTCGATTGTTATACTCACCCAATAAGGTAAATCCCGCATTTTGCAAAATTTTCTCGCCTTTGTCTGTGGAACCACAAGCATCTATACTCTTTATCTCTATACCCCTGCTTCCCCATTCTTGCATTGTTTTGGAGAGCCCATGCAGAAGATAGCTGACATAATAGTCTTGCTGTCTAGGGCTAGCAGAAGATGTTACCATCGCATCGATGATAATAAGCTCTAGCGGAAATCCTGGTTCATATTGCAGTATCTTGTCGTTGGAAAACTGCCAACCTCGCTTGCCTGCCTGGAACTCCAGTATAGCGTCATGGGTAAGAGGTAGAATGTTTATTGAGGCGATCATCTTGCTATAACTGAA